>Ga0137407_10000878_pt1 | contig 19822 bp, 27 predicted proteins | sample CZOMad2_2_16fung_FD_108410 | JGI IMG/M metagenome (GOLD analysis project Ga0137407, IMG submission 108410) | Vadose zone soil fungal communities from Angelo Coast Range Reserve, California, USA - CZOMad2_2_16fungal (Illumina Assembly) | ecosystem: Environmental > Terrestrial > Soil > Vadose... | reverse complement strand
TGAAATTGCAATGCAACAGGATGGTACATTGAATTATGATGACTTCGCTGCAAAAATAAATGAGCGGACAAGGCTCGTCGCAATGGGAATGGCTTCGAATGCATTGGGCACCGTTAATGATATAAAATTCGCGCGCGAACTTACTTACAGATATAATGCATGGCTTATGTTGGACGCTGTTGCTTATGCGCCTCATTTTACTATTGATGTGCAGGCAACCGGATGTGATTTTCTTTTATGCTCGGCCTATAAATTTTATGGACCTCATGTCGGCATTTTATATAGTCGCCCGGGATTACTCGATCGCCTGCAAACCGATCGGCTGATTACCAATGACCAGATGGCGCCATATTGTATTGAAACCGGAACGCTCAATCATGCGGCGTTGGCAGGAGTTTCCGAAGCAATAAATTTCATTGCTTCGCTGGGTAAAGGAAATGATTTGCGTGAATCTCTTGCAGATGCTTACAGGAACTTATCGGCGCATGAACACGAGCTCGCTGTTAGATTATATAACGGATTGAATCGCATGCCGGGAATAAAAATCATCGGACAGGATTTTTCCCCGCATCGTTCGCCTACCGTTTCATTTACTGCGGAAGGAAAATCTGCGACACAGGTATGTGCATATCTTGCAAAGAAAAATATTTGTGCGTGGGACGGACATTTTTATGCACTCAGGGCAATTCAGTCATTAGGCTTACTGGAAAAAGGTGGCGTAACCCGCCTGGGAATCAGTATGTACAATACAAAAGAAGAAATTGATATTACCCTGGAGGAGATTAAAGTTTTTTTAAGTTAGGGTGATGATTATCGTGAGACGTCAAACGTGAGACCAAAATGGTTGCTGATTATTTTTTCTGACGTTTGACGTCTCACGTTTCACGATCATTGCATCCGTGCTTTTCAAATCAACCACATTTTCTCTTCAGCAAAAACCCGAAATATTCTTTTCCTGCAACAAAATCCTCAGCAAAAAAACCGATCCCCTCACTCAATACACCGAATATTTCAAAATCATTACTGAGTTCATCATAATCATGGGTCAGTGCCATTCTATATAATCGCGTTCTTTCAAGCGTATTACCTCTATAAAAAACGGATTTATCCGGATATCGGGAAGTGAATTCATATACACTGGCTTTCACAGTTGCAAAAATTGCATTCCTATCCTTATTATCATTGGTTGTAGTATAATCAATGGCGCCATGTTCAAGCAGGTTACCAAGCACTATATTAAAAACATCGGGATTATCTGTTTGGGTGAATTGTACAACTTTTTCAATAGCACCTTTTGGACCGATGCTGGTAAATTTAAATTGAAGTTTGTCTGATGAAACCAAAACAGGTTCGTACTTTTTGTATTTCATTCTCCGGAACTTTTTTGATAATATTTTATTCAGGTATCGCTTTCACAGGGAAAACAAATTATTATCAAGACGTTATTAAAAACAGTAAGGATAAGATGGCAGGCATTGCTTGTGCATATCAGGCGCTCCGTTCAAATTGCGCTTCATATTCAATGATCGTGTGCATCATTTTTATTTTATCGATAATCTTTCTTCCCAGTTTATTTGGAATTTTATGTTTCCGGATTTCGCTTAAGGCATCTTCATAATTATCCAATGCTCTTTTATAAAGACCATTATTTTCATTGCGAATACCTTCCATATACAACTCCGTATGAATGTTTTTTTTATGTGCAGTATAAAAAACAATAAGGAGACAGACGGCGATTAGTATGATGGGCAATAGGAGATATATATAAGCAGACATGGGTTGGTTTTTTCAAAACGTACAATTCGTCGAAGTTAGCCTATATAATCTGTATAGTGGCGTTTATTTGAAAAAGGACCAATATTTAAGCGATAAAGTGGAGATTAAAGCGTATCTTGTTGACTCATACCTTCCCTGATTATCGCGATTACACTAAAACTGCAAATCGCTTATCGATTGATTCATTTCCGTAAAATATGTGATTATGACATTAAGAGAGAAAATTGAGAGCAAGAACCTGGAAATACAATCTATTCTTTTTAACGAAAAGGATACCTGTGTTATAAAAATCAATATCCCCAAAAAATTGCAAGAATTGATTGGTTTGATTAAATCCATCGAATCAAATAACCGCGAATTCAAAAACTGGGTGAAGGACAATTCCCTTTTTTACCTGGAAGAATCGCTAATGAATTGTAAAAAATGTTATAACCCTTCCAAAGTAAATACCATAACCAGTTTATTCCTGAAAACCACGATTGAGAAATGTAAGCAATTGGCCGTTGAAGCAGTGAAGAATTTATATGTAACGGCTGAATTTTTCGAAGTGAATATTGCCAGTCATGAAAAGGTTGAAACGCCGGTGATATTAGCGTGATGGTTGTTCAAAAAATGTTTAACCTGATTAGTATTAAATTTAAAAATAATATTTATGAGTGAAGGAAAGTTTTTGGCTCTTTGGACAAAGTATTTACCTGTTATCAGGATTCTGTTAAAGAAATCTGTTAATGGCGAGCAACAGGTATCTCTTGGGAAAATGGAATTGAGATCTGTTGACAACAGGAAGAATGCCAATTATTCTTTTAATCTCGAAATCTCAAAGGGCAAAGTAGAAAACAGGATTGGTAGCGCTGCTATCGGTAAAGACCTTTTTACTGTATTGAATAATGATTCAATGGCTAATGATTTTATGAATAATAAAACCATCAATATACGCATGGGAAATGCGTCCCTGATGACAATAAAATCAGATCCTGTACAAGTACACGAGCCTGAAAGTATAAGTTTGGCTGAGAACATATAATGAGATATTCAGTCTCATTCTTCGACTATGCTGAGGATTGTTGGTACTAAAACCACCTTCGGCTTCGCTCAAGGCTGACCCTTCTAGTCCTTATAGGATGAAACAAATTTTTTTTTCATTTAACTTTTTCCATCCTATAATTGCTGCTTCATAATATTAAAAAATGAATTATGGCACTAATGGCAGGTTCCAGCGCACCAGCATTTAAATTATACAATACGGATAGAAAAGAAATATCATCGACTGATTTTGCAGGTAAAATTCTTGTCATTAATTTTTTCCCCGCAGCGTTCACTGGCGTATGTACCGAGCAGTTATGCAGCAACCGCGATGAACTTAGTTTTTATAACAACCTGGGCGCTTCTGTGATAGGGATATCAGTGGACATGCCTTTTTCTTTAAAGGTATTTAAAGAAAAAAATAATATCAATTTTGAGTTGCTCTCCGATTTTAATAAGCTCACTATTCACGAATATGAAATGTACCATTGCAATTTTGCATGTGGTATCAAAGGCGTCGCCAAACGCGGAGTTGTAGTGATAGATGCAAAGGGCATTGTTGCTTATGCAGAAGAAACTGCAAATCCAGGTACGCAGGTAAATTTTCCGGCTTTAAAAGAAGCACTTGAAAAGTTGAAATAAGATGTTAGGTTTAGGGTATAAGGCATGAGGGAATATTTTTATTCTTATTTATACCTTATACCTTACACCCTTTACCCTTTAGCTTGTTGCTCACTTATAAGAAAAAGCCCACGTAAATACACCGCTATTGATATTATCAGTAGTGATGATTTTTGTTGGTTGCTGGCCATTAAAAGTATAAACGGAAGATGCTGACAAGCCATTGACGGAAAAGCCAGCCAGGTTATTTTTATTAAAATAAGTCTCCGGCCTTATAATATCATCTGTTCCAAGTATTCCTCCATAATTGAACAGGCTTAAAGATTTGAAAGAATTTGGCTGACTCCCATACGTACATATTGTTTCACTAACCAAACTGCCACCTGACGTATAAGCCTTGATATCCGTGATATTTCCACCTGTAACCGTGTAGGTAAAATAGCCCTGCGAAGAAACAGGTCCCGATCCCAAATTGGAATTATAAGTTTCTTTGGAAACAATTCCATTATTGTATTCAAAAACGAACTGTTCATGCGATCCTGCCAATTGGTAATCTATTTGCGTCAACAGGCCGGTTGCATCATAAGTAAAAGACGCATTGGTCCCATAGGTTTCGGTAACGGTGGAAAGATGTCCTGAAGCATCATATGCTGCAGTAAGCGTATCCTGATTTACACTGTCAACAATGGAAGTTATTTTTTTCGATCCATCGTAAGAAATCAGGTATACGGTATCGTTATTCAGATCGGGATCAACACCCTGCTGGATTCTTACCAGGTTGCCACCGGAAGATGATCCATTATTGTTGCTATTGTCCTTTTTACAGGATGCTAATACAATTAAAAGAGTACTAAAAGCAATTAGTAATGATTTGGCGCTCATAAAATTTATTTGATATCAGGAAAAAACGGCAACCATCAAAAAATATTATAAAAAAAACGGTGAATAAGATGCCATTAACAAATAGTGTAAAAGCCGGTGGATTAAAATAGATAAGAATACTTATAAACACCTGCTGATTTAACCATCTATGATGCCAAATTCGGTAAAAATCTTCTTGCTGGCAGGGTTGTTGAGCCATTATATATATTGTAATAATAGTTGCTTAAATAACTCCCATAATGAAGTTTAATATCTATAAAGCGTCCCCTTTTCTTTTAGAAAAAATAAATGTCCTTTGTATTCTTTTATGGAAGGGAAAAAAAGAATATGAACAAGTTGCATCCACCATTCCCGATAAAGCATTGAGCCAGGCAATATTGACGCTTGCGCAGGAAAGTAATCAATACGCTTATGAGTTATCCTCTCAAATACAAACAATGGGAGGGGTTATTCCAAATGGAAATGATGGAGCTACTGACCCGCAATCAGGTACAAAAGTTTTCCAGGATGGAAATGAAGTACTTACTTTTTCTGAGAACGAGAAAAAGATGGTTACAGCCTACCAGGAAATTCTTAAGGAATCTTTTTTATTTGAGGGATTAAGAAAAATGATACACTACCAGCTCAATGGTATTCTTTGCGCATTCACACAATTAAAATTATTAAATTCATTGAAGTTCCAGTGATTTTAATTTTATCTACTTCAACTCTTCAAAAATACCTGTCACTTTATTTTTGCGCACATTATCCCAGTTAAAATAGCGGCCATTCATTGCTACATAAACACCGGCAGGTAATGATTGCACGAATGCAAGTGCACTGCCCAGGTTAAATAATCCATCAGAGCTACCGAACTTAATCGGTATCATCGCGCCGGTGAGGACGATGGTTTTATTTTTTATTCTTTCAGCTAATAGTTTTGCGGTTATATGTATCGTATCTGTTCCATGGGTGATAACGATCTGTGTTTCCTCACAGTCGGTGCATTCATGTACAATGAGTTCGCGGTTTGTATCCGTCATGTCCAGGCTATCGATCATCATAAGCGTTTTTATCTGAACCGGAACACGGTTTCGGCCCATCAGCAGCAGGTCCTGCATATGGGTCTCCTTGAAATATAGTTGTCCGTTGAGCTCATTATATTCCTTATCAAAAGTGCCACCGGTGATGAAAATACGAATTGCCATGATGATGATGATTTGCCCGGTAAAATTAGGAAATCAAATGGCAAGTAACGAGTGGCAAGTGGTGAAAACCACTAGCCACTAGCCACTCGCTACTAGTTTTTTTTGCAGATCATCAGGGATATGTTCCATTTTGTCAAACAAATTATTTTTTCGCTTCATCATGATCTTCTTTTGTTGTTGATAAGATGCCGAATGGTATCGATTGACTTTATTCATCATAAAAAAAATATTTTATGCTACAGATCAACAGTAAATCTATTGCGATCAAAACGGCACTATTGTTTGTTTTTTGGGCAGCTCTTTTTTCTTTCACAGGGAAATTCGGTGGCGATGTTTTTGAAATTTACCTGAATAATAAACTCATCAGCCAGCAATTTGTCACCAGGCACGAAGCTGTTAAAACACTTCAACTGGATCAAAGTGTTTCCGATGCAAAGGTCATTGTCAATTACAGTCATTGTGGACAAACGGGTAAGGACAGATATATTATCATCAAAGATGCACAAAACAGGATAGTAAAAAAATGGCATTTTGCCGATGCAGTTGGTGATAAAAAAGATATGTCATGCAAAGTGAAAGAAATTCTTGAGTTGCAAAAGAGCAATGGAAACCAATTTGCTTTATATTATGCATCAAAGGAATTACCGGGAGGGAGATTGCTGGCTTCAATTATATTAACGACGGATACTAAAAGAAGTTCCTTAAACCTGACTTAGTATGTGAAGGCGGCAAAAGGTTGAATGGTTGATTGGGTAAAAGCTACGGCCAAATTCCAAACAGGCTGTACTTTTTAACCAATCAACCATTCAACTTTTTCCGCCTTCACTCATTATATGCAAATTATTTGAGTTTTTGGAATAACGTGTAATATTTTACACAACCCTATTGCGGCCTATTCATGAACTACGCAGAATCGAATAATTAAGAATCAAAATTTTAGATGGTTTTTATAAGATTTTTATCACGCCAGATAGAATACATTGGTACAAGGTATGCTTTTTGTTGACAGGTAAGGGATTCCAAAGATTCTGTTTATCGAAACTTTAAACCATATTATTTACAAAACTAACAGTTATGAAAAAGCTATTATCGTTAATGGCCGTTAGCTTATTTTGCTTTATTGGTAGTGCAAATGCACAAAAAACACATGTATCAAAAACACAAATGCCATATGTCGAATTTGGATTAAAAGCCGGGCTCAATGTGACTGATATCCATGGCCCAACAACCAGCTTCGATACAAAAGTATCCGCGTTTGGAGGTGGATTAGCGCATATTCATTTAAGTGAGCAAATTGCGGTACAGCCGGAATTGGTATATTCAGGCCAGGGCGCTAAACAGGGTATTGGTGGAAGCAAGTTTACTTTCCGGCTTAATTATATCAATGTACCGCTTCTTTTTCAATACATGATACTCGATGGATTGCGATTGCAAACCGGCCCGCAGTTAGGATTATTGTTGAGCGCCAGGATAAAATCCGAAAACAATACCACCTCTGATATTAAGGACAAATATTCGACGGCTGATTTCGCCTGGATTTTCGGAGCCGGCTATTTATTTCCTTCCGGATTTGGATTTGATGCACGTTATAACCTTGGTATCAGCAATATCAATGTTGTCGGCGATTATAATCGAAACAAATTACAAAACAGAGTATTCCAGCTAGGGATATTTTACCAGTTTGTACGTTAACAATTTTTTAAAAATTATACGGAAATTTAACTGTGAAAATACACGTGTAATGTTTTACTCAAAATGGCTATTGAGCTACTTCTTATATAAATAAATGCCCAAAACGGTTTAATTTAAGACTCACAATTTTAAGTGGTTATATTAGTCTGGTATAGATAAAGCATACCATTCCATAAGGTATGCTTTTTGTTTATCTGTATTATGGATTTGATAAAAGATTTTTTGCGAGGGTAAACAAACTATATTATTCACGAAAACAGCAATTATGAAAAAGCTACTTATGTTAACAGGCATTATTTTATTTTACCTGATTGGTAAAGCACAGGCTCCACATGTTGAATTTGGAGTAAAAGGCGGACTCAATGTCGCTGATCTTCATTCATCCGCAACCAATAATCTTAATTCAAGGGCTTCTGTATTTGCAGGCGGATTAGCGCATATCCATTTGAGTAAGTATATCGCTGTGCAACCGGAATTAGTTTATTCAAGCCAGGGAACAAAACAGGATATAGGCGATGGCAGCTATACCTTGCGACTCAATTATATCAACGTTCCGGTTATTTTTCAATATATGATCGCAGATGGATTGCGTCTTCAAACTGGTCCCCAGCTAGGGTTTCTCGCAGGTGCCAAACTAAAATCCGGTAATACCATAACAGATGTAAAAAGTGATTACACTTCGGCTGATTTTGCATGGAGTATTGGCGCTGGTTATTTAACACATTCGGGAGTAGGGCTCGATGCACGGTATAATCTGGGCATTACGAATATCAACAATACCGGCGATTATAATAATAACAAATTACAAAACCGCGTATTCCAGGTAGGATTGTTTTACCAGTTTATGCATTAATAAAACGACAGAATAACATTTCCAAAGTTTTTAAACAGGTCGACCAGCTCTTCTTATTAATCGACGAATAAATCGGGATATACTAAAGAGGTGGTCGACCTGTTTAAAAACTTTGGAAATGTTATTCCTTACCTAAAAGATATTTTTATTCTATAATCAATGTTTGAATAGAGTGCGGCAAACTCGTTACTTCAGCGGCCTTACCCTGGATACACAGGCGATAAGCAATTTTATCCTTGCTCTGGTTCATCACTACAATTGCAATTTTCCCATCCGTGTTTTTAAATGCAGTAGTTAATAATTGCCCGCGGCTCGAAGAACTGATAATTCTTTTCGCACCCGGACGAATGAATTTGGAAAAATGACCGATATAATAAAAAGAATTGAGATAATATATTTCTCCTGTTTTGGTATTCGCATGTACGGGAGCGAAACAAAAATTCTGTACATGATTAGGGCCGCCCAATTCATCGAGTAGAATATTCCAGTCAGTCCATCCTACAGTATTATTATTAAAATCATTGATCATCGAACGTCCATATACTTCTCCCCATTTCCAATCGTTTATCTGGCTGAAGTTGAAACGCTCTGGACATCCTTCTGTAAAAATCAGGTTGGTATGAGGAAAAGCTTCTCCCACCCGTTTTACATTATCAAAAATTTTTCCGCCGCCCGTCCAGTCTTCGTACCAATGATAGCCGATACCCCAAACATATTTTGCAGCGGCAGGGTCGCTCAGGATCGTACTTGCACGCTGGTACATCAGGTCACGGTTATGATCCCACGCGATGATTTTTTTATCAGCCATTCCCGCTTTCACCAATGTGGGCCCCAGGTAATTTTTTATAAAATCCCTTTCTTCCTCTGCCGTATAGTTACAGGATTCCCAGGTTTGCACAGCCATAGGTTCGTTCTGAATACTGATACCCCAGGTAGGGATGCCTTCTTTTTTATATGCTTCGATAAATTTCACATAATAGTTCGCCCAGCTTTGATAAAATTCGGGTTTTAGCTTACCACCGTGAAGCATATCGTTATTGCTTTTCATCCAGGCAGGCGGACTCCATGGACTTGCAAACATGGTGAGTTTGCCGCCGGCAGCAGCGATTGCTTTCTTTATAAAAGGAATTCTGTATTGTTTATCGTGCCCAACGCTAAAGGTTTTTAAAGCTGCATCGTTATCACTCACATAAGTGTAACTATCACTGGAGAAATCGCAGCTTTGAATATTGGTTCTTGCCAGGGAATAGCCGATTCCTTTCTTCGGATCAAAATATTGCTCTAAAATTTCCTGCTGTTTTGCCGCGGGCAGTTTTGCAAATGTTTCCGCAGAAGCGTCGGTCAATGCACCGCCAATACCCAAAAAAGTCTGGAAAGTTCTGGAAGGGTCTACGAACACACAGGGTTGGGTTTCCAGGGGCTGACCAAAATTTACGAATTGCAGTGTATCCGTTAGCGTTAGGCGATATTGGGTGCTGTCAGCCGTGGTATACACACTGAGTTTTTTTACAGCATGCTGAGATGAAGCATTGGGAGAAAATATTTTTGCTGCCGGATGATTTATTTTTTTTATGCTGAAAGCAAGAAGCAATAAAATGCCGGTTGAAAAAATCCACTTATTCATATGGTTAAGTTTTTTGATGAACCCGGATGGGCATAACCTGCTGATAGCCTTGGCGGTCATGATTTGCCGGTAAGATTTAAAGATAGTGATATCAGTGGAAATTGCATGAGGATGAGAGCAAGGTTGAGATAAGATTGAACGCAAACTCGCACTTAACCTTACCTTAGTCTCAACACTGATCTCAATTTCCTAAATCGCCCAAAATAAATTATCTTTGACGAAATTCATTTCATGACGAATGATCAAATTGAAAAGTTTATTTTAGGTGAAGGAGTGAGTAAACGCAACATCACCATTCATTTCAAAACACGCAACCCGGTCATTGGGGTATTTATTAAGACCGCTGATTATAATGAACTTAAATCAAAGAATTTCTGGCGGATTGTCACCGGAGCGAGTATTGAAGTATGGAAACAATCGCAGGATGTTAGTGTGGCGCGTATCTTTAATGGCGCAGAGATAACAAAGTTGACCCTTGCAGTTGCCTGATTGAAATAATATTTTAATACAAATTCCGAGCGGAAGATATGTTTCGGTCCGTTATTATTGGTACAGGTTGTTATATACCACCCGAGGTTAAAAAAAACAGCGATTTTATTCCACACGAGTTTTACACCGAGGATCATCGGCGTATGGATACACCTCAGCAGCAAGTGATAGAAAAATTCAAGCTAATTACTGGAATTGAAGAACGCCGTTATGTCCCCACTAATTTAAATGCTTCAGATATTGCCTCCATTTCAGCACAATTGGCGCTCGCCGATAGTGGCGTCGATCCCGAATCGCTCGACCAGATAATTGTAGCACATAATTTCGGGAATGTTGTAAAGCATACTATTCAAATAGACTGTGTGCCTTCACTGGCAGCAAGGGTAAAGCATAATCTTGGAATAAAAAATCCTTCCTGCGTCGCATATGATATACTTTTCGGGTGTCCCGGCTGGTTGCAGGCGCTTACACAAGCCGATGCTTATTTTAAAGCAGGAATCGCCAAAAGATGCCTGGTGATTGGTACAGAAACACTTTCACGTGTGTTGGATGATCATGACAGGGACAGCATGCTTTTCGCTGATGGTGCGGGCGCCTGCGTCGTTGAATACCAGGAAACGGGTGAGCATGGCAGTGGTATTTTAGGAGCTGGTGCGCAATCTGATAGTTTAAACGAACTTTTTTATATCTATATCGGCGAATCAAACATACCCAAGCCGGATCCCTTTGTCCGTTATATGAAGATGAAGGGTCGCAAAGTGTACGATTACGCCATCAGGCGTGTGCCCGAAGCAATGAAAGCATGTCTCGATAAAAGCAATATTGCCATCAATGATCTGAAAAAAATATTCATTCACCAGGCAAATGGGAAAATGGATATAAGTATTGTTGACAGGCTTTATAAATTATATAATATTCAGCAAGTGCCTGCGCATATTCTGCCGATGAGCGTTCATTGGCTGGGCAACAGTTCTGTTGCTACTATTCCAACCTTATACGATTTGGTAAGAAAAGGCCAGGTTCAGGATCATTCATTGAACCCTGGTGATGTAATTCTTTTTGCTTCGGTAGGAGCAGGAATGAATATCAATGCGGTTTGTTACAGGTATTGATTCTTTTTACTGCTTCACTGTGCGTTTGTCATTCTCGACTTATTTCACCTAACGTTCTACGTGTTTAAACCCTTGTATTAATTTATGGTCTTTGATATATTGGCAAAAAATGAATCTGGCTACTTGATTTCCAATCAAACATTAAAATATCTTATTGCTAATAAAATAAAGGACGCTGAAATCCTGAAGAGAAATAATCGTTTTCCTGCTTCTGTTTACATCGCCGGATACGCAGTTGAGATCGCTTTAAAATATAAAGTTTGCAAAGCGCTTCAGTTTGATTTTGGTTTTCCGGAAACCACACAAGAATTATCCGCCTATCGTAATTATATCAATCGTAATTACTCTAAACCACTAATGATTGCTCTAAACGATATTCGTACTCATAACTTAAATAGGCTTTTATTTTATTCGGGAATTGAATTTAAAATTAGAAATGATTTTTTTAGTGAGTGGAGAATTGTAACAGAATGGAATCCGGAAAATCGTTATAGGAAGGTGAGAATCATGAGTAAGTCTGCCGATAAATATCTCAAAGCGGTTAATAAAATAATTAAAGAGATTAATTAAATTTGCTTAATGGAAAATAAAAAACTAAAAAAGAAAAATCAATTTGTTATTCCCTTGGGTAATGGCTGGGCCGTTAAAGGCGAGGGGAATAAAGAGTTTACTATTTTTAGTGATAATAAAAGAGAGGCCGTTGCAGTGGCTAAGGATATTGCAAAAAGAAACGAATCGGCTTTAATTATTTATAATAAGAACGGGGAAATTGTTAAAAGTGAGAATTACTCAAAAAGAAAGACTGCCGAAAGATGCTGATCTTTTCTTAATGCACCACACATATCAAACAATAAAAAATTCCCCTGAAATGTAACTTTTCAAAAGTTTTAAACTTTTGAAAAGTTACATTTCAGGGGAATTTTATTTATCGATACAGATAAGTTCTACCACCTGGAACCACCGCGGCTACCGCCGGAGAATGATCTGCCTGAGCCTTCTGACCTTGGCTTGGCAACTGATACAGATATTACTCTGCCTTCAACTTCGAAACCTTCCAGTTCCTGCATGGCCTGTTGAGCTTCTGCTTCTTTTTGCATTTCAACAAAACCAAACCCACGGGACTTCCCGCTTACTTTATCCATAATTACTTTTGCAGAAGTTACTTCGCCATACCCTGCAAATAATTTCTTAAGATCTTCATCGGTAACGTGAAAACCTAAGTTCGAAACGTACATGTTCATACTAATAAATTAAAAAAGTTATAAATGAACTGAGCAAAAACAAAAAAAGTAGGAAAGATTGAATCGTGCAAAGAAAGAAGAAGCAAAATATCGTCTAATTACTTGATATTGTATTATCTCAATTATTGGGGTGAAGATACTCTTTTAAATGGATGCTGCCAATTAAACTTCGCCGGCTGCAATTTGCTCAGATTACCGGTGAGATTAATAAGCACCGGTTTTAGCAGTTGCAATGTTCAATTTTGTTATTTCCGTGCCGTTAAAGATACGCGCAAAACTCAAATCATTTGACTTTCTATAATCCGGAATATTCGATTCCCACACAAAACGCCAAAGGTTTTTTGATTTCAATTCGGCATAATCTGCAGTTTTAATGAATATGCCCGACAATGGTTTACGCGTCTTAAAGCTAAGCTCAACAGGGGATTTATCCAGGCCATTTTTTTGAATGAACTTTTCAATTTGATCGTTTGTCATAAATGTTTTTTTAAAATCATGAATGAATGATTAAATAGCTGCTTTTATTTCGGGGTTAAATTAATTGTTGATATAAGCATATAAGAAGGGAAACCAGTCGTAAAATTTTTCAGCAAACGTTTAGAAAGAATTATTGGATGCTACTTCAGTGATACGGATATAACTGGTCATGAAATGCATATTGTTTAATTTTTCAATTGCACTTGCACCTGGCACGCGTTCCATTTCAACAAAGCCATATCCCAGCGACTGACCGGTATGATCGTCACTCATAATTTTAGCGGAGATCACTCTCCCAAATTCAAAAAACAGGTTAACTAAATGTTTTGCTGTCGTCATGACATTTAAATTCCCTACAAAAATTTGCATATGGCTTTTTTAAAAATTTTTGCTGACTTATGTAGAACTGAGGAAAATAAAATATATAGATCAGAATATACAGAAATCAAAGCTATTCGATTCCTCAAGGTATCGATATAATACGGGCTAATCTAATTTATTAATCACTTGCATATAGCGGTGTAAGCTAATCAATGCTCTACTCTATGAACCAACTGATAAAGAGATTCGCTGCTATTTGGAAAAGCACAAAGTTTAAAACGATATTCACGATACTTTTGATAGTTATCAGCCATGCTGGTTTATCATCAAAAAAATTTACGTAAGTCCATACATTATATCCAGCCAGTAAGATCATTTCAGTCGATGTGATGATTCCATTACATACGGCATGAGATACCTCGCCCTATACCCCACACCTCATACCTTATACCTTTTTCGTATTTTCATGGGATCAAACAATCATCATGAAAAAATCAAGCAGGAGAAAATTTATTATTACAACAGCTGCCTCAATCGGCGCCGCCACTACAGCTTCAGCAATGCCATTTGGCAAAGAGCAAAAAGATAAGCCGCTGGCACATCATGTATTTTTCTGGCTTAAAAACCCAGATTCCATTGAGGACAGGGATAAGTTGGTTGAAGGAGTGAAAACATTATCCAAAATTGAAACGATTAAAGAAATTCATGTGGGTATTGTTGCTAAAACAGAAAAACGTGATGTGGTAGATCAGAGCTGGGCCGTATCGGAATTGATGTTCTTTAGCGACATCGCGGGTCAAAGTACTTATCAGACCCATCCTGTTCATTTGGCCTTTATTAAAAATTACGGTCATCTATGGGCAAAAGTAGTGGTATATGATGCGATGGAAGTTTGATATCAGGAATTTTGATGTTGATATATGGGGACCGGCTCATATTCTTTAGCGAATGTTCCTGCCAATGCAAATGAACTCCCACTCATCGCAAGTGCAATTGCTGCGCTGGTCCATTCATCGGCATTGTGTGGACTGGCAATAACCCTGGGTATATGCAGTGATATTTCCCAGAAAAAAAACATGAACCCCAATAGCGTCGTTGCCAGGTATGTTTTCTTTTTAATGACGATACTGATAGTAGTAGCGAAAAAAGCCACGCCCACAAAATATGCCCAAAATAATCTGGCGGGAATCCAGGAAGGAATAAGGGTTGCGATATAATCTGCATACATGAAATGGAGGATACCAAAAATGACCAGGGATATTGCGAAAAAAAGGCTGCCTGCCCTGACTATACCCTCTCCCCTGGAATCCGATCGGGCGGGCGGTAATGTAAGGGCTAAAACAAATAATCCTCCCCCGATTGCCAATTCCTCAAATGTGCAGGTCCATTTGTCGGCATCGTGCAGGTTGCTAACCAGTATGGGTATATGAAAGAACAATACAGAACAAACAAACATGATTCCTAATAACGACGCTAATAACCTACCCATTATTTTTGTCGCAATAGCCAAAGCAGCAAGAATAAATATTGCTCCCGTGAAATAAGCCAATGGCAGTCGACCGGGAACCCACGTGGGAACCGGCTCGAGTTTTGGCAGAAAATCTCTGTAGATAAAATGCTGGATTCCCAAAACCATCATTGCAATAGCAAGCATGAAGCGGGCAGGTTTGGTAAGATTATTTTCCATCGGCCAGGGCAATTTAATTTTAAAAACAGCAATATATGAATAATAGGGAGCGAACAAGCCGTACATCCTATACAAGTTGGTACAAGTTTAATTCAAGTCATTTTTTATGATCTGTTCACTATTCACATTGAAATTTATTCAGCTATTCCAGCCTATTGGAGGGGTTTAAATGCAAAATTTTCAAATTTCCGGGTCGGGCAAAAAACAGATCCACAATAAAAGTAACCGTTAGCAAATATTTCATAACCTGCATTATTATTTATTAGTATTGTATGGACCTGGTAAAGTAAAGCAAGAATCTCTTTATATTGTACTGCTCTCGCGGGCCCGGCTTCACTTTTCCAAAGTTTAAAACTTTGGAAAAGTGAAGCCGAATGCAGATCTGCAAAAAGACAACAGCATGAAAAACTTTTTAGACGAGAACTTTTTGTTGCATAATAAAACGGCGCAGCGGCTCTATCATGATTTTGCCAAAAGCATGCCGCTGATAGATTATCATTGTCATTTACAGCCACAGCAAATTGCCGCTGATATTCAGTTTGATAATCTCACAGCAATCTGGCTAAATGGAGACCACTATAAATGGAGGGCGATGCGCACAAATGGCATTGATGAAACTTATATTACAGGGAACAAAAGCGACTGGGAAAAGTTTCAGCAATGGGCCGCTACGGTTCCATACACGATGAGGAATCCTTTATACCACTGGACCCACATGGAACTCCAGCGTTACTTCGGCATCTGTGATATATTAAATCCTGGGTCCGCGAAAAAAATTTATGACGCCTGCACAGATGCATTGCAAACAACTCAATATTCAGCCCGTAATTTGATACGCAAAATGAATGTCAGGCTGATATGTACCACCGACGATCCCGTCGATAACCTGGCATATCATCAGCAATTAAAAAAGGAAGGTTTTGAAATTCCCGTATTGCCTGCATTTCGCCCGGATGCTGCAATGAATGTGGATGATCCCGGGATATTCAACCGCTATATCGTGAAACTGGAGCAGGCATCAGGCATATCCGTTAGTTCATACAATGATTTTCTGTCAGCCTTAAAAAACCGCCACGATTTTTTTGCGTCGAATAGCTGTAGCGTATCTGATCATGGATTGGAAGAAATATATGCCGAGGATTTTACGGATAATGAAATTAAAAGTGTTTTTGATAAACTGCGCTCCGGGAAGGGTTTGGATGAATCTGAAAAAAGAAAATTCAAATCGGCCATGCTGCTTCTCTTTGCAATATGGGATGCAGAAAAAGGCTGGGTGCAGCAATTCCACCTGGGGGCTATGCGCAATAATAACAGCCGTATGTTGAAAGAGCTGGGCCCTGATACCGGCTGGGATTCGATCGGTGATTTTCCGCAGGCAAAGGCAATGGCAAAATTTCTAAGCAAGCTTGACAGTAATAATAGACTGGCTAAAACGATTCTTTATAATCTGAATCCTGCCGATAATGACCTGATGGCTACGATGATTGGCAATTTTAATGATGGCTCTGTTCCGGGAAAAATTCAATGGGGCGCTGCCTGGTGGTTTTTGGATCAAAAGGATGGAATGGTGAAACAAATAAATACGCTATCCAATATTGGTTTGCTGAGCCGCTTTGTAGGCATGTTGACAGATTCCAGGAGTTTTCTTTCTTATCCCCGTCATGAATATTTCAGACGTATACTTTGCAATCTCTTTGGAGAAGAAATTGAAAATGGAGAATTGCCCGATGATATTTCCTGGACTGGAAAAATAATACAGGATATTTGTTTTCATAATGCAAAAAATTATTTTAACTGGCAGCAATTGCAACAGTAATAATAAACAGTGAGATCATCATATGAAAAAGCGGATATGCAGGCCATAGGAAAATACAGGTGGGCAGTGGTGACATTATTATTTTTTGCCACAACCATTAATTATCTCGACAGGCAGGTGATTGGTTTACTAAAGGACAATCTTGCGAAAGATTTTTCCTGGTCAGAGAAAGATTACAGCAATATCGTAATGGCTTTTTCGGCTGCCTATGCAATTGGACTGCTGGGTTTCGGAAGATTTGTAGACAGGATCGGAAGTAAAATGGGATATACGATTGCAGTAATCGTATGGAGTATTGCGGCGATAGCACATGCATTCGTAAAAAGCACTTTTGGATTCGGTCTTGCCAGGACGGCTTTGGGATTGGGTGAGGCCGGTAATTTTCCAGCCGCTATCAAAGCTGTTGCTGAATGGTTTCCGAAAAGAAGCAGGGCTTTTGCAACAGGAATTTTTAATAGTGGTACCAATATCGCTTCTATTATTGGCCCGCCGACGATTGCAGTTATTTATACTTCCTATGGATGGCAACCGGCTTTTATCTGGACCGGTTCGCTTGGATTTGTTTGGCTTATTTTCTGGTTGATTTATTATGATATTCCTGCAAAGCAAAAAAGATTAAAGAAACCCGAGTTCGATTATATTCACAGCGATGATCCCGGTGCAATAACTAACGATAAAACAAGAGTGAGTTGGGGAAAAATTTTGAGCCTGAAGCAAACCTGGGCATTTGTTTTTGGCAAATTTTTTACAGATCCCATCTGGTGGTTTTATTTATTCTGGGTTCCTTCTTATTTCAATACAACCTATTCACTCGATTTAAGAAAATCCGCGGTTCATGTATCAACAGTATATATCGTGGCGAGTTTTGGAAGTGTTTTGGGAGGATATTTATCAAGCTGGTTTATTAAAAAAGGATGGCCGGTTTATAAAGCAAGGAAAACTGCCCTGTTTATTTTTGCATTATGCGTGATGCCTGTTGTTTTGGTTCGTTTTACGAATGACATCTGGATTGCTGTTGGATTGATTAGCCTGGCCGCATCTGCACACCAGGCATGGAGCGCAACTATTTTTACAACTGCTTCCGATATGTTCCCGAAAAAAGCAGTGAGCTCGATCGTTGGCATTGGCGGCATGGCCGGATCCGTCGGAGGCATCCTGTTTCCTTTGCTGATTGGTATCCTGCTGGATCATTTTAAAGCATTGGGAATTCTCAGCACCGGGTATAATATTATTTTTATTATCTGCGGCAGCTCTTATTTGCTGGCCTGGCTCATGATACATTTACTCGCGCCAAAAATGACGAATGTGGAAATATGATTTAGGCCGACTAACGGCAAGTCTCTCGCTTAACCGCGAAGGCGGGAAGACGCAAAGATACGCGAGGAAATTCTTCGCGTAACCTCGCGTCCTGGCGTCTTAGCGGTTAAGCGAGAGACTTGCCAGTGGTCGACTTAAAACATAATAATAAAATCATTAACTTCAAATCAGATAATACGATCAAACAAATAATTCATTTTGTTCCGAAGCGTATATCAAAAATAAATATGAAGTATATTTTTTCCTGCTGCCTAATGGCATACTGCCTGCTCATATGTTCTGCATCTGTATCAAAAAAAGCAGATGATTGGGTATCATTATTCGATGGCAAATCTCTTGCAGACTGGAAGGTTGGAAAAAATGCATCTACTTTTTCAATTGAGAATGGAATGATTGTGGCGCATGGAGAAACCGCGCATTTATTCTATGTTGGTGATTTTAAAAATCACAATTTTAAAAATTTTGATTTCAAAGCTGATGTGATGACGACTCCTGGTTCTAATTCAGGAATATATTTTCATACCGAATACCAGGAAGAGGGATGGCCCGCAAAAGGTTATGAAGTGCAGGTAAATAATTCCCATACTGACTGGCGTAGAACAGGCAGCTTATACGGTGTTGCGGATATAAAAGAAAAATTGGTAAACGACAATGAATGGTTTACAGAAGAAATCATTGTACAGGGAAAAAGAGTCACCGTCAAATTAAATAATAAGGTAGTCGTTGATTATACAGAACCCGCCAATTTGCAGCCTCCAAAGGAATCGGCCGGAAGAATTATTTCTAATGGCACATTTGCCCTGCAGGGTCATGATCCAAAAAGTAAAGTATATTTTAAAAACATCGTCGTGAAACCGCTGGGCGATTGAAAAAGGTGAGTGGTAAGAGGCGGGTGGCAATAATGCTCAACTCATAAGCTGGTTTGAATTTTTAAAAAAAGGTTCATAGCCCATCACTCATGATTTGGAATTCATGAAGTGAACTATGAACCACGAACCATTGATCATATAATTGCTGGACGAATTTATTGTGAAAAGCAGCCACACATTTTTTATTTAGATGGACCGATGATTTTCGTCTGCACATGACTGGTACTAAACAATATTTGTCATCTGCAGCTGTTAAGAGTCGACAGAAGGCATTCGTCAACAGATATTTCCCGTCCGTGGGAACCCCGCAAAAGAAATGACCGGGGTAAAAGGGGATAATAAAAAAAACTTCCATGCCTTTAATGCGGCGTATCTTTAGCATATGGATGATTTATCCGGGATACAAACAAAACTGAAACTGGCGAAGCCGAAATTGGCTTCCAAATATCATATCAAAACACTTGGATTATTCGGATCCATTGTGAGAAATGATTTTACTGACACAAGTGAAATCGAAATTTTGGTTGATTTCAACAAGCCAATTGGTATGGAATTCATGGATCTTGTCAATGAATTGGAGATCATTCTCAATAGGAAAGTCGACCTGGTATCGAAAGGCGGAATCAAATCAGGTTATTTCCGCGAAATACAGGCGGAGATTGTGTATGTGTAATAAGACATAGCAAATTTGCTGGTTACCATTCTTTTTTCAATCGTATTCTTCACCAGGCGTTCCTACGGAACGCACTCTAATTTTTAAATTTTTCTACCGACCAAACGTCCCTACGGGACGTATTGCCTTCATGATAAGTATTACTGTAGTGAGATCTGCCTA
>Ga0137407_10000877_pt1 | contig 19831 bp, 15 predicted proteins | sample CZOMad2_2_16fung_FD_108410 | JGI IMG/M metagenome (GOLD analysis project Ga0137407, IMG submission 108410) | Vadose zone soil fungal communities from Angelo Coast Range Reserve, California, USA - CZOMad2_2_16fungal (Illumina Assembly) | ecosystem: Environmental > Terrestrial > Soil > Vadose... | reverse complement strand
GGCCGCGATCTCGACCCTGTTCGAAGGCGCCATTCTCGCCGTCATCATCGTGCTTTTGTTCCTGCGCGATATCCGCGCCACCATCATCGCCGCGATCTCGCTGCCGCTGTCGATCTTTCCGGCATTCTGGGCGATGGACATTCTGGGATTTTCGCTAAACCTCGTCAGCTTCCTCGCCATCACGCTATCGACCGGTATTCTGGTCGACGATGCCATCGTCGAGATCGAGAACATCGTGCGCCACATGCGGATGGGCAAGTCGCCCTATCGCGCAGCTCTTGAAGCCGCCGACGAAATCGGACTCGCCGTCATCGCGATCTCGCTGACCATCATCGCGATCTTCGCGCCCGCGAGCTTCATGTCCGGGATCGCCGGGCAATTCTTCAAGCAATTCGGCATCACGGTTTCTGTCCAGGTGTTCTTCTCGCTGCTGGCCGCGCGGTTCGTCACGCCGGTGCTCGCCGCCTACTTCCTGAAAGATCATCCGCATGACGACCCGCCGCCGGGACGGGTGCTGCAGACCTATACGCGGCTCGTGACCTGGTCGGTGAAGCATTACTTCATCACCGTGCTGATCGGCTTTGGCATTTTCGCAGCTTCGATCTGGAGCATCACACTGCTGCCGCAGGGCTTCCTGCCGGCGCAGGACACCGCGCGCTCGCTGCTGGCGATGGAGCTGCCGCCCGGCTCGCAGCTCGCCTATACCGAGAAGGTCACCGAAGAAATCGTCACGCGCCTGCGCAAGCGGCAGGAGGTCAAAAACGTATTCGTCGACGGCGGTCGGGTACCGCCGGGGACCTTCGAAGTACGCCGTGCCGCGCTGATCATCAACTACACGCCAAAGACCGATCGCAAGATCACCCAGCGCGAGCTCGAGCTCGAAATCGGCCGTGAACTCGAAAACGTTCCCGATATCCGGTTCTGGTTCCTCGACGAGAACGGCCTGCGCGCGATCTCGCTGGTCGTCACCGGCGCCGACAGCAATATCGTCAACAATGTCGCCAGCGAACTCGCCAACCAGATGAAGCGAATTCCGCTGATCGCCAATGTGATCTCGGAGACCTCGCTCGACCGTCCGGAGCTTCGCATCCAGCCGCGGGCGGATCTCGCCGCACGGCTCGGCGTCTCCACCGAAAGCCTGTCGGAGACCATTCGCGTCGCCACCATCGGCGATGTCGGCCCGGCGCTCGCCAAATTCGATGCCGGCGACCGGCAAGTGCCGATCCGTGTCCAGCTCGAGGACGGCGCGCGCGGCAATCTGCAAATTCTCGACCAGTTGCGAGTGCCGCTCGGCGGCGGCCGCGGCGGCGTGCCGCTGTCCGTCGTCGCCGACATCAAGCTCGACCAGGGCCCCACCAGCATCAACCGCTATGACCGGGAGCGGCAGGCCACCGTGGCGGCTGACCTGGTCGGCACGGCGGCGCTCGGTGACGCCACCAAGAAGATCTACGAACTTCCGGTGATGAAAAGCCTGCCCAAGGGCGTGACGGTGAACCCGTCGGGCGATGCCGAAAGCCTGAACGAATTGTCGGCCGGTTTTGCCACCGCCATCACGGCCGGGCTGATGATGGTTTACGCGGTGCTGGTGCTGTTGTTTGGAACCTTCCTGCAGCCGATCACCATCCTGTTCTCACTGCCGCTCTCGATCGGCGGCGCGATCGTGGCGCTGCTGGTGACCGGCAAGCAGCTCACGACGCCGGTGTGGATCGGAATCCTGATGCTGATGGGCATCGTGACCAAGAACGCCATCATGCTGGTGGAATTTGCCGTCGAATCGATGCGCGCAGGCGTGGCCCGCGATGCGGCGATTATCGACGCCGGCATGAAGCGCGCTCGACCCATCGTCATGACCACGGTCGCGATGGCCGCCGGCATGATGCCGTCGGCACTGGCGTTCGGCGCCGGCGGCGAATTCCGCTCGCCGATGGCGCTCGCCGTGATCGGTGGCCTCGTGTTCTCGACCATCCTCTCGCTGGTGTTCGTGCCGGCGATGTTCATGCTGATGGACGACATCGGCGCGCTGATCTGGCGTTTTGGCAAAAAACTTCTGGCGTCCAGTGGCGACGGGGAGCAGGCGGCGGCCGATCACGCTAAGGACCACAAACCGCCGCCGAGCATCGTGCATTCGCCGGCCGCGGAGTGAGGGCCCCAAATGATCAGCGAAGGCGCGCCAACGCGCTTCCTCGTCGCCGCCTACTCGTTGCGCGCCACCGCCGTCAGTTTGGTCATGTTTTGCAACAAAATCCGCCCGCGCTGTAAATCCAAAATGCCGTCCTTGCGCCAGAGCTGCAATTGACGGTTGACGCTTTCCCGCGCGGCGCCGACGAACACACCGAGCTGTTCCTGCGAAATGTGCACCTCGGAGCCGAAATCGGACGCCAGCGCGCACAGCCTTCGCGCCAGCCGAACCGGCAGCGGCTGCAGCACCGATTCTTCCATCCGCTCGCTCATCCAGCGGATGCGCTGACACAACAGCATGATCAGCTTGACCGCGACGTGCGGCTCGCGTTCGAGAAAACTCAAAAGATCCTCGCGGCGCAGCACGAACAATTCGGTCGGCTCGCCGGCGGCCGCATTCGCGGTGCGGCTCTGGCCGTCGAGCACGGCGACCTCGCCGAAGAGATCGCCGGGCCCGAGGAAATTCAGCGTCAGCCGGCTGCCGTCGGAGGCGCCGGCCTCGATCCGGATCTGGCCGCGGCGGACCCCGAACAGGGCATCGCCTGGGTCGCCCTTCTGAAACAGCATCTCGCCGACTCCGAGGTGCTGGGTGCGGCAAAGCGCGGAAATGCGTTGCAATTCGTCGTTGCCGAGATCCGCGAACATCGGATTCATCTTCAGAATATGCGCAAATTCCACCTGTTTGCTCATTTGCAATGCGTTCCACCCCACGTCTGAAATTTTCTGAAATCGCCCCGGCCGGAACTGTGTCATAAGTCACATACCTTTGCAGCACCTCCGGCTTATTTTTGGCGGCTTTGGGCCGCTTCCCCTTTCCGGGATAGACTTGAAGAAAGTCCCCGCCGGCGGCCGGGCCAAAGCCGACGCTGGTATCCGGTCTGGAACATCGACATGAGAGCCTTGAAAATCGCAAGCGCCGCCATCGCGGCTATCATCGTGGTCGCAGCACTGCTGCTGATCATCGGAATCCCCTCGGGCTTCCTGACCTCGGCGATCCAGGACCGGGTCGAGCGCGAAACCGGATACCGGCTGAGCATTGCGGGCGCGACCAAGATCGGGCTGTGGCCGTCCCTGAACGTGACGATGAATGACGTCACGCTCGAGGGGCCAAAGGACCGCGACGCCGGCAATCGCCTGACGGTCGGCAGCATCGAGGCCGACATGACGTTTGGGAGCGTATGGTCGGGCCACCCCGAGATCACCCACCTTGCGATCATCCGCCCGGTTCTCAACGTGCCACTGCTGCGCGAACGCACTGTGGCGACCAGGCCGGCATCTTCCAGGCCCGCGGCTTCTTCGCGCGAGGCCGATGTGCCCGCGATCGAGCGCATCACGGTGACCGACGGCGCCATCGTGTTTTCCCACCTGCGCGACCGCTTCGAGCGCCGCATCGAAGGCATCAACGCCAGTGCCGTGATCGACGCTGACCGCAAGATCAAGGTGAGCGGCAACGCGCGCGCCAGAGGACATCCGCTCCAATTCGACATCAAGGCTGCGGCGCCCGCGCCGCCAATCGAGCGGCAGAACATTCCGGTCGAATTGACGCTGGATGCGCCCGGCATGCTGCGAGCGCCGCTGTCGGGCAAGGCCGAGGTCCGGTTCAACGGCTCGGTGGTGATGATCAACGGCCTCACCGGCAAGATCGGCGACGGCGCTTTCAACGGCTGGGCCTCGGCCGACGTTGCGAGCAAGCCGCTCGTGAAACTCGACCTCGATTTCCAGCGGCTCGATATCGGCGCCACGACGGCGCCGATGGCATCCCCGGATTCGCCAAACACTTCGCCATCTTCCCCGCAGTCTTCGTCCCAATCTTCGTCACAATCCTGGAGCGATGCCGCCATCGACCTCATGGGCTTGAATTATGTCGATGCCCAGGTCCGGATTTCGGCCGCCGAACTCAACATCGGCCAAGCGCATTTTGCGCCGGCCGCGACCGACTCCACGCTCACGAGCGGCATTCTCAAATGCGCCATTTCCAATCTCGGCGCCTATGGCGGCCAGGCCAATGGCGAAATCGATATCGACGCGTCCGGCGGCACGCCGGCGTACACCATGCGCGGCGATCTTGTCGGCGTGCGCGCGTTGCCGCTGTTGCGCAGTGCCGCTGGCTTCGACAAGCTCGACGGCAAGCTGCAGGCGAAGATCGCGGTGCGCGCCAATGGCCAAAGCCAGCGCGCGATCATGTCGAACCTTGCCGGCACGGTGTTCGCCAATTTCCAGGACGGCGAGATCAGAGGCCTCAACGTCGCGCAGATGATCCGCTCGCTGACCTCGGGCACGCTGTCGGGATGGCAGGAGGGTAAGGAGCTGACCACCGACCTCGCCCAGCTCTCCGCCGCGTTCCGGATCGAGAAGGGCCAGGCCACCACCACCGATCTCAATCTGGTTGGCCCGCTGGTGCGGATGACCGGCGCGGGCACGATCGACCTCGGCACCCAGATGATGGCGTTTCGGGTCGAGCCGAAGCTGGTGATGACCACCGAAGGCCAGGGCCGCGCCGCCGATCCGGTCGGCTTCGGTATCCCCGTGATCATCGATGGGCCGTGGGCCGAGCCGCGCATCTATCCCGATATGGCCGGCATGCTCGACAATCCGGATGCGGCTTATGCCAAGCTCAAGGAGATGGGCAAGGGCCTGTTCGGTCCCGGCGGGTTGGGCGGATCGGGCGGCAGCGGATCGAGCGGCGGCTTGTCCGATATCCTTCCCGGCAAGCTCGGCGAGACGCTCGGCAAACTGCTGCAGCAAGGGTTGAGCCAAGGGTCTAGTCAAGGTTCGAACAAGGGCGCCAGTCAGGGCCGCAACCAGGGCCGCGACGTTCCCCCACCCGCGCCAGGCGAACCTCCGCCGCAGCCGCCGCAACAGGACAGCCAGCCGCTGAACGACATGCTGCGGCAGTTGTTCAACCGGTGAGATCACGGCCGCGCCATTCGTCCGCGCGTCGAAGGAAACGGCAGCCTCTCTCACGTCGTCCCTGCGAAAGTTCGCAGGGACGGCGAAGTGGTAAGGTGCACAGCGTGGCCCCATAACAAGTCGTCATACCCCGCGAAAGCGGGGTATCCAGTACGCCGCGGCCTATCGATTCCATCATTGACGCCTCGGAATACTGGATCACCCGCTTTCGCGGGTGATGACAACGAGGCTTAAATTTCAAACAGCCAAGACGCACAGGAAATGAGCCACATCCGGGCCTCGTGGTTCGAGACGCGCGGCATTGCCGCGCTCCTCACCATGAGGAATTGGCAAACCTCATCCTGAGGAGCGGCGTATTCGCCGCGTCTCGAAGGATGCAGCCACGACACTCAACGCGCACACCCACGCATTCCCGCGACGCGCCGCACCCGAGTGATGCCCAAAAATCCACCGCCTCGAAGAACAGAGGGCGTGGGGAATGCCGGGTGCCCGTTGCACCCGCAGCCTCGCGTGCGAAAAAAACAAAGCACACGAGCGTAGTCACCGCGAGGTTCACCGGAGAAACCCGGCATTCCCGCACGCGGATGGTTTTAACGGTTTCCTTCGCGCTCTCCCGGGTGACCGGGCTTGTTTGCCACCCTCGCCGGCGAAGTTGCCTCCACCAGCTTGACACCAGCGTCGGGGCGTCAGGACCACACGACTTCGCCGTCCGCTTTAGCTGCGCTCGTCTCGCGCCGCCGCCGCGTCCACCGCATCCCGCACCCAACGTCCGTGACGATCGCGCAAACGCCCCTCATGTGAGGCGGGACGAGGTGGATATAGTTTTGATTTGGGGTTTGCGCGAAGCGAAATATTTTTTCGGACAGGACTGGACAGGTAGCATCAGATTGAAGCGGCTGGAGAAATTGGCTTTTTGGCGCAGAGCATTCGCATCATTTTTACCGTCGTCTGGCACTTGCCGGTCCAGCCCCTCTGTTCGTTATCTGTTCTTGCAGACCCTGCCGAAATGGTGTAATTGACATACTCGACACAACAGATACGTTGTGTCGTTGTGAAACCCGACTTCGAACCAGTTAATGGCTATTTGCCCAAGGGGATCCATCCGATGGAGTGGACAGCCTTCTGTGCGCGCTTTGTATGGAATCGCCGCAGAAGGTTCCTGAAGAGCGGGATGCATCGCGCGCTACTGAACCTGCGTGCTGCAGGCTGCGGAGCTGCGATCATCGACGGTAGCTTCGTCAGCTCAAAGGATGAGCCTGGCGACTATGACTTGGCTTTCGATCCTATTGGCGTGAACGGTAGCCTCGTCGATCCGGTGCTCCTGCGCCACGACGACGAAAGGAAGGCAATGAGAGCGAAGTACTTCGGAGATGTCTTTCCTTGGGGAACAATAGCCTCTTCGAAGACGGGTCTGATTTATCGAGATTTTTTTCAACGCGACCGTTCCGGAACTCCGAAAGGCGTGGTCCTCCTCGATATGAAGCTGCCCCTATGATCACAAACGAACGCCAACTCCAGATTTCGAAGGCACAGGCTACGCGATTTCGCGAATCGCTAGAGGAGCTCGAGAGGGGAACGCTGGACCAAACTGATCTTCATCCTCTTATGAAGAAGGCGCAGATCGACGCGATTCGCGGCCAACTGAAAAGTTTACTTGCCGAGATTGAAGAATACGAGAAGCTTCGAAGCGGGCGAGTATCGTCTATCGAACTGGATTCATTGGCCGACCTTCCCGATGGACTCATTCGCGCTCGCATCGCTGCCGGTCTAACCCAAAAGGATTTGGCCGGTAGACTTGGTATGCGCGAGCAGCAAATTCAGCGCTACGAAGCGTCCCGCTACGAGGGCGTGAGCTTTGCTAGGGTTGTGGATGTCGCGGACGCAATAGGACTTAAGATACGTAAACGCTTAGAGGTGCTGGATACGGCATCTCCCGAAGCTGTAATGAAGCGTCTTCGTTCCGTCGGCTTGGGAGCCGACTTTATCCGGCGGCGGATTTCGCCAGACTTGAATCCAGGCGAGGGCGGGGCACTCGAGATCGTAAATCGAGTGGGCGCCATTTTTGGATGGTCTCCAGAAGCATTGCTTGGATCTGGGGTCATCGATCCCATCCAATTTGGCGGGACTACCGCCCGATTCAAGATGCCAAAAGGCCGCGACGCACGCTCGGCTACCGTCTACACAGCATATGCATATCGTTTGGCAACTATCTGCGCACGTGCAATGGCGAGCAAGCCACGTAAAATAATTCCGATAGACTGGCAGCTTTTTCGCAACAGGATTCTGTCGGAATACAAGGTAGTTGATTTTGAGGCCGTCCTTGCCGTGGCATGGGACATGGGCGTCGTGGTGCTTCCGCTCAACGACCCGGGGGCTTTTCATGGTGCATGTTGGCGCATCGGAGGTGTCAATGTGGTCGTGCTGAAACAATCGCTTCGGTACCCGGCCCGATGGACTTTCGATCTTTTGCACGAGCTAAGGCATGCTGGGGATGAGCCTGAAGCGCTCGAGTTCGAGGTTATCGAGTCGGCCGAAACATCCGACGAGCGGCGAAATTCGAAAGATGAACAGCAAGCTAGTTGGTTTGCGGGACAGGTCGCGCTCGGCGGAAAGGCCGAAGAGCTCGTAAAGGAGTGCTTGGTATTAGCCGAAAGTGATCTTAAGCGGCTGAAGGCAGCCGTCCAAACGATTGCAACGCGCCGGGGCGTTTCGGCCGGTCAACTAGCAAATTATATGGCATTTCGACTTTCTCTACAGGGCGAAAAATGGTGGGGAGTCGCCTCGAATCTCCAAGACAAAAGCTACGACCCAATGACTCGTGCTCGTGACGTTTTCTTCAGCCGATTTTCATTCAAAGACCTGGATCAATCGGACGCTGACTTGCTGAGCTTGGCATTACACGAGGAGACCGTCGATGAATGACGCTGTTGCTACCACACAGATGCCGGCTTTGGAGCCCTTGAAGGTTCACTGCACCGACGCCCGCTGCGAATCTAATCTCCATTGCTTTAGTCCCAATCGGCGAAAGAAGGATTGGAAAAAAACCTATGCTGGGGAGTGTCAGTTTTGCAAAAAACAACTTGTCGACTGGACCAGGGTCAAAGCCCGGAATTTGGCCGACGTAAAGGGAATCTTTGAGGAGCTATCACGAGAGTACATTCGTCATGTTTTCTTTCATGCACCATTCGATGCCAAATCCAAAACCGAAGCTCGCGAGCTTGGCCTTGAGGGTCTCAAGGTTAAAGTTAGGCCCCTCTTGGAAAAGAAGATTGGACAGGAGAAAATTTTCCGCGACGGTATCCAGACGAAAAAGGAAGGCAGCGCCATCCACTATGCACAGCATGCTACTGCGACATGTTGTAGAAAGTGTTTGGAATATTGGCATGGAATCGAGAGGAATCGCGAACTTTCCAATGAAGAGTTAGCCTACTGTGAAGGTTTGGTGTTGGCCTATCTCGATTCCAGGTCCGCCGAATTGTTCGCGGACGTCCAAAACGAGAATTCCGAAGAGAAGTTGGAGGCTGTGTGATGGCCCCGATGCTGATTGATACGTCCTCGTTCGCGCTGGCGATGCGGGAGAAAATCATTCGTCCTACTTCCAAGGAAATTTTAGTAGCGAGGCTCTCTGGATCAGACCAAGAGCAAGATCTAACGCTTCCTACAAACTGCGAAGGGCTTGGGCGGGTACGGCACTTCGTACGTGCGACAGCTTCGGACTGGCCTCAAAATCCGCTTCCCATTGATCCTGCATCAAAAGCACTTGGCCTGCCTGGATCAGATATATTGCTGGCTCAGGTTTTTCAAAATGCGGCATGCGCCTGGCGCTGTTGGTACTGCTACGTTCCATTTAATTTACTTTCCGGTGATGCATCCCGCGGAGAGTGGGTCACCCCAGAACGACTTGTCCAGCTGTACGCCAAGGTAGAGGATCGTCCGCCGGTCATTGATCTTTCCGGTGGATCGCCTGACCTCACTCCTGAATGGATTCCCTGGATGATGAGGGCGTTAGAACGGGCTAACCTCTCGGACGAGACCTATCTTTGGTCCGACGACAATCTGAGTACGGATTATGTGTTCACAAAGCTTCAAAATGACGATCGCCTTACGTTGGCAAGCTATCGCAACTATGGACGGGTTTGCTGCATAAAGGGCTTCGACGCCGCTTCATTCGCATTCAACACAACCGCAGATCCGTCTGGCTACGAAAGGCAATTCGAAATACTGCGGAGATATATGACTCTCGGGATCGATGTATACGGCTATGTCACGCTCACCGGAAACGACCTCTCTTCCGTCGATTCCGGCGTTTCCAACTTAGTAGACAGACTCTACTCAATCCACGAAGCATTTCCCTTACGGGTCGTGCCCCTGAAGATCGGCAATTACACGCCCACTGCTTCTCGTAGCAAAGCGGGGGACGAGCGATTTGCGCTCGCTGAAGCGGTTCAATCGGCCGCGATCGAAAGGTGGAATTTTGAATTGAGCCGTAGATATTCCTCTGCCGAGCTCGCATTGAACATTGCGGATGTAAAGCTGTGAGGATGCTTGATTCTAAAGCTGCCAATGAGGCGGACGCAACGCTGAGGCGCTTGCTCGCTAACGGTGCGAAGTCGTTTGGTGACCTTGTTATCGGGGCACGGGGACGGTTTCCGACAGAGGTTCTGCAATTTCTAGAGAGTTGCAGAACCAACAATGGGATCGACGCGGAAATCATTGGGTCCATGATTGCCGAGGCTCGCACGTCGTCTGTGGGAGCCGAGCTTCCCCAAGGTGAGGGACTCGCTCTTCCCCACCCTGTGGATGCGGAATGGCGTTTTACCGAAAAGACTGCCGAGAAACTCGTACACACTGCCGTGGCGGCTACACAACCCGGCGATTCCATTTTGCTGATGGGCGTGCCTTCGGTGGTGCTAGCCGCTGCGCAATCTCAAGAGGATAGGAAATATTGGGTTTGCGGAGAGCAGAACATCATTACCGATGGTCTGAAGCGGATAACCGCGGACGACCCTAGATTTCACCACAACGTTGCTCACGAACTGCATGCCGCAGCCGCAATCGTCGATCCGCCTTGGTATGTTGATCAATTCCGAGAAATGCTGAGTCAAGCAAGTAACCGTTGCCGTACCGGCGCGCACATTTTCGCAAGCACTCCTGCCGAGGAGGTTCGGCCAGGCATCGTCGACGACCTCATTCTGATCAGTGAGGCCGCAACTCAATCAGGTCTCGAACTGGACCACGAAGACCTAGCCGCGTTGGTGTACCGAACGCCATTTTTCGAGGTCAATGCATTGCGAGCCGCAGGTGTTGGCGCGTGGTTACCAAACTGGCGTCGTGGTGATCTGGTAGTATACAGAAAGCGCTTGATGGGGCGCACATGGCCGGTGGTAGATAAAGCCCCAGCGTTCGAACTAACGCTCTCAGGAATCCGACTGCGATTATTGGGCTGGGAAGATAGCCCTCCCGTGGAGTTTTCGCCGCTGTATGATGGGGAAATCTCTCCTAGCGTGAGCATGCGGGCACCGCGCCGAGCAGAGGCAGCCTTGTGGACGAGCGGAAATAGAGCCTTCATAACCCCTAAGGGATTAACCTTAGCCGCGATGCTCGAAATGGCTGGCGAACGCCAACTGTTGCCAAAAGGACTCGGCCCGGAACTTTCTGAAGCGAGGAACCGATACTCAATTGACGTTGTTAGACCGCTGATTCAAAAGCTAACCGAATTGGCCGACCGCGAACTCGCGGAAGCGGCTTCGGTCGTGGGATCTGTGGCTTGGGAAAGATCAGCGAACGACGCGAGGTTCTTAAACGCCTGTTGAACAGCGTGCCACGGCGATCGGAGTGGCACAGACGCCTGTTGGCGCAAGTCTATGCAGAAGAAATCACAGTCGGCGTCCATCTTGCGATCTTCGTCGAGCCCTATTTGACTGCAGTTCTTGAAGGCAAGAAAACTATCGAATCAAGGTTCGCGGTGACTCGCCGTCCACCTTACCATTGCATCCTGCCGGCCGATTACATCATTCTCAAGAAATCGGGCGGACCAGTCATGGGCCTCGCAATTGCGAAGTCGACCAATTTCTATCGGCTTTCGCCCGCTATCCTGGCTGAACTTCGACGGAAATTTGCGAGGGAGCTCTTTGCCCTTGAAGATGATTTCTGGGCCGATCGAGTCGACAAACAATACGCCACCCTGATTGAACTCGAAAACACTACTTCAATCGATCCTATCACGATTTACAAGCGTGACCGACAAGGATGGGTGACGTATGATCGTCATTTAAGGACGGCCGCTCAACTCCAGTTTTAACATGCTCATAGCATTCGCTGGGCCGATGGGTAGCGGCAAGAGCGCCGTTTCGCGGGCTCTTGCTGCGAGGTTAGACGCCAAAATCTTGAGTTTTGGCGAATATGTACGCGTTTGCGCTCGTGATCGTGGTCTCGACGCCGAAGACCGCACCGTGCTGCAGGATTTAGGGCAAATGCTCGTCAGCGCGGACGCTACCACATTTGTTCGGGATGCTGTGCGATGGGCCGGATACCAGCCCGGCAATCGCATCATTTTCGATGGGATTCGGCATGAAACCGTCTGGGACGCTATTTCAGCTCTCGGCAAGCAGAATGCCGAGCGCGCCTTACTCATCTATCTTGACGTACCAGCGGGCGAACGTTCAGATCGGCTTAGGGCACGGGGGATTTCCGTGGAAGCGATTTCAGCTTTCAATTCGCACCCGAGTGAACGTGATTTGAAGCTACGCCTTTTGCCCAAGGCAGATATCGAACTCGATAGTAGGCAGCAGCTGTCCACATTGATCGACACGATATTGAGGTTTCTGGATTGAAATGGTCAATTCCTCCGAGAAGACACTGTTGAGCTCAAGGATTTCATCCATGACGGACCGCGGAGTTGTGATCGCGTTCAGCGGCGCATTGGGTGTGTACACCGGTGCTCTCAGTACGGTCGTTGCCGAGCTTCTAGGCTGGAAGCGAATACGATTCTCCGATTTTATCCGAGAGCAAGCCGCTGCGAACGGAGAGAACCCCGATGACATAGGCGTTCTCCAGCGATTGGGGCAGGAATTGGTGAAAGCGCACTCTAGCCACTTCGTGAGCGCTGTCTTGAAGTTAGGGGGGATGGATAGCTGGCGGAAACCTAGTACTTGACGGCCTTAGGCACGCGGAAATTTATCGCGAATTGCTAAAGCAAGTTGGAAGCAGTTCCGATCTGAAGGTTGTTCACATAACGATGGGCGATCGAGCCCATCGAGAGGATCGTGCGAAACGAGCGGAAGGCTTGACCGACGGCCAATTCGCTCAATACGAAAAAGATATTACCGAAGCACAGGTTGAAGACACACCGGCTTATGCCAATCTTGCGCTCGATGGCACTCGGCCCAGGGGCGAGCTTGCGAAGACGATAGTAAGCCGATTTGTTCCGGCTCATGCTGGGCAAAATCTGACCGATGACGACGAGAACGTGTCGCGTATGGAGCCGCTCGTCATCGAAACGGCCCTTTCAAAATTAGCACAAGACCTGTTGCGTGAGGCTCAGTCGTTTGCAGGCGAAGTTCCAGCCGGCTTGGCACAACCACTTGCCGATTTGGTTCGGGCAATGAACTGTTACTATAGCAATAAGATTGAAGGACATAATGCAACGCCGATTGAGATCGATCTAGCGCTAAGCGGTAGTTACGAAAGTGATCGACGAAAGCGTCATCTACAAGCAGAAGCCCACGCCCATATTGCAGTGCAGAGGTGGATCGACGCTGGCGGCCTTTCTGATCAACCCGTGACCATGAGCCGATCGCTTACGATAATTCACGACAGATTCTTTTCTGAGCTCCCCGATACACAGTGGATCGAGGATAGGAACTCAAGTAGGAGAGAGTGCATCATTCCTGGTAACTTTCGTCGGTTTCGCGCAGAGATCGGACGCCATGTGCCTCCGAGCCCGGGGGCAATACCCCGCTTTATGGCGCGGTTCGAATAAATCTACAGCAATCTCGAGGCACCGGAGGCAATTATTCTTGGTGCGGCTGCGGCGCACCATCGATTGCTTTGGATCCACCCGTTCGGAGATGGAAATGGTCGAGTAGCACGCTTAATGAGCGATGCCATGCTGAGCAAGACTCTCCGCACCCATAGTCTTTGGTCGGTCTCGCGCGGATTGGCGTTGTCCGAAGATCAGTACAAACAACTTTTGGCTGAATGCGACCTCCCGCGGCGCAATGATTTTGACGGCCGGGGCAATCTGAGCGAAGAATCGCTTGTTCGTTTCACGTCGTTCTTCCTTACTATCTGCATCGAGCAAGTTAAGTTTATGCGGCAACGCATGCGGCTCGACGAACTCCGGAACCACATAGACGTTTGGGTTAAAGATCGCGCGGCATTTGATGAACCGAGGGCCGTCGGCGGAGCGCCTGTGCCGCGGCTTCATCCAGAGGCTGGGCGTATCCTCAAAGCCATACTAAATGAGGGGGCGCTAACACTATCGGAGGCGCACGAGGCGTTAGGATCTGGAGTAGATGCCAACGCAGTTATCCGACAGCTTGCGGACACGGGCGTAGTTCGGCGGCGTGGCGACAACTTAACTTTTTCCTTCCCAGCACATTTGGCTAGTAGGTTTCTTCCGGGACTGTTTGTTTGACAAATGCCACGCTATCGTTTCCCGCTTGGCCTCTCCCCCAGCCATCAGCTATCGATAGTCCAACAAACCGAATGGGAATGCCGATGAACCGTCTCGCCTCGCGCAACCCCTCCCGAAACCTCCTCGCTCCCTTCGCCGCCGCCCTCCTCCTCACCCTCACCCTCACCTCCCCCGCCCTCCCCGCCGACGAGCCCGACGTCCCCAAAGACGGCCCAAAAGGCGCAGCGGTTACGGTGCTGAAGGCGGCGAAGTTCTGTTTTCCCAATATCGTCGAGGCGTTCGGCCTCGTCATCCCGCGCGAGGAGACCATGGTCCGCCCGGAGCGGGTGGGGTTGAAGGTCGCGGAGATCCTGGCCGACGCCGGCGATACCGTGACGTCCGGGCAAAACCTGGCCAAGCTCGCGATGCCCGAAGGCGGCACCATCATGATCCAGGCCCCGGTCGCAGGGCTGATCTCGGCCTCCACGGCGGTGATCGGCGCGGTGGCCTCGGCGCGCGGCGAGGCGCTGTTTTCCATCATCGCGCGCAGCGAGTTCGACCTGGTCGGGATGGTGCCGATGCAGCATCTACAGAGGCTCGCGGTCAACCAGACCGCGCGGATCAAGATCATCGGCGCGGGCGAGGTCGACGGCAAGGTCCGCCGCGTCGCCTCCACCGTCGAGCCCAACAGCCAGCTCGGCCAGGTGTTCGTCAGCGTCACCACCAACCGCAAACTGCTGGTGAATTCGTCGGGGCGCGCGCAGATCAAGACCGGCCAGAGCTGCGGCGTCGCGGTGCCGCTCACCGCCGTGCTCTATGGCCCGGCCGGCACCGTGGTCCAGGTGGTGAAGCGCGCGCGGGTCGAGACCAAACGGGTCGAGGTCGGCCTGATGTCCGGCGGCCAGGTCGAAATCCGCGACGGGCTTGCCGAGGGCGACATCGTGGTGGCGCGGGCCGGCGCGCTGTTGCGCGAGGGCGACCCGGTGCGGCCGGTGACGGCGGCGGAGAATTAGCTTTTGCTTATCTCTCCCCGCAATGCGGGGAGAGGTCGGCGCTCACTTGAGCGCCGGGTGAGGGGGACTCTCCGCGAATTCAACTTGCCGAAAGAGCCCCTCACCCCAACCCTCTCCCCGCAAGAGCGGGGCGAGGGAGTTCACCGGCGTTGCGGATGGAGACCTCAGCCGCCGGCGTCGTTGGCGCCGAGGCGGATGTCTTCCTGCAGCGAGGACGAGACCGTGGGGACCTGGGCGCCGTCGGAGGCGCGGGAGACCGCGATGCGGGTGTTGTTGAAGATGGCCTCGGCGGCGGCGGCCGTGTCGGCGTCGCGGGCGTTGATGTTGTTGAGGAGTTCAGTGACCAGCACCGAGTGCGGGCCGTCGGAATCATCGGCCACCTTGCCCGGCGTCGCCGAGGTCAGGATCAGCGCGTTGTCGGGGGCGGAGATCGGCGCCAGCCCGTGCGAGAAGGTGCGGAAGCGGCGCTCATAGGGGTTGCGGCGGGAGGCATCTATCACGGCGAGCTTGGCGCTGGCGGCGCCCTGCTGTTTCACCGCCTCGATCACTGATTCGACGCTGACGCCGTCGCGGCGCACGTCGGATTCCTTCCAGATCCGGGCATCGACCGGGATCATGTAGCTCTCGCGGCCGGCCTGGACGCCATAGCCGCCGAAGAACAGCATCACCACCGAATCCGGCCGGACCTTGGATTTCAGCCGGATAATGGCGCGGTGCATGTCGTCCCGCGTGGCGTCTTCCACCACGTCGACGTCAAAGCCCTCGCCGCGAAGCGACGCGGTCAGCGCGCGGGCGTCGTTGATCGGCTGGGTCAGGGGCGAATTGGCGTCGGGATAATGGCCGTTGCCAATCACGAGCGCGATGCGCGAGGGGGGCTTGGCGGCGCGATCGGCGTGCTCGGTCGCGACCGCCTTGGCGGCGTCCAGCGCGCGCTTGTTCAGCGCGGCGTGGGCGCCGATCGCTAAGGACACCATGCCGACCAGCGCGGCGGTGATGGCGACCGAACGGCGGGAGATGCCAGGCCTGGAGAAATCCATCGGTACTCTCATTTCACTGGGCGCACGGGAGACGGGTCGCGCCGACGCTTGCCTTCAGAGTTTTTCGGGGTGGCGGTCGTTTGTCGTCTAAATATGCTCAATTTGCGGCACCGCAACAAAGAGAGCCTTAACCCGCGAGGTCGTGATCGGCAACCTGATTTGTCGCTTGACGGGTTCCCTCAACCCCGCCCTTGGCGGCCTTGGTTACCGATTCCAGTGTGCCGCCGGGCCCCTCCGGCAACGTGATGTCCATCACACAGGCAATTCTCCTGTGGCCGCCGCCGATTTGCCCCGGGATTGCTTTGTTTTCCTTGGGCTTTCGTGCCATTTTTTCGGCAGCGAGACGGGCGGCCACAGCCGGCTAGGCGAGTACTTGCCTGGGGGGTGCGGCCAAACCGCGCGCCAAGGTTCGAAAAAGAGAGTGAATGGCTTTTCCTGAGCTCGCCGGAGCTGCGTACCGCGCATTGACGGCCCGGAAGGACGGCCCGTCGCTGTATGACGTCTGCGACCCCCTGCTGCTCAACGGCGCCGGCGGCGATGCCCATCTCGCCATGTTCTACCGGACCGCGCTCGGGAACCCGGCGCTGCGGCCGCTGCTGCGGCGGACCGGGCTATCGGAACTCAACGACCCGGCGCGGCTGGATGGCCTGCGCGAGGCGTTGGTCCGGGCGCGCGACGACGAGGCGCCGGACTGGGCCGCGATCGGCGCGCCGGTGGCGACGCTGCTCGATGGAATCGAGCTCGGGCATCCCCGGCCGAAGCCGAACGGCGAACTGGCGGCGGCGCCGCCTGATCTCGCCGACATCGAGCGCGTGATCCGGGCCTGCGGCGCGCACCTGTTACGCACGTTCAAGAAACACGGCTTCATCCCGGCCTACGCCGCCTTCAATTTGATCGGCGATCCCGACCTGGGCGGCCGCGAATTCCTGATGGCGCTGACGGGCTTGAATGCGCGCGGCTACAAGAACTCGACGCTGTTGTTCAACCTGGCGCGGATCTTCATCGCCCGCTCGCCGGCGCGCGCCCTGATCAACCCGGCATGGAAGGGGATCGCCGAGCCGATGTGGCAGCCGATGCAGATCCGCCACCGCTCGGCCTATTACGACGCGTTCTTCACCGAGGCGCTGTTGAGCTTTGTCGAGACCGGGCTCGCGTCAGCCGACCAGGCCGGCGCCGCGCGCCGGGCGATATCGGAGATGGTGGATTTTTGCCTGGTCGCGAGCCGGGAGGAAGTGCGCAGCGGCGACGGCCGCAGCTTCGATGTGGTCACCGCGATCGCGCCGCCCCCGCATCCGCGGTTTTCGCGCTTCTTCACCGAGATCAAGCAAAACCTCGGTTTCGGCGTCTACGTGCCGGATTGCGACACCACGGCCTGCGCGTTCTCGGCGGCGACGCAAGCCGGGTCCTGTGATCCGATGCTCGACCAGCCGTTGCTGGATTTCTATGCCGGCCTCCAGGTCAGCGGCGGCGCCAACGAGCCCAAGGTGACGGTGCCGCTCAACGACACCATCGATTACGACGGCGGCGTCGTCACCTGGATCGACAGTTTTGCCGGCGAACGGCCGTTCGGCAACGACCTCGACCCGACGCTCAATCTCGACATCCTCGAGGTCAGTTTCCGCAACCTTTCACGCTGGAAGATCCTCGAGACGCCGCGGCGGCTCGGCACGTTGCGCGGCATCATCTCCTTCCAGAAGCGGCTCGCATTAAGCGGCGCGTTCGCCAATCCGCGCTCGCACATCTATTATCTGCCGGAGCTTTACTGCGCCTATTTCGGCCGCTGCTACGCGGCCTTCATGGCGATGCCTTCAGCCGCACGGCAGGCGATCGATCCCGACGGCGCGTTCGAATTGATCCGCGACAAGGTGCTCGGCTATGTGCAGGACGAGCTGACGGCGAACGAGATGAACCCGTTCGACGCGGCGCTGGCGCTGATCGCGCTCGGCCATCTCGGCGCTGATGTGGCGACGTTTGCCCCGGCGCTCGATTGCATCATTCGCCATCTCGGCGAAGGCGGCCGGCACGGACCGTTCAAGGCCTATGAGTGGAACAAGATGAAGACCCCGACGCGGATTCTGGTCGGCGGCCCCGAAGTCACCTCGGCCTTCGTGCTGATGGGGCTATCGCTGGCGAGGAAGGCGATGCGGAGCGTGGGGGTGTAGCACCGTTGTCATACCCCGCGTAAGCGGGGTATCCAGTACGCCGCGGCTTCTCCGTTCAATCACCGATGTCTCTGGAATACTGGATCACCCGCATTCGCGGGTGATGACGACGATACGCGTGGCTTATTAGCTGCTTCTCGCACAAAGTTGAAAGCACCCACACCGCCAGGCGCTGGCGCGCGGGCCCAATCCACACCACAATACGCCGCCATTGTGCTACGATTCCATTTTGAACGGGCCGCTTTCACATGCTCCTGAAATTGCTGTTCGCGATCCTGGCCGTGCTGCTGCCGGCCATGGCGCAGGCCGCCGACATCGTCGGGATCGCGAAAGTCCGCGAGGGCGACCACGTCCAGATCGGCAGCGCCCGGATTCGGCTCGGCGGCATCGACGCGCCGTCGGTGGATCAGCTTTGCCTCAACCATAGCGGCGAGCGCTGGACCTGCGGCATCGCCGCGCGCGACGAACTCATCAAGCATGCCGACAACAAGAGCTGGACCTGCCATCTGCGCCAGGCCGCGGATCGCCGCGGCCGGGTGATCGCGCGATGCGAGGTCGACGGCGAGGACATCCAGAAATGGATGGTGCGGAATGGATGGGCGCTGTCCTATACGCGGTTCTCCCATGACTATGACGATGACGAGAAAGCCGCGCGCGAGGCCAAGGTCGGCATGTGGCAGGGCGCGTTCATCGCACCCTGGGACTGGCGGGTCCGCAACAAGAAGACCACCATCCTCGGCGCCGCCAAGCCGCCGGAGAATGCGCATGCGATCCTGCAGGCCTCGGCCTCAGGCCCGGTCGCGCCCTCGCCCGATTGCACCATCAAGGGCAACGTCAACCGCGCCGGCGAATGCATCTATCACAAGCCGACCAGCCGCTGGTACGCGAAGATCGAGATGAAAATCTCAAAGGGCACGCGCTGGTTCTGCTCGGTCGACGAGGCCGAAGCCGCGGGCTGCCGCGAGACCCGGCGATAGTCCGGACGATACCAGTATCGGGCCCGGAATAACAGCTTCACTCTATTATCATGCCGTTCTGACTTGAATTTCCCGCCATTCCCCGGCATCCCTTCCCTTTAGCCAACCCAAGAGGAATAACAACAATGGTCGTTCGCGCCGGCCGGGAATTCCTGGCGATCCCCGGACCCACCACCATGCCCGACGAGGTGCTCCGCGCGATGCATCGTCCGGCGCTCGACATCTATTCCGACCAGATGGCGCAGTTGACGGAAAGCCTGCTGCACGATCTGTCCAGGCTGTTCGCCACCAAGGGCCGCTCCTACATCTACATCGCCAACGGCCACGGCGCGTGGGAAGCGGTGATCAGCAACGTGCTATCGCGCGGCGACAAGGTGCTGGTGCTGGAAAGCGGCCGGTTTGCCGTCGGCTGGGGCAACGCCGCGGCCGCGATGGGTGCCGACGTCGAAGTGCTGAAGGGCGACTGGCGCCGTGCCATTCGCCCCGCCGAGGTCGAGGCCCGGTTGCGGCAGGACAAGGATCACCAGATCAAGGCGATCCTGGCGGTGCAGGTCGACACGGCGTCGGGCGCCTACAACGACATCGAAGCCATCGGCAGGGCGATCAAATCCACCGGCCATCCGGCGCTGTTCCTGGTCGATACCGTGGCTTCGCTCGGCTGCATGCCGTTTGAGATGGACGCCTGGGGCATCGATGTCGCGATGTCCGGCTCGCAGAAAGGCCTGATGACGCCGCCGGGCTTGAGCTTCTGCGCCGTCAACGACCGCGCCCGGCAGGTGCACAAGACGGCCGGGATGCGAACGCCTTATTGGGACTGGAGCGAGCGCGATCTCGCCGAAAATTACCGGAAGTACGGCGGCACTGCGCCGATTCATCTGTTGTTCGCGCTGCGCCAGGCCATCGACATGATTGACGAGGAGGGACTTCCGAACGTGTT
>Ga0137407_10000876_pt1 | contig 19831 bp, 22 predicted proteins | sample CZOMad2_2_16fung_FD_108410 | JGI IMG/M metagenome (GOLD analysis project Ga0137407, IMG submission 108410) | Vadose zone soil fungal communities from Angelo Coast Range Reserve, California, USA - CZOMad2_2_16fungal (Illumina Assembly) | ecosystem: Environmental > Terrestrial > Soil > Vadose... | reverse complement strand
TGTTGCTGAAGTCGAGTCGGTTTTGCACGGTGCTGATGTCGGCGACCGTTCGGGCGACGGCGAGTTGCTCGAGCGTGACACTGGAGACGCCGATGTGCCGGATCTTGCCCTCGTTCTGAAGATCCTTGAGCGCGCCGATCGACTCCGCGAATGGGATGGCTGGGTCGGGGGTGTGCAACTGGTAGAGGTCGATGCGGTCGAGCTCGAGCCGGCGCAGCGATGCCTCGCAGGCAGAGCGGAGATGCCCGGGGCGGCCGTTGGGGGTCCAGCCCGTCAGCTCGCCGCTCTCCGACAAGCCGCCGGGCCCGCTGCGTTCGTAGCCGCCCTTGGTCGCAATGAGGAGGCCGTCGTAGGGTGAAAGAGCTTCAGCGATGAGCTCCTCGGAGACGCCGGGGCCGTAGGCGTCTGCCGTAATCGATGAGCTGAACGCCCAGTTCGACTGCTCGGCGCAGCAGCGCTCGCGTGGCGGCCCGATCCGGAGGCGGACCCCACGTGCCCGGACCGGTGATCCGCATCGCACCGAAACCGAGGCGGCGAACGTCGATGTCACCGCCGATCACAAACGTCATCTGGGGGTTCGTCATGGCTGCACCTCTATTGCGGGTGCGCTGTTACAGAGGTACGTGAGGACAGGCAACATCAACGCCGTCCGGCGGCGGGCACCCCCCGCGTGGCCCCCGTCCCCGTGACATAACCTCCCAGACTCGGACGCGGAACGCCGCAGGGGCCGATGCCACAGCAGAACGTGACTTGGCAGTGAGACGAATGGCTTTCATTTAGGATATTCTCCTCGCTCCAAAAAATCTCGACCTGCGAGAGGACCACCTGCTTGCTGGATCAGGCCTCCATCGCGAAGGTTTCCAAGATCAACGACAGAATAGCCAAAAGCTTCGAGTAAGGTTTCAACTCGTTTCTTCGCGCCGTCATCGTCTGCCGAAATAAATGCAACTCGTCTCGCCCCATTGACGGCCGGATTCGCCTCTAAGTTAGGAACGGTCATGTTGTTCAGTGCCTTAACGACTCGTGCTCCAGGAGCTAGCGCCGCAACAAGCTGGCTGGTGGACAGGTTTCCAACATCGGCCGGCGCGAAACGTCCGGCCTTACCGTGAAAAGGATTGGTCCCATCGATCAGAACCTGATTGTTCCACTTGGGAAGACTTGCAAGTGTCTCGGGCACGGTGTCCCAAGGCACGGCAAGAAATACCATTTCGCAAGCCGCTGCCTCTTCCTTGGTGGCAGCCATTGCTCCAGGACCAAGTTGATCGACAATTTCTCGCAGGCTGTCGGGGCCTCGGCTATTGCTAAGCTTTACCTTATGGCCGGCCTTCAATGCCCGTTTTGCGAACGCTTGTGCGAAAGCTCCTGCTCCAATGGTTCCGATTTCCATGAGGTGTCCTTTCTAAATTGGGCTGACGGGACGAGCTACAAGATCGTCGCGTGTTGTCGCCAAGTTCCCTCCTGATTGGAATATCGGTCCGCTCCGGGTGTCTCGGCCATGTCGCTCACCGCTATCTTCAGTGACCCTATTCAATTTCGCGCGGTGATCTTTTCCGCTGCTACCTGCGCCACAAATTTGTGCAGCAAAGGCGACGAATTGTCCTTCCTCCAGATTAGGTTGTATGGGACCCGGATATTCATATCAACGACTGGGAGCAACGCGATACCTCTGGGGCATTGCCAGCGCATCGACTCAGTTTGCCAAGCGATCCCGATCTGGCATTGGACAAGACCTAACTGGGTATCGCGATCCGTCGCTTCCTGAACAATGCGTGGAGCGCTGAGGCCGCCGCGAGCACACGCCTGCATCAATTCGTCATAGAAAGGTGGATTGGCCCACCGTTGGAACCCGACGAACGGCATGTTGCGAAGATCCCGCAACCGAATTCGTTTTAGTCGTGTTAGGGGATGCCCTTTGGACACTGCCAATAGCAATCGTTCCTGCGCGAACTGCCGATGCGCCAAGTCCCTGTGCCACGGAGTGATGGTGGCGGCAAACCCAACATCCAGTCGGTCGGATAAGACGGCGTCAACCTGATGAACGGAAAGGAGATGGTGCACCACCAGTTCCACGTCTGGCTGCCGGCGCCGGAATTCGCGAAACGAGTCCACGACCACCCCATGCCACGATAGCGCCATGGCAATTCCGATTCGCAGCGTACCGGCTTTGCCAAGGGCGATCCGCTCGGCGCGTCGCTTCGCCTCATCGACGTCTTGCAAGATACGTCGCGCATCGCTCAGAAACACGTTCCCCGCCGCGCTCAATCGTACTCCTCGGGGCAATCGGTCGAAGAGGAGGAATCCCATCTCTCGCTCTAAATCCTGGATCTGCCGCGATAAGGCCGGCTGAGCGACATGGAGGCGGTCGGCTGCTCGTCCGAAATGTTGCTCTCTTGCAACGCCGACGAAATAGCGCAAATGCCGAAGCTCCCTTCGATACCTCCCAGGTATTGGATCAATAGAAACAAACTCTTAGACCTATCGATGAGTATTATCCCAAACTCACGGCCAGCTATGAAAGCACTGGTCCTGAACGCGCTGGGCCGTGGGTTTGATTTCGAGGACGTTGACATCGCTGCGCCGATGGGACGCGAAGTCCTCGTCAACGTGCAAGCTTCTGGACTCTGTCACACCGATCTGCTGTTTGCCACTCACGACATCGCGCCTACACCGTCGGTGCTGGGTCACGAGGTCGCCGGAATCGTGGCTGCGGTCGGTCCTGACGTCACGCAAGCGCACGTCGGCGATCACGTCGTGGGGTCTCTGGCGCAGGCGTGCGGCGCGTGCGCCCGATGTCTCTCCGGCCGCCCGTTCCAGTGCCAACACCCAGAGTCGACACTGCGCCGACCAGACGATCCTCCGCGCTTGAGTCGCACCGGGCGTGGCTTGTTCCAGGGTTTTGGACTGGGTGGCTTTGCCAAACAGGCCCTCATCCATGAGAACCAGCTCGCGGTCATACCGAAGGAGATGCCCTTCGCTCAGGCGGCGTTGCTCGGCTGCGGGGTCGTGACGGGCGCTGGGGCGGTCCTGAACACCGCGAATGTGAGGGCCGGTGACTCGGTCGTCGTCTTTGGCGCCGGAGGGGTCGGGCTCAATGCGGTGAGCGGCGCACGACTGGCCGGCGCTTCACGGATCGTCGTGATCGACATTCAGCAGAAGCGACTCGACGCAGCCCGACGATTCGGGGCGACGGATCTCATCGACTCCACGAAGAGCAAACCGGTCGAAGCCGTGCGCGACCTTCTGCCAGGAGGAGCGGATCACGTCTTTGATTTCGTGGGACTGAAGCTGGTGGCCGAAGAGGGCCTTGCCATGCTTGGCGTGGGGGGCGGCCTCTACTTGGTCGGCGTGTCGAAACCCGACGTCGACATCAGTCTGAACATCTTTGGCGCGATCGGGGGCCAGAAGCGCGTCCTCGGTGTGAATTTCGGCTCGACGAACGCGAAGCGTGACATCCCGATGTACGCGCACCTGTACCTGCAAGGCAGGATGAATCTGGACGACCTGGTTTCGAAAGAGATCTCGCTGCGCGAGGTCAACGACGGTTACGCGTCGCTCAAAGACGGCTCGCTAAACCGGGTCGTCGTCACCTCGTTCTGACAGAGCGACTTTCATCAGGAGGAGCGCCGTGAAAAGAATCACCACTCATTACATCGATGGTGCGTTCGTTGAATCCCATGGCCAGGAAGTCATGGACATCATCCGTCCGACCGATGGCCAAGTGATCGCTCGCGTCACCCTAGGGGACGAAGAGGACACACGGCGCGCCATCGGCGCGGCCAGGCGCGCCTTTGCCACGTTTGGCCGGACGATGAAGGAAGAGCGCGCCGGCACCTTACGCCGTCTGCATCAGGCCGTCTCAGCGCGCGTCGATGATCTCACGGCAGCGATGGTGGAGGAGTACGGTGGCGTGGTACAGTTCGCCAGGCCAATCGTGGAGACCGGGGCCAAGGCCTTTCTGGCGACCGAGAAGGGCCTCGAAGAGCTGCCGTGGACACAGAGCTGGGGTAAGACGACGGTCACCTTGGAGCCGGTCGGCGTGGCCGGCCTGATTACCGCGTGGAACGCGAACGCGTTATTCATTTGCCTCAAGCTGGCGTCCGCCGTGGCCGCCGGTTGTACGGTCGTCCTCAAGCCGAGTGAGTTGAGCTCGCTGCAGACGCAGGTGATGATCGAATGTCTAAAGGCGGCCACGCTCCCCAAGGGCGTGTGCAACGTCGTGATCGGCCGTGGAGACGTGGTGGGCGCGGAGCTCGTGCGTAATCCGGACGTCGACAAGATCTCCTTCACGGGCTCGGTGGGCGTGGGCGAGCAAATCATGCGCGATGGCGCCGCGACCATGAAGCGCGTCACGCTCGAACTGGGCGGTAAATCACCCACGATCCTGCTCGATGATGCCGCTCTCGACCAGGCGATTCCGGCGGCTCTTTTCATGGCCTTTTTGAACAGCGGACAAGCCTGCGCGGCGGGGACGCGCCTCCTCGTGCCCAGAAGTCGGCTCAACGACATAAAACGTCGCATACGCGACGCCATGCGCGCTTTTACCGTCGGTGATCCGACTGATCCCAAGACCGCGATTGGACCGATGGTGTCACAGAAGCAGTACGAGCGCGTGCAGTCGTATATCCGCAAAGGGATCGAAGAAGGCGCGGAGGTTCTCGCGGGTGGCGAGGGTCATCCGGAAGGTCTGGAGGCGGGTTACTTCGTCAAGCCCACGGTATTCGTAAACGTGAAAAACGAGATGACGATTGCCCAGGAAGAGATTTTCGGCCCCGTGCTGTGTGTCATCGCGTATGACTCCGAGGAGGAGGCGATCCGGATCGCCAACGACTCGAAATACGGTCTCCACGCCGGCGTCCTCGGGGCCGACCTTCAGCGCGCGCGTCGCGTGGCTTCACACATACGTTCCGGGCGCGTCGTGATCAACGGCATGACGGATGATCCGCAGGCGCCCTGGGGAGGATTCAAATACTCCGGGGTTGGCCGTGAATATGGCCGATACGGGATCGAGGCGTTTCTCGAAACCCGGGCCATCCTCGAGTCCTAAGGAGGCCCGTTCATGAGCCAGCACGCGACCCTCTCTCCCAGTCAAGCGGCGGATCGTCTCGCGATCCGGGAACTCGTCGAAACCTACGCCCACTGCGCCGATCGCCGGGATGCGAAAGGCCAGATGTCGCTCTTTACCGCGGACACCCATTTCGTGGTGTACATGAACGCCAAGGATCCGACACCGTCCCAAGAGCTGCACTCGCGCGAGGCGCTCGCTCCGGTGTTCGCCGCGCTGAACCAGTACGACGCCACCACGCACTTTGTGGGACAGACCACCATCTCGACGCTGTCGGACGACCGAGCGACCGGCGAGGCGTACTGCCTCGCGCACCACGTCACAGTCGACGGCAGCAAACGACGCCTAATGGTCGCCTCGCTGCGCTACAACGACACATTCGTGAAAACCGACGGCGCATGGCTGTTCTCGGAGCGCCTGCTGTACGTCGATTGGGTGGACGAGCGCGCGCTGTCATGACCCCGACCGAGGGCCAGAGGCGGCTGGTCATCGTCAGGCGCCTCCGCGAGATTTGTGACTGGGACAGGTCCTGTTTTTCTTCGCCCACGACGGTCTTCCTGACGCACCGCTGTCTCATGGCTGTGCGGCTCACCGACTGCGACCATACGTTGATACCAGAGCGCCAGTCTCGGCTGCGCGGACGGGGTTTGTGACCAGGACAGGTGGCCACGTGGCCAACTGGCCTTCGGCAACACCTCGGCCGGCGGGAAGTCGTTCATCTGTCGGCTCTGAGCTCTGAGCTGGTGAGAATCTCGGCTCGATGATCACCCACCTGCTCCAGCTGCTTCGCCTGCTCTCCGTCCTGATCCAGTCGCTAACAGCGTCGTCGTCCCGAGCGCACGCACCAGTTCTTGTATAGAAAGCAGCGCCGGACCCCGCCGATCGCGCCACTCTTGCGTTGGGCCACGAACCCAACGCGCCTGCAACCCAAAGCGCTCGTACAAAGCGCCGTCATTCAATGGTTCCTGACGGGCAGTAAGCGACCCTATGAAGGGCGGATCGCCGAGACACTCGGGTATCCCATACCAGAAGTGAGCAACATCCTGAGATTTCGCCCTTCCGGGCATTCACGTCCCGAGTGGTTGTTTAGCGGGCTAGGTCGAAAACCTTCATAGCCGGTCGCTGACAATCAAAGGGGCCGAGTCGATCGGCCCCTTTGATCTCAACTATTTGAATGGTTGCGGTGGCCTGCAACCACCGAAATCGACTCTCCTCACCTTCGAGGTAGACGTCACCTGAATCGCCGAGTCCATCTCGTCTTATCCCCAGTGCCCTCCCCTGACGTCAATGCGCGTGGGAATTCGCTGGGAATCGATGTGGGAATACAGTGGGAATGTGGGAATTGGGACCGGCCTTCTCCTGGAGGTACTGGGTTTCTTCCGGCTCTGCCAGAGGAAAGCCCCATAGACGGAGACGTTCAGGGTCGCCAGCGTGGCTTTCACCTAGCGCCACTTCCGGCGGGGAGTTGAGCGACGATGTAACCTGCCAGACCGCCTCGAATGCCGACGAAACAACGGATGGAGAACGCCGCCCCCCATCGCGTGGTCTCTACTTGCCCGCGAGCAGCCCACGACCGCAATCAGCCGGCATCGACGCATGCGCCCCCGGCTCTTGACGATCCACGGATCCACCGGGTCGCCCTTCTGGGGGATGCAGGGACGTAAAGGCCTCCAGGCCGGCAACGGCTGCTAGCGCCAGCATCAGACCTCCGAAACTCATCACGAGTAATCTCGCCATGGCTGAGCCTCATGACTTGGCGGAGAGCTTGAGGGCCAGTTGCGTCAGCTCAGGCAGGTCGACGTCAGAGATCAGGGCATATCCCTGCTCGCCCTCGCGCCAGAGGATGACGTGGAACCCCCGGTCGTCGGACACGTCGGCCCTGATAGCACCCACCGGTGTGAGACCACGCGTGGACCACGACAGTCCCCGTGCGGGAAACACGATGAGTGAGATTGCGTGCAGTCGCCGATGAAAGACGAAGACGGCGGCTTTCCGATCGAGGAAGTATCCGATCGCGCCGCCGGCCAGCGGGAACTCCTCATCGCCGAGGAAGCGGACGACTGGGGCAAAGTCGAGACGCCCCTCATACCACGGCTTGACCTGATGCATGTTGCCGCTCTCGATGTCGAGTGGATGCCGGCTCGACAGGAGGCGCAAGTGGTCGGTGACCGCCTCGGTCACCATGCTGGCTGGCCGGTCGCTCTGGAACCGCCCGAACTGCCCGTAATAGATGGGGACCGCGATGAGCAGCACGGCGGCCGTCGCCAGGGCCGGGACCACGGACAGCCTCCATCGAGCCCACCACGAGGGCCGGGGCGGAGAAGATCGAAGCCACTGAGCGGCGAGCCGCCGCTTGAGCCCGAGAGGGGCAGCGTGCTGAGGCAGTCTGCGTCCCAGGGTCTCGGTCAGCAGCGCGTCGGCCGCCACCTCATGAGCGCATGCCGTGCAGCCCTGGAGATGGACGCGGATATCGTTCTGCTGCAGCGTGGAGAGCTGTCCCCGCTGGTAGTGGAGGAGCTCGGGTCGCACGTCGTCGCAGTTCATCTGCTGTCTCTCGTCGCGTAGTTCCTACAGCGCATCCGGATCACTCCTAAGCGCCCATGGGTGCACAGACAGCATCTCGACGTGAATGGGGACCCTCGTCGAATCTTGATTCCTCGGCTTCGTAGTCCTCTCACCGTTGCTAACGGACTGTTGCTTGTTTCGTTCCCCGCTCACCCTCCGGATGACGATCGGAACGCTCTCCCGATCTGTGCGTTGGCGGAAGTAGACGCATCAGCAGGCACCCACGTGACGCCGGAGGGAGACGACCTCATGCATAGACACACGATTGTCGAGGGCGTGATCGGAGGCACGATCGGTGCCGTTGCGATAGCCGTCTGGTTTCTTTGCATTGACGCGTCGATGGGGCAGCCCTTTCGGACGCCCGCTCTGCTGGGCGCGACGTTGTTCGAAGGACTCAGAGATTCGGCCGCGCTCCACCCCACGGTCCGGGTAGTGCTCGAGTACACCCTGCTCCATTGGGCGGCCTTTGTGGCTTTCGGGCTCGTGGCAGCCGTCCTCTTGGCCGCAGCGGACCGAGACCCCCGCCTGATCTTCCTCGTGTTCATGTTGTTTTGCTGCTTCGAGGTGTTTGCACTGGGGCTGATCTGGGTCCTTGCCGAGTGGCTTTTCGGAGTTCTCGCCTGGTGGACTCTGATCCTGGCCAACCTCCTGGCCGGGCTGATCATGTTCGGCTTCTTCTTCCGGCGCCATCGCAGTACATGGCACGAGTTTCTCGTGCTGTCCGCGTGAGGTGAAGAGCGCCGCCTTTCCCATTGCGAACGCTCCACCTTGGCATTCGTTCCCAGATTTCTTTTGTGAAGCCCTGGAACGGCCGGTGAGGCGAGGCGTTCTCGCCAGTGAGCAACAACGTGGTCAGAAAAGGAGAGACGAACATGAATGGCAGCAGTCGATTGATTCGCGTGAGATGGCTCTGGTGCTTGGCCGTCTTGGGGACGGCGACGTTCGGCGCGCTCGCCGTGCCCACCTGGGCTCCGGCGGGGCAATCGGGTCCTGGCACGGCCGCGGGCCAGATGGCTCAACCAGTGGCGATCGCTGCGCAAGCCGGACCCCGCATTGAGATCACGAAGCACAAGTTCAGCCGCCCGACGCTCACCGTGCCCGCCGGCACGACCGTGACCTGGCTGAATCGGGACGAGGATCTCCATACCGTCGTCTCCACGACACTGGCCTTCAAATCGGCCGGCCTGGAGACCGACGAGGCCTATTCGTACACGTTCACGAAGCCCGGGGTCTATGAGTACTTCTGCACGCTCCATCCCTTGATGACCGGCAAGGTCATCGTGAAGTGACCACACTCACCAACCGACAGGAGGGCGCCATGAACGATGACTCCACTTACGCTCGCGATGCCGACAGCCCGGAGGTCTCCGGCGGGGACGGCGTGGACCGTCGCGGGTTCCTGCAGTGCATGGCCTGGGCAGGCACAGGGCTTGTCTGGACGGTTACCGGCGGCGTCCTCTCATCCCGCGCTTTGAGTCCGGCCTCCGCGGCGGAGCCAGCCCGTGACTTCAGCTTCGTGCAGATCAGTGACACGCACATCGGCTTCAAGGGAGAGGCCAACAAGGATGCGCTCGGCACCTTCGAGCAAGCCATCGCCCGGATCAAGGCTCTCGACCCCGCGCCGTCATTCATCATCCATACGGGCGACATCACCCACACGCAGAAGGCAGGCGCCTTCGACACCGTCACCGAGGCCCTCAAGGGCACCAAGGCCGAGCGGGTCTTCTACATACCGGGCGAGAACGACGTCTTTGCCGACGGGGGCACGGAGTACCTGGGCCGGTTCGGCGGACCGACGGGCACCGGCTGGCAGAGCTTCGACTACAAAGGGGTGCACTTCGTCGGGTTGATCAATGTGCTCAACTTCAAAGCGGGCGGGCTCGGGAGCCTCGGACAGGCCCAGCTCGACTGGCTCAAGAAGGACGTCGAGGGACTCGCCAGCAGCACGCCCCTTGTCGTGTTCGCCCATGTGCCGCTCTGGGCCGTCTATCCCAAATGGGGCTGGGTGACGGACGACGGCGAGCAGGCCCTGGGGTATCTCAAGCGGTTCGGGTCGGTCACGGTCCTGAATGGGCACATCCACCAGATCATGCAGAAGGTGGAGGGCAACATCAGCTTCTACACGGCCTTGTCGACGGCCTTTCCGCAGCCGGCCCCAGGCGTGGGAGCGGGACCAGGCCCGGTGAAGGTGCCGGCCGAGCAGCTCCGGAGTGTGCTCGGACTCCGGGAGGTGAACTACGTCCAGGGCAAGAGCCGGCTGGCCATCGTCGACTCGACCTTGGCCTAGGCACGGACACTCTCATGCGAGCGGGGCTGCGCGGCGTGGCGATCGCGGTGATGGTGACGACCGTCGTGGTGACAGCGATCGGGCAGGGTCTGGCTCAGCCAGACCCTGCCTCCGTCGTGGGGATCGAGCTGAGCGAATATGCGTTTAACCCGGCGCGCGTCACGCTGAAGGCCGGCCGGGCGGTAACGTTGAAGGTGGTCAACACGGGGCGGTCGGTTCACATGCTTGCGTCCCAGTATCTCAGCTCCCAGGATCTGGAGATCGAGGGGGCAGATATGGAAGTGGATGCGCCAAACGGGGTGAAGTACGTGAAGCTTCAGCCGGGGAAGACTGCCGAGATCAAATTCACACCAGCGCAGAAAGGCACGTTCGACTTCTCGTGCGACGTCAAGACGGGAGGCCGCACCCATCGCGATCGCGGCATGAAGGGCCAATTCGTCGTGAATTGACCCCGGGCCGGATTCCACAGGGGGAGCAGAATGCTGCAGATCGCGATCGTTGCTGTCACCGGCGCGTTTGCGTTCGGATTCGTATTGTGCGCCATGTTGGTCTCCGGGACGGGGGCGCCAGGAGTGGAGCGTGCGCTTGTAGCCGAAGGTCGGAAGTCTATAGACAGGCAACGTTCGGAAGCGACCGAATCCACAAGTCGCAATCTGGATCCGGTGGCTCCATCCGCGCTCGTGACAACAGGTGGACCTCATGCTCTGGTCAGGCGCCGGCTCTCGTCGTATCGGGCACGCCCGTGGGCCGTAATCTTGGCCGGCGGGGAGGGATGTCGCCTGCGGCCGCTGACCCGGAGCATCAGCGGCGACGACCGGCCCAAGCAGTTCTGCGCAGTGAAGACGATACGTGGCACGAGGTCTGGCCAGTCGAGGGCGATGCGGTGATAGAGTTCTTCACCACCCATGCCGGGCATGCGAAGGTCGCTGAGGATGAGGTCATAGGCTCGATCGTGACGGCGAACTGCCGCCTCACCCGACCGCCAGCCGAGCCCGGAGTTGCTGCCAAGCTCGAGACTGGGATCGATTGATCACAGCCGGGTACACCTGATCCGTCAGGTCGATGTAGTGCTCAACGATTCTCGACAGGGTGGGCGCCTCGCGCTCGAGCCGAGCCCGAAGGCAAGAGCCCCAGGCCACGTGGCCAGACTCCTCGCTCACAATCTGCCGGAAGTCCCGTGCCGCCGCCGGGTCCGCGGCCTCGAGGACGGGCAGAATCTGCCGCTGGGACCGGAGACTATTGACCTCGTTCCAGTGGATGGTGGCGAAGCAATAGGCGAACCGATAGCTGGCTGGAAGCTGAGCGGCCGTGATCAAGTCCCGCCACACGGTCGCCGCATACGGCATCCAGCGTCGGGGCCGTGGACCGTACCATGCCTCGCCCCACTTCGCCATTAATCGCTCATGGCCACGCTCCTCTGGCCACATCCGCTCCCGGAGGAACCGACGCTCGCGAGTGGTTAGAAACGGCGTGGAGGCCATGAGGCCACACGCTGTCGCTGCCCCGATCTCCACCCCCCCGATGTCCCAGAGCACCTTGCCCAGCTTCCGGTAGATCAGCTCTTCATGCACCGCTGACAGCCTCCTCGTCCTGGTGCCGTTTAGATACCGCGCGCCGGCAGCGGGGTTCGATCGGCCGTCCGGAGCCTCCGGCTTGCGGTGATAGCCACGTCTCCCTTCACGCTGCGCGTTCGTACGGACGACGGTGTCACGGAGTTGTAAAAGAATGGACAGACGCTACGGAATTCGATGCGAGCGCGAAGCGCCGAAGTGCGACGTGCATCTAACAGGGGGACAGGGCTTTTCACCGGCAGCGATCGAGACAGCTCCCGAAAGGAGACAGAGACATGATGCCCCTCGGTCCGAGATCCAGAACGGGTATGGTTAGGGTCCTTCTCGCGGTTGCGCTGTTTGCCGGCACCCCCGGCATCGCTGTGGCCGGCTCGCCGCCAGCTCCGGTGAACGCGGTGAACATCGTGAACGGAATCGCTCTGAAGGGCTATGATCCGGTCGCGTACTTCACGACCGGTCAGCCAGCTCCAGGGGCCGACGAATTCACGGAGCCGTGGAAGGGGGCGACGTACCGATTCGCCTCCGCCGACAATCGGGAGCTCTTCAAGGCCGACCCCGAGAAGTACCTGCCGCAGTACGGCGGGTACTGCGCGTACGCGATGGCGCTCAATCGCATCGCCGACATCGATCCGACGCGATGGAAGATCGTCGACGGCAAACTCTATCTCAACAACGGCCGTATTGCCCACACGCTCTGGTCGGTCGACAGGGCCGGGCACATCGCATCCGCAGATCGGAACTGGCCCGCGTATCCGAAGACGATCGAGCAGCCGTGACCAGTGTCGCAACCGAGCCATGAATTCCCAAGACCTTGCGCCGCCGCCATCCTGGAGCGATTCGCGGGCGCTCAAGGTCTTGGGGATGGGTACCGCGCTGCCGGGTCCCCCCGTGTCGACCGTCGACCTCTTAGACCGGGTGGAGGTGCGCTTCGGTGTGACCATTTCGCGTCAGGGTCGCGCACTGGCAGGTCGCCTCAAGATCGGGACGCGGCATTTCTGCCGAGACTTTGCCGCTCGCCACGAGGCCCCGCGTCCGGGGCATTCCAACCCCGATCTGGCGGCGGCCGCGCTCCGAGCGGCGCTCGAGGAAGCGCAGCTCCGCATCCATGATCTCGCCTATCTCATCGGACACACGGCGACCCCTGCGTGCCTGATGCCGCCGAGCATTGCCCTCGTTGCAGACCGTCTCGGCTTCAGGGGCCCTTATATGGAGCTGCGTCAAGCGTGCACGGGTTTCGCGAACGCGCTGGTGATCGCCCAGGGCCTCGCGTCTGCGCCAGACGCAAAGCCGATCGCGATCATCGGCTCCGAGACCGGTTCCGTCTACTTCGACCCGTGGCGAGCCCGGGACAACCCGGGGCAACTCGTGAATCTCGTGCAGATGGGAGACGGGGCAGCAGCGATCATCGTCGCGCCCAACAACTCGCAACCCGGCGCGCGCCTCGCCAAGACCTTCGCTGGCCACATCGGTCTGGGGCACAAGCCAGGGTTTGCCCTTGTGGCCGGCGGGTCCGATTCGCCATTCGTTGAACGGGGCGTCCTCGAGTTCGAGCATGACTACACGGCGGTCCAGGCCGCCGGGCCGGAACTGTTTGCCCAAGGGGCCGCGGTCGCGCGTACCCTCGGGATCCCCGTCGAGACGATGGACCGCGTCATTCCACATCAGGCGAACGGGCGCATGGCAGAACTTCTAGGACCTCGTCTCGGCATCGATCCGGGACGGATTTTCGTCAATGCCAATCATCTCGCCAACACGGGCTCCGCGGCAATCTGGCTCGCGCTTGCCGAGCTGCGGTCCACCCTCGAGCCCGGCGCGCGGGTGCTCGCCCTGGGGGCGGAGGCCACCAAGTACATGTTCGGAGGTTTCTCGTATGTTCATGGATGAACCTCCCGGACAGCTCGACCGCCGCCCGGAGCGCGCCGGCGGGTCGTTCGTCGACGTCGAAGACGTGGCGAAGCGATACGGCCGCCGGGTGGCGGTCGAGGGCCTGGCGCTCGCGCTTCCGCCGGGGCAAATCTTCGGCCTGGTCGGAGGGAACGGTGGTGGGAAGACGACAACGCTGCGAATCCTTGCCGGACTTCTCAAACCCGATCGTGGGCGCGGACACGTGCTCGGCTTCGATCTGCTTCGCAGCGCGGGAGAGATCCGCCGCCACGTCGGCTACATGTCGCAGCGACTCTCGCTCTATTCTGACCTGTCCGTCATTGAGAATCTGCGGTTTCGCGCTCAGGTTTATGGACTGAATCGACCGCGGGCGGCGGCTGAAGCCGTCATGCACGACTTCGATCTGACCCAGTATAACCGGACCCCGGCGGGCCGTCTCTCGGGTGGCTGGGCCCGCCGGCTTCAGCTGGCGGCCTCTTTGATTCACTCGCCGCGACTGCTCCTGCTCGACGAGCCAACAGCCGGCCTGGACGCCGTCTCACGACAGGAAGTGTGGCGTCTCATTTGGCGCACGGCTCATCAGGGCGCTGGCGTGATCGTCAGCACCCACGATCTCGCCGAGGCCGAATGGTGTACCTATGCCGCCTTCCTCTCGGAGGGACGAGTCGTCGCGACGGGAACTCCCGAACAGGTGGCGCTGAGAGCACCGGCGATCGCATTCTTGGTGTCTGGAACCGGTACGCACCGGCTCGCACAATCGATTGACGCCATTCCGGGCGTCCTCGCCAGCTATCCCCAGGGCGCGAGCCTTCGCGTCATCGCTGAGGCCGGTGCGGAGGATCGTCTGGCGTCGATTGCCCGCACCAGCGTGACCAAGCTGGACCGGGTCGGCATGCGTCTTGAGGATGCCGCTCTCGTCTTCTGCAAGGCCCCCTCTCGGAGCGGGGCATGATCGACGCAGCGTGGCGGCGCTTCGTTGGCGGCCGGATCGCACGCATCTTGGCTGTTGCCCGCGTCGAATTCCTGCATCTCATTCGAGATCGCACGACCATCGGTCTGGTAGTAGCCGTTCCGGCGATACAGGTCGCCCTCTTCGGTTATGCCGTAAACCTCAATCCCACGGCTCTCCCCATCGCTATCGCCAGAGATCATGCCCGTCCCGCCGACCCGCTCCGTCATGCCGTCGAGGAGACCGGCTATTTCTCCATCCGGGCAGACGGGCTCGAAGCTGGCAGCGCGGAACGCATGGTGGTTGAAGGCAAGGTCCTCGTCGCGATCGAGCTGCCGCGACATTCGGTCACCTCTCGCACCGATGCGCCATCACAAAGGCCTCGCATCGTGGTCGATGGGACCGATGCGGCGGCAGTCCGTCCGGCGCTGGCGGCGCTCGAGATAGCCTATTGGCGGCAGATTGCGGAGACGTCTCCGCTCGTGGGTGACTCCGGCGTGGAAGTCAACTGGCTCTACAATCCGGAAGGTCGCACGGCGTGGACCACCGTACCAGGGCTGGCCGGTGTTGTCGTGATGATCAGCATGTTGATGCTGGGTGCCCTCACCCTTGTTCGGGAGCGAGAGCGGGGAAGCTGGGAGACGCTGCTCGCCACACCTGTCGATGCCATCGACGCGTTGATCGGTAAGCTGGTTCCGTACATTGTCATCGGCACCATGCAAGCGGCCGTGGTCATCGGCGTCGCCCGGTTGCTGTTCGATCTGCCGGTGTCGGGTGACCTGGCCGCGCTCCTCGCCGCGGTGCCCCTGTATGCGGCTGCCCATCTCATCTTGGGCTTTGCCTTTTCGGCCGTAGCCGAGAGCCAGATGCAGGCGATCCAGGGAGCCGTCTTCTTCTATCTTCCGTCCATGCTCCTGTCCGGCTTCATGTTCCCATTCCAAGGGATGCCGACATGGGCGCAAACGATCGGCAATGCTCTGCCGCTCACACATTTCGTGCGTGCGACACGCGGTGTCCTTCTCAGAAGCCAAGGCGCCTCATTCGTCGCGTCTGAGATGTGGCCGGTGGCGCTGTTCGCGCTGGTCGCCGCCATCGTGGGGCTCGTGGCTTACCGACGCCGGATCGATTGAAGCGAGGCCAGCACGCGCCCGCGGCCGCATGCACTGGGGTGGCCCCTCGTAGTCTTGAGGACCGTACACATACTTTGCCGGGAAGTACAAGACCTGGCAGACCCTCTTGACCCCGTTGGGACCTTGCTAGGACCTTTGCAGCACCCTGACCGTCCCGCGGGAGGGTCTTAGCGCGAGGCCTCGCTTCAGGGCTCGACCAGTAGCGTCCGAATGAGCTGCTCCATCTCTGCGTACGCGCCCTCGCCGATGTGCGTGAAGCGGACGATGCCCTTCTTGTCCACGATCACGGCCGCGGGCCAGGCGCGAGCTTCGTCCTACCGTTCGTCTCGATGCGGTTCTGGTCTCCCGCATCCTCCGGCAGGTGATTGCGGGCCCGTGATCTGCACCAGCGGGGCTATAGAAATATAGCGATTGGAGTCTAGGAGAAGGGGACTGAAAGTCGCGTTTCAATGCCTCGACCCTCGCCACCGTGCCTAAGGCACGCTATTCTCGAGCGCCGGTTGGTACCACAACCGATCCCACGGACTCAGGGGGATCGGATGACGCTCCTGTGAGGCTGCGCCTAGTCACGCCGTCCGGCGCGCCGGCACTCGTGCTGCTCACCGGCCAGCGGTTCACCGAGACCGCGTGACGCCGAGGACCGAAAGGCCGGTATTGACAGCGTCATCGTGCCCCACTAGCATTTACTCCCTTCTCGCTTTCCTCAACCGTCCTGACGTCAGGGAGGTGACCATGGGCAAGTATCTCTTCCAGGTCTCCTACACCGCGCAGGGTGCCAAAGGCCTTCTCGAGGGTGGCGGCGGCAAGCGGCGAGCGGCGGCCGAGCAGGCCGCCAAAAGTGTCGGCGGCAAGATCGAGTCCTTCTACTTCGCCTTCGGCGACGCCGATGCCTTCGTCATCGCCGATGTGCCGGATCACGCCAGCGCCTCGGCCATCTCGCTGGCGGTAAGCGCCTCCGGCGGGGCTCACTGTAAGACCATCATCCTCATGACCCCCGACGAAGTCGACCAGGCGAGTAAGAAGCCCCTGACGTATACCGGGCCGGGCCGCTAGTCTCGATTGGCCGGACTGAGCTGTATTCTGAGCCGTGCTCGGAAGCCAAAATGGAAATCGCGGAAGGAGCCGCCAAGACCAGGAGGATAAGAAATGTATCAGAGAGCCCAGGTCCACGGCCGCAGGCTCTGTTCCGGCCTGATTGGCGTTTGTCTGCTCCTGCTCTTCGCAATAAGCCACGCAAAGGCTGGCCCGCTGCCTCCACCCCCTCCCCCCCCGCTGGCCCCCCTCCTTCTGAACGGCACCTTATTTTTTAATTTGATACCGCGGGTCGAGTTCGATCTTTTTGGAAACTATTCGCTATTCCAGCCTGGGCAGACAGCGAATTTTGATAGCCTTATGGCCTTTAGGGCCTTAGGTGCACCGGCTCCGTTTCTGGGGGGCCAGATTGACGCAGCCCCCTTTGGATTTGGGCGTGCCACTGCCACACTCACCTACGAATTGGAGGTCCTTGGTCCCCAAGCTTCCGTTCCGATCCTGATTGACGTGTCTGGTAGGGTGTTTGCTCATCTAGGAGCGGATTTGAGCGGCACCGCTCTCGCCCAATCCAACTGGGCCTTCGAAGACGTCAGCCTCGGACCCGTCTTCAGCGACGCACTCGACTCCGGCGTCCAGCACGACGATTTCTCGCAGAGCTTCAGCCACACAGTGTTCGTGACGGTGACCGCGAATCACATCTACGGGGTCACGATGTCCGTCGATCTGGAGATCGGCGGTGGCAACGCCGGAGCCAACGGCACGGCAATCATCGATCCGGTATTCTCGTTTGCACCGGGCGTGGATCCGGCGTATTCGTTTCAATTCAGCGACGGAATTGGGAATTCCTCACTCCCGGCGATCCCGGAACCAAGTTCTGTTGTTCTCCTGAGCGCCGGCGCAATCACCATCGGCCTCTTGCACAGGGCGCATAGGCGGGTAGGCAGATCGGGATCTCGAAGCAGAAGCCCAGCGGCTTGTTCGCCTGCTAGTAGTTGCGCGCCCCCGCAACCGCCGAAATCGATTTACAGCATGAGTGAGAGATAGGCGGCTTTTCAGCGGCTGCCCGGTGGGGGACCTCGATGCCGACCGTTGGATGACTTCTTCAAACTGCTCGGCGTGCCCACCCTAGGCCGCGGCAACAGAAAGGGAGACGCTATGGCCATCCCGAACTTCCAGAAAGATGACCGCGTTGCATTCAGGGAGTCCCCCGAGGTCGAGGGCAAGATTGTTGAGTTGTGGAAGGGAGGCTTCTATAAGGTTGCCTGGGACAGCGGGGTAACTTACCGGGGCAAGACAACTATCGTCAGCGAGAATGTGATCCGGAAGACGGCATCCTGAGCACACGCGGCAGCGTATGACCAATCTCTTAGAGCGCGAATGCCCATGCGCGACGAGGGTCCCCGAAGCTAAGGATTCGTCCGATTCTATCTCGTCACGTCTTGGAGTGACGCTCTCGTCGGTGCAGGGGAGTGAAAGTCGCGTTCGAGTTCTTCGACCCCAATGTTGCAAGCGTCGCTATCGCAGGACAAATGTGAGCGGACCCGAGAGCAGCCGCTCTTCTCCGACGCGCTCCTCGGAACGACGCGGGAGCGGGTCAACGAGTTGGGGCGCGGTTGCCCTCGATCCGGCGGAAGACGCCGAGGGCTAGGGCGGTTAGCGCCATCATGCCGGCGGCGAAGAAGAGTGGCGCGGAGGGGCTGGCGGTGAGATCGCGGAGCAGGCCGGCCACGGGCTGCAGGGCCGCCATGCCGAGGTAGTACGTCGCGTAGAAGAGACCAAAGGCGCCCGCGACGCGGTCCGACCGTACACTGCCCGGCACGAGCGCCACGATAGCCCCGGGCGGTACGCCGGCCAGGACGCCCGCCAGCAGGAGCCAGACGACGGGGGCGGGCAAGAGTGGCACGGCCGCGATGGCAAGCGCCGTGAGCACGCAGCCGAGCACGATGGCAATATTGGGACGCCGCGTGCGATCCACGAGGGCGCCGCCCAGTGGCACCGAAAGCGAACTGACCCACACCGCCAAGCTTACCTGGAGGCCGGCCCCACCGAGCGAGGCGCCGCGCCACACGAGGACCCCGGGACCAAAACCGAGCAGCACGATGAAGCCCACGTTGAAGAACATCCACACGGCCCCAGCCGACAGGGCCAGCGCCCAGCCGCGCGGAGGGAGATTCGGCATGAAGCGGAGCGCCGCGGCGGAGGTCCCGACGCCCGGCGCGTCCCGATAGAGGTAAGCCAGGAGCACGAACGTGATGGCAGCGACCAGCGCCGTCAGGTACTGGACGAGCCGCCACGAGGAAGCAGCCGCGACGGCGCCGAAGGTCGACGTGGCGAGACCGATGCCCAGCGGCCACCCGGTCAGCATGATGCTCATGGCCGTGGAGATCTCCTTGCCTACGAACCACTCCGCCGTCATCTTCGCCAGGACGAGAGTCAGGAGCACCCCGCCGGCGCCGCTCACGAGCCGTCCGGCGCCGCCCATCCATAGGGAGTGACTGGTCGCGGTCACGAGTCCGCCGCCGACCATGAGTCCCAGCGCCGACAAAACCACGCGGCGATTGCCGAAGCGTTGGCCGAGCAACCCGCCAGGCAGGGCCAGCGCGGTGCCCGGCAGCAGGTAGATTCCGATGAGCAGGCCGAGCTCCGCGTAGCTGAGGGCGAGATCGGCAATGAGCAGGGGGCCCACGGGCGCGATAGACTGGAACTGCATCGCCATGCTGACCCGTGCCAGCAAGATGAGTGCGAGGGCGAACCAACGACTCCCGAGTATGTGCCGAGCCATGTCGGTACGACGCGGATATTCCGGTCCCGCCCGGCTCAAGTCAAGGCTCGCGGGCCCCTTAATTTGAACCACGCGCCAACCCACTGCAGCTCCCGTGCAGGGGACTGAAAGTCGCGTTTCAATCCCGCGGTCTGGACGCCGACAGGAACTATGAGGTGACGTAACCCTCTTGAGGGACTTGTAGGTGGGCCTTGAAGAGAATAGTGAAGAACCGAGGAGTTGCGAACAGCGATGACGCATCGCGAGAGACATCGCTGATGTGCACCTGTTGAATCCCGGAGGCTCCGACCGACGTCTAAGAAGCCGGGACGCTCATCTCCATGACTCTGTTTGATCGAATAATCTCCCAAATTGTCCGGCTCGGCTCCCAGGCACTCGCGGCAGGGCGTGTCGACATAGCCGTCACCGGGCTCGAGCATATGCCCACGGAAGGCCCCGTCCTTTTAGTTGCCCGTCACTATCATCATCTTTTCGACGGTGTTGTGCTGCTGGCTTCAATCCCACGTCCGCTCCATATCCTGGTGAGCTTAGACTGGGCGAAAAACAGTTACGCCCGACGTCTAATGACA
>Ga0137407_10000875_pt1 | contig 19841 bp, 14 predicted proteins | sample CZOMad2_2_16fung_FD_108410 | JGI IMG/M metagenome (GOLD analysis project Ga0137407, IMG submission 108410) | Vadose zone soil fungal communities from Angelo Coast Range Reserve, California, USA - CZOMad2_2_16fungal (Illumina Assembly) | ecosystem: Environmental > Terrestrial > Soil > Vadose... | reverse complement strand
TTACATCATCTCGATCAAGTACGATTCGAAAAGCGTGGCGGGCGCCACGGCTCCCAACCCGACAACCGTTCACTACGACTTCGCGACGACCGGCGTGCCTGGTTCGACCAGTGGACTTAATCTAGTCAAAAACTAATCAGCTCAGAACGTTAACAGCGCGCGCGCCCAAGGCGCGCGCGCTGACGTTTAAAAGTTCGTAATCGTAATCGAACTCGAACAATCCCGCGCACGCGCGCATGCTTAGCGGTAGCGGCGGTCTCTGACCGCCGGATTATTCGGCGCTCGGACAGCTCTCGCTATAGGTTGACTCCACCGCCAGCTTGATCGCCGCGATCATGCTGTCGGGGCGCGCGATTTCTTTGCCGGCAATTTCAAATGCTGTGCCGTGATCGGGACTAGTGCGAGGGAAGGGCAGGCCGAGCGTGACATTTACGCCTGTGTGAAAGGCGTGGAGCTTCAGCGGGATCAATCCCTGATCGTGATACATGCAAAGCACCGCGTCGAATTCGCCTTCGATCGCGCGATGGAAAACTGTGTCCGGCGAGTGAGGGCCGGAAAACAGCGACTGGTGATTAGTGATCGATGATCGGTTCAGTTCTTCAACTGCCGGTGCGATTACGTCGATCTCTTCGCGTCCGAATTTGCCTGATTCACCGGCGTGAGGATTCAAACCGGCGACGGCGATGCGCGGAGGATTTTTTGATCGAGAACGAAGAAATTCGGCCAGCAACAAGCCGATCCGAACGATCTCGGATTGTTTAAGCGCAGTCGAAACTTTGCTTAGCGGAAGGTGGATTGTGGCTAGCGCGACCGTTATTTTTCCGCCCGTCAAACACATTGCAAAATTTTTGATGCCGCAGCGCTCGGCGAAAAATTCGGTTTGTCCAGGGAACTTGAAACCGGCCTCGTACATCCTGGCTTTGTGAACCGGCCCGGTCACGATCGCGTTGAGCTCACCGCGTCGGGCGAGTGTCACCGCTTCTTCGAGTGCAGTCGCGGCAGCGCGCGCGGTTTCGATCGTCGGCTCGCCTGATTTGCAATTCGGCTGCCGGCCGATCACCACGTATTCGGCCGAATCAGGAACGCGTCCGGACTTCAGTGCAAGGTTGACAATCTCGGGCCCAATCCCGGCGCAATCGCCCAGCGTGATTCCGATGCGCCGTCTTGTCGTGCTCATGCTCCTGTTCGTGATAGTACTCGAATTTGCTCAAATTACCTGAATCGAATTGGCAGGCACAAAGAGCGGCCACACAGCAGATCAGCGCGACGCGCTTCGCAGGTCTAACGAGAATTAGACGGAACTTTTTCGTCTAACAAGATTAAGACCGGGCGGAGGAAGAAGAGCGAAATTCGCTCAGAAGGTCTTGATGTAAGCCTTTGCGCGCAGGCCGGCGATCCAGCGTTCCTGTATGCCGTGGGCTTCCTCTTCGAGTAGTCTCTTCTCAATGTCCGACCGCATTTCGGCGAGCGATTTAGTGGTGCCGCCGTGTTTATCTTCGACTTTGAGAATGTAATAATTGCCTGCGTAATCGATGATGTTGCTGATTCGACCGACCGGCATGTTGAACGCGAACTTTTCGAGCGGGGCAGCCAGAGTATTGCGCTCGATCCAGCCCCAGTCGCCGCCATTATCGCGGGTGCTGTCCTCGGAATAGACCTGTGCTGTGCGATCGAATTCTGCGCCGCCAGCCAGCTTACCGAGCACTTCTTCGGCCAGCGCCTTTTGAGCAGGCGCGTTCGCGGTATCTTTCTGGCCAGAAATCATGATCATTCGCAACTTGATCTGCTCCTTGCTGGTAAATTCCGCGCGATGCTTTTTGTAGTACTCTTCCACTTTCGGGGGCGAAATGATCGAGTTCATCTTGATGTTATGGCTGCGCATGGCCTGCACCATGATTCGTTCGGTTTCTTTTTCTTTGAACTCGCCCAACGTGTAATTCTGCGCCTCGAGTGTCTTGATGAACGTGTTGCGATCACCGCCAAACGATTCGCGGATGATCTGGTGCATCCGCTCATCCACGATGTGGTCCGGGATCTGGTAGCTTTCCTTTTTGAATGCCTGAATCACAAGGCGTCGATCGATCAAATCTTTCAACGCCATCTCGCGCAATTCGATCAATTTTTTGTTCAGTTCCTCTCCCGTCACTTGCTGCCGCAGCAGCTTTTCCCGCGGCGCGGACAAAGCGCGCACCTGCGAGTAGGTGATGACGTCACCGTTCACAACCGCCGCGATGCCGTCTACCACCTGGGCCTCCTCGGCAGCCGCAGAGCCGCAAAATGGCCATAGAGCCATCCCGCACACGGCGAGCAAAATCGTGGCAAATGGACGCATGAGACTCCTCATAATTTCTTGATTAATTCCAGAATTTCCACCAGATGTTGATCGATTTTCGTTGCCACTAAACGGGGGAATTTGCCCGCGACAAGTATAAAATCTCCGTGCCGCGTCAACATCAATTTGCGCTCGCGTACTTCCACCCGGCTCACTCCTGCTTCCGCAGCGGCGAGCTTGATTTTCATGAGAGCAAACAAGTTGTCAACTGCCGGAGGAAAGGCGCCAAACCGGTCGCGCCATTCGCGGCGCAGTTGGTCCAATTGCTCATGCGACGTGATTTCCGCAATATTGCGATAAGCCCGTATTCTCAGGGCAGAATCGCTGACGTAGGTGACTGGAATGAAAGCCGGAATCCGCTCAAGGAGTGACGGCTTTCCAGCCGCGACATTTAGCCCAAGCGCGGGGAAGCCGTCGTTCCTTGGCACGACAAACTCGGCTTCATTTGTGACAACGAAATCGAGTTGTAAATCGACTTCCAACCGAAACCGGGGCTTTTCGCGCTTGAGCTGCGCCACCGCCTGCTTGAGCAACTGACAGTACAAATCGAAACCAACCGCCACGATGTGGCCGCTCTGGGCAGTGCCCAAAATGCTGCCTGCGCCGCGGATCTCCAGATCCCGCATGGCGATGCGAAAACCCGCCCCCAGCGAGCTATATTGTTTGATGGCGCTAATGCGCTTGCGCGCAGCGCCGATTGTCATCATTTCGCGCGGCAGAAGCAGATACGCGTATGCCTTGTGCTCGGCTCGGCCGACGCGTCCACGCAATTGATACAGATCGGCGAGGCCAAACTGATCCGCGCGATCGATGATGATCGTGTTTGCATTCGGAATGTCGAGACCGCTTTCGATGATTGTCGTGCAAACGAGCACGTCAGTTTTTCCGGCAATGAATCGCGCCATCACCGCTTCCAGTTCGTCTGCGTCCATCTGGCCATGCCCGATTTCGACTCTGGCCTGCGGACAAAGATGAACGATCCGATCACGTGCTCTTTCGATGGTCGCGACGCGATTGTGCAAAAAGAAAACCTGACCCTGCCGTTCCAGTTCGCGATCAATTGCGGCGCGAATGATTCGCTCATCGTAGGCTGACACGACTGTTTCGACCGGCAAACGGTTGAGCGGCGGAGTCTCAATCGTGGACATGTCTTTTACGCCGACAAGCGAGAGATAGAGAGTGCGTGGAATCGGCGTGGCCGAAAGTGTCAGCACATCGACCAGCTTAAAGAGATCTTTGAATTTTTCCTTGTGCAGCACTCCGAAGCGCTGTTCCTCGTCGATCACTACCAGGCCCAGATCTTTGAATACCACGTCGCCGGAGATAAGCCGATGAGTGCCAATGATGATATCGACGCCGCCTTCGCGCAGCAGGCGTAGCACTTTCTTCTGTTCGGATTGCGAACGAAAACGGCTGAGCATTTCAATGCGCACTGGGTAATCGAGCATGCGCTGCCGGAACACTTCGAAATGTTGCTGAGCAAGCACGGTGGTCGGCGCCAGCACGGCTACTTGTTTGCCGTGCATGACGGCCTTGAACGCGGCGCGCACTGCCACTTCGGTTTTGCCGAAACCGACGTCGCCACAGATCAGACGGTCCATCGGTTGCCGACGCTCCATGTCGATCTTCGTGTCGACGATCGCCTTCATTTGGTCTGGCGTTTCGCGAAAAGGAAACGAATGCTCAAATTCCGCCTGCCACTTTGTGTCCGGGGCGAATGCGTAACCGGGGTGCATTTGTCTCTCGGCCTGAATCGCAAGCATTTTGCCGGCGTAATCGAAAATGGAAGCCGCTGCTTTAATCTTCGCGCGGGCCCATTTCCCGTCACCGAGCGAGCTGAGCTGCGGCGATTTTTTTCCTGCGCCAACGTAACGGGAAACGAGGTACGCTTGCTCGAGTGGAACATAAAGCTTCGCTTCATCCGCGAACTCGAGTGCTAGAACTTCCTGTAGTCGCCCTTGTTGCTGTAGGGCAAGCCGTCCGCTTGCCGGGGCTGGCCCGCCGGTGTCAGGCAGGCGGGGCGCCTGCCCTACAGGAAATTTTTCCAACCCGAGGAATCGTCCGATGCCGTGCTCGAGATGCACGACAAGATCGTCCTCGTTCAGTTCACTGAAATCGATCTGGGCGCGATGGCGCTCCGCGCGGCGCAAATGTCTGCGCGCGTGGACGGCGAACCGTCCAAATAATTCCGCTGCCGACAGGACGACAAGATTAGCTGCTGGGAAACAAAATCCGCGCGCCAGGGTTCCTTCGACAAAGTCCACGCCCTCGATTGCGCCTGCCATGATTTCGCGAAAGCGCTCGATTTCGCCCTCAGTCTGAAAATAGATGACGATCCTCGCGTTGTTCGTGCGCCATTCTTCTAAGCGCTGGACAAACTGCGCCCGCTTTGCCTCGGCCAGCACGAGATCGCCTGCCAGAAACTCTCCAATCTCACAATCCTGGAAGGCGCCGCTGAAGTCTTCCGGACCAGTTTCAATCCAGCCTTCGCTCATTTGGATATTTGGAGACGCGAGCTTCCACGAGCCAGGCGTCGCAGGAGCTCCACCCTCCGTTGCAGGTTCGATGTCGATAATCAGATGATTCGGAGCGATGTAATCGCGAACGAAACCGCTTTGATCATCTGCGGTTCCAAGGAGAAGGTCGACGGAGCCTAAATCGCGCACTGACGTTTGAGTGTCGATGTCGAACTCGCGCAACGATTCGATTTGGTCGCCGAAGAATTCCAGCCGGTAGGGCAACGGTGCCTGCCACGAATACAAATCGACAATGCCGCCACGGACAGCGAACTGTCCCCGAGTATTTACTTGCGCAACGCGCTCATAACCATTCCCCACAAGTTGGTCGAGCAGCTGTTCCATACTTGCGTTTGCGCCGCGCCGAAGCCGGGCAATGGCAGATGGGAGTGTGCCGCGCTTTGGTGCAGTCTGATGCAGACTTGCGCGCGTCGCCACGATAATACGGGGACGGGTTTCGCGCTCGATTTCCATCAGCAGCGCCAGTCGTTCAGCTGCGATTTCGGGATCGGGCAAGACATTCTCTGCTGCCCCAAGCTCGGCTTCTGGCAGGAAAAGCGCGTCTGGCTGCCAGTTGAGCAAACTTTCGTAAAATAATTCTTGAGAATGAACGGTGGGACAAATGATCCAGATTGGATGCCTGTGATTTGCATTTGCAATTACAGCGGCGAGGAATGGCTGCGCCGGCTGGATCGCATGGGAAAATCGAACGGGCCATTCAGCCCGTTGTATCGCCGCGAGCTTTCGTGCGATTGGTTCGCTCGCTGCGACGCGCTCCAAGAGTTCCGCTGATTTTTCCACCGCAAACTTTACGCCAGATCAGGCAAAGTTGTAGCGATGTGCGTATTCTTGCGCCTTCGGCGATTCATCTCACATCGTCTTCGGAGAAGCCGATCCACCTGTAGCCGCGTCTCTGTGAGACGCGCTCTGCAGAGCGTTAAAAACGTATGAGCGCCACGCTTCGCACAGCGAAGCGGCTACAACAGCGCGCGGCCGATCGCCGCAGCGACGGCGCGAAGCCGCGGGACGAGCCCGGCGAATATTTCCGGGGTGAGCGCCTGGTTGCCGTCGCTCTTGGCCAGCTCCGGGGAGTCGTGCACTTCAATCATCAGCGCGTCCGCGCCGGCGGCGACGGCGGCGAGACACATTTGCGGAACGAATTCACGCAGGCCCAGTGCGTGCGTGGGATCAACAATGACGGGCAGATGGGTCTTGGATTTTAGGATTGGAACAGCGCTGAGATCGAGGGTGTAGCGCGCGGCATTCTCAAATGTGCGAATACCGCGTTCGCATAGAACAACATTCGGATTGCCCTCGTTGAGGATGTATTCCGCGCTCATCATCAGATCATAAATTGTGGCGCTGAACCCGCGCTTGAGCAGCACGGGGAGTCTGCTGCGGCCGACTTCCTTCAACAGCGAAAAGTTGTACATGTTGCGGGTACCGACCTGAAGGCAGTCAGCGTATTTCTCGATCATGGAGAGATCACGCGGATCCATGACTTCAGTCACCACAGGCAGTCCCGTTTTCTCACGCGCTTCTGCGAGGAAACGCAGTCCTTCTTCGCGCAGACCCTGAAAACTGTATGGTGAAGTCCGTGGCTTAAACGCGCCGCCCCGCAAAATTCTTGCGCCGGATTCTTTCACAATCGTCGCGATCGACTGAATCTGCTCTCTGCTCTCGACGGAGCAGGGGCCGCAAATTAGAGCCACATCCTCGTGTTGACCCAGGCGCACGTCGCCGATTGACACTGCCGAGGAACCGCGCGAATCGCGCGCCGCGAGTTTGTAAGGCTTCAACACGGGAATGATTGCTTCGACGCCGGCCATTGCGGCAATCGGCTTTTCGCGCAGAAGCGCCTCGGGCCCGATGACGCCGATGATCACGCGCGATGCGCCCCGGCTGATTTGCGCCTCGAGCCCAAACTCGCGCACGCGTGTGACGATCCGCTGGATCTGTTCCTCTGTAGCGTTGGGTTGCGTGATGACGATCATATTTCTGGCCGCGGAATGATCAGAATGCCGTGGTCAGGAATTTTCTGCAAGCCCAGATAAAAAACACGTCCCTGTAGTCTCTGTCGGGGAAGCTGACAGCTTCCCCGGGAACGACAACGTCGTCCCCGACAGCAGGTTGGCGATCTAACGGGTGATCGTGACTGGCGTTCCGACCGAGACTGATCGAAAGAAATTTTCAGCCATGAATTCGGGCATGCGGATACAGCCGTGCGACGCCGGATAACCTGGCAAATAGCCCGCGTGCATGCCTGTTCCCGATACGATGCGCATGAAATACGGCATTGGCGTACCTTTGAAGTGAGTGCCCGGTGGTTTCGGATCTTTAGTCACATCAATGTTGGGCTTCACGACATTACCGCCGGAATCGACATAGTCGCCGAACAAGCTTGAGGCGTGGTCCTTATCCTTTTGGATAATTTTAAAGGTACCGACCTGAGTGTTAAGTCCCTCGCGACCGGTTGACAATTGCGACACCCCGACCAGCACGCCGCTTTTGTAAAAATAAGCGCGCTGTTCTCCGAGGCTAATCTTCACAGAAGGGCTTCCGCTGGCGGTATCTCCGTCCCAATAAGAGACGGTGTCCCGCGGCGCACCAGTCGCCGCGCCTCCGTAAACGCCGCCACCCAAATATTGCGTCTGGGCTGAATAACGCGGGTCTTCACCGCATCCCGTGACGAATGAGACGAGCCCAATAGAGAGAACTCCGTACAAAAGCTTAAGGAAGAAACGTTCCATAAATTCTCGAAGCGTTTTAATGCGCAACACGCGCAAAAAGTCAAGGGGGCAGTGCCGCGCTTTGGAAGTCAGGCATCTTGCCTGACTCGGCTGATAGGCTTCCAGCCTGTCGGGTTCCCGATGAGCAAGGATGCTCATCGTCCGAGATAAGCTGGGAAGCTTATCTTCCTGTTGCCGGCTTTGCACCATTGATCCACCCAATCGTTCACCGTTTTGTACCAGAGCCGGCTATTCTGCGGCTTGAGCACCCAGTGACCTTCATCGGGGAAATACAACATCTTCGACGGCACCTTTAGCATTTGCAGCGTGGTGAAAAGCTGAAAACCTTCGCTCACATCGAGTCGGTAATCGTTCTGGCCGTGCACGACCAGCGTCGGCGTTTTGAAATTTGCCGCGTACTGGTGCGGCGACCATTTCCGGTATAGCTCGCGATTTTTCCACGGCGACCCTTTGAATTCCCATTCGGGGAACCAAAGTTCTTCCGTCGTGCCGTATGCCGACTCCGTATTAAACATGCCGTCGTGGGACACGATGCATTTGAAACGATTGGTGTGGCCTAACAACCAGTTCGCCATGTAACCGCCGTAGCTCGCGCCCAGCGCCGCCTCGCGATTCTTGTCAATGAACGGATACGTTTTCTCCACGTAATCGAGTCCCTTCATCAGATCGACATACGGTTTGCCGCCCCAATCGCCGCTGATCGAATCGGTAAAACTTTGGCCGTAGCCGGTCGAGCCGTGGAAATTGATCATCACCACCACGTAGCCGTTCGCCGCGAATAACTCCGCGTTCCAGCGATACGTCCACTCGTTTCCCCAGGCCCCTTGCGGCCCGCCATGAATTAAAAATTTCAGAGGATATTTCTTGTTCGGGTCAAATCCTGGCGGTTTGACTATGAATCCTTGAACGTGTTCCTCCTCCGGTTGCAGCATCGGATCTGGTTCGAGTGATTTAGATTTCGAATCGGCACCTTTGAACCAAAACATTTCGAGGGGCTGCATGTCGATTTGCGACAACAGCCCGTCGTTCATGTGCGTGACGGCAGTCCAAGACTGCGGGGAACGGACCTCGTGGCTAAAATCAACTCTCCAAATTTCGTTCGGCTGTATTGCAGACGCCTTTGAAAACCACAGGCGTTGACCTTGACAAACAAGATCGTCTACGTGGCCATTGCCGCCTCGGACGTCCACTGTGTGTTGTTCGGAAGCTGGTGCTAGCCAAATAACGAAGGTGTCCCCCCAATGTTCAGCAGCGAATACGATGTGCCGAGAATCAGAAGTCCAAGTGAAACTGCCAATTGACGCATCGAAACCGCCTGGCGGATCCTTCGTTAGGTCGTCAATCTTCCCTGATTGTCGATTTTGCACGAAGAGCCGCCATTTATCGGCTTCGAAGCCAGCGCGCGCTTGCGAACGCCAGGCGAGATATTTTCCGTCAGGGGAATACAGCGGCGTCGTGTCGGCGCCGGGACTGGTGGAAATTTTCTTTGCTGTGCCGCCCGCGATCGGCACCACGAAAATTTCGTTGTTCGTGCTGGTTGCTTCGACTTCATCGATGTTGCTCGTGTACGCGAGCTCCTGGCCATCGGGCGAAATCGCATACATATCCTGCCCGCCGAGATTGAACGGCGGCACATCGTGATCGCCCGGTGTCAGATCGCGCGCTGTAGGGGAAGCCGTTGGCTTCCCAGGGACAGAAGAGCCATTCGCATCAGCGCCAACCACAAACAAATGACTGCGTTTGAATTCAGTGAACGCTGCCCAATGCCGATAAAACAATCGCGAAAAGACTTTCGCTTTTACTTTCCTCTTCTTCAGCTCTTCGTCGCGCTGCTTGTTGCACGCTTCGTCTTTGCAATCCGGATAAACCGCCGACACGAATACGATGTTCTTTCCGTCCGGCGACCAAATCGCGCCGTCGGCGCCGGTCGAAATCGACGTGACTTGATGTGGTTTACCGACAAGCGCGCCTGCGTTCGAGTCGAAATCGCACATCCAGATTTGCGTCGGATCGGTTGCTTTCGAAGTCCAGATGAGCCGTTTCCCGTCGGGCGAAAAACGTGGCCGCTCCTCGTGATTTGGTGTTGGATTCAAGCGCCGCGATTCACCGCCGGTCGCGGGCACGATCCACAAATGCGAAATCCTTGAGTTCGCTTCCAGATCGACGTCTACGCAATCGAACACGACCCATTTGCCGTGCGGTGATGGCACTGGCGCGCCCACACGCTTCAGTTTCATCATGTCTTCGAATGTGAAAGAGTGCTTGGCGTTTTGCGCGAATACTGAAGCTGTCAGACCAAGGCTGAGTGCGAAAATTTTCCAATGCATGGCGCTCACATTCCGCTGAAACGCGCTACAAATCGAGGTGGATCGGCTTCTCCGAAGACGATGCCAAAATAACCGCGCCTCTGGCGCATGATTTGCCAACGCGTTCGGAGAACGCGTTCCACCTTGACATCGCGTTGAGGACAACGCGGTCCACCTCATTTACAGTTCACCTATGGCTCACGTAACAATCGAGACAATCAAAAACGGTCCGTACATCGTGACGGGTGAAGTGGAGTTGATCGATGCCGACGGAATCAAGTTTCCAGTCGAAAAACGAATGGCACTCTGCCGCTGCGGCGCTTCCACCGAGAAACCGTTTTGCGACGGGACGCATTCGAAGATCGGCTTCAAAGCCGCCGAGAAGGCGGTTCCGGAATCGAAGGAATAAGGCGTAGGCGTTTTTTGTCGCTGTGCCCCAGCAAACCGCACTGGAATCTTTGTCATCTCTTTCAATTCTCGAATGTGATAAATTACAATCATGAACTCGAACTGTGATGTTCATAAGCTTGTCCGTCGTTTCAATGAAGACGAAGCGGTGTGGCGTCGCTTAGGACGGAGGCGAGCGTTGCGATACATGTTCGGATCGCAACGGGGGCTGCTCGAGGATATTCTCGAACGACTCGATTGGATTGTTGCCGAGCGCGAGTGCCGCGAAGTTCGCGCGGTTGGATGCAGTGCTCAATGACGACAGCCGAATCGGAAGCATTGTCTCTTCAAGTTGAGCGCTGCATCGATTTGATTCGCGGTGAGAAGGTAATGCTGGCACCGCATTTGGCCGGACTCTACGGCGTTGAAACCAAGATGCTAAACCGCGCAGTTAAGCGCAACATCCAGCGGTTCCCGAAAGACTTCATGTTTCAGCTCACGGCGGGAGAGTGGGGCAACTTGAAGTACCAAATTGGCACTTCAAGGCACGGAGGTGTCCGTCGCGCATTGCCGTACGCATTTACCGAACAAGGTGTGGCGATGCTCTCAAGCGTGCTGCACAGCAAACGCGCGTTCCAGGTGAGCATCGCGATTATGCGCACGTTTGTAAGACTGCGCGAGATGTTGCTTTCGAATGCCGGCCTCGCGCGAAAGCTGGACGCGCTCGAAAAAAAGTACGATTCTCAATTCAAAGTAGTATTCGACGCGATCCGCGAATTAATGACGCCACCTGAACCGACAAGACGCCAAATCGGATTCCATTCTCATGAATAGCAAAACAGCGCTTCTCGCCGTGATCGCGTTGTCAAGCTTCGCACTGACGGCGCGTTCCGAAAAAATTTCGCTGATCGGTGCGACTGTAATTAATCCCGCCGATGGCAAAGTGCTGCCGAATGCCACGGTGGTTATTAACGGCGACAAGATCGAACGCGTCGCGATGGGGAAGCAGGACGGCGCGGCGCTCGGAAAACAGATCAGTTGCGTCGGCAAATTCATCCTGCCGGGCTATATCGACACGCACGTGCATTTCTTTCAGTCGGCTGATTTGTTCACGCGCCCGGATGGCGCGGACTTCAACGGTGTGCGGCCGTACAAGGATGAGGTCGCGTGGATCAAGTCGCATCTCGACGATGTCCTCGCACGCTACATTCGCAGCGGGATCACGAGTGTGGTCGATGTCGGCGGGCCTATGTGGAATTTCGAGGTGCGCAAAACCGCGAACGCCATAGCGAAAGCGCCGCGTGTGGCCGTTGCTGGTCCCTTAATATCGAGCGTCTCGCGCGACAAACTCGATCTCGGCGATCCGCCGATTGTGAAGATCGACACGCCCGATCAGGCGCGCGAGTTCGTGCGCAAGCTGGCGGAACAAAAACCGGATCTGGTGAAGATCTGGTACATCGTCGACAAAGATCATCCGGTCGATTCCTTCCGCCCGATTGTCCGCGCTACCATCGAAGAGAGTCATGCGCACAAGATCCGCGTCGCCGTTCACGCCACCGAATTGGAAACGGCGCGCGCGGCCGTGGAAGAAGGCGCAGACGTGCTTGTGCACAGCGTGATTGATAAACCAATCGATGACGCGTTTGTGAAGCTGTTGAAAGATCGCCACGTCATTTTGTGTCCGACGCTGGTGGTGTTTGAACGGTACGGCCGAACGTTTTCGCACCAGCTGAATCTTACTCCGGAGGAGCAAAAGTGGGGGAACCCGGAAGTGATTGCGTCGCTCGACGTGACAAAGATTCCGCAAGACAAATTGCCGCAGAGAGTCAAGGACGCGCTGGCTGATCCGAAAGCGGCGCTTGATCGCATCAACAAAACTTACAACGTCGCGCTCCCAAACTTGAAGAAATTGGAAGACGCGGGCGTAACCATCGCAGCCGGAACCGACGCCGGAAACATCGGGACCATTCACGGCCCAGCGCTCTTCCGTGAATTTCAGTTAATGAAAGAGGCTGGCCTGACGCCAATGCAAATTCTCAAATGTACCACTGCTAATGCGGCGAAGCTTTTCGGCGGAGAGATCGGTGCGCACATCGGCAACATTGGAAACGGCTATTTCGCGGATCTGGTGATTCTCAGTTCAAATCCGCTGGAGGACATCGCGCACGCTTCCGACATCGACACAGTAATTAAGGATGGCGTGATTTATCCGGCCGATTCCATTCTGCACTGATCGCCACGGGAAAATCATTTATGAAGTGCGCGCTACTTGTCGTCTCTTTGTTGTCGTTGTTTGCTGCCTGGACGGCGGATGGTGCTGCTCCTTCAGCGACACCAGCGACAGCCACAAACGTCAGTAAGATCGCAGAAGCTTACGTGAAACTGGTGCTCGCGGTGGGGCAACATGATCCGGATTACGTCGACGCTTATTATGGGCCGCCGGAGTGGAAGAAACAGTCGGAGGAAAAGAAACCGCTCGATGCGATCGCGCTGGAGGCAACGCGATTACGCGACCAGCTGGCGAAGATTTCAGCGCCAACGGACGAGATGGAGCGATTGCGACTCGCGTATTTAGCAAAGCAGCTATCCGCGTTGCAGGCGCGGGTGCGCATCGTGAAAGGCGAACGCCTGAAGTTCGATGAAGAATCGCAAGCCCTTTACGACGCCGTTGCGCCCAAGTTTCCCGACTCGCATTTCCAGGAAATCCTCGCCAAGCTCGAGCCGAAACTTCCGGGTGAGGGAACGCTCTTGCAGCGTTACGAGAATTGGCGCCGAGCGTTCGTGATTCCCAAGGACAAGCTGGACGCGGTGTTTCAGCTCGCGATCAAGGCGTGTCGCGAACGCACGCTGGCGCATATCAAGCTGCCCCCGAACGAAAATTTCAGCGTCGAATACGTCACCAATAAACCGTGGGGCGGTTACAATTGGTACAAGGGAAATTATCGCAGTGTCATTCAGGTGAACACCGATTTGCCAGTCTATATTGATCGCGCCATCGATCTGGCCGCGCACGAAGGCTATCCCGGCCATCATGTCTACAACGCGCTGCTTGAGAAAAATCTCGTGCGCGATCGCGGTTGGGTTGAGTTCTCGGTGTATCCGCTTTTCTCACCGCAATCACTCATTGCCGAAGGCACCGCAAACTTCGGTAAAGAGGTTGTTTTTACAAAAGCGGAGCGGTTAGCGTTTGAAAAAGAAGTGCTCTGGCCGGCTGCGGGAGTCGATCCTTCGCGCGTGGAGGAGTTTTATGCCGTGCAGGATTTGGTGAAGCAACTGAATTACGCCACAAACGAAGCTGCCCGGCGTTATGTGAACGGCGACATCGATGCGAACGCGGCTGCGACCTGGCTGCAAAAATACGCGCTCATGGATGAGAAGCGGGCGAAACAAAGCGCGAGGTTTATCGAGAAGTACCGCAGCTACGTCATTAACTACAATCTGGGCGAAGACATGGTGCGCAGTTACATCGAGAAACGCGGCGGCACGGAACAGCAGCCGGAGCAGCGCTGGCGCGAATTCGAGCAGTTGCTCGCCTCGCCGCGGCTGCCAGGCGACATACGTTGACATCGATAAACCTGGGCGGTTCCAGCCGACACGGCCGCCTCTAGAGTTACGTGTCGTGCCTTCACTAGTGCCGGCATCCTGTTCACCAAGGCGCATTGCTCTCCAAAGGCGGGTTCGAATTTGAAATCGTCTCGCCGCGTGTTGCAGAAAAGTTCGATGCCACCCTTACGTTGTCATTCCGAGCGGAGTCGACGAATCTCTAACCGTGAAATCTGAAGCAGCTATAGCTCTCACGCTGTCGTTCTTTGCGACGGCGAGTCTTCACGCCGAAAATATTTCACTCATATTGGCGGGACGGTGATTAGACCGCGCCGAAGAAGTAACAACCGGCCGACGCCGGCTAAGAGACGCTACTCGTTAGGCAACCGCCGGCTGGGCCTGAAGCAGCAATGCCAGAGCCCGCTTACCGGTTTGCACAAAAGTTCCCATCTCTTCCGCCGTAACTTGTTTGTTGTAGCGATAGAGAAACATCAGATCGCCTGCCGCTTCCACCGTCAAATCCCGCTCCTGCTCAAAAAACTGAATGATGGAGCTGTTAAAAAGCTGCCGGACCGCTGCCTCATCCGGTCCGCACAACAGGTATGTCCTACTAAACTCCGACACTTCGGAAAAGTTGATATCCGAATAACCGAAAACTTTGTCGATTTTCGAAAAGATGTTTTCCGGTGAAATGGAAAATGGCGGCAGTTTCAGCAGCGGTGAATGCATGCGGATAATGGTTTGGCCAACAGTCCGACCGTATCCGGTGGTCCCGATTGAGTAGGAATAATCAAAGAGAAACATGGCTAGCTCAGCCGGACCCGACGGCTGAAGAACGTTATGAACGGTGCGGGCGTACCCTGCCTTGGCGAGGTGCGAGCCGACAATAAGCGCCTTGTCTTCCTTGGTCGCCTTGCGCCGAAAAGTGAAGCCGAGGGCGCGAGCGGCTGCCTCAATTTTGTCAGACCGCTTTTTTTGGAAATAAAGAGCGCCCCCGATTAGGAGCGCAAGGAGGACGACGAAGATTCCGAATGCCGAACTCACGTTGGCGAGCAGGGGCCTGGCGACCAACGCGGCGGGCTTGTTCAGAAGCGCAAATACGATTGATGAAAACATAGCAAATAGGGAATTTGGCGACTCAGCTTTAGACACTCCGCCTTCGATTGGCAAGAGCCCTCGCTTCAAACGCGCGCAAACAATCCCGCGCACGCGGATTGCGCATTAACTTCTTGCTCCTTTCCGTGGTGCGACCGAAAATTTGCTATGGCTACGTATCCTACGCAATACGCGCATCCGGAAGCGCTGGTTGAGACCGATTGGTTGGAGAAACATCTGAAAGACGAAGGAATCCGGATCATCGAGTCGAATGAAGACGTGCTCCTGTACGACACCGGGCACATTCCCGGCGCGGTGCATATCGATTGGCGTGCCGATCTGCAGGATCCGCTGATTCGCGATTATATTTCGCCGGAAAAATTTGCGCGGCTTTGCAAGCGTCACGGAATTACGCCAGACACCACTTGCATTTTTTACGGTGACAAGGCGAACTGGTGGGCGTGTTACGCGCTCTGGGCGTTCCGGTTGTTTGGCCACGAGAAGGTGAAAATCCTGAACGGAGGCCGCGACAAATGGAAAGCGGAAGGCCGCCCGATGACGCGTGAGATTCCAAAATACACAGAGACAAGTTATCCGGTGCCGAAGAAACGTTTCGACAAGGAGATTCGCGCATTTTTCGATGAAGCGCTGACGCAAAGTAAAAGTGGCAAACCGCTGATCGACGTGCGTTCGCCGGGCGAATATCGGGGTGAAATCACGCACATGCCCGAATATCCGCAGGAAGGAGTGCTTCGCGGTGGCCATATTCCCGGGGCAAAGAGTATGCCGTGGAAGACCGCCACAAACGATGACGCCACCTTCAAGCCTGCCTCAGAACTGGCGAAGATCTACTTCGAGCAGTGCAGCGTCAGTCCCGACAAAGACACAATCGTCTATTGCCGAATCGGCGAACGCTCCAGTCACACTTGGTTTGTGCTCACTTATTTGTTAGGCCTGAACAACGTTCGTAACTACGATGGTTCGTGGACCGAATGGGGCAACAAAGTCGGTGCGCCGATTGAGAAGAGCGCGTAGTGCAGGCCTCCCGACCTCTTAACTGGGTTCCAACGAAATACCCGTCTTCGCGTGGGGCTTCGGCGCGGCTGGCGCAATAGGGACGCGAATTGGTCTCTAAAACAAACCTGGCGATTTAGTAGGGCGCGACCAAGCTTGCCCTGAGGGAAATCGAATGTGCGCCCGCCGAACGGAAGGCACGACCTCTCGCAATTATGGGATCCCGACAATTGATCCCATGGATGCTAGGCGTTTGGCGGAGATCAATCTTGAATGCCTTCAGATCGTATTGGCGAGCAGAGTTTCGATCTCGACAGGGTGATCGGATTTTTGCGAAACTCCACACCTATGAAAATAACAACTCGACCACTTATCATCAGCGCACTCGTGCTTGGATGCATCGCATTTTTTCCGAACGCGCAAGCGGTCAGTCCACCGCCGGACGGGGGCTATTCTGGAGGGAACACGGCAGAGGGGCAGAACGCTCTTCTCAGCCTGACCAGCGGTGGTTTCAATACCGCAGTCGGTTATTTATCGCTCAGGAACGACACCACGGGCGGCTTCAATAGTGCCATTGGCGCTGGGACACTCCTCGCCACCACCGCAGACGAAAACACGGCCGTTGGCGCGGGAGCGCTCTTAAGTAACACCACCGGGTTCAAGAACACGGCCAATGGAACGTTCGCCCTTGTTTTCAATACTACCGGCAGCGGCAATACGGCCATCGGTGACAGCGCGCTCTTTGACAACAGCACCGGCAACAGCAACGTCGCGATTGGGTTTCAAGCGCTCCAGTCGAACACTACTGGCAGCGACAACACGGCCAACGGTACTGCCGCTCTCTTCAACAACACTATCGGCGACAGCAACGTGGCCAACGGTACTTTTGCACTCGTGAACAACACCACCGGCTCTGAAAACACGGCAGACGGCGCGCGCGCGTTGCTTAACAATACCACGGGGACTAACAACACGGCTGCCGGTTTCCAAGCGCTGAGGGAGAACACTACCGGCGACGCTAACACGGCCACCGGTGAGTCTGCGCTCTTAAGCAACACGAGCGGCAGGTTCAATACGGCCAACGGTCTTGGCGCGCTGGGTTCTAACACCACCGGCAGTTTCAATACGGCCAACGGTGGTGACGCACTCGCTAGCAACACCACCGGCGTCAGCAATACCGCGACCGGGATTAGCGCAATGCAGGAGAACACTATCGGCATCCAAAACACGGCTGCTGGTGTTGGCGCGCTGGCTAGCAACAGTGTCGGCACCAACAACACGGCAACTGGTTTTAATGCGCTCTTTGGCAACACGACCGGTGGGTTCAATACCGCCCTCGGTCTGAATGCGCTTCTTCACAATACGACTGGCAGCAGCAACACGGCATTGGGTGATTCCGCCGGGTTCAGTGTCACCACCGCCGACCACGTCATCTGTATCGGTGCAAATGTACAAGGCGAGAACGTGAGCAACACCTGCTACATCGGCAACATTTTTGGCGTGACATCGATCGGAGGCGCCGGTGTGTTTGTCAATGCAAATGGTAAGCTTGGCACGACTACTTCGTCCCGGGAGTTCAAAGAGCAGATTGAACCGATGGCTGAGGCCAGCGAAGCGGTCTTCGCGCTTAAGCCAGTGACTTTTCGCTATAAGAAAGAGATTGATCCGGCGGGCAATCGTCAGTTGGGCCTCGTGGCTGAAGACGTGGCAGCGATCGCGCCAGATTTGGTGATCTGCGACAAGGAAGGAAAGCCTTACAGCGTGCGCTACGACCAGGTGAATGCGATGTTACTGAACGAATTCCTTAAAGAGCATCGTAAGGTCGAGAAATTGGAAGCGACGGTCGCGGATCTCGTCGGAATGGTGAAACAACAGGCGGCGCACGAAGGTGAGTGCGCAAATTGAGATTACCAAATCGGCGCCGCGGCTAGTACAGAATCCGTAACGGTCGCACTATCGCAGTAAGATCATGGCGATCCCGGGCGCCTCGCGATGGGCGGCATTCACCCGAGAGCACGTGCGCCCCCGAAGCCTGCTTGATCAGGACACTTTCTTTCTCGACAGAGCGGTCAGGTTTTTGCGAAACTCTGCGCTATGAAAATCGCAACACGATTAGTTCTCATTGCAATGGCGCTTCTCTCTCCAGCGGTTGCCGGACCAAAAGCCGATGCGGTCGTCCCGCCGCCCGACGGCGGCTATGCTGGCGGCAATACTGCAGAGGGGCAGGCCGCCTTGCTAAGTCTCACCAGCGGGGGGTTCAATACGGCTGTTGGTTTCTTTTCACTCAGGAGTGATACGACTGGCCAGCTCAACACAGGCGTTGGCGCCGGGACGCTGCTTGCCAACTTGGGAGACTCTAACACTGCCACTGGCGCTGGGGCGCTTTTGAGCAACACGACTGGCGTCCAGAACACGGCGACTGGAGCGTTCGCTCTAGTCAGCAACACCGAAGCCAACAACAACACGGCAAATGGTGCTTTTGCGCTATTTAGCAACACTACCGGCACCGAAAATGTCGCCAATGGTACAAGTGCCTTATCCAGCAACACCCAGGGGAGCCGCAACACGGCGAACGGCGCATTTGCTCTTAATGAGAATACCACGGGTAATGACAACACGGCTAATGGTGACGCCACGCTGGCCGCGAACACCACCGGCGACGGCAACACAGCGACCGGTGGTTCGGCACTTCGCAGCAACACCACCGGCATTGGCAATACGGCCACCGGGATTGCTACGCTCGAGTTCAACACTGGCGGAACCTTCAACACGGCCAATGGGGCTGATGCGCTGTTTACAAATACCACCGGCCACAACAACACAGCCAACGGCGCTTTTGCGCTTAATCAAAACCGTGACGGCGGTAACAACACCGGCACTGGCGTCGCCGCGCTCCAACAAAACACTACCGGCATCCAAAACACGGCCGACGGTGCTAGCGCGCTGCTCAATAATCAAACCGGCGGCAACAATACAGCCAGCGGTTTTCAAGCGCTAAAGGCCAACACCACCGGCGGCTTCAACACCGCCAGCGGAATAAACGCGCTCGTTAACAACATCGGCGGCAGCAGCAACACGGCCTTGGGCGATTCCGCCGGATTCAACGTCACCACCGCCAATCACGTGATCTGTATCGGTGCCAACGTGCAAGGCGAAAACGTGAGCAATACCTGTTACATCGGCAACATTTTTGGTGTGACCTCTAGCGGAGGAGCTGGTGTGTTCGTCAATGCAGATGGCAAGCTTGGTACCACTACCTCTTCTCGACGATTCAAAACGGAAATTAAATCGATGGAGCAGACCAGCGAAATGCTATACGCACTCAAACCTGTTACTTTCCGTTATAGCAAGGAGATCGATTCGGCAGGCATACGCCAACTCGGACTCGTCGCCGAGGACGTTGAAGAAGTTAATCCTGACCTAATTGTGCGCGACAAAGATGGAAAGCCTTACAGCGTACGGTACGATCAGGTGAACGCGATGTTGCTTAATGAGTTCCTCAAAGAGCACCGTACCGTCATGGAACTAAAGAAAGAAATCGCTGCGCTCGCTAAAGCGGTGAAAGATCAGGCAGCGCAAATTCAGAAAGTGTGCGCCCACTTGGAGATTCAGCAACCAAACGCCGCAATCGCCGAGAATCAGTAACTCCGCACATGTTTGCGAAAGGAGTTGACCTCGCGTCAAGGTGGCCAGCTGCAGTAGCATCAAGCGCGCCCTGTTTTCACCAACAGGTCATTGATTAGCCGCATTCGCTTTCGTTCCTTGCGGCTGGAACTGAGCTCCGCAACGGAGCGCTGCATTCGGCGTGTCCAATTCAAGCTCGCTTTTGTTCCTGGGACGTTGAAACGATATTTGCGCGCCAGCAGATCTGTGATCATCACCATTGCAATCCACGATT
>Ga0137407_10000872_pt1 | contig 19890 bp, 16 predicted proteins | sample CZOMad2_2_16fung_FD_108410 | JGI IMG/M metagenome (GOLD analysis project Ga0137407, IMG submission 108410) | Vadose zone soil fungal communities from Angelo Coast Range Reserve, California, USA - CZOMad2_2_16fungal (Illumina Assembly) | ecosystem: Environmental > Terrestrial > Soil > Vadose... | reverse complement strand
TTGTGTCCCCGCTCACCACGGAATCCCAATGCAGTTCGTTCACCGGAAAACTGGTGCGCTCCAGCGCTGGCAGCATCTGCGCCAGTCGAATGTTCTGAAGGTGCGTACGCGCTTGGAATTGCAGCCCCGCGAATTTCACGGTCACCGGGCCACCCACGGTGCCGCTGAATGCGCTCGCCACGAAATCTGGCACTTGCACGCCGTTCTTGTCGAATCTATAGAGGCCTCTCGCCGTGATTCCCGAGTCCCGAAAAACCTCGTAATTCAAATCAATTTCTGAACCTGCAAAACTTCCGTTTCCTTGCACAACCCCCGCGCTCCACGTCCCTTCCCCTCGAACGTCCACTTTTCCGGCCGGAGTCATCGGTGACCGCAGCGTCTTTCGAAAATCCAGCAAATCCATCCACGCGCGGTATTTGAATTTCCAATTTGGTGCGTTGTAATTTGTAACCGCGGCTTGCACATCCACCTTCGAGCGCCCCGCTCCAATTTGTGCCTGCTCCAGCGTGAATCCGTCACGCTGCACGGTAAATTTCGAAGTGATATTTACCGGCACTGGGACGAAGCGCTTCGCTGCGAATTGCACATCCTTCCAATCCAGCGCCCCTACATAAAGCGGTTTTGCCCCGTCCCCGCCGGCGTTGAGCGTCAATCGAAATTCCGACCCCTGCACCGCCAGCGGCGTTCGCACGTCGTTGTACAGAATCCAGCCATCCACTAGTTGCACCTGCTTCACGTGCAAATCGTAGAGCGTCTCGCTCACTGGCTTTCCTGGTTTTGCCTTCGGTCCTCCCGGCGCGGGCACATTCGTCGAACCATCTTTCTCCACGCGAATGTGCACCTGCGGTTTCGTCACTTTCAAATCGTTCAGCGAAACTTTTCGCCCCCAAACCGAATCGATTCGCAAGCCCGCATCAATCTCTTCCGCGCTGAAGAGCGGCTCGCTTCCTTTCGGTTCTTTCCCGTGAATCACAAGCCCTTTGATCGTTGCCCGCAAAGACAGCCACTTGATCGACAGCGAATCCACGCTGCTGTATCCGCCTGTCGCCGCATTCAGCCGCCGGATCAGCACCCGTTTCAAAAACGGATTTCCCGCGCCGCTTCCAAAGAAAATGATTATGCCGAGCGCGATCACCGTTAGTTTGACCCCCAGCACCCATGCCGCATGCTTCAGCCATCGCCATTTTCGGCGTCGCGTCTCTTGCGTCATGCGCCGCCCTCGTTCGAGAATTTCGTGATGCTTAGCCGGGTTCGGCTTTCCGTCAACCATTTGTCCGCTTGCTCGTTGATGCCGCGCTCCGTCAGCGCTTCCTGAATCAAATCTCGCGCCGCGTCAAATGACGGCGGCTCCTGCCCGCGCGCTTTCGCCCTCGGAATCACCGCCGTGTCATAAAAGTCCTGAATCGCCTTCTCGTCCACTTGCACCGTCGGTCTAAATCGCGAATCGAGATAGTTGCTCAAATACGCCTGCGCCGTCACAATCTGAAGCAATTCCCCTTCGCTGATTCCCGCTTTTTTCCGTTGCGCGTCAAAATCCTCTTTCTTTGCAAACGACCGTTCCAGCCGTTGTAGGCCACGGTCTACGTCAGCTTTCACCGGTCCGGGAAAGTGCGAAGCCTCCGCTTCTTTTCTTACAATCCACTGATCGATAAGACGGTCCAGAATTCGCGTTTCACTCTCGGACTTCCCGTCAACCAAAATCTGATATCGCGCGAGTTGCTCCACGTCGCTCTGCAGAATAATGTCTTCTTCCACTCGCGCCACGACCCGGTCCACTACTTTTTGCTGCCGGGCAAAGCACACCACGCTTGCGCTCAGCAAGAGAAGCACTGCGAAAAGCCCACGGTGTTTTCTCGCCCCCATCAGAAAGACGACCCCAAATTGAAAAATATCTGGAACCGCGGCAGTTGCCCTGCCTTAAATCCAAGTGAACCCGTCGTGCATGTCGTCGACCCGCTCGGACACGGAATCGGCAGCACGAAGAACGGCCGGTTGAGCTGGTAACCCATATCAATTCGAATCGGTCCCACGGGCGTTGCATACCGCAATCCCAGTCCAATTGTGTGCGCAAAATAGTTCAATTCATTCGAACAATTCGTCAGGCACTGCGGCGTCGCCGAAGTGTCAAACGTCGGCTTCGGCACATTCGCGCGAAAAGAAATGCCGTTTGCCCGGCTGTATACATTTCCGCCGTCGTAAAAAAGTGCTCCTCCCAAACTTGTTCCGAAATATGGCAGCCTCATCGGAAAACGAAATTCCTGGTTTGTCACCAGCATCGCCTGCCCGCCTACCGGGAAGCCTGTCGTGGCGTCTCGCGGACCCGCTTGATTCAATGCGAATCCACGCAGCGACGTTCCCCCGCCCGCAAAGAACCGTTCGGGCAACGGAATCACTTGCGGCAAATTCGGTCCCGTCGGTGCAGGAAACGTCAAAGACACGGTATCCCGGTAAGGATTCAGCACGCCAATCCGAATCGATCGCGCAAAGCTGAACCGCTTTTTGATGGGATAATACGAAGAATTTTGAAACAGAAAATGCGTGAAGCTCGCACTCGAACCAAAATAGGTATCTGCGACTCCAAAATCCGCGCTGTTCAGCGTCCCCTTCGTCGCGTCCGCCGGATTGTCCCGCGTGTCCCGCACCCACGAAATCCCGAATTGCGACACCAGCGTCGGCTGCTGAAACAGCGGAATCTCTTCTGGCAAAATCTTCAAATCCGAAACCAGGATTTTCCGGAACGTGTATCGGTACAGCAAGGTCGTCCGCGGCGAGACTTGCTGCGTTAACTGCAGCGTTCCTTCATATCTCCTTTCGTCGAACGTGTTGATGTCTCTCGTCTTTTCAACATACGCCGTCGCCTGAAAACTGAAATTCGGACTCGCAAAGGTGTTCGGCGAGGAATATCCCAACAACGCGCGCCACTGCAGTGTGCTGCCGCGCAATTTCAGGGACAGCGCATCCGCGCGTCCCGTCAGGTTCAGCTTCGAAATCTCCAAAATCGCACGCGGTGCCGCTTCCACGGCTCCCGCCGTTGGATTCGACGAACTCGCGAGTCTCTGTACTTCGAATCCGCCGCCATACGCCAGCGTGTACCGCTTCGCTTCCTCCACTAGCGCCACAACATCTTTGTCCGGATCCGCGCCCATGGGATTCTGCGGCGATACGGTCACCCGATTGAAAATTCCCAAGTTGTACAACCGCCGCTGCGAATCCACCACTTCGCCCTGCCGCAAAGGCGCATTCGGCTTCACTTGAATCTGCCTTCGAATCATTCCTGGTCGCGTGTGCACAAACCCCGTCACCAGCACTCTTCGTACTCTCGTCTGCGGCCCCTCGTCGATGTGATACGTCACATTGACTTCCTTGAATTCTGTCGTCGCCTTCTTGCCATTCTTTTCCATTGCAAACTGCGTTGCCGCTGGTTCCTCTTTCTTCGAGTCCACTTCTTCTGCGGTCGGCCGCAGCGCCGCTTCCGGATACCCTTGGTTGAAATAGAGGGCCAGGATGTTCGCGCGGTCGCTTCCCACGCTTACTTCTGAATATGGCTGTCCGGGCAGCGATCCCACCACTCCCTGCAGCTCTTCGTCTGTGAAGGCGCGGTTCCCCTCGATCTTCAGCGACGCCACTCGCGTTTGGATTCCTTCGTTTACCACGAACCGGACAAACAGATCTCCCTCTTTTCCCAGGTAATTGTCCAGAATTTGCGCATCCACGTTCACATCGAGAAATCCGTTCGATCGGTACAGTCCCTCCATCGAAACGCGGTCCGCCTCGATCAGCCGCCTGCTGAATCTTCCGCGCGACCCCAGTGCCGCCTGATACACCGTTATTCGGCTTCGCAAAAGCTCCGTGTCGAAATACTTGTTCCCCGCAAATTCAATCCCAATCAATTTGTGTCGGTCTCCGCGCTCCACCGTGTACGTAATCACCTCTTCCGTTCCTTGCCATCCGCTTCCTTTTTCCTTTACGTCGCGCGTCGCCGTCGAGTAATCCACCGTCGCGTCAAAATATCCTTGCCGTTCCAATCGCTCTCGCAGATTCTTCTTGCCCTCTTCCAGCAAATCCGTATCCACGGCGCCTTCCTGGTAGAAGGGCAAAAGCTTCTTCAAATCTCCATTTGAAAATTTCGCGCCCGCAACTTCCACTTTTACGCGTGGCCCTTCCGTCACATCCAGAGTCAGCGGCACACTGTTCTTCGCCGCATCGTACGCCCCGCGTCGCACCGCCGCCCGCCCGCTCAAATGCCCTTTCTTCGCCAAAAATTTTCGGATGTTCGCGGTTCCTTTTTGCACGCGCGCATTCGTGATCGCCCTTCCCGCTTTCATTTTCAACCGCGAAAGAATCTGCGCGTCCGGATATTCCGTGTTGTTCGTCAATTGCACTGCCGAAACGTGTGCCCTCATCCCGGGGGACACGTGCACGATCACATCAATCTGATGGTTTTCTTCGTGAACCTGCGTCTCCACCGTCACCTTCGCCTGATATAGACCTTCTTCCTTCAAAATGTCCTGCAATCGAACGATCGCGGCATCCAGCTTCTCTTTCCGGTAAACCTCGCCCAGCTGAATCTGCATTGCCGCTGCAGCCGAAGCCTCGCTCGGCGGCTCCATCAGCCCGCGCAAGTTCACTTGATTGAAGTAGAGGTTTTCTTCCACGACGAAGTCCAGTTGCACGCCGCCCTCCATCGGCGTCGTCACAGCGCGCAAATTTCCGTAGTCGCCGCTCTTGTAAAGCGTCCGCAGGCTCGCCGCAACTTGCCCGCGGTCCAAGGGCCTCCCCAGCTCCACCTGCAGTCCCGCTGGCGTTTTTTTTAGAACGGTGCCATCCTCGCGCACGATCCGCATACTTACGACCACGGCGTCGCCTGCGGCCTGCTTCTCCGCGACTGCACTCGGAGGATTCGCGTTAGCCTCTTGCCCCGCGCAGGGACACGCAACTCCCGCCACGAGGAGCGCTCCCAGCGCCATTCCCCTCAATCCCTTCGCCCAGTTCAATTTCATGCACTCAATTCGCTCAGACGAAGCGTAGCACAGCGGCGTTGCCTCCCCGCCGCACTTTGGCGCTATCATAAATATGCGTGCATATCGCGCAGACGGGACCTTCACGCCTTGAATTCTCCTCCCAAAGACGCCTCTCTTTTCGAACGCTACTCCCGCCAAATCCTCTTCGCCGGCGTCGGCGAAGCCGGTCAGCAGCGTCTCGCTTCTTCCCGCGCCGTCATCGTCGGATGCGGCGCCATCGGCGCAGCAACGGCCTCACTTCTCGCTCGCGCCGGCGTCGGCCGTCTCCGCATCCTCGACCGCGACTTCGTCGAGCCTTCCAACCTTCAGCGCCAATCGCTCTTCGACGAATCCGACGCGCGCGACTCGCTCCCCAAAGCCGTTGCCGCACAGCAAAAGCTTCGCTCCGTAAACTCTTCAATTTCCATCGAAGGGATCGTTGCCGATCTCACTTCGCAAAATGCCGACGAACTTCTTTCCGGCTTCGACCTCATTCTGGACGGCACTGACAATTTCGAAACGCGCTTCCTCATCAACGATTTCGCCGTCAAGAACAACCGGCCCTGGATTTACGCCGCCGCCGTCGGCAGTTATGGCGTTACCATGACGATTCGCCCGGGCCTGACCGCTTGCCTCGCCTGCCTGCTCGAAGGCGAACGAGCCGCTTCCGGCGTCGAAGAAACTTGTGACACCGTTGGTGTTCTCGGCCCCGTCGTTCAGTTGATCTCCTCGCTCGAATCCGCTGAAGCGCTAAAATTCCTTGCCGGCAAAGAAGACGCGCTTCACGACCGCCTCATTTCCAGCGATGTCTGGTCGGGGCGTTTCCAATCCGTGGAAATCTCCCGCAACGCAGACTGCCGTGCCTGCGCCCGCCGCGATTTTTCCTACCTCGAGGGCGACGCTCAGCCTCACGTCACTATGTGCGGCCGCGACTCCGTGCAAATCCATGAGCGTTTCCGCTCTTTGGATCTCGCCGCCCTCGGCGCGCGCCTTGCTACTGCCGCCGAATCCGTCCGTCACAATGAATTCCTTCTCCGCTTCCGCGTTCCGCCGTATGAAATGACTGTTTTCGCCGACGGTCGCGCAATTCTCAAAGGCTCGCAAGACCCGGCCGTTGCGCGCTCGCTCTACGCTCGCTTCATCGGTGCCTGAATTGACTGGGAATTTGTTTCAGGAATCTGGCTAGCGGAACGCCCCGCTGCGCCCCATCGAACCGCGCATGGACGCGCGGTCCAGGTTTTCCCGCAGATTCATCAGCGTCAAAAATGTGCTCAAAATTCGCGCTTTCAAATCGTCCGTCAGTGGCATTCCGCTGGTGGCCACGCGCGCCAATCTTTCGCCGTTTTCCGTCAGGAATTTCATGATCTCTTTCAATCGCTCGTGCGGCGCGTTTCCCATCGCTGTTTCGCGCCTCATCTCCGCGCAGCTTGCTTCAATCGAAAGGGTATAGTGCAGCACGCAGAGCTGCTGCTCGGCGAGAGCCGCAGGCGTCGAACTCTTGCATCCGGTAATTTGGCATCCGGTAGGCATGGCCCAGTGCGTATGGTAACGCAGCCGTAACACTTCTAGCTAACATCACCCTCCGCCGAAAATCCAGCGTCCTTGTTCCCGTTGTTTCGCATCTTGCACGCTCCGCTCCCACTGCCATTCTCAAAAATCTGTTTGACGGCGGGTTTTATTCGTTGTATTTTTATACAGGCGAATGTATAATTTTACTGTCATGAGCGTTGGCAAGACATTCCGTCACGGCCAGATCCTTCGCCTCGTTTCCGGCGAACGCATTGCCAGCCAGGACGACCTGCGCCGCCGTCTCGCGCAGCAGCGTCTCCGTGTCACCCAGGCCACGCTTTCCCGCGATCTTCAGGAATTGAGGCTGGTCAAGACCTCCGAAGGCTACAAACAGGCCGCAGCTCTCAGCGAAGAACCTGCGCCACTTCCGCCCCTCGCTCGCGCCCTGCGCGAATTCCTTCTCGACGTGCGACCGGCGGAAAATCTTCTCGTTCTTAAAACGCCGCCAAGCGGCGCGCAGCCTCTTGCTGCCGCCGTGGACGCTTCCAAATTTCCGGAAATCGCCGGCACCATCGCGGGAGACGACACCGTTCTCATCATTACGTCGAACAAAAAGACGCGCATCTCCCTCCAGCAAAAGATCGAATCCCTGCTGAAATGAAATCACCCGAACCCATCGCCGTCGTAGGTGTCTCCGGTTACACCGGACTTGAGCTGGCAAAACTCTTGCTACGCCACCCCGCCGGCCCTGCCGCTACTTTTTTCATGCGTGACACCCAGGGCGCCCATTGTCTCTCCGAACTTTTTCCGCAATTACGCGGCATTGGTCGGGCGCCGGTGCGCCAGCTTTCCGTCGAGAATATTCTCGCTTCGGGCGCCAGGGCCGCTTTCCTCGCCACGCCGCACGAAGTATCCGCGGAGCTTGCGCCTAAGCTTCTTGAAGCCGGCCTTAAGATCGTTGATCTCAGCGGGGCATTTCGCTTCCGCGATGCCGGCGTTTTTCAATCCTGGTACAAACTCCCTGCGCCCCATGCCGGATGGCTCGATTCTGCCGTCTACGGCTTGCCCGAGTTCTATGCAAAGGAGCTCGCCTCCGCGCGGCTCGTCGCCAATCCCGGTTGCTACGCCACAAGCGTCATCCTTGCTCTTCGGCCACTCGCTTGCGCGGGTTTACTGGACTCGGCCTCGCAGGTTGTCGCCGACTGCAAATCCGGCGCGACGGGCGCGGGCAAAGAACTTCGCCGCGATTTGCATTTCTCCGAACTCGACGAAAATTTCAAGGCTTACAACTTGTTTTCCCACCGCCACACGCCGGAAATTCTCGATCACACCGGCTTGTCTGAATCGCAACTCGTTTTTTCGACGCACCTTCTTCCGATTGCGCGAGGAATTCTCTCCACGATTTACGTCAGGCTTTCCGAACCGCAAACACCGGAAGCCATCGAAACGCTCTACCGCAGGACGTACGCAGGACGGCCCATGGTCCGCATCTGGAAGGCGGGCACGCTTCCGGAAATTCAGCATGTCGCACACACCAATTTTGCCGACATCGGCTTCGCGCTCGATTCTTCCGGCCACCGCCTCATTGTCGTCTCTTGTCTCGACAACCTCGGCAAAGGCGCTGCCGGCCAGGCCGTCCAAAATTTCAATCACCTTCTTCAAATTGAGGAGAACACCGGACTGCAATGAGACTCGTCATCAAAGTTGCCGGAGCATTGCTCGAAAGCGATTCCGTCGTGCGCGAACTCGCCGCGCAGGTTGCCGCTCTCGCCAAGCAGGGTCACGAAATCCTCGTCGTTCACGGCGGTGGCCGCATTTTTACTGCCACGCTTAAGCGTCTCGGCATCGAAAGCAAATTTGTCTCCGGCCTCCGCGTCACGGATCGCGAGACACGCGACGTTGCCGTCATGGTTTTCGCCGGTCTGTTAAATAAGCAGCTTTCCGCGGCAATTTCCGCGGCAGGCCAGCCTGCCATGGGCGTCTCCGCTGCCGATGCGCAAGCATTTCACGCCGAACCGCTTGTCCATAACGAAGTTGCCGGCGGCCTCGGCTTTGTCGGCTATCTCACCGGCGTGAACAATTCGCTCATCGAATCGCTTTGGCAAAGCAATCTTGTTCCGGTCGCTGCGTGCCTCGGCATTGGCCCGGACCACGAGCTCTACAACATCAACGCCGACCACATGGCCGCCGCATGCGCCGAATATCTTGGCGCCGATCAACTTATCTACCTCACGGACGTGGCCGGCGTGCTCCACGGTGAAAAAGTCATTTCCGCCATCGCCTCCGATGAAATCGAATCGCTCGTCCAGAATCGCACTGTCTCGGGCGGCATGATTCTCAAACTTGAAGCGTCGAAGCGCGCGCTCGAAGGCGGTGTCAAAGGCGTTCACATCGTTGGCGGCACGGAACCCGGCGCTTTGCTTGCTGCCATGCGCACTGCCGAATCCAGTTCCGCCACTTTTGACACGATTCCCGGCACGCGCATCCTGCGCGAAGCGAATTCAGCCGCGTTTTCCGCCGCATAGCGAAATGAAACGCACCGTCACAACTCGCAAGCAAGTCACGCCCGCGGCGTTAGCGGATGCGGAGAAATTTCTTCTCCCGACCTACAAGCGCCAGCCGCTCGTTTTCACGCATGGCCGCGGCCCTTATGTTTTCGATTCCAACGGCAAGCGTTATCTCGACTTTCTCGGCGGCATCGCCGTCAACGGCCTCGGCCACGCGCATCCCAACATCGTCAAAGTCATTCGCCGCGAATCCGCACGCGCCATTCATCTTTCCAATCTTTTTCATAACGAATTTCAAGGTCCGCTCGCCAGGAAGCTCGCCGAAATTTCCGGCATGGACCGCGTCTTTTTCTCCAACAGCGGCACGGAAGCCATCGAGGGCGCTCTGAAACTCGCGCGCCTTTACTCCCGTCCTGCCGATGCACCCCTAACGGCCCTCAACCCAAAGAACCGCATTCTCGCGCTCGAAAATTCCTTTCACGGACGCACCTTTGGCGCGGTCAGCATCACTGCCACCGAGAAATATCGCCTGCCTTTTGCTCCACTTGTTCCCGGCGTCGAATTCGTCGGATTCAACGACGTTGCTAGCCTCGAATCGAAATTCGATAAAAATGTCTGCGCCGTCATTCTCGAAACAATTCAAGGCGAAGGCGGCATCCATCCTGTCAGCGAAGCTTTCTGGAACCGCGCCCGCGCACTCACCACGCAACATGGCGCTCTCCTCATTGCCGACGAAATTCAATGCGGCCTCGGCCGCACCGGCCGGTATTTCGCGTACCAAAAGTTTTCTTCGAAACCGGACCTCGTCGCCATCGCAAAACCTCTCGCGGCAGGTTTGCCCCTCGGCGCGATTCTTACCTCCGAAGCAGTCGCCGCGCGCGTGAGTCCCGGTGTTCACGGCACAACTTTCGGCGGCGGCCCCATGATCTGCGCCGTCGCTCTCGAATTTCTGAAAATTCTCGAAAAAACAAAAGTTCTCTCGAACGCCGCCCAACGCGGAGCTGAAATTCGAGCCGGAATCGAAAAGCTCGCGCGGAAATACTCCTTCATCAAGGAAATCCGCGGCGAAGGATTGATGATCGGCGTAGAACTCTCCGTAGACGGCGCCCCGTTCGTCGCGGAAGCGATGAATCGCGGCCTGCTGATCAACTGCACGCACGATTACACGCTGCGCCTGCTCCCGGCGTTCATCATCGGCGCAAAACAGGTTCGCGAGTTTCTCGGAATTTTCGAAGAAGTTTTGGGTCATGTGTCTAAATCTATGGCTGCGACGGAAACGGCGCGGCTCGCGGCTCACTCCGCAGCGAGGTAAACGAAAGAAAATGGCAACAACTACCTTGGCAGCGCCTGTTCTGGTCTCGAACGATCTGCTCACTGGGGCGGAATGGAGCCCGGCGCACACGCGAGAACTCCTCGCGATCACCGCGGACATCAAGGCGAATCCCGCGAATTACGCGGACACACTGCGCGGCAAATTTCTCGCGCTGATTTTTGAAAAGCCTTCGCTGCGCACGCGCGTCACGTTTGAAGTCGGCATCCAAAGCATGGGCGGCCACGTCGTGTTCCTCGATCACACGCAGGCGCGGCTCGGTGAACGCGAATCCATCGCGGACGTCGCGCGCAATCTCGAGCGCTGGGTGCAAGGCATCGTCGCGCGCGTTTACGAACAGCGCGTGCTCGATGAAATGGCCGCGACGACGGACATTCCCGTCGTGAACGCGCTCTCCGACAAATTTCATCCGTGTCAGGCGCTTGCCGATTTTTTCACTCTGGAAGAAAAATTCGGCGGCCTCAAGGGCGTGCGGCTTGCTTATGTCGGCGACGGCAACAACGTTTGCCATTCGCTGATTTATCTCGCCGCGCGGCTCGGTGTAAATTTGCGCATCGCCACTCCGGAAAACTACGCGCCGGACGCGGATGTCGTCGCCGATTCCAAGCGCGTCGCAAAAGAAACCAAAGCAAAAATCGAACTCTTCACCGATCCCCGCGAAGCCGTCGAAGACGTGCAGGCCGTTTACACCGATTCCTGGACGAGCATGGGCTTTGAGGCCGAAGAAAAAGTCCGCAGCGAAGTGTTCAAGCCGTATCAGGTGAACCGCAAATTGATGGCGCTCGCCGGCCGCGATTCTCTTTTCATGCACTGCCTGCCTGCGCATCGCGGTTACGAAGTGACCGCGGAAATTCTCGATGGTTCGCGCTCCGTTGTGCTCGATCAATCGGAAAACCGCATGTACGTGCAAAAAGCGATTCTGCACACGCTGTATCGTTGATTTTTTCTGTTGAACGAAATTGTGTTGTCCTGAACTACGCATATCTCCAACGAAAGAGGAATTGTGAATAGAACTGCTCCAAAACCGAAAAAAGTCGTCCTCGCCTACTCCGGCGGACTCGATACCAGCATCATCATTCCGTGGCTCAAGGAAAACTACGGCTGCGAAGTCATCGCCATGATCGGCGACGTCGGCCAGCAGGAAGATTTGCTAGCCGCGCAGAAGAAAGCGCTTGCCACGGGCGCGTCTTCCGCAACCATCGAAGATTTGCGCGAGGAATTTGTCCGCGATTTCATTTGGCCCACGCTTCGTGCAGGAGCTGTGTACGAGCACACGTATCTCCTCGGCACTTCTATGGCGCGTCCTGTGATTGCAAAACGCCAGGCGGAGATCGCGCTGAAACTCGGCGCGGACGGCCTTGCCCACGGCTGCACTGGCAAAGGCAACGATCAGGTTCGCTTCGAACTTGCCTACAAAGCGATTGCACCGAACGTCCAAATTATTGCGCCGTGGCGTGAGTGGGACATTGATTCGCGTGAAGACGCGATTGCCTACGCCGAAAAGCACAACGTGCCCATCGAGCAGAGCAAAAAAAATATTTACAGCCGCGACCGCAACATCTGGCACCTCAGTCACGAAGGCGGCGAACTCGAAGACCCCGCTAACGCGCCGAGCGAAGCCATGTGGCAGTGGACCGTTTCTCCGGAAAAAGCTCCTGACAAGGCCGAGGAAGTCGAAATCGGTTTTGAATCCGGCACGCCCGTTTCCATCAACGGAACGAAACTCGGCCCCGTGGATTTGCTCAACGCGCTGAATGAAATCGCAGCGCGCCACGGCGTCGGTCGCACTGACCTCGTCGAAAACCGCCTCGTCGGGATGAAATCCCGTGGCGCGTACGAAACTCCCGGCGGCACGCTGCTGGTCACCGCGCATCGCGAACTCGAACGCCTCACCGTGGATCGCGAAACCGCGCACTTGCAGCAGAGTCTCGCCGTTCGTTACGCAGAACTCGTCTACAACGGTGTGTGGTTCTCGACGCAACGGCAAGCGCTCGACGGATTCTTTAACGTTTCGCAGGAGCGCGTCACCGGTTCCGTCGGCTTGAAACTTTGGAAAGGCTCGCTCAACGTCACGAGCCGGAAATCTCCTTTCTCGCTCTATCGCGCCGATTTAGCCAGCTTTACGATGGGTCGCTACAACCCGAAGGACGCCGAAGGATTCATCAACCTCTTCGCGCTTCCCGTGACCGTGCGTCCCAAGGCCAAAGCCGAAGGCAATTCCTGAATGACGGAACGCAAGGACGACAGACTCTGGGGCGGGCGCTTTGAACGCGAACCGAATGCGCAATTCGACGCGTTCCAGCGCTCGTTCTCGTTTGATCGCAGATTGCTTCCGTACGAAATTGCTGTGGACCGCGCGTGGGCAAAAGCGCTGGAACCGATCGGCATTTTCACCGCAAACGAAGCGAAGCAAACGCTTGCCGCGCTCGACAGAATTTCCGAGCGTGCCAAGAACGATGCCGCGTGGCTCGAAAAAATGGGCATGGATGCTGAAGACGTCCACCACTTCGTCGAAAAAGCGCTCGTCGAAGAACTAGGTCCGCTCGGCTGGAAACTGCACACGGGCCGCAGCCGCAACGAACTCGTCGCCACGGATTTTCGTCTGTTCGTGATTGACGCGGCTGCGCAACTGAAACGTGTGTTGCTTGCACTGCTCGATTCGCTGCTCGCGCAAGCCAAAGCGAAACTTGGCGTGCCGATGGCGGGCATGACGCACATGCAACACGCGCAGCCGATTTTGCTTTCGCATTTTCTGCTTGCGCATGCCGAAGCATTTACGCGCGACATCGCACGTCTCCAAAATGCGACAACGAGCGCCGACGCGTGTCCGATGGGCTCCGGCGCGCTCGCGGGGAATGCATTCGGTATCAACCGCGAAGCGATTGCGCGCGAACTGGGATTTTCCAAGATTACTTTGAACAGCCTCGACGCGGTGAGCGACCGCGACTTCGCGCTCGATTTTCTTTTTGCGCTTTCGGGAATTGCCACGCACCTTTCGCGGCTTGCAGAAGATTTTGTAATTTTCGCGTCGCAAGAATTTTCGTACGTAATTTTGCCTGACGAATATTCCACCGGAAGCAGTCTGATGCCGCAAAAGAAAAATCCCGACTGCTGGGAATTGATTCGCGGAAAAACCGGCCGCGTCACGGGCGCCCTCTTTTCTCTGCTGACGACTCTGAAAGGCTTGCCTACGAGCTATCAACGCGACTTGCAGGAAGACAAAGAGGCGCTTTTCTCCGCGTACGACCAAGTGGCAGACATGATTGCGATTACCGCAGGCGCGATTGCCGCGACACAATTTCGCGACGAAAAATTGCGTGCCCTCGCCGCGAATCCCGCACTGCTGGCGACGGAAGCTGCGGACTATCTGGTGCATAAGGGTGTTCCGTTCCGCCAGGCGCACGACATCGTCGGCAAGGTTCTGCGCGAAGCGGGGAAACAGGGAAAAAACTGGATCGAATTGCCGCTCGCTGAGTTGCAGAAAATGTCTCCCGCATTCGGTGTAGACTTCGCGAAAAGTTTGAGTGTGGAGGCGGCGCTTGCCGCGAAGAATGTCCCCGGCGGAACTTCGCCGGATTCCGTGCGCGCGGCGATTACCGAACTGGAAAAAAGAATCCGCGGAATCGGAGCAACGAAGTGACACAGGCTCCGGGTGAAGCGGCACTGCCGAAGGGGTTCCGGTTCGCGGCGACGGCGTGCGGTTTGAAAAAGACAGGCGCGCTGGATTTGGCGATTTTGTCGAGTGACGTGCCGGCTTCGGCAGCGGCAGTGTTCACGCAAAATCTGGTCGTGGCTGCTCCGGTCACGCTTTCCAAGAAACATTTGGTGGAATCGAAGGGCCGCATGCGCGCGGTGGTGGTGAACGCGGGCAACGCGAATTGCGCGACGGGCCAGCAAGGCGATCTGGCATCGCAGCGTACGGTGGATGAGACCGCGAAGCGATTGGGCCTTCCGGCGCAGGAAGTTTTTGTTTGTTCCACGGGCGTCATTGGAGTGCAACTCCCCGTGGAAAAGATTCTGCGCGCGCTTCCGATGCTGGCGCGGAACCGCCGCGCCTCGGCGCGTTCGTTCGTGGAAATGTCGCTGGCAATTTGCACGACGGACACGCGGCCGAAAACCGCGTCGGCTTCGTTTCGCACGAGCGGCAAGCGAATTCACTTGATTGGGTGCGCGAAGGGCGCGGGAATGATTCATCCGAATATGGCGACTACTCTTGCGTTCGTCGCGACCGATGCGAATATTTCTCCCTCGCTGTTGCAGCGGACCTTGCGCGATGTGACTTCGCGCACATTCAATGCGGTCAGCGTGGACGGAGATACTTCGACCAACGACACGCTGCTCGTTTTGGCAAATGGCGCCGCGGGCGCGCCCGCGATCGCGAACGGAAGCAAAGCACACCGGCAATTTGCCGCGGCGCTCGAAGGCGTTTGCGGCTCGCTCGCTCAACAAATCGTCTCCGACGGCGAAGGCGCGCAACGCGTGATTGAAATTGAAGTACGCGGCGCAAAAACGGAAGCCGCGGCGAAAAAGATTGCGGAAACGATCGCGACTTCTCCACTGGTAAAAACCGCCTTCGCGGGCGGCGATCCGAACTGGGGCCGGATTTTTGCGGCGGCAGGCCGGTCCGGAGTGAAGTTCGATCCCGCGCTGGTGGAAATCACGATGGCGGGAATCAAAGTGCTGAAGCGCGGCCAGCCGCTCGATTTCAACGAGCGCGCCGCGAGCAACAAACTCCTCGCGGAGCATGTGCCCGTCCTCGTGCATCTTCATGCGGGTCCGGCTTCCGCGAAGTACTGGACCTGCGACTTCACCGCCGAATACGTCCGCATCAACGCGTCGTACCGGACTTGACAAGTTCTCTTGAGAAATCCTCCCTGCTGGAGCGCCTCGCCTTCTTGTTCCGGCCCGCCCTGCAAAATAGCGCGGACGCGCGTAGACTCTGTGCGATTGGCAGAGGAGAGTTAGCGATATGAGCGGACGGCTTGCGGGAAAAGTGGTGGTGGTGACGGGAGCGGCGCAAGGGATTGGGTTTGGTTGCGCGCGGAAGGCTGCCGGGGAAGGCGCAGCCGTGGTGCTGGGAGATATTCGGAAGGAACGAGGGGAAGAGGCGGCGGCGAAGATTCGAGAGGAAGGCTGGCGGGCGATTTTTCAGTTTGCGGATGTGACGGACGAAACGCAGTGCGCGGCGCTGGTGGACGCAGCAGTAAGGAAATATGGAAAGCTAGATGGACTCGTAAACAACGCCGGATGGTTTCCGCGAGCGCGCTTGGAAGAGACAACGACGGAGCTTTGGGAAAAAGTGATCCAGGTGAATTTGCGTGGCACGTTCTATGTGACGAAGCACGCGGTGCCGCACATGCGCAAATGCGGCGGCGGCAGCGTGGTGAATATGGGATCGGTGTGCGGGATTCAAGGATTGCCGAATCTGGTCGCGTATGCCGCCGCCAAGGGCGGAATGCTTTCGATGACGAGAACGCTGGCCGGCGCCTTAGCGACGGATCGTATCCGCGTGAATTATTTGATTCCGGGCTGGATTGCCACCGAAGGAGAGTTGGCGATTCAAAAAGGGGAAGGACGCGGAGCGGCGGATCTGGAGAAGGAAGGAAAAAGATTGCCGCTGGGCAGGATGCAAACGGTGGAAGATGCAGCGCATGCGGTGATTTATCTGTTGAGCGACGAATCAGCGCAGATGACGGCGGCGGTCTTGAATGTGGACGCCGGAGGATCGATGTTGCCGATTCAGAGTGCTGTGTACCCCGGGTAAGAGAGCCAAATTCGTTGTGGTACAGCCATTCCTGGCTGTGCTCTTACGAGCACAATTCGAAGCCGAAAGGCAGCCGCCGGCGGATCGAACCGTGTGCTCATTGCTCCCAATTCCAGTTGGCGAATTGCTGGCGGAGTTCGATTTTTTTGAACTTTCCTACGCTGGTGCGAGGAATGGATTCGACGAAAACGAAGGCATCCGGCAACTGCCATTTGGCAAAGCAAGCGCCGAGAAACTGGCGTAACTCTTCCGGCGTCGCGCTGTGGCCCTCTTTCAAAACAACCGCGGCCAAAGGGCGTTCCTGCCACTTCGGGTGAGGAATGCCGACAACGCACGCTTCTCTCACCGCGGGATGGCCCATCAAACAATTCTCCAGATCAACAGAACTAATCCATTCGCCGCCGGATTTCACGAGATCTTTTGCTCGATCCACGATTTTGACGAAGCCTTCTTCATCAATCGTCGCAACGTCGCCCGTGCGAAACCAGCCGTCCGGCGTCCAGCGGTGGGCCTGGTCGGGAGATTCGTAATAATGTGAGGCGATCCACGGGCCGCGAATTTCCAGTTCGCCGGGAGTTTGTCCGTCCCATGGCGCTTCGACCCCTTCCGGTACAGGAGAGCCGGGCGTGGATTCCTCGCGACGCATGACGCGCAATTCCACGAAAGGAGCCGGCCAGCCCTGCTTGGAGCGTGCTTCATATTGTTGATCGGGCGCCCACTCGTGCATGTGTTTTTTTAGTTTGCCCACGGTTGCGAGCGGCGTGGTTTCCGTCATCCCCCAAAGATGAAGAATGTGCAGACCGTGCTTATCGAGAGCACGGATCAAGCGTTCGGGAGGCGCGGTTCCTCCGCACGCGATGCGAACAGGGGAATCAAATTTCCAACGGCCGGGATTGGTTTCGAGGGCGTAAAGGACGCCAAGCCAGACGGTGGGCACGCCACAGGCAAAGCTAACTTTTTCCTGAACCATTAAATCGAGAACGCTCTCCGCGTCCACATTCGGGCCCGGAAGAATTAACCGAGAGCCGATCATCACGCAAGTGTAGGGAAGGCCCCAGGCGTTAGCGTGAAACATCGGCGCAACGGGAAGGACGGTGTCCATGTGGCTGATGCCGAAGGAATCGGTCATGGCTTCGGCAAATGAATGAAGAACGATGGCGCGGTGTGAATAGATGACGCCTTTGGAGAAGCCCGTGGTACCGGAGGTGAAACACATGGCGGCACCATCGTTTTCGTCGATTTGCGGATAGGAGAAATCAGCCGGTGCGGAAGCGAGGACTTCTTCGTAATTGAGAAAGCCGCCGGGGATGGAACCGCAGCCATACGGGACGACGATGATTTTTTCGAAGGGCGCATCGGCGCGGAATTTTTCAAGGATGGGGAGAAGAACGTCGTCAATGATGAGAAAGCGATCGCCGGCGTGTTTTGCGATTGCGGCGATTTCGTGGGGATGAAGCCGCAAATTGAGCGTGTGAAGAATACCGCCGGCACAGGGTACGCCGAAAAAAGTTTCGAGATGGCCGGAGTGATTCCACATCATGGAGGCGACGCGGTCGCCGGGTTCGAGGCCAAGTTTTGTGAGTGCGGAGGCGAGCCCGCGAGCGCGGTGATAGAAATCACCGTACGCGGACCGGACGACGGAGCGGTCCGGTTTGCGGGAAACGATTTCCACGTGCGAGAAAAGCTTCGCGTTGCGCTCCAGAATATGCGGGAGCGTGAGCGGAAAGTTCATCATGGTTCCACGCATGAAGACCTCGGCGGGACGAAAGTGGAGCGAATGGTATCACCGAGAGAGAAGAACTCACATAGAGCGGATACCTGATTTCAGGCCCGGTTGACGGGGAGAATTTTCGTTGCAAAAGGCGTCAATTTCCGAGAGTATGCAACTGACCGCTGAAGTAAAGGTCCGAGCCCGCGGTGGAAGAGTGTCTGATCTGCCCGTGAACGGTTGCTGTTTCTTCAGCGCGCTCCGCGACTTGCAAGTGGGTTCCGGGCAGAAGGAGTCGGTAAGTGAAGAAGCTCTACGTAGGAAATCTTCCGTTTTCCGCGACGGAGGATAGCTTGCACGAATACTTCGCGCAGGCGGGTGTCAATCCCTCGGCAGTGAATCTGATTCGTGACCGTTTTACGGGGCAATCGCGCGGGTTCGCGTTCGTTGAAATTGGAAACGACGAAGAAGCGGATCGCGCGGTCAACACGTTAAACGGGCAGAATTTCGGGGGACGCAATCTGGTGGTGAATGAAGCGCGGCCGCAGACCGAACGCGGCGGCGGTGGCGGAGGAGGCCGCGGCGGCGGTTACGGAGGCGGGCGCGGCGGTCATGGCGGTGGCGGCGGACGAGGCGGAGGCCGCGGTGGAGATCGCGGCGATCGCGGAGACCGAGGCGACCGCGGGAATCGTTGGTAGTTAGACCTTCCTGAGATAGCGACGGCAAGCCGGCCTGGCTTGCCGAGTTTTACCCCTGCGAAAGGCGTTCAGCGGCAGGTCTGTGTCTGGCCGCGTGTCTTTCGACGATTCCGTGCTTGAAGCGGAAGCGTTCGAGAGATGTGTTTTGCAAACCGCGTTCGACGAGCGCGCGCGCGTCGCATTGCGCCTCGGCGAAGTCGAGTTGTTCCGCCGTGGCAAAGAGCGCCGGGGATTTTGGCTGGAAGAGCGGGCAGCAATCGTGGAAGCGTTCCGCGGAAATATCGTATGTGCCGATTTTGGCGGCGAGGTCCTGGATTTCGAGTTTGTCGTCGCCGACGAGTGGACGATAAAGAGGCAAGCGCGCGATGGAGCCGACGGCTTGGAGATTGCGGAGTGTTTGCGAGGCGACCTGGCCGAGACTGTCGCCGGTGACGAGACCTTTCGATTTTTCGCGAAGAGCAACGCGCTCGGCGATGCGCACCATGAGGCGCCGGTAAAGCAGCGTGCGGAAGGATTCGTCGGCGCGAGCGACGATTTCGCGTTGCAATGGTTCGAAAGGAACGAGATAAAGTTTTGCGCTGCCCTGCCAGGGGACCAGCTTTTCGAGAAGGCGCCGCGCGACGTGAATGGAAGATTCGCCCGGCTCGGCTCCCCCGCCCCAGAAATGGACGAAGCTGAGATGGGCGCCGCGCTTCATCATTTTGTACGCAGCGACGGCCGAATCGAAACCGCCACTGAGCAGACATGTGAGTCGGCCGGCCGTGTTTGGCGGTAAGCCGCCGGGACCGGCAATGCGGCGCGCGTAAATCAGAACGGGGCCGCGAGTGACTTCAATGCGGCATGTGAGATCGGGATGTTTTAGATCCACCTTGGCGAGGCGTCGTATTTCCACGAGTTTGTCGAAGAGAGCGCCGCCGACTTCGCGCTCAAGAAACATGCCGCTGTGCGGAAATCGTTTGTCGCTGCGCTTGGCTCGGACGGCAAAAGTAGAAAAGGATTCGGTGCGAATTTCCTCCCAAGCGGTTTCACAGAGTTGCGGAAGAATCTCTTCGGAGCGGCGGTGGCTCCATTCGACGCGCCTGGCCACGGCGAGATGCGAAATTCCAAAAACTTGCTGAAGTCTGCGGATGGCCACATCCGTTTGCGCGGCGTCTTCGAGCTCGATGAGATAGCGATCGCCGGGCTGCGTGATGCGGATGATGGAAATTCCTTCGAGGGCCCGAAGCATGGCTCGGCGCAACTGGTGAAGAAAGAACAAGCGGTTGCCGAGCTTCAGCCAAAGCTCGTGATAATGAACTACGATGTGAGCGGCAGTTGGCATTTTCTCTTGGCGCGCAGAGCGAACTTGCGTAGTATAGCGCCAGTTTGCGGGCG
>Ga0137407_10000871_pt1 | contig 19899 bp, 13 predicted proteins | sample CZOMad2_2_16fung_FD_108410 | JGI IMG/M metagenome (GOLD analysis project Ga0137407, IMG submission 108410) | Vadose zone soil fungal communities from Angelo Coast Range Reserve, California, USA - CZOMad2_2_16fungal (Illumina Assembly) | ecosystem: Environmental > Terrestrial > Soil > Vadose... | reverse complement strand
GTTGAGGTGATCGACGCGGCCGGGGACTGCGACGACGTCGCGGCCATCCGGCTGTACCAGGCGGAATTCTCGCTCGAGGCGGTTAGGTGACAGCGAACACGATCGGAGTGAGCGGGCTGGCGCCTTCGCGGCTGCCCGCCCGGCTCGCCTCGCTCCAGGAGCTGACCAAGATCGGGTCAGGCCGGACCGGATCCGAAGGGTTCAGCGAGGAACTCCTGACCGAGGCGGAAGCGCTGCTGCGGCGCTCAGGCGAGCGGATGCGGATGTCCGCCACGCACACCGTGGTGGCCCTGGCGGGAGGCACCGGCAGCGGCAAGTCCACCCTGTTCAACGCCCTGGCCGGGGCGAACTTCTCGCCCGCGGGGGTGACCCGGCCGACCACCAAGCACTCGCACGCCTGCGTGTGGGGCATGGAGGGGGCCGCCCCGCTGCTTGACTGGCTCGGCGTACAGCGGCGGCACCGCTACGGCCGGGCCAGTGCGCTCGACGAGGGCGAGGCGTCGCTGACCGGCATGCTCCTGCTCGACCTGCCCGATCACGACTCGGTGGTCACCGGCTCGGCCGCGCTGGTCGACCGCCTGGTCAAGCAGGCCGACATGCTGGTCTGGGTGCTCGACCCGCTGAAGTACGCCGATGCCTCCGTGCACCGGCGTTACCTGGTCCCGCTGGCCGGGCACGCCGCGGTGACCACGGTGGTGCTCAACCAGGTCGACACGCTCAGCCCCGATCAGGCCGCCGACTGCGAGTCCGACCTGCGCCGGCTGCTCGACTCCGAAGGGCTGACCGAGACCCAGGTCGTAGTGACCTCCGCGACCACCGGCGCTGGCCTGGGCGACCTGCGCCGCGTGCTGGCCGGCGCGGTCGCCGCCCGCCGGGCCGCCACCGACCGCATCACGGCGGACATCGACGCCCTGCTCGAGCGGTTCGCCGTCTACGCGGGCGACTCGGTGCCCGGCTGGCTGCCCCCGGTCCCCGCCCCCGCCCTGGACTCCTCGCTGGTCGCGGCGCCGCTCGAGACGGCTCCGGCCGACGAGGCCCCGGCCGAGCCGCCCGAGGTCCAGGTGCTCGCCCGTCCGCCGTGGGAGCAGTCGGAGGCCGAGGAGCACGAAGGCAACGGCCGGGTCGGCGCGGCCGACTGGCAGCCCTGGCAGACGAACGCCGCTCCCACCCGCCCGTCGCCCTCCGCGCGGCCGCCCTGGGAAGACGCCACGCCGGACGGCAACGGCAGCACCCAGCGGGCCGAGGATCCCGCGATCTACGTGCCGGCCGGCCCGGCTGGCACGCTGACCGCGGCGTTCGCGAAGGCGGCGGGGGCGGCGGCGGTCACCGAGACCCTGAACGGGGTACGCGAGCGCAGCGCGGCCGGCTACATCGGCTGGCCGCCCGCGCGCCTGGCCGCCCGCCTGCGCGGCCACGCCCCGGTCCAGAAGCTGCTGGTCAGCGACTCGGGCCCGGGTGGACAGGCGCAGCGATCCGACATCGACAACGCCATCAACGTGTTCGCCCAAGAGGTCGGCGGCTCGCTGCCCGGGCCCTGGTCGCGGACCGTGCGGGCGGCCGCCAGGTCCCGGGCCGACGAGGCCCAGTCGGCCCTCGGCACGGCGGTGGCCCAGGGGCTGCCGTCGCGCGACAAGGTGACCGGCTGGTGGCGGCTGGTCGCCGTCGCCCAGTGGCTGCTCATGGCGCTGACGCTGGCGGGCCTGGTGTGGGTCGTGCTGATCCTGGCGGTCGGCGGATCCGGCCCGGGGCACAAGTCGTCCCCGTTCAACGACACCGCCCTGGCCCCGTGGCTCGGCGTCATGGTGGTGGCGCTCCTGCTGCTGGGCTGGCTGATCTCGTCGTGGTGCCAGAACATGGTCGTCCTCGCCGCCGACCGCGAACGCGAGCAGGCGGTCCGCGACATCCTGGCCCGCATCGGCACCGTCGCCAACGACCTGGTCGTGGTCCCGGTCGGCCGCGAGCTGAGGGACTACGAGCGCTTCCGCACCGAAATGGCCGCCGCCCGCGAAGGCTGACCCTCCGCCGCCCGCCGCCGGGACCGTCGCTTCAGCCTGGCGTCAGTACCACTTCAGCACCTCGCGGCAGGTTGTGCGGGAGAGGGTTAAGACGGTTCGGTTCGCTGACCTTTACGTGTAAAGGCCTGAGAGCGCGGGCTGTACCTGTCATGCTGGAACCTGCCATGCTAGAGCCGCTCGGACTCGATAAGCACAGTGAGAGGGTATATGTCGCCATTCTTTCCCAGCCCGGGATAAATGCCGGACGTCTCGCCGGAAAGCTTGATCTGCCGCCGCGCGAGATCCAGCGCGCGCTGGACCGGCTGAAGAGGCTCACCTTGCTGCAGGCACGCCAGCCGGACGAGGGACTCCATGCCATCAGCCCCGAGCATGGAATGGAGATGCTCCTCGCGGTCCAGCAGGCCGAGTTGGCTTCTTTCCAGCAGCGTGTAGAGCTTTCCCGGGCGGCGGCCGCGCGGCTTATCGCCGAGCACATCCACATAAGGCCGGATAATGGCGCGCCCGAGGTTGAGTACCTAGCCGGAATCGACGCCATAAGAACTCGGCTTGAGACGCTTTCCGCCAGCGTGCGCTCGGAAGTCATGAACTTCTCGCCCACCAGGCAGGCGCCGGGCGACATCAGCGCGGGCAAGGCGGCCACCGTCCGCTATACCGGTACCAAGGTGAGGTCCCGGTCGATCTACTCGCACAGCGCGCTGCGGGATCCCGTGACGCTGGAGTACGTCCAGTGGCTGGCGCGCAGTGGATTCGAGCTCAGGAGCACGCCCGCGCTGCCCAGCCGGATGGTCATCTTCGACCGGAAGATCGCCCTTCTCCCGGCCAGCCCCGATGACTCGAGGGAAGGCGCGGTCGTCCTCTACGGCAAGGCGACGGTCACCGCCTTCTGCGCGCTCTTCGACTGGATATGGGAGCGGGCCATACCGGTCGATCCGGGCACAGAAAAGAGCGACGCCGAAGCCATCGAGATCGAGGTCATCTGGCTGCTCGCCCAGGGATATACGGACGAGACGGTCGCCAAGAGGCTGGGCGTGAGCCCGCGCACGTCCCGCCGCATCGTCAATTCGGTGATGCGCAGGCTGGGCGCGCACAGCCGGTTCCAGGCCGGGGTGTACGCCGAGCGCAGCGGCCTCCTGGACCGGAGCCCGTTGTTAACACGGCATCACGGCCTGCTGCCGGGAAGCGCTTCCGGCCATGACCACTTGCGCCACCCTGGCAATCGTCTTCCTCGTGCATGCCAGCGGTGATACTGATGACGGATCTCCGCTTGGCACGGACTGGGTGGCGGCCTTCCCCTGGCCAAGGCAGGAGCCGATTACTCGCCGCGACCCGCGGGCGCGGGCCGGATCATCTCACTGGAGTAAACGGAAATGGCTGCACGTGCACGTCAGGCGAACTCCTCATGGGGCTAGCCGTGGTCAGAAGAGCAGGCCGCCGACGGTCATCGCCGTCTCCAGGCCGACGCCATGGGCCTCCACTTCGGGCTGGACCTCGCCCAGGCGCTCCCTGATGTCGAGCAGGACGGTTAGCTCATCGGGGGACAAGCAGGCGAGCAACTCGAGCTGCTCGTCATCGAACTGAGCCAGATCAAAGCCAGCGGCGCGAAGCCGCTCAAGCGGATCTGGTCCGTCGTGGCCGTGGCTCACCTGGACCTCCTCCAGGACGGTGTGAGCTGTGACCACCAGGATCACGTGACCCGGTTATCAGCAGGCTGCCGGGTGGCTGCTCGCCGGTCTAGCGGACGAACGCACCGGGCGATACCGGAAAACAACGGTCGCCAGGGGCGGGCACAACCGTGGTCACCTAGCGTCATCGCTGCGGGAAGGCTGCCTTGCCTTCCCTTGAACCAGAAGGCCAGACCGCCTTCGGGTGAGGGGGCTGCATGCACCTGGCTGAATTGCTCGCACGTCGGCCGGTCCCTGCTTCCGGAGTATTCCTTGCCTTGACCCGGCGCTGCCCGCTGCGCTGCCGTCACTGCTCGACGATGTCGCGAATGACGTCCTACCAGCAGCCCGCCGGACCGCTGCGGCGGTTCGCCGAGTCCTTTTCCCTCGCCGACCACCCGGAGTTCGTGCTCTTCACCGGCGGCGAGCCGCTGCTGCGGCCCGGGCTCGTGCGGGCGCTCGCGGCGACCACGCGGGCCCGGGGCTCCCGCAGCTACCTGCTCACGGGCGCGTTCTTCGCCCGCGGCCAGACGGTACCGGCGCCGATCTGGGCCGCGCTGCGGTCGGTCGACCACGTCGCGGTCAGCATGGACGTGTTCCACGAGGCCCAGGTGCCCAGGCGGCACGTGTTCCGGCTGCTGCACCAGATCCTGGACAACGGCACCGACGCGAGCGTCCAGGCGTGCGGGTCCGGGGCGGCCGATCCGTACCTCGCGGAGCTGACCGGGCAGGTCAGGCGGGAGTTCGGTGACCGCGTGCCGATGCTCGTCAGCACGGTGCGGGCGGCCGGGCGCGCCCGTTCCTGGCTGACCGGACCGGCGCCCGCCGGACTCGCGCCCTCCAGGCCAGCACCGGTCGGACCGGCGCCCGCCGGGGCGGATACCGGCGCGGGCGGTGGGCGCGGGCCGCTGCCCCGGGCGGCGCCGTGTGACCTGGCCGCGTGGCCGGTCGTCGGCTTCGACGGGACGATCACGGCCTGCTGCAACCCGGACGTGACCGACGCGGGAGAGACGGGCGGGCCGCCGGCCCACCTGCGGCTCGGCCACGTCGCGGGCACGACCTGGCCGCAGGTACGCCGCGCCTGCGAGTCGTCGCCGGTGCTGCGCGGGCTCAGGACCGAAGGCCCGGTGCGGCTCGCGGGCCGGCTCACGGCATCAGCCGGACCAGGTGCCGGCTATTGCGGAACGTGCCGGTCCTTGGCCGAACGGCCTGGCCTGCTCCGCCGGGCCGAGGTGCACGGGGCGAGCCCGGCCATGGCCCTGATCGAGCGGCAGGCCATCGCGCTGCAGGTGGCAGCCGGGCCGGCCGGGTTCGCGGGCCGGCACGGGGAACCCGGTCAGGCGGGACTGGTGCTGCTCGGCTGGCCGCCGCCTGCTCAGGGCGCGGCGGGCCGGGAGGCGGTCGGGCGCCCGTGCTTACCCTGGGCGAGATCGACCGGATACGAGCCGGCCGGCAGCGGGCCGTGCTGCTCTTCCTCACCGACCGCTGCCCGGTTGGCTGCGCGCACTGCTCGGTGAGCGCGCTGCCGCGCGGACGCCGGCCAGCCGACGCCGCCCTGCTCGACCTGCTGGTGGACGAGCTGTGCGAGCTCGACCGGGTCCGCCTGGTCGGGATTTCAGGCGGCGAGCCGTTCCTTGAGCGGCGGGCGCTGGACCGGGTCACGGCCAGGCTCGCCGCCGCGGGCAAGCAGCTGGTGCTGTACACGAGCGGCAACTGGGGCCGTGACGACGGGACCGCGCCCGGCTGGACCGCGGCCGTGCTAGCCCGCGCGTCGTGCGTCGTGCTGAGCACCGACCGCTACCACGCGGAGCGTGTTCCCGACGCTCGTTACGTAGCCGCGCTGCGGGCGGCGGCCAGCGCCGGCAGCTGGATCGCGGTCCAGGTGATCGACCGCCGGGAAGAGACCGACCGGGCGGAACGGCTGCTGGCCGGCGCGCTGGGTCCCAGCTGGCCAGACCGCGCGGAAATCCGGCCCACCCCGATGCTGGCGCGGGGCCGCGCGGCCCGCCCGCGGCCCGAGCGGCCTGGGCAGCCGGATCAGCCTGGGCAGCCGGATCAGCCCGAGCAGGCGGATCAGCCCGAGCAGGCGGAGCGGCCGCTCCGGCCCGGGTCCGGGCGCTCGTTCGGCGCGTGCGGGCTGGCGCGCTCCCCGGTGGTCAGGTTCGACGGGCGCGTCACCGCCTGCTGTAACGAGGACGTGGTGACCGGGCACGGTCCCGCCGCGCTGCGCGCCGCCGTGCGGGGCCGGGGGGAGCTGCGCGAGGTCTTCGCCGCGTTCGACAACGACCGCTATCTCGCCGCCGTGGCCCGGGCCGGGCCGGGCGCGCTCACCGGCCTGCCGCGCTACCGCGGGCTGGGGGAGCGGCCTTTCCCCGACGTCTGCTCGCTGTGCTGGGCCCTGCTCGGCCTGGGCGCGGACCGGGACCCCGCCGTGCAGGCGATCGGGCTGGTGACCCGGTGACCGCCGCGACGCTGGTCCGCCCGGTGCTGTGGCTGGCCTGTCCGGTGGTGCACGCCGCCGCCAGGGACATGTGGACGGCGCCGTCGCTGCGCGAGCGCTACCCCGTTTACCTGGCCGCGATGCACGCGCTGATCCGCCCGTCGGTCCCGCTGCTCGAGGCCGCGGCCGGCGCCTGCCGGGGCCAGCTGGCCGGCGACCCCGCCGCCGGCCAGCTGGCCGGCTACTTCACCGCGCACGCCGCCGAAGAACGTGACCATGACCGGTGGCTGCTCGAAGACCTGGCCGCGCTCGGCGTCGATCGGCCAGACGCGCTGCCGGGTCCCGCGTGCGCGCAGGACATCGCCGCGCTGGCCGGCGCCCAGTACTACTGGGTCCACCACGGGCACCCGGCCTGCCTGCTCGGCTACATCGCGGTGCTCGAAGGATGCCCGCCGGACCCGGTCATGGTGGCCGGGCTGCCGGCCCGCACCGGCCTGCCGGCGGCCGGCTTCCGCACCGTGGCCTGGCACGCGAGCCAGGATCCGGCCCACAGCCGGGAGCTTGCCCTGCTGCTTGGCCGGCTGCCGCTGACCGGGCCGGTCGTCGCGGCTATCGCCCGCAACGCCGCCTGGACGGCGATGCGGGCCGCGGCCGTCCTGCGCCAGCTAGCCGAGCCCCCGGCGGGCGAGCTACTGGCAGGCGAGTCGCTGGCGAGGCCGGCATGATCTGCGCGGCCTGTCACGGCGACGTCCCGGGCGGCGGGCGGTTCTGCCCTTCCTGCGGCGTCCAGGTCACGCAGGCGGCACCGCCCGCGGTGCCGCGCTGGGGGCTGCGCAAGACGGTCACGGTCCTGTTCTGCGACATGACGGGCTCGACGGTCCTGTCCGGTCTCCTGGACGCCGAGTCGCTGCAGGAGATCATGTTCCGCTACTACGCGCTCATGCGTGCCTGCGCCGAGCGCCACGGCGGCACCGTGGAGAAATACATCGGCGACGCGGTAGTGGCCGTCTTCGGCGTCCCCGTGGTGCGTGAGGACGACGCCCGGCGGGCGCTGCGCGCGGCGGTCGAGATGCTCGAGGCGGTGGCGACGCTCAACGGGGAGCTGCGCGCGCGGCTCGGGATCGAGATCGGCGTCAGGATCGGGGTGAACAGCGGAGAGGTCGTCGCCTCGGAGGACGCCTCGTCGGGGCAGTCACTGGCGGCGGGCGAGGCGATGAACGTCGCCGCGCGCCTGCAGACCGCCGCGCAGCCAGGCGAGATCCTCATCGGCGCGGTCACCAGGGAGCTGGCCGGGAAAGACGCGGTCCTGGACGCGATGCGCGAGCTCACGCTGAAGGGCGTGGCCAGGCCGGTGCCCGCCTGGCGGCTGGTCGCGATCGAGCCGCCTGAGCTCCGCCGCCCGGCCGCCGCCGATGAGCCGTTCTTCGGCCGCCGCGCCGAACTCGGCCAGCTCACCGGGGTGCTTGATGGCGTCATCGCGACGGCCTGCTGCCAGCTCGTCACGGTCACCGGCGAGCCCGGCATGGGCAAGACGAGGCTGGCGAGCGAGCTCGCGGCGATAGCCGCGGGCCGTTCCGCCCTCGTGGGCACCGGGCGATGCGAGCCGTACGGTGCGGGCAGCACGCTGCAGGCGCTGACGGATGCCCTGCGGCAGGTGGCCGAGGCGGCCAGGGCCTCCGGCGGGTTGCCGGACGGGACCGACTCCGATCTCGACGACGCGCTGGCGTCGCTCGACTCGCCGGACCAGCTGCTGTGGGCGGCGGCCCTGCTGCTCGAGACGATCGGGCGGGACCGGCCCGTGCTGCTCGTGCTCGATGACCTGCAGGCCGCCAAGGATGAGCTGCTGCACGTCGTCGGGCAGCTGGCCGCGCGGATCACCGGGGCCGCGGTGCTGCTGCTCGGGCTCGGGCGGCCCGAGCTGCTCGACATCCCCGCGTGGGGAGAGGGGGCCTGGGGAGACGGGGCCGGGGGCGACGGAACGGTGCTGAGCCTCGGCCCGCTGAGCCCGACCGACGCGACGCTGCTGGTCGCCGCGCTGAGCGAGGTGACGCCGCACCTGTCGGGACTCACCGAGCAGATCGTCGACCGGGCGGGCGGGAACCCGTTCTTCCTCGAGCAGCTCGTCGCGATAACCAGCCAGGCGGGTAGCGATTCGCTGCCGCCGACGGTGCACTCGGTGATCGCGGCCCGGCTGGACCTGCTCGGTCCGGCCGAGCAGGACGTGCTGCTGCGCGCGGCGGTGCCCGGAGCCAGGGTCTCGAGCCAGGAGCTCGGCGCGCTGCTGCGGGCCGAGCCGGCCATCGCCGGCGAGGCGGAACAGGCGCTGGGCGGGCTGACCAGACGGCGGCTGCTGGTGCCGGAGCGGGACGCCTACCACTTCTCCGGCGTGCTGGTCCGCGAGGTGGCATATCACACGCTGCCCAAGCGGGCCAGGCTCAGGTACCACGAGGAGCTCGCGCAGTGGTACCGGCACCGGATGAGCTGTCCCGACCAGGTCGGGCTGCACCTGGAACGGGCCTACCGGCTCGCCGCCGAGCTGAGCCCGGCGGACCAGCAGGTGCAGCGGATCCGCGCCGATGCCGCGCAGGCGCTGTCCCAGGCCGGCGCCCTGGCGCTGCGCCGGGGCGATCTGCACTGGGCCGCGGACCTGCTCGGCCAGGCGCTCGAGCTGCACGACGAAGGGACACCGGAGGCGCTCACGGTCAGGGTGCGGCTGGCCGAGACCCGGCTGCTGCTCGGCACCGACCCGGATGCGCCGCGGGCGCTGCGGGCGGTGGCCCGTTCGGCCGGGGACCCGCGCGCGGCGGCGCACGCGCGGCTGCTGCTCGCGGCGCTCGAGCTGCCCGGGCCCGCGGCCACCGAGGAGGCGCTCGCGGCGGTTACCGTCTTCGAGGCGTCGGGGGATCAGCTCGGCCTGGCCCGGGCGTGGCTGCGGGTGGGCCAGCTGCGGCAGCTGGCCGGCCGCTATGGCGATGCGGAGGAGCCGCTGCGGCGGGCGTTGCGGCACGCGACCAGGGAGGCGGCGCAGCTTGAGGTGGCGACCGCGGTCGCCGGGCTTGCCACCTCGCTGTGGCAAGGGCCGGTCCCGGCGCTGGCCGCGTTGTCCGGCTGTGAGTCGCTGCTTGCCGCGCACGGCGGGGCGCGCCGGGTGGTGCGGGCCGCGGTCGGCTGCCCGCGCGCGGTGCTGCTCGGCTACCAGGGGCAGTTCGGCGCGGCGCGCTCGCTGGTACGGGACTCGATCCGGATGATCAACGAGCTCGGGCACGTCTACGGGGCCGCGGCTATGCAGATCTTCGCCGCCGGGATCGAAGGCCTGGCCGGGGAGTGGGGCGCGGCGGAGGCGCTGCTGCGCGCGGCGCAGGAGGCCAGCCGGCGGCACGGTGACACGCCCGCCGCCGCGGCCGCGGCGGCCGGGCTGGCCCGGTCCCTGCTCGAGCAGGGGCGGCCCGCCGACGCGCTCGGCGTGGCGGAGTCGGTCGCGGTCACCTCCGATCCGCTGGTCGATGCCGAGGTCGGCGGGGTGAGGGCGCGGGCGCTGGCGGTGGTGCGCGGTGACCTGGCCGCGGCGGTGCGGGCGGCGGAGCAGGCCTGCGCCCTGGCCGCGGCCACCGACTCGGCCGCCTGCCTGGCGGCCGCGGAGCTTGACCGCGCGCACGTGCTGCGCGCGGCCGGCCAGGGCGCCGAGGCCACCCGGGCGGCGGGTGTCGCCCGGCGGCTGTTCCTGGCCAAGGGGCACCTGACCGGCGTGCGGTGGGCGGATGCGGTGCTGGGTTCTGGTCCTACGCCGAGGCCGGGTCCGGCCTCGGCCGGTCGGGGGTGAACGGGCGATATGGGGATCAGCTTCAGCGTTCTCGGACCGCTGGCGGCTGAGCTGAGGACGGCCGGGCCTGATGCCGCCGTCGAGCTCGATCCGGGACCGTTCAAGCAGCGGCTGCTGCTCGCGCTCCTGCTCTGCCGGTGCGGAGGCGTGGTGCTCGTCGACCAGCTGATCGACGCGGTGTGGTGGGACAACCCGCCGCGCACGGCGCACAAGAATATCCAGGTGTACATCGCTCACCTGCGCAAGCTCCTCGCGGCGCACGGCCAGCCCGACCGGATCAGGTTCTCCCCGCCTGGGTATCAGCTGCGGTTGACGGGCGCGGAGGTCGACGCGCTGCGGTTCGAAGAGCTGTCGCGGGAGGGCAGGCTGGCGCTTCGCCAAGGCGACGCGCAGGCGGCGGCCGGCGCGATGCGGCAGGCGCTCGGGCTGTGGCGCGGCCGCGCGCTGGCCGACCTGCACGCGTCGCCGGTCCTGCGCGAGGAGGCGGCCCGCCTGGACGGCCGCAGGCTCGCCGCCTACGAGGACTGGTTCGACGCCGAGCTCATGCTCGGCAACCACGCGCAGGTCCTCGACGAGATCGAGTCCGTGGTGCGGGAGCACCCGCTGCGCGAACGGCTGCGCAGCCAGCACCTGACGGCGCTGTACCGCGGCGGCAGGCAGGCCGAGGCGCTCGCGGAATACGACAACCTGCGGCAGCTGCTCGCAGCGGAGCTCGGACTGGCGCCGAGCCCGGCGCTGCAGCGGCTCTACCAGGACCTGCTGAGCGGCGACCTGGGCGTCGCCGGGCTGCGGGCGATCGCCGTCCCGGGGCAAGCCCTCGTGTCAGGCGCTGCGCCCGCCGGGGAAAACCCCGCCGGGGAAGACACTGCCGGGGAAGACACTGCCGGGGAAGACACTGCGTCGGCCGGGGAAGTGAGCATGCCCGAGCCGCTCGACGACGTCATCGCGCACATCGTCGCCCCGGCACCGGCCGATCAGGTCACGGCCAGCGCTCCCCGCCCGAGCGCTCCCCGCCCGGGCGGCGGCCGCACCGGCGGCGGCCAGGCCGACGGGCTGCCGCGAGCCACCGACGACTTCACCGGGCGGCGGGATCAGCTACGGAGCCTGCTGACCTTCCTCGGCGCCCCGCCGAGAACGCGGCGGCTCGCGGCCGTCACCGGACCGCCAGGTTCCGGCACCACCACGCTGGCCTTGAAGGCCGCCCACACGCTGGCCTCGCGTTACCGCGACGGCGTGGCGCTGCTGCCGCTGTGCTCGGCCGACGGCGTGCCGCGCGCGCCCGCGGACCTGGCCGCGGATCTGCTCGGCCGCCTGACGGTACCGGCCGGGACGGGGCATCAGGCCGGACACGGCCCGGGCGGTCCGGCCGGTGACCCCGCCTCCGCGCTCCGCAGCCGGCTGTCCGGCCTGCAGATGCTGCTCATCCTGGACGACGCGGCCGACGAGGCGCAGATCCGGCCGCTGCTGCCGGGCGCGGGAGACAGCTCGGTGATCGTGACGAGCTGCCGGCACCTCGGCGGCCTGGACGGAGTGACCCGGTTCCAGCTCGGTCCCTTCACCGAAGACGAGGCGCTCGAGCTGCTCGGCCGGATCATCGGGGCCACCCGCGTCGGCCAGGCTCCCGACGCGGCGCTGCGGGTCGTCCGCGCCTGCGGGCTGCTGCCGCTCGCGGTCAGGATCGCGGGCGCGAGGCTGGCCATCCTTGAGCACCTTCCGCTCGAGCGGTTCGCCAGCCGGCTGGAGGACCGCGGCCAGCTCCTCGATGAGCTCACCGTCGGCGACCTGTCCCTCAGGGAGCGGTTCGACCGGTATCGGCGCGGGCTCGACACCGCCGAACGGCTGGCCTTGCTGCAGGTGGCGACCGCCTGGGGAGCGGTGACTGGAGGCGCGGCCGAGATGGAGCGGCTGCTCGAACGGCTCGCCGGAGTGCACGCGCTGAGGATCACCGACCCGGGCGTGCCGCGGCCGCGCCCGCGCCGCCGTTCGCGATGCCCGCCCCGCTGTGGGTGTACGCCCAGCAGCTGCTGACTTCGCTGGCCGCGGGCTAGGTCGCGGAAGGGGCCCCCAGCTAGGGCAAGGGTGTCTCGCCCCGACCTAGGACAAGAGTGTCCGCATCGAGCCGAGCAGCTGCAGTCCGGCCTGGCGGCGCTCACCCTCCAGCGTGCCGAGCATGCGTGCCACGGCCATGAGTTCGCCCAGCTCGCCGTCGTCGACCGGACCCGCCGGCCCCCCCGAGGTACCCCGCACCAGCAGCGCCCGCGCCGCCCGGCTGCGCTGCACGATCCGGAGCGCCACCGCCGCCTGCTGCCCGAACAGGCCGAGCAGCTCGAGCTGGGCGAGCGCCGAGCGCGCGCCGGGTGCGGCGTCGAGCACCTCGAGCACGCCGATGGCCTCCTCGTCGCACATCACCGGCGTGGCCATCAGCGTGCGCGGGACGTATCGGGTGGACTCGGCGACGTCCCGGGCGAACCTGGGATCCTGCGCGACGTCGTCCACGATGACCGGCTCGCACGACTCGAGCACCCACCCGGCGACGCCCGCCGAGGCCGGGAACCGCGAGCCGACGAGAAAGGACTCGCCCTGTCCCGACACGGCCTCGAAGACGAGCTCACCGGTCATCGTGTCCAGCAGGAAGATCGAGCTCGCGGCCGCCTCGAAGATGGCCTGGGCGGCCAGGACCACGGAATCGAGCAGCGACCGGTGGTCCGCGTCCGCGTCGAGCACGGCCAGCGAGATCGCGGCGACCAGGGTGTTGTTCTGAGTCATGCGACACCTCGCACGTTCGCGGCGGACAGGTAGAGCAGGTTCTTGACCTGGAAGACGGTCAGCCCCGGATAGGCGCTCAGGATCAGCGCGCAGTAGCCGGCCATGCGCGGCGTGGCGAAGCTGTTGCCGGTGCAGCGCCTGGTGCTGCCGCCGAGCCAGCCCACCTCGACGTCGACCCCGTGGGCGAAGAACTCCACCGGCGGGGCCGGGTTGTAGAAGTACTGACCAGGGTCACCGGTGTCGTGGCTGCCGACGGAGATCACTGAGGAGAAACGCCACGGGTAGCTCTCCACCGGCAGGTTGTGCGCCGACGCGACGAGCACCGACTTGTGGAAGAAGGCCTCGTCGGCGAGCACCCGCAGGGCCTCGGCGAACTTGCTGCGGGTGGTGGACACGCTGATGCTGATGACCTCGAAGCGGGTGGCGACCGCCCAGCGCAGGCCCGCGAGCAGCGCCTCGCCCGAGCCGGCCAGGCCATGGCCGAGCACCTGAACGCTGTGGATCTCGCAGCCGGGCGCGACCGAGCGCACCACGCTCGCGCACGCGGTGCCGTGACCGCTCAGGTCGCCGGGTTCGCCGGGCACCACCTCGCAGCCGCCGCCCGGCAGCGGCCTGATCGTGCTCGAGGACTGGACGAGCCCGACGCTCGGATGGCCGTCTTCCACGCCGCTGTCCACGATGCAGACCCGGACGCCGCTCCCGGTGGCGTCGCCCCAGGCGGGGCTGGGCGTGGCGGCGGAGGGCCAGCGGGTGTCCACCGCCAGGCCAGCCGGGTCGCGGCCGAGGATGTTCCAGGTGAGCGGCGGATGAGCGACTGGCGGCGCCGCTGAGACCGAGGTGTTCATGTCCCGCTCATGCTCGGCCGCGCGGGTTGGCTCGCTGGTTGCCGCCGGTATAGCCGCGGTTTGCCGCCAGTGCGAATCGCGAATATTGCACATCGCCAGGCCGTGCGTACCGTCCGGCCGCACTATACGTATAGGCCAGAAAGAAATTCGTATGGCACTCTGTCTGGCCGCTGGCCAGGTGCGTACGTCATTTCGCTTATGCCTCGGCCGGAATGCGGAGAGCGGACGCTGAACTTATCCGCCAGCGGGTAATCGGTCTCGACCCGGCCATTACTCCCGGCAAATACTGGCAGCGATGTATAAGGGACCCGATATCAGCGGAGCGGCTATGGAGCATCCACGCCTTAAGGCACATTTCCGCGCCATCGTCAGCGCGGACGACGTCTATATCGCCGCCGAGGACCGGCATTTCCTGGTCCGCGGTCCCGGCGCCGTGGCGGTGCTGCCTTACCTGGACGGCACGCACACGGTCACGGAGATCGCGATCGCGCTGCGCGCGACCCTGGGACCCGCCGATGTGATGCGCGCGATCACCCGGTACCGGATGTACGACACGCTCGCGGACGGCAGGCCCGACCTCCCGCCCGCCGAGCTCGCGTACTGGGACGCGTTCGGCGCGAGCACCGGGCAGCTCGGCGCCTTCGCCGCCGTGCCCGTCACGGTGCTTGCCGTCGGCGGTGCCGATCCCGGGCCGGTGACCGAGGCGCTGACGCAGGCCGGCGTCCGGGCGCGGCGCATCACGGAGCTCCCCGCGGTCCAGGCCGCGGCGCCGGATGCGGGCGTCGGCGGGCTGCTCGTCGTGGTCACGGACGACTACCTGCGCCCGGAGCTGGCGGCGATCAACGACGCGATGCTGGCCGCGGGCGGGCGCTGGGTGCTGGCCAAGCCGGCCGGGATCGAGCCGTGGATCGGGCCGCTATTCGAGCCGGGTGTGACCGGCTGCTGGGCCTGCCTGCGGCACCGGCTCGGCGGGAACCGTCAGGTCGAGCGGTACCTGACTGGCATGGTCGGGGATCTGACGCTGGTGGCCGAGCACCCCCCGGCCATCCCCCCGGCCGCCGCCGCGGTCGCCGGGCTGCTGGCTGGCGAACTGGCCCGGGTCATAGTGAGCGGCGGCAGCCCCGTGCTGCACGGCGCGATGGTGACGGTCGACCTGCGCACGCTGCGCACCGGCGAGCACACGCTGACCCGCCGGCCCCAGTGTCACTCGTGCGGCGACCCGGGGCTGATGACCGAGCGCGAGCCGAAGATCACGATCGAATCCGTGCCGGCCTCCCACTGGACCGCCGGCGGCCTGCGCACCCAGGACCTGGCCACCACGTTCGACCGGCTCAGCCCGCACATCAGCCCCTACCTGGGGGCGGTCACCTCGGTGCGAGCCTTCGGCGATACCCACGACGGACTGGTCGCCACGTACTCGGCCGGCCACAACTTCGCGATGATCAGCAACGACATCGGCATGCTGCGCAAGAACCTGCGCGGCCAGAGCGGCGGCAAGGGCAAGAGCGAGATCCAGGCGAAGGTCAGCGCGGTCTGCGAGGCCATCGAGCGCTACAGCGCGGTCTGTGACGGTGACGAGCCCGCGGTGCGGGCCGCGTACGCCGATCTCGGCCCGGACCAGGCCGTCCACCCGGCCGAACTGCTGCTGTTCTCCGCCGCCCAGTACGAGCACAGGAAGGAGTGGAACCGCGATCCCACGCACCGGCTGCAGTCGGTGCCCGAGCCGTTTACCGATGACCTGCCGGTGGACTGGACGCCGGCCTGGTCGCTCACGCACGAGCGGCGGCGGCTGGTGCCCGCGGCCTACGCCTGGTACGGGCACCCGGACGCGCACCAGCACTTCTACTGTTTCGCCGACTCCAACGGCACGGCCGCCGGGAACTGCATGGAAGAGGCGATCGTGCAGGGCTTCTGCGAGCTGGCCGAGCGGGACGCGGTGGCGCTGTGGTGGTACAACCGGCTGCGCCGCCCGGCCGTCGACCTGGACTCGCTGCAGGACCCGTACGTCGACGCGGTCCGCGAGCTCTACGCCGGCCTGGGGCGCAGCCTGTGGATGATCGACCTCACCTCCGACCTGGGCATCCCGGTGGCTGCCGCGATCTCGCACCGCGCCGGGCACCGGTACGAGGACATCCTGGTAGGCTTCGGCGCCCACCTGGACCCGCGCATCGCGGTGATGCGCGCGCTGACCGAGCTGAATCAGTTCCTGCCCGCCGTCGAGCAGCGGGACGCCGATGGCAGCACTATCTACCTCGAGGACGACCCCGGGACGCTGGCCTGGTGGCACGAGGCCAAGATCGCCGGCGAGCCGTGGCTGCGCCCCGACGACTCGGCCCCGCCGCGCACGCTCGCTGACTACCCGGTGCCCGCGGACGATGACCTGGCGAGCAGCGTGGCCAGGTGCGTTCAGGCTACGGCGGCGTGGGGCGGCGAGGTCATCGTGCTCGACCATTCCCGGCCCGACGTGGACTTGGCCGTGGCCCGGGTGATAGTGCCCGGCATGCGGCACTTCTGGCGCCGGCTCGGCCCCGGGCGGCTGTACGACGTGCCGGTCAAGCTCGGCTGGCTCGCCGAGCCGATACCGGAGGACAAGGTCAACCACTGGAACGTCTTCTTCTAGGCCGCGGGGGACCTCGATGACCGCACGACAACTGCGCCCGCCGGGACCCGGCGGCGCCCCAGGCGCGACCGCGGGCCTGGCCACCACCCAGGAACCAGCCGGTACCGAGCGGACCCTGCGGCTGCGCCGGGACGCCCCGCTGTCCGAGCCGTCGGGCACCGCGGACGCGGTGCACATCGCCATGCCGCACGGTACCGTGCTCCTGCCCGGCCTCGCGCTCGGCGTGCGCGAGGCGATCCGCAGCCTGGCCAGGGAGGCGACGACCGAGCAGCGGCTGGCCGCGCTGGTCACCGAGATCGACGGCGAGGCCGGGCTGCTCCGCATGCACCTGGCGCTGCGCCGGCTCAGCCAGGCCGGGCTGATAGAGCGCGGCGTGCGGGTCCGCGGCGGTCAGCAGCTCGCCGTGCTCCGGCCCGCCGGGTTCCGGCCGTATCCGGCCGCGGCCGGCGGAGCGGCGGTCGGCACCGCGCCGGTCAGGCTGTCCCGGTTCGCCGTGCTCCGGGCCGGTGATGGCGTCCTGGTCGCCCAGGCGCCGCGCAGCCACCTGGTGCTCGAGCTCGCCCCGGCCGCCGCGCCGCTCGTCAGCGTGCTTACCGACTGGTCGGATCCGGCCGGCCTGACCGTCTCCGGCCTGCCGGGACCGGCCGTGGCCGAGCTACTCGAGCTCTTCGCCACCGCCGGGCTGCTGGTCGCCGGCGGACCGGACGATGACAGCGAGACGGCCGGCCCCGCCGCCCAGTGGAGCCTGCATGACGCCTGGCTGCACGCCCGCTCCCGTGGCATGCGGCTGTCGGCCGGCTACGGCGGCACCTACCACCTGCGCGACAAGTTCCCGCCGCCGCCCGCGGTGCGGCCCGCCGCCAGCGCGCCGCGCCGCTCGGTCGCGCTGCCACGGCCCGACCTGGCGGCGATCACGCGCGCGGACCCGCCGCTGACCGAGGTGATCGAGAAGCGGCGTTCGGTCCGCGAGCACGACGACACCGCGCCGATCACCGCGACCCAGCTGGGCGAGCTGCTGTACCGGACGGCCAGGATCCGCCGGGTGTTCGAGGGCGGGGACGGCCAGGAGCTCACCGACCACCCCTACCCGGCCGGCGGGGCCGTGGGCGAGCTCGAGGTCTACCCGCTGATCAGCAACTGCGCGGGGCTCGACCCCGGCCTGTGGCGCTATGCCGCCGACCGGCACGGGCTCGAGCTCATCGCCGAGCCTGGCCCGGAGGTCCGCGGGCTCGTCGACGCGGCCCGGGCGGCCAGCCTGATGCGGTCCGACCCCCAGGTCGTGCTGGTCGTCGCGGCCCGGTTCGGCCGGCTGGGCTGGAAGTACGAGACGATCTCGTACTCGCTGACGCTCAAGCACGTGGGCGTCTTCTACCAGACGGTGTACCTGGTGGCGACCGCGATGGGACTCGCGGTGTGCGGGCTCGGCGGCGGTGACGCGGATGACTTCGCCCGGGCCAGCGGATGCGATTACTACACCGAAGGAAGCGTGGGAGAGATGGTTATCGGTAGCGCGGGCACAGGCCGCGGGGACTAGCGATGCAGTACAGATTCAAGGCGCTGCTGCGTCAGCGGGAGCCCGACGAGCTCGACACGGTGATACTGCTGGCCAAGCCGCGGAGCTGGCTCGCCGTCGCCGTCATCCTGGCCGTGCTGGCCGGCGTCGGCGTGTGGTCGTTCGCCGGGCAGGTTCCCCGCACGCTCACCGCCGCCGGCCTGCTCACCCACCCACTCGGCGTGTCCGGGCTGCAGACCAAGTACACCGGTCAGGTTAGCCAGCTCAGCGTGGCGCCCGGCGACCGGGTAACGGCCGGCCAGACGGTGCTGACGGTGACCGGCATGACGGGCCAGGCGAACCCGGTCGTCAGCCCGTTCACCGGCACGGTCGTCAGCGTCAACACGGCGGCCGGGCAGGTCGTGACGGCCGGGGAGACGATGCTCACCGTCGAGCGCACCGACGATCCCGGCGACCACCTGCTCACGATGGTGTTCGTCCCGGCCAGCCAGGCGGCCGGGCTGCGGCCGGGCGACGAGGCGGATATCTCGGTGTCCACCGCGCCGGCCGCCGCGTTCGGCCTGCTGCGCGGGCGGGTGGTGTCGGTCAGCCCGTACCCGCTCACCCGGGAGGCCCTCGGCACCCTGCTCGGCGGCCAGCTGGCGGCCAGCCAGTTCGCGTCCGTCTCCAGTCCCGAACTCGTCGTGATCAACATGGTGAAGGACCCGAAGACGGCGTCCGGCTTCGCCTGGACGAGCGCCGCCGGGTCACCGGGGCCGCTGCGCTCCCAGGTGCCCGTCACCGCCGCCATCACGATCGGCAGCGAACGTCCGATCAACCTCGTCCTCAGGAGCTGAGAGAGCCCGCGATGACCCAGACTGCTGCCAGCCAGACCGGAGCCGGGCCGACTGCGGGCCAGGACCCGCGCAAGCCTTCGCGCGGGACCAGGACGCCGGTCGCCAAGGGCCGCGCGCGCGTCCCCACCGTCATCCAGATGGAGGCGGCCGAGTGCGGCGCGGCGTGCCTGGCCATGATCCTCGGCTACTACGGCCGGTACGTACCGCTCGAGCAGCTGCGGACGGCGTGCGGCGTCTCCCGCGACGGCGCGCGGGCGTCCTCGGTGGTGGCGGCGGCGCGCAAGTACGGACTGGTCGCCCGCGGCTTCCAGATGGAGCTGAAGGAGCTGGCCACGGCGGGCAAGCCGCTGATGATCTACTGGGCGTTCCAGCATTTCATGGTGCTCGAGGGCATCAGGAAGTCGTTCGGCAAGACGCTGGTGTACGTCAACGACCCGGCGAATGGCCCGCGGGTGATCGAATGGGAGGAGTTCGACTCGGGATTCACCGGGATCGTGCTGACCTTCGAGCCGGGGCCCGAGTTCAGCCCGGCCGGCCGGCCGGTTAACGTGCTCGGCGCGCTGCTGCGCCGCCGTCAGCGGACCGGCCGGGCGCTGCCGCTTATCCTGCTGGCCAGCCTGCTGCTGATCCCGGCCGGTCTCGTCACGCCGGCGTTCAACCAGATCTTCATCGACTGGGTGCTGGCCGGACAGTCCGCCGGGTTCGTGGTGCCGCTACTCGCCGCCATCGCCGCCACCGCGGTCATCACGGTCGTGCTGACCTCCATCCAGCAGTATTACCTGCTGAGCGTGGAGACCAGGCTGGCGCTGTTCGGCTCGGCCCGGTTCTTCCGCCGCCTGTTGCGGCTGCCCGTCGAGTTCCTCATGCAGCGCCAGCCCGCCGAGGTGGCCCAGCGCGTGTCGGCGAACGACCAGGTGGCGCAGATCCTGACCAGGGACCTGGCGACCGCGGCGCTGAACCTGGTACTGGTCCTCTTCTACGCCGTGGTGCTCGTTCGCTACGACCCGCTGCTCGGCGCGATCGGCGTCGGGATGGCACTGCTGAACATCGTGGTGCTGCGCCAGGTGGCCCGGGTTCGCACCGACGCGGTTGCGGCGCTGCGCGCCGACCGCGGCCGGCTCATGACGGCCAGCTTCAACACGCTGTCCTCCATCGAGACCGTCAAGGCGACCGGCGCCGAGCAGGACGCGTTCGCCCGGTGGGCCGGGTTCCTGGCGAAGGTGGTTTCCGGGCGGCAGCGGCTGGGCGTGCCGACGGCGATCCTCGCCGTCGTCCCGCCGCTGCTCGCCACCGCCAACACCGGGCTGATCCTGCTGATCGGCGGCCTCAAGGTGGTGGCGGGCGGCATCAGCATCGGCCTCCTGATCGCGTTCCAGGGGCTGC
>Ga0137407_10000869_pt1 | contig 19927 bp, 16 predicted proteins | sample CZOMad2_2_16fung_FD_108410 | JGI IMG/M metagenome (GOLD analysis project Ga0137407, IMG submission 108410) | Vadose zone soil fungal communities from Angelo Coast Range Reserve, California, USA - CZOMad2_2_16fungal (Illumina Assembly) | ecosystem: Environmental > Terrestrial > Soil > Vadose... | reverse complement strand
GGTGTATGACGAGAGCATCGATCTGTATAAAGGCGTCGTCTCCCAAAACGTTATCGATCCGGCCATGCTGCCGCGCAGAAAGGATGAGGACGGCCGGTGCGTTCCGGTGTTCCCGCACAATGCAATCCGGACCAACACAATTTTCGAAGTCGTCAGGAGCAAGGGGGGCCATACCGCCTGGGCGGACAAGCACCCGGCTTATGACCTCGTCAACGGCCCGTCGGGCAAGGGCGTGGAAGACCTCTTTACGCCGGAAATTACCAATGCCCCGCCAACTGGAGTTGGTTTCGATGCCACCGTCAGTGTCGATTGCACGGTTGCGAACGATCAGCTGAAAGTGCGGGCCATCGTCAATCAGATCAACGGCCTCAACCATGACGGCTCGCCCGGTCACGGCACTCCCGCCGTGTTCGGAATGAACTTCCAGGCCGTGAGCGTCGGCCAAAAGTTGGCCCACGACAACGGCAATGGCACCTGCCCGCAGAGCACCCACACGGGCATGCCGGGCGGCTACGTTGACGGCGCCGGAACCCCGACCGAAGTTCTGGCTTTCGGCCTGCAGAAGACCGACGAAGCCCTAGGCGACATGATCCAAGCGCTCAAGCGGCGCGGCATCTATGATTCCACGCTGTTCATCGTCAGCGCCAAGCACGGCCAGTCACCGATCAACCCGGTTAAGGTCAACAAGCCGGACCACTTCGCCGATCTCGTGGCTAGCCTGCCGGACGCTGCAACAAATCCGGCAGCTCAGGCCATCATCAGCGCCGCTAATTGCGGCTCCGGCGCGTGTGGTTTCGTCCAGGACGATGACATCGCACTGATCTGGTTGCAGGACCAAAGCAAGACCAAGGCTGTGGTCGATTATCTGAACACCAACGCCAAGGCCTTGTTCATCGATGACGTGCTCGGCGGTGAAGAAATCGAACTCAAGTTCAATGATCCGGCACGCGACAGCCGCACGCCGGACGTGATCGTTCAACCCATTTATGGTACGATCTACACCAGATCGAAGGCGAAGAACGCCGAGCACGGCGGGATGAGCTTCGGCGACGTCAATGTCGGACTGATCGTCTCCAATCCGCGCTTGCCGAGCAGCACCATTAAAACCCAGGTGCTCACCTCGCAGGTCGCGCCAACCATCCTGCAGGCGCTCGACATCGAGCCCGACACACTGAAGTCGGTGGTGGTCGAGCACACGCCGGTGTTGCCTGGTCTGTTCGACCGACGCGATTAGGCAGCGAACACACAATATATTCGGCAGGACCCCGCTTTCGCGGGGCCTTTTTTTGTTTTGCCGCCCGTTCGTCTTAAGCAAGACGAATCAAAGGCTTACGCGAGAAGGCCATTGCCGGATTTGCGTTCGCGGCACCGCCAGGTCGTTTGGCGCCGACTTATCAACCGACCGTCACAAAGTCTTCGTCTGGCTGTTATGCAGCTCTGAGAAGTTCCGCGCGGCGCACCGCTTCAGCCGCCGCAAGTAGCTCTCATCGTCTTTTTTCATCTATCCACAAAGGGGAGGCAGTCTCTATGCGTTTGCCAATATCTTTAGGCTTGGTATCCGCTCTCGCCCTCATGGTCGGTGGCGCAAACGCCATCGCCGAGGACCACGGCCGCGACCGTGACCATGACTTTCGCACCGCAACACCGATCAAGCATCTCGTCGTCATCTTCGACGAGAACAGGTCATTTGATCATTACTTCGGCACTTACCCGAATGCGTTGAATCCGGAAGGTGAGCCGATCTTCGAGCCGGCCCGGCATACGCCGCGCGACGTGAACAATCTTTTGTCGGATCCCACTCTGCTTACCAACAACCCCAACTTGAACCCCGCCAACGGCACCGGCGCCTCAAACCCGTTCCGTCTCGATCGCACGCAGGCCAACACGGCCGACCAGAGCCACAACTATACGAGAGAACAGCAGGCCGACGACAACGGCAAGCTCGACCTGTTCCCGTTGGATGTGGGCAGGGGCACTAAAGGTGGCGCCGGCGCCTTCGGCACCACCGGCCAGGTGATGGGCTATTTCGACGGCAACACGGTCACCGGCCTGTGGAACTACGCTCAGCATTTCGCGATGAGCGACAATGCTTTCACCGACACCTTTGGTCCATCGACCCCCGGACTGCTCAATATGTACGCCGGCCAGACCAATGGCGCAACGTTTCCCATTGTCCCCGCGGCTATTGCTAGCGCGCCAGACCTAGGCGCGGCTTTGTTGGCGGCTGGTGTGGCGGTCCCGGACGGCCAGGGCGGCTTGACGCTGATCCAAGATATCGATCCCGTTGGCGACGTGTGCTCGAGCCCGACGTTCCAGGTCCAGATGACGGGCAAGAACACCGGCGACCTGCTCAACGCGGCCAATATCCCCTGGGGTTCGTTCGTGGGCGGCTTCAACCTGCAGACAGCCAACGCGAACGGCACCACCGGTTGCCTGCGCAGCTCCTTTAACCCCGTCACCGGGGGCAGCCCGAAGGATTATATTCCGCACCATATCTGGTTCCAGTACTTCGCGTCGACCGCCAATCCGACCCACGCCCGTCCGACCTCGGTCCAGGCGATCGGCCACAGCAAGGTGCCGGGCACCCAAACGCCCGATCCCGCCAACCATGGCTATGATCTGGACGACTTCTTCACGGCGGTGAAAGCCGGCAATTTCCCGTCGGTTTCCTACATCAAGGCGTCGGCCTTCCAGGACGGTCACCCCGGCAATTCCGATCCGCTCAGTGAGCAGCAGGGGCTGGTTTCTCTGCTCAACTTCCTGCAGCAGCAGCCCGATTGGAAGAACACCGCTGTGATCTTCACCTATGACGACTCGGACGGTCAGTACGACCACGTTCCTACCAAGATCACCAGCGCGTCTTTCTCGGGCGCCGATGCGTTTAACGGCCCCGGTGTCTGCGGCGTAGGTGTTAATGAGCCCAACGGTGTCAAAGGCTTGCCTGTGGCGGGACGCTGCGGTCCTGGCAACCGCATCCCGTTCCTGGTGATCTCGCCCTTCGCGAAGAGGAACTTCGTCAGCCACACGCTCATCACGCAGGCCTCGGTGGCGCGCTTCATCGAGGATAACTGGCTGCACGGCGAGCGTCTCGGCGGCGGCTCGTTCGATGCCACGGCAGGTTCGATCATGGACATGTTCGACTTCGATCGTGACAGAGAGGACGGCGTACCCAAGCTGATCCTCGACCCGGCGGCAGGTACGGTCGTCTCGGCGTCTGGCTTCCGCGACGACGATCGCGACCACCACCACGACCGCGATCACGACCGCGATCACGACCGTCACTAATGTAATCATGTACCGTCGCACACTCGTGTGGCTTCTCGGCGCCGGCCTTACGGCCGGCGCCGTCTTCGCGGCCGAGCCGCAAGGTTTGCCAGGCGAAAACCCAAATCCAATTCATCTCGTCCGTCCGCCCGTCGCTCCTCTTTCGGCCATGGCAAAGCTTGGCCGGGAAATATTTTATGATGCGAGCCTGTCGTCGTCCGGCAAAATGTCCTGCGCCTCGTGTCACAGCCCGGATCGTGCCTATGGACCGCCGAATGACGGACCAGTCATGCTCGGCGGTCTCACGCTGACGCTGCCGGGCGCGCGTGCCGTCCCCTCGCTGACTTATCTGGAGCGGCAGCCGGACTTCGGCATCGGCCCGGATGACCGGGAATCCGAGAACGTCAATCTGGCGGAGAAGGCCGCGCTCGGTCAGACCGCGACCCGCGCGGAAAAGACCGCGACGCAAACTTCGCAGAGCGCGGCGAACATCGTGCCGCAGGGTGGCCTGTTCTGGGACGGCCGCGCTGACACCCTTCAAATACAGGCGACGGGTCCTCTGTTAGACCCGCGCGAGATGGATGGCGGCAGCGTCGAAAAAGTGGCCGAGAAACTGCGTCATGCGCCTTATGCCCACAGATTCACAGGATTGTTCGGCGAGAATATTTTCCTAAACCCGCGGCTATTGGTAGCCGAGGCGATGTTCGCCATCGCCCGCTATCAGATCGAGGAGCCGAGCTTTCACTCCTATACGAGCAAGTTCGATTATTGGCTGGAGGGCAAGGCCCGCCTCAACGACAGCGAAATGCGCGGCTATCGTTTGTTCAATGATCCGGACAAAGCCAATTGCGGCGGCTGCCATATTTCGCAGCCGAGTCCCGATGGATTGCCGCCGCTCTTTACCGATTTCCAGTATGAAGCCTTGGGTGCGCCACGCAATGATGCGCTTTCTGAAAACAAGGACCCTAACTATTTCGATCTCGGGGTTTGTGGACCGATTCGCACCGACATTGCCGACCAGACGCAATTTTGCGGGATGTTCAAGACGCCAACTTTGCGCAACACCGCCATGCGCCGCGCGTTCTTCCACAACGGTGTGTTCCACACGCTGCAAGAGGTGATGGATTTTTACAATTTCCGCGATACCAATCCTGAGAAAATCTATCCCCGCGCGGCTGACGGGACGATCCAGAAATACAACGACATTCCGGCGCAGTATCACGCTAATGTCGATGTAAGCGACCCGCCCTTCAATCGGCATCTCGGCGAAACACCGGCAATGACGGCACAGGACGAAGCCGACATCATCGAATTCCTGAAGACCCTGAACGATGGATACGAGCCAGCTAAGCTCGTTTCGCCGAACTGAGACGTCTGTTGTGCCGTCGAGAAGCGGATTATCGCGCCGCCAATCGTGAAGCCTTTCGTTCAACCCGGCGATTGACTCGCTCAAAACCGCGCCGTAGCTATCTGGAATAGTCTGTTCGGATAGGTTTTGAGGATTCTCGCCGCTTTTTCGGCGATCTGCTACACCGGCCGGGCAATTTATTGAATCAGGCTCCCGGCATGATCGCCCTCCTATCGTTTGGCCTGCTGTGCCTGTTGGGCCTTGTCCTTGCCTGGATCGACATTCGCCACGGCATCATTCCGGACTGGCTGAATTTGGCGATTGCGGGTCTTGGATTGGCGAGGGCCTTGCTCGTCGGTGGCCCATGGGTTGGCCTGGAAGCCGCGTGCGAGGGCATCGCGATTGGCGCTATATTCTGGCTCCTGAGACGGCTCTATTTCGCCTGGAGAAAAATCCAGGGTCTGGGGTTGGGCGATGTCAAATTCCTGGCCGCCGCGGGCATATGGGTCGGCATCGCCGGCCTTCCCATGCTTTTGCTGGTTGCGGCGCTGACCGCGCTGGCCTGCGCCGGCATCATGCGATTGGCGGGACGACAAATGACCGCTCAGACCTCGATGTCGTTTGGACCGCATCTGGCGACCGGTCTATTGTTCACGTCAGCCTTTCAACAACATTGGCCATGTTGCTGAGCGATCAAAAACATCTTAGCGGCCCGCCCTGTCGGGCCGAGGCTGTGACGTGATCGACAGCAGTTTTCCAACAGTCCCCGACGATGGACGGACCTCGTTGCGAACCTCAATGGACGCGGGCGTCTGCCCAAAACCGGGCTGCGGCAATTCCAGAGTAAAGACCTGTTGATCCTTTTCCAGGGTCGCCTCTCGCCCCTGGACCGATCGCAGCTTCCAGCCCTGATAGTCCTCGCCGACCTTGAGCCGCAGCGCCGCCTTGGTCGATTGATCCAGAAAGATCCCGAACCCTTCATCGCCGCCTGCGATCGTGCCCACCAAATTGAGCTGCGGACGCTCCCGCTCCCTTGGCTTGGGTGCCGCGGCCACTTTCGGCGCCGCGGCGGGTGCGGCCGCGGGAGCCGGCGGCCGTCGCGTCGCTGAGAAGATCGGCCGGTCGCGGGTGCCGGACAGGGCCGTGAGCGGGATCGCCCACAATGGATTGGCACTCAGCGGCTGTGCCGGCGCGGGCGGAGGCGGGGCGGTCACGACTTTCGCCGGCTCCGGCGCGGGTTGCGACCAAAGTGCGGATGGCATGGGAGATGCGGCACGGCCATCCTCGGCCAGTTCGATATCCGGCCGGTCCCTGGCCGCGCCAGCGGTTGCGGCGAGCGCGTGCGCCGACGCCACCGCGAACATGACACCAACGGAGGTGGTCACCGTAAACAACAACGCGAACACGAGGCCGCCATAGGCGACCGCCGCCAGAAGCGGTGACGTGACGAATACCTTTCTCAACATGGCGACCAAATTCATGTGCTCGATCTGAAATACGGCGTGAGGTGAACCTCGATGTGGAAACGCTCTCCTGGATCGTTCTGCGCACGTTCAATCAATCGAATGAGCGACGGCGCGTCCTGGGAAATACCAACCACCTGAACCTTGTCGCCTTCGATCCGCAATTCCGTCACATAGGTGCCATCGGGCAATGCCCGCGAGATCGATTCGAGCACCATGACGCTCGATGGCGTCGTCTGCTTGCGTTTGGCCGGCAGGCTCTGGGCCGATCCGCCCCCAACCCGTCGCTGGTCGTCATCAACAACCAGGTCGCCACGCTGCAGGCCGGCGATGTTGTGCCGGTTTCAACCGGCAGCGCCACGGTGCTGACCACCAACAACACCGTTGTCAACACCATCGACTATCGCAACACAGGTATCATTCTGCGGGTTTCGCCCCGCATTAACGTCAACGGAAACGTCCGGCTCGACGTCGAGCAGGAAATCAGCAACGTCTCGCCGCAAACGGTCCAGAGTCTGACCCCGACTGTCTCCGAACGAAGGGTCAAGAGTTCGGTTTCCGTGGCGACCGGCCAGACGGTCCTGCTGGCCGGATTGATCAGCGAACAGCAAAACAAGGACCGAAACGGGATTCCTCTGCTCGACCAGATTCAGGGCCTCGGTGACGCCTTTTCCCATCAGGACAAAAAGAACACCCGTACCGAGCTGATCATCTTCATCCGTCCCCAGATTATCCGCGACGGCAACGATGCGCATTTCGTCGCCGAAGAACTTCGGTCGAAATTGCGCGGCAACATCGGAACAAGCCTGGCAAACGATACACGGGGTCCGCGCTGAGACCACAAAGGCAACGCGTGGCCTGACGAGATCCCGCGGCTGGGACAGTCGAAGCATCTCAGGGGGTTGGTTTGAGCGCCGTCTACCGTGCCGTATGGACGATGTTATCGGTGGTTTGGCTGGTGGGCGCCGGCATGCTCCACCCCAGCCCATGCCGATGGCGTAGGACGCGCGACGAATGCCTATACAAGGGGCGACTACATTGGCGCCGTCAACGCGCTGAGGCCTCTGGCGCTGCGTGGCAATGCCCGGGCGCAGGCGCTGCTGGTCTTCGTGGATGGCTAGACTAGACTAGGGCGCGGACTCATTAACGCGCAACCATAACCGGATCGATGCAAGTTGGACGAAGGCGAGGTAATTGGCGGCAAGCTTATCGTAACGCGCCGCGACCCGACGACATTGCTTGATCCGATTGAAGAACCGCTCGACCCGGTTGCGGGCGCGGTAGAGATAAGGGCCGAAGCAGATCGGATCGTTGCGATAGCATCTTGGCGGGATGTTGGCCCGTGCGCCTTTCTTCATTGTAAGCTCTCTAATCCAACCGATATCGTAGCCACCTCCGCCCCATGCCGGGCGCCCCCCCAAAAAAGAAGCCCTGCCGTGAGGCAGGGCTTCCGAGGCTCTTGCAATCGATTGCTTTGCGCGGTCGATCGCCGATTGGAGTTTAGATCAGGGTTGCTCCGGCTCGTTGCCGTTGTTGAAGGTGAGCAGCGGCTCCCAGGTACCACAGAAATGGTCGGTCCTGAAGGTGTCGAACGGATGCGGCCCCTGCGGTGTGAGCAGCGCTGGCGGTATGAGCGACTGGACCTTCTGATCGCCATGATCGTGATCAGCGCCATCATCGTCATGATCGCTCCGCGCATTGAAGTGCGGCCAGTGCGGCAGCTGGTCGCGCGGCCCCCTTAGGCTGACCAACGTGGCAAGATCATCATCCTTGCTGCTCCTGTTAGGATCGCCGGTCTTCACGAAATTGGCCCAGTAGGTCTTCATATCGGTCGCCAGCGTCGCTTGCGCCGAGGTGAACGCCGAGCCGAAGTTGAAGATGTACTGGAGTTCGGCTGCGTGCTGCGAAGCCGTCGTGAAGCCTGAGCCATTCGACCCCGGACCTGGGACGCCGGCCTTGTTCGGGGCATTTGGATCGTTGAACTCGTAAGCAAAGACCTTCGTTCGCCTGGACAGGTCGCTGTTTGAATCAAAGCCGTTACAGGTGAACACAAAATCGGTGAAGATCTGCGAGAGCGCTTCGTCGACGTTGCCGCCGCCAAAGTTGTTGTTGAGGCCCGCGATCGACGAGGTTGTCTGCGGAACGAAGTTGTGGAAATTGGCGATCGGGTATTCGCTTGCCGCCGTCGCCGCGGCGGCAACGACCGCCTCGGTGAAGGCCGAGGTCGGCCCCTGTGTGGACGGCGTGGCCGTCACGAGGGTTTGGAGAAAGAACTGGATCTCCTGCAGGTAGGAGCAGACCGCCGGCGGGCCGGCAAACTGCGGCGTCGCGCACAGAATGTTCTGGACCTGAAGGTCGAAGCTCGCCGGGCCGCCGGCGGCGAAGATTGTCGGACCGGTGCCCTTGGGAGCGGTGACCGCCTTGGGAAAGAAGCTCGGCTCGAACAGTCGGCCCTCATTGGCGTTGGTGCCCTGGAGCACCGGGACGCGGTTGAACTGGCCGGTCGAGAAGGCCGTATGGAGGCCAAGCGGCAGGATTTTCGTGCCGAAATTCGGCGCGATGCCGAAGCCGCCGAAGAGGGGTTCACTGTGGAAGACTTGCGCGACAGACAGTCCCTGGAGGCAGGCCAGGGTCGCGGTGCTGTTCGGGCAGACGTTATTGGCGGCGTCTGCGTTAACGAATTTGTCGCTAAGGGTCTGGTAAGTGGCGAGCGATGGCAGGTCATGATACATGTACGCGCCGCTCTCGATGATCGCGCCGCCGAACAGATCGCGGCCGGTGAGGCCCCTGAAAGTGTTCGTGGAGGCAAGATGCGTCGAGACGGAAAGACCGCCGGCTGATTCGCCGCCGATCGTCACCGTCCTCGGATCACCGCCGAAAGCCGCGATGTTGTCGTGGACCCAGGCCATCGCGAATTGTTGGTCCATGAGACCGTAGTTGCCGGCGTCGCCGACGTTCTCAAAGGCGTTGGCCACGGTAGCCTTCAGCACGCTGGCTGCGAGGAAGCCAAGGCTCCCGAGGCGGTAGTTGATCGTGACGACGATGATGTTGTTGTCGGCCACCATCACCGACGGATCGTAGTCAGACCCGGCGCCGTTGACCAGCGCGCCGCCGTGAATCCATATGAAAACCGGCAGCTTGGACTTCGCGGTGGCGGTGGAGGGAGTATAGACATTGAGGAACAAGCAATCCTCGGAATCGGTTGCCCGTCCCTGCGTGCAGGTGTGACCTGGGGTTGCCGCGACGATCGATCCCTGGCCAGGATTGGGCGCCTGGGGCGGCTTCCAGCGCAATGTGTCTACCGGCGCCTGGCCGTAGCGGATACCGAAGAAGACGTTGACTCCGCTCGTCGGATCTCCCGGAAATTCCACGAAATTCGCTAGGCCCCGATAGGTACCGGTCGTCGTGACGACAGGGGCCGTCAGCTCGACCGCATTCGACGCTGGCGCGGTAGCTAGGATGCAAGCGACGCTCATCGCGCCGATTACGCCAAGCCGCAAATGCCGCAACTGCTCTCTCATAGTCTTCCTCCCTTTTCGGTAAGGGCCGGTATTACCGGCCTATTTCCGGTTCCGGCGAGCTTCTGTGGCGCGCCGGTCATCCATTGCCGGCAGTGCCGACAACGGCAGGATGACGGCGATCCAATCTGCACGCAAGCGAATCTTGTATGGAAATACCCTTTGGAAACGTCCTCCCTGTCAGGGTTCTGCTCATTCGTTTCTCGTGCTGCTTATTCGTTTCTATGAAGGAGTGAGGCTCACTCACCAGACGTCCGAATCTGGCCCGTCGCGTCATTTGCTGCGCCCGCACAAAAGTGGTCGTTAGTAGAGCGAAGCGGACATGACCGAAATTTATGAGTACGCGCCCTAACCACCGAGATAGGCTTCTCTGATGTGCTTGTCATCGATGAGTTCGCTGCCGCGGCCCGACAGAACGATCGATCCCGCCTCCATGAGATAAGCATAATCGCACATCTCCAGCGCGGCATAGGCGTTCTGTTCCACCATCAGGATGGTCGTGCCCGACTTGCGGATACCATCAACGATCTCGAAGACCTGCTCGACGATATTGGGCGCAAGGCCGAGCGACGGCTCGTCGAACATCATCAGCCTGGGTTTGGACATGATGGCACGGCCGATTGCCAGCATCTGCTGCTCACCGCCGGAAAGCGTTCCCGCAACCTGACGGCGGCGTTCCGCAAGCCGCGGAAACTGCGTCAATACCCGGTCACGGTCCTGGGCGACCTCCGCGCCATCGCGCCGCAGATAAGCACCCATAGCAAGGTTTTCCTCAACGGTCATATCAGGAAAAACCCGCCGCCCTTCCGGACAATGCGCAATTCCGCGCGACAAGATTTCGCGCGCCGAGCAGCGCGTGATGTCCTCACCCTCGAACACCACGCGGCCAGACGATGACGACAGAATTCCAGAAATGGAACGCAAGGTCGTGCTCTTGCCGGCGCCGTTCGCACCGATCAGCGCAACGAGTTGCCCCTGCTTGATCGAAAGCGAAATGCCCTTGATGGCCTGGACTTTGCCGTAACAGCAGACGAGATCGTTAATCTCCAGCACGTTTCTTCGCTCCCTGCCCGAGATAGGCGCGGATGACTTCCGGATTGCCCTGGATTGCCGCTGGCGGTCCTTCGGCAATGATCCGGCCGTAATTCAAAACAACGATCCGGTCCGAAACACCCATCACCATCGGCATGTCGTGTTCGACCAACAAAATTGTGACACCAAGTCCGCGCAAGCCGTCGAGAAGGCGCATAAACCTTGCAGTCTCCGTCGCATTCATCCCCGACACCGGCTCGTCCAGCAGCAGCATCGACGGGTCCGACGCGAGCGCCAGCGCCACACCCAACAACCGCTGATCACCGTAAGCGAGCGACCCCGCCAGCTCCCTCGATCGGCGCTCTATTCCCACCAGCGCCAGAATTTCGGCGGCCCTCGCTCTCAGCTCGCGCTCGGACTCCCGCTCACGCGGCAGCGCCAGAAGCGTGTCCCACAGCCGTGAACGGCCGCGGCGGTGCAGTCCAATCATCACGTTTTCGAACACGCTGACGCTTTGGAACACACTGGTGCGCTGAAAGGTTCGCGCCAAACCCAGCGACGTGACCTCGTGCGGCTTCAAATTCTTCAAAGACGTTCCGCGGTAGCGGACCTCGCCTTGAGACGGCCGCAGGAACCCCGTGAATACGTTGAACGCCGTCGTCTTGCCGGCGCCGTTCGGGCCGATCAGGCTAACCACCTCGCCTTCGTTCACGACAAAATTCATGTCGGAGATCGCGACAAGGCCGCCAAAATGAACTGCGATATGTTCGATCGACAGCGCAGGCTGACCTTGGGTTGAACGGGCGTCCATCACTGCGCGTCCTGCATGGTGGCATCCGCCGCGCCGCCAACACCGGGTTCCTCACCGGGGCCAAACCATTTCTCGATCGCTGGGACGATGCCCTGCGGCAACACGAAGACGATGAGGATCATGAAGAGCCCATAGAGAATCCATTGGATTTCCGGAGCCGCAAACGATCGCGCTATCACCGGAATGAATCCGAAGATCAGGCCGCCGACGATAGGACCCGCAAGCGTGCCTTTGCCGCCGGTAATCACCATGATCACCATCGTAACCGTGTAAAGAAACAAGAAAACATCCGGATCGATGATCTTCAGGTAGTGCGCGTAAAGACTGCCTGCGGCGCCGGCGATGCCGGCGGAAACGACGGCGGCAAGCACAAGGTAGCGGGTGACATCGATACCGACGGAAACCGCCAGCGATTCATTTTCCTTGAGCGCTACCATGGCGCGGCCGATGCGCGAATTCACCAGGCGGCCGATGATGACGTAGGAGAGCGCCACGACACCGAGCACCAAATAGAAATTCGACTGCTTGCTGAAGAACTCGAAATGGCCGAGGCCGGGCAACCCGAGCGCCATAGGTGGAATAGAGGTTAGCGCCAACGGCCCCTGGGTTAATTCCACCCAATTCAACGCCACCAGTCGTACGACTTCGGCGAAGCTGATCGTCACGATCACGAAATATGCGCCGCGAACGCGGAAGGAAAGTTTTCCGACGAGATAGCCACACAGGCCCGACACCAGAATGGCCATGACAAATCCAAGCCATACCGGCCACGGATCGTGGATCACGCGAAAGCCACCGACCAATTCGACATCGAACCCGAGTGACACCAGCGCACTCGTATAAGCGCCGATTCCAAAGAAGGCCACGTGACCAAGACTGAGCTGCCCGGTGTAGCCCAACAACAGATTGAGACTCATCGCCGCAACGATGAAAATTCCGGTGGTGACAAAAGCATTCAGGAGATAAGGATCTTTGAGCCATAAGGGAACGGAGGCGAGCGCGAGCAGCGCGATCCAGGGGAGAAGCCGCCTCATCCAATTCGCTCCGATCGCGCAAATAGGCCGGTCGGTTTGAACAGCAAGACAGCGATGATGAGCAGGAAGCCCATCGCGTCACGGTAGCCGGACGAAACGTATCCCGCGCCCATTTCTTCCGCGAATGCGAGAATGAACCCGCCGATGGTGGCCCCGCCAATGCTGCCCAGGCCGCCAAGGATGACGATCGCAAATGCCTTGAGCGATGCGATGTTGCCCATCTGCGGGGAAATCACATAGACCGGCCCAAGCAGCGCCCCGGCTGCCGCCGCAAGGCTCGAGCCGATCGCGAATGTTGCCATGTAGATCGCCTGAATGTTGACGCCCATCAGCGAGGCGGTATCGCGATCTTGAAAGGTGGCGCGCATCGCCATCCCGAGTTTGGTCCGATTGATCAGGAAATAGGCCGCCGCAATCAGCGCGAGCGCCGCGAAGAACACGAACAGTCGCAGCCAGGAAACCGAGAAGGGGCCCATTACCAGCGGCGTTTCCGGAAACGGTGTAGAGACCGACTTGGCCACGCCTCCCCAGACATACTGCTCGGTATTCTGCATCACGATCATCGCGCCGATCATGATCAGCATGGTCGTGTCGATATCGGCTCCGCGCATCGGGCGCAGCAGAACGACTTCGATCAGTGCACCAAGAACGCAGCCGGCCACGATCGAGACCAGCAGCGAGAGAAAGAAGTTGAAACCGAGCAGCACGGCAATGAAGTAGACGAAATAAGCTCCAAATGCATAAAGCTCGCCGTGAGCAAAATTCACCACCCGCATAATGCCAAAGATCAAGGTCAGACCGATTCCGAGCAGCGCATAGGTGCTGCCGAGGATCAGCATATTGATCATGTGCTGAAAAAACTCAGTCATCGAGCCTTGTCCAGATCAACCCTCACCGTCCGGTAAGGATGGCCGGGAGCGCTGCAAAGAAAGACCGTGGGCATCGCTTTTAATGAAGCGATGCCCATGGCTTGTCTGCTTACAGTTTCGGAAGAATGACCTTCGCGTTGTCGATCTTTATCAGATAGACATCGGGCATGCTTTGGCCGCTCTCTTTTCCGGCCGGCCCCTGTTTCTCGAACTTGATCTTGCCATTGAGGCCCATCAACTCCGTCTGCCAAAGGGCGTTCGTGATCGCCTCGGGCTCGGCCTTGCCTGCCTTCTCGATCGCGGCAGCGATGGTGCGAATGCCGTCATAGCCGCGGAAACTCTCGGTCGCGCCGGCAAAATTGAACCCGCGCTTCTTCCACTCACCAAGGAAATATTTGGTGACGGCCGGATTGGGCGTATCGTCCGGGTACCAGGGCGCGAACGTGGTCAGGTGGAACGTGCCGTTGGCGGCAACGCCGGCCTGATCGATCAGTTGATCCGGATTTTGCGACCCGCCTGTCGTGATAATCTGCTTCTTGATCCCGAGCGCAGTTGCCTGCTTCAGCAACAAAGTGAGCTGCTCGACCGCGGTGGTTACCATGATGGTATCGGAATCCGTGGCTTTGATCTTGGACAGTTGTGCGCTCATGTCTTGAGCGGACTGGTCCATCGTCTCGACCAGACCGACCTGAACGTTGTCTGCCTTGAGGGTCTTGCCAAAATCTTCCGCCGAGCCGCGTCCCCAGTCATTGTTGATGACAAGGAAATCGGCCTTCTTGACGGTCATCTTGGGAAGGATGTTCTTGAACGCCGCTGCCTCCACCGCCGACGGCGGCGAGATGCGGAAAATGTAGGGGTTTCCGCTCGTCGTAATCTTGCCCGATGAGGAAGTCTCCACCACCATCGGCACCTTGTATTCCATCAGTTTTGGCATCACGGCGAGCGTCAGGCTGGACCCCCAGGCGCCCATCATCACCGGGACTTTATCGGCGGTGATCAGCTTCTCCGCGACCGCCGCGGCTTCGGTGGGATTACTCTTGTTGTCTTCGATGATCAGTTCGATCTTCTTGCCGAGAACTCCGCCCTTGGCATTGATCTCGTCGGCGGCGATCTTTGCGCCGTTGACGACATAAGTGCCGGAAGCGGCAAACGGGCCGGTCAGCGGCTCATTGACGCCGATCTTGATGGTCTGCGCGCCTGCATGTCCCGCCAGACCTGCCGACAGCAAGGCGGCGGCTGCGATTGTCGCAAAGAACCTGGTATGTTTCGTCATTAGCTATTTCCTCCCCTTGAATACGGAAACCTGGTGTTCTTTACCAAGCAAACGTCGCGCCGATAACCGCTTTTCTTCGATATTCTAACTACGGCTGTCCGGCCAAAGTTATCTTATTTTGGGTTTTTGGTATCACGCGCATCAGCGGGAAGCCGCCGTTTTTTCAGGATTCGGCAACTGAAGCAAACTCAGCGCCTGCCAAAAAGATGTTTCACAAGACCGCGCCGAGCGTCTTCCGGGTATCGAGTTTGCGGCTACACCGTGACGGTCTGATTTTTTGGGCGACCATGAGACGGCGCTAATTTATCACACTCATTGGCGGTCTGCGATTATCCCCATGAACTTCGCTCCTGCGATTTGATCCGGTCTGTGAACGGTGTCACTGTTCTCCGATGAAGAGCGTACGCCCATGAATCAATCCGGCGCGACGCCGTGTTTGCACCACGCCGCCGCGCCTAACCACCGCAACCGAATGGAGCGGTTCCAATGGCTGATGACACTATTGCTTCCATTATCGCCCTACATCAACCCAAAAGGGCCAGAATCGGCGCCCAACGCCCCCGCGCCTACAGGCCACGCAAACGGCAAAAGGCAAAGGCCGCTGCCTCGCCAGACGCCGAATCTGCATCCTCCGAGTTACTGATTCCGGCAGGCTTTTCGTCGGTGAATTCGGCATTTGCCGAATCGCCGGTCACGCCGCCCCCGACCATCATGTTACGCGACGTCACGCCGTCACACCGGCCGGTCGCCTCGATCCTCTTGATGGCTGCCGCGTTCGCGCTCGCCGGAGTCGGCATCACCACGAACGGCTGGTTCGCCCGATCGCTTGGATCGAGCGACATCGCCGGATGGCTGTTCTTGGCCATTGGGGTAGCTGCCGATCTCGTCGCCCTGGTCATGCCGTCATGTGCCGCTTGGCTTTGGCACACCCGCAAGCGCGCCACCTCTCTTGCAGGATGGACTGTGTGGGTGATGACCTTTGTCTTTGCGGTCACCGCCGGCATCGGCTTCGCGTCGGTCAACATCAGCGATGTTACGGTTGCGCGGGCGGGGCGCGTAACGCCCGCCGTGACGGCGGCTCAATCGGCATTGAGTGACGCCATGTCCGCGCGGGATCGGGAGTGCCTGCACGGCGTTGGCAAGTTCTGCCGCGAACGCGAAGCAGCCGTCGCCGAACGTCGCCAGATCCTCGACACCGCCATGGGATCGGTCGGGCAGACGGCGGACCCTCAAACCGACGCCGCCATCAAGCTCGTCGCATGGGTTACCCGTGGCGCGCTGCGGCCATCGGGCGACGACTTCGCCATGCTTCGCCTTGTCTTGCTGGCGTTGCTGCCGCAGATCGGCGGGATATTGTTGATGGTCAGCCGATCAGCGATGCGGCCTAGCGCGAGCTGATCTCCGGCAATCGGCCGCTGGTTGGGCGTGATGTGGTTCGCTATGGCTTGATCGGTTGCCATCTAAACGTACGATCTAATCGTACCCCCCTTCGCCGATCGTCGAATGCACGGATGCTTCCGAACGCTTGATGAGAGCCGTTATTTCTCCGGCGGTGAAAATAAACCAGCAAAACACCCCCAGGAAATGCAACCATCGCTCGGGACGCGAAGCCTTGGCAGTGAGCCGCAAAATTAACGACGGAGAACCCTGATGCGGAAAGACCTATTCGTGGCGCTGACCCTTGCAACCCTTCTTTCAGGCCACGCGGTGGCGCAGGATCTCACAGGTACGCTCAAAAAGGTAACAGAGCTCGGATACATCACCATCGGGCACCGCGAGGCGTCGGTGCCATTCTCCTACCTCGACGACAAGCGGCAGCCGGTCGGCTTCGCCATCGACATCTGCGCCAAGATCGTCGACGCGGTGAAACGCGAATTGAAGCTGGACAAACTCGAAGTGCGGTATCAGCTGGTGACGGCTTCGACGCGCATTCCGCTAATGGCCAACGGCACGATCGACCTCGAATGCGGCAACACCACCAACAACGCCGAGCGGCAACAGCAGGTCTGGTACACCAACACGCATTTTCTGACGGCGAGCCGTTTCGTCTCGAAGGTCGAATCGAAGATCGTCTCGATCAGCGACCTCAAGGGCAAGACGATCGTCTCTCCGGCCGGCTCGACTAACATCAAGCAGGCGCTCGAATTCAATAACAGATTGAATCTGGGGATGAGGATCATCCCGGCTCAGGATCAAGCCGAAGCGTTCCTTATGGTCGAGACCGGCAGGGCAGTGGCCTTTGTCCAGGACGATATCGTGCTCGCGGGCCTGATTGCCAACGCGAAGGATCCAAAGGCTTACGTGATCTCGGAGGACGCGTTCTCCAAGCCTGAACCATATGGAATCATGCTGCGTAAGGATGATACGGCGTTCAAGGCGATTGCCGATGCCGCGACCGCAAGCCTCTATCAGAGTCCCGAGCTTGCGGCGCTCTACGACAAATGGTTCACCCAGCCGATCCCGCCTAAGGGCGTCAATCTGGACATCCCGATGAGCCCGGCGATGAAGCGTGCCTTCGCGAAGCCGACGGATTCGCCGGATCCGTCGACCTACTGAGTGCTCGGCTCATCATTTTTTTCCATCAACAATCAGCTCAACCCTTGAATTGCCAGTAAGGAGGCAAAGCTCAGGGCCACGCGGATCGGAGCACCTGCCGGTCGCGCGCTGATCGTACCGTGCTTTAAAGGTTCTCGCGACTTCATCGCCGATCGGTTCGTTTGAAGTCGCACCTTCCTTCAATCCGCCTCGCGCGTCACGCTCGAATCGTATCGTATCGGAACTCGGCCTCACCGTAATTTACCTTCGCGACGACGGCGATGCGGAACTGCAACACTCTAACATCATCAATGCGTGAACGAGCCGGTTCCTCGGCGGGAACCGATTGCGCGGTGATATGTTTACTCACGAACTGACCAGGCAGGTGATTCGCATGCCGTCGTTTTATTTTGATCTCGTCATCGACGAAGAATTCAAGAGTCAGGGCGGCATGATCCTCGAAGATGCTCAGATCGCGTTCGAAAGGGCTGAAAGCCTCGCAAGCGAGCTTTCAGCAGTGCGTCCCGAGCTGCGTTCGAGAGGTTGTGCCGTTCGTGTCACCGACTGCGAGAACAGAGAACTCTATCGCACTCCGGTCGATCCCATCCCTGCGTGGATCAAAGCACGCCACGCGGCTGAGGGATCCTCGCCGCCCTAGGCACGCCTAGAGCATTTTCGAGCGAAGTGGATACCGGTTCGCGTGAAGAAAACGCGTCAATACAAGAAATTAGAGCGTCGGTTCTGATTCAATCAGAACCGATCTTGCTCTAAGCCCGGCTGAAGCCAGAGCGAAAGCTTTTCGAATCTTCGGGACTCATTGGCGAGGAACGCTTTGCAGTTCAGATGTACGGTCGCATCAGATCCAGTTCAGGCCGAACGATCGCCGAAAGCACAATTCCCTCATAGCCCTTGGCGGCAACATCATTGATGATCGCGACATATTTTGGCGTGCTGCCGTTGTAGAGGAAGTAGCGGATGTTGCCCTCCTCATGGCCCGCGACGTTGGAGTTGTAGCCCGTGAACCACGACTTGGCCTTCCGCATCAGCATAATCTCGTACATCTTGGCCACATGAGCGGTCCATCGCTGCTCGGCTTCCCGGCTAGGTTCCGCGCGCGTGTAGCCACGATCCCAGATGTGCTGAAGCAGACCCATGCACCAGTTGACACCGGTCTCGATACCGCGCGGAAAATTCGTGGTGGCGGAGGCGCTCTGCGGCCCAGTCGGCATGAGCAAATTCGGAAAGCCGTTGACGAGCACGCCGAGGAACGTCGAAGGCGCGTCCTTCCACTTCTCGAACAGCGTCGCACCACCAATGCCCTTGATGTCAATCCGATCATAAGCGCCGGTGATGGCGTCGAAGCCCGTGGCATACACGATGATATCGAATTCGTATTCGCGCACGGTGGTACGAATGCCTTTTTCGGTGACGCGTTCGATAGGCGTCTCGCTGATATCAACAAGATGAACATTGTCGCGATCATAAGCTTCGAAATAGTTTGTCTCCAGCGGCACGCGCTGCACACCAAAGCCGTGGTCGCGGGGGACCAGCTTCTCTGCGACGACTTGATTTTTGACCCGCCGGCGGATGCGGTCAGCGATGTACGCGGAGAACTCGGCATTCGCGGCCTCGTTCACGAAAATCTCGCGGAAATTGGCGAGCCAGATACCGAAGCCGGGCTCGTCATAGAGCTTGTCCCACAGTTTCAACCGCTCCTCGCGCGAGACTTCGTAGAAGCCACGGTGGTCGGGTTCGTGCAGGAAGGCGCCTGGCGAGCGGGCGCATGCAGCGAAAATCTCGTCATAACGCGCACGGATGTCGGCCATCTCGGCCTCGGAAATCGCGCTGTTGTTGAGCGGCGCGCTCCAGTTGGGCCGCCGCTGGAACACTGTAAGTTCGCCGACCTTGTCGGCGATCTCTGCGATGACCTGGATGCCGGTGGCGCCGGTCCCGACGACCGCGACCTTCTTGCCGGCCAAGTCCAGTGGCTCGTGCGGCCAATAATAGGTGTGGAAGGAGCGGCCGTTGAAACTCTCGATGCCCTCCAGTCGCGGCATGGTCGGCGCCGAGAGCAGGCCGACCGCGAGAACGACGAATCGGCAGGTGAATTCGCGCCCGTCATCGATTCTAAGCCGCCAGAGATCGCGCGTCTCATCGAAATGAGCCGCCTCTATCCTGCAGTTGAACTGCATATGCCTGCGCAGGTCAAACTTGTCGGCGACGTAGTTGAGATAGCGCAGGTTCTCCGGCTGGCCAGAGAACCGCTCCTTCCAGTGCCATTCGTCGAGCAGTTCGCGCGAGAACGAAAAGCCATAAGTATAGCTTTCGGAGTCGAAGCGGCAGCCGGGATAGCGATTCCAGTACCAGGTTCCGCCGAGGTCAGGGGCGGAATCGAACACGGTGGTGTCGATGCCAAGATCGAGCAAGCGTTTTAGCTGATAGATTCCGGCTACACCCGCACCGACTACGATGACTTCGTAGTGTGACTTTGCGCTTTTCGTCATCTTTACTCCGCGATCCCTGTCTTACTCTAAGAAACGGACCTTCCGGAGAATAACAGAGCGGTTCGGCCGGTTGGGAGTCCGGAGCTCGAATTAGAATGGCTGCGGCTACTGGGCTCAATTGCCAACGAATTCGCCCGGAGGACACCCAGCCATCTGAGCGGCCCGAGACATAGGTGACATTTCGTACCGGACACATGGGTTACACTTTTCGCTTTTTTGCAAGCGGGAGGTATGGATGCCGTGGAAAGCGAGCTCGGTTATGGAAGAACGCCTTCG
>Ga0137407_10000866_pt1 | contig 19941 bp, 21 predicted proteins | sample CZOMad2_2_16fung_FD_108410 | JGI IMG/M metagenome (GOLD analysis project Ga0137407, IMG submission 108410) | Vadose zone soil fungal communities from Angelo Coast Range Reserve, California, USA - CZOMad2_2_16fungal (Illumina Assembly) | ecosystem: Environmental > Terrestrial > Soil > Vadose... | reverse complement strand
GCGCCCCGGAAGCCGCCGATCTGCACGGTGTACGTGCCGCTGACGGTGAGCCTGAAGAATAGGACCTCAGGATTCGTGGTCGAGTCTTCGAACGCGACTTCCACGCCGCTCGGGTCGCGAAGAGAAATGGTGACGTCGGAGATTGGATTCGGGCTGGCCGGATCGGCATCGGCTGTGATGGCTACAACCTCGCCAGCCGTGCCGGTGAATTGGAAGTCTTGCGTCGGAGCCGCGGGAGTGGTCGTGCCGCTCCCTTGAGCGAGGATGGCGCCGAGGGCGGGCGGGGTCGGATCGTACGGCTCATTCCACTGGAAGGAGATGGTTCCTCCACCCGTGATCGTCTGTGCGATGTCCTGCGGGCTGCCCGCGGGTGCGAAGTTGTGGAATCCCCCGGCGTAAAGGGCAGGGGGGGCCTGGCTGAGCTTGATGTTGGTCCCGGCAGCCGCATCTGGTCCGTCGGGCACCAGGCGGAATTGCGAATCGTAACCCATGGTGCCGGGTCGGTTGCCCGCGGACGAGAAGTACGAGACGCCCGCCGCAGCCACGTCGTCGACGGCCTGCGCCACGATACCGTCCTGGAAGAACGGTTCCGCCGGATAGATGACGTCGTCGACGATCACGTCAGCCTTGAAGCCGGCGACGGCGTTGGGAGCGTTTGGCAAACCTGCCAGTGACCGGATGTTGTTGGCGAAGGCCACCTCGCCGCCGTTGGCCGTGGCGAAACCGAGCCGCGCCCTGGGTGCCAGGTCGTGGACGATCTGCAACATTGCGCGGCCCTCGTCAGTGCCTCTGGGGGAGTCCTCCAGGACGACCACCGGGCTGGTGTTCCCGAGCGGATTGCCGGTGCCCGGCAGATCGCCAGAAGCCACATCGTCGGCAGCATGCGTGAGAGCTCTTACCCTCGTGTCGTAGCTGTCCGACATGACGCCCACCGTGATCCCTTTACCGTTGATCCGATTCGGCAGCTTGTCGACCCGGTGCTGGACCACACCCTGGCTGGTGGTAGCGCCGACGTCGTAGACGGCGGGCGACGAGCTCACCACCGAGAGCACGCCGGCCGTCTTGGCTACCTCCACCAGTTGTTCTTCGGGCACGAACGCCTCGATGACTCCGGCGCGGTACTGGTCGGTGACGGCAGCCACGCGGGTGCCTGCGATGCCCTCCATGCGAGTCTGCAGCTCGGCGAGCGTCTTGCTGCCGTCGAGGAGGATCTTCACGCGCACGCGCCCTTGCTCGTCGCGCGCCCGGATGGATTCCTGGTCGAGGGCGACTGCGTCTTCTTCCGACGATTGCGCGCTGGGCGCGAGAGCGCGGGCGGCGGCGGGCGCAGACCTCTTTTCGGCCAGCTCACGAAGATCGGCGCTCAGCTTCTTCGGGATGGGAGTGGCTGACGCAGCGCCGGCGACGAGCGCCGAAAGCAGGAGGGTACCGAGCGGAGAGAAGAGGCCGGGGGGCGCGGGCGATCGGCGGTGGCAGTGCGGCATTGGGAGTCCGGGTTGCGGTTTCAGGTTGCGGTACCTGCACCGCTGGAAACAGGTTCAGACGCGAAGACTGCAAAAACGTCTGGCCCGCCGACGCACCGCGAGCCTCGAGAGAATTGTCGAAACCGATATTTGCGCGCCCGGGTGCGGCGCGCAGCCCCCTTCCCCTTCTCCTACAGTGTGCGCGTAAATTGCTAGCAACGCTCGAACACAAAAGTCAATGCGGAGCGCGTCTGGATTTGGAATCTGCTGAAGTATTCAATACTTGAGAACGCGAACGGGTTGCGTCATCCGGGGATCATGGTAAATGGAGGCTCGATGCACACGATCAAGGTGCTCGCCGGAGGCTTCCTGCTGCTCGGCGTTTTTCTGATCTTCGGGCGGTGGATCGGAGGCGGGGCGCCGTCGGCATTGGCAATCGCCGCGAGCTGCTTCATTCCCATCTGGCTGATTGCGGCCGGCGTGAACCTGTGGGTCGGCGTCGCGCGCGCAGGTTATTCGGTCGCTGACGAGGCTCCGATCTTCCTCCTGGTCTTCGCCGTCCCGGCTGCAGTCGCCGGTTTCCTCTGGTGGAGGTTCTCTCGAGGTTAGCGTCGGGCATGCTGCGACTTTCTTGGCGAGCCGCGGAGCGCATGCGAGAACCCCTGTAGTGGCTCCGATGGTCGCCGCCTTCTATATCCTGCTCTTCGCTGGTCACCTCGGCTTCTTCGACGTCCTCTACTTCCACATCTTCCGCTGCCGGCTGCAGCAGCGCCCGGAGTGCCAGCGCGAAGTGCTGTGGCACACGGCGCGGCACTTCATCTACGCGTCACAATTCGTCGCCGTCGCCAACCTGCGCTTCCAGGGCGCCGCGCTCTTGTTCTTGCTTCTGCTCTACGGGGCCGATGTCCTGGTGGCGTGGTCCGATGTCTGGGAGGAACAGGAGAGCCGTCGCCCCCAGGGCGGGCTGCCTCGGGGCGAGTACTTCATGCACATCGTGCTCTCCCTCCTGATCGGCGCGTACCTGCTTTCGGTCGGGCAGGCGGTCTGGCCCGACCGCGTTCTGCCCACCGCCGTGGTCTTCGACCCGCCCGCCGTGCCCATGTTGTTGCGGATCTACATGACGGGGATGGGCATCGGCGCATTTGGTTTCTTCCTGCGCGACCTCGCGGGCTGGCTCCGGTTCCGCCGAGCGCAAGCAGCCACGCCGAGCGCCGCCTGAGCCGGCGCGAGCGAAAGATCGTGGTCGAGGCGCTGATCCCCGCTCCCGTCGAGTTGGTCTGGCAGCGGAGCCAGGACCCGGTGCTGCACGTTGCGTGGGACATCCGTTTCACCCGGATCGCTTACCTGACCGAGAAGGACGAGCGCGGCTACCACCTGATGGACTATCGAACTGCCGTCGCCTTTGGCGTCGAAGTGAAGGGCGTCGGCAGGTACTTGCATACGACGCCGCTGCGTCATTCGACGTTCGAGTTCGACTCCGGCGACTGGAAGTCGATCATCCGCGATGGGCGCGGCATCTGGCTCTACGAGGTGCGCCCAGGGGGAACCTGGTTCAAGACGATCTACGACTACCAGCACCGTCATGGCGTGCTGGGAAGGCTGCTCGACTGGCTGTTCTTCCGGCGCCTCCTGCAGCTCGCGACCGAATGGAGCTTCGAGACGCTGCGGCTCTGGTGCGCCGGCGATGAGCGGGCGTGCGCGCGAAGGCGGAGCCGGCTGCGCTTTCTCGCTTTCTTCGCAGGGCAGTTACTCGGCTTGCCGCCTGCGCCCGGGGCGGCGCGAAGCTGGTTGGGCAGCGGCCGCGAGTCGCAGCTCGAGGGTCAACCCGCGGCAGTGGAGGTTTCGCGCACGCGGTAGTGGATGCAGGCAAGTTGCTCGGGGCGTCTCAGGATTCCTCGCAAGAGAAGGCGCCCCAGGCTCGTATCGGGCTGCATCAAGAGAAATCCGTCGATGCGCAGCAGGTCGCCTGCCTGCGGATCGCGTTGCACCTCCGACCGAAACTCGACTCGCAGCCCCGGGACGGGCAGTGGCAGCCCGCGGACGCGGACCTCCTCGCCGCGGATCGATAGACCGCCGCCGCGGCGCGGCATGACGCTCATCGCGATTTCGACGCCTTCGTCCACGAACACCTCGAAGAGCGTGGGTTTTCCGCGGTGTGAGCGCACCACGAAGTCGGAATCGAAGACGCGCAAAACGCCGCCGGCGTCGAGCTCGCGGCAAAAGTGCATCGACCCGTCGGACCGCTGAAAGACGCGGAACCGTGCTTCAAACTCGCCGTCGCTCTCGTACAAACCTTGGCCGATGAGGAACGTCGTCATCCGCGACCAGAAGCGGGCGGGAAGCGTGCGCAGCTCCAGCGAGGCCCGGACCGAGAACCGGGAAGGATTCGAGTAGAACCGCACGATGAGCGGATCGACCTCGTGGACCTGGTTTCCCAGCACCTGCGCCAGCAACGGCCACGCGTCCCCGTCCGCCCGGCGGCCCCGCTCACGGGCCCGCAGCCCGCGGCGGTAGACATGCCGTGCGCGGAAGGACGACCATGTCTGGGCGAGCAACGCGAGCGCAGCGCCGCGATCGGAAACGATCCCGCGCGCCGGGTCGCGCGCGGGCAAGAAAAGCGCTCGCATCGCTTCGCTGGCGTAACGGCCTAGGAGGCACCACCCGGTGCGGAAGAGGCGCGTCACTCCTGCCGCCAACGTGTGCGCGACCACGGTCTCGTAGGCAAGCGCTCCGGACAGTGCCGACCGGACCATCAGGCGCGTGCCGAACACGATCTCCATGTGCTCGGCGAGAAGGCGCCAGGTCGGCTCGTCCCGCCCCTGGGCCTCGGCGTAGAACCGCGCTTCCAGCCCCGCCTCGCGCACGGCGGCAAGGTCCGAGTAGTGCGCTTCGAGCCACAGCTCGTCGCGAGTCTCGACCGGCCGGCCGGCGGCGCAGGCGTCGGCGTAAGCTCTCCAGGCAGCACCGCGGGGCAAACCATCCAGTGTCACCGGCATGAACGCGTCTCCCATCTCGTCGTACGCAGGGGAGAAGCCGCAGAAGCGTCCCAAGGCCACCGCCGATGCGGCGAGAAGGTGGAGGTGCGCCAACCTGCAGGGATTCGTACGGTAGAACGCGAGAAGATTGGTCAGGCGCCGGCGTGCACGAAGCTGGCGGACAGCGAAGCCGATGAGGTCTTCTTCCCGCGCCGCGGGCAAGTGCCGGCGTGCATCGGCGAGGTCGCACTCCAGCGGAGTGAGGTCGAGGTCGTTCGCGGAAGGAACACAGAGGCCGGCTTCCACTTTGAGCAGCATAGCCCTGGCCGGCCGCCTCCCACCAGTGATCGACGAGCCCGCACGCGCCATGCCGGAATTTTGCGTTGGGCTCCATGCCAGAGTTGAATGGCAGATGGGAGAGTGACTCACCATGAGCCGCATTGCCATTCTGGGAGCGACTGGCAGGTTGGGCACCCAACTGGTCACAACCGCCCTGGAGCTTGGATTCGAGGTGAGCGCTCTCGTCCGCAATCCCGAAAAGATCACGCGCGCCAATTACAACTTGACCCTCATCGAAGGCGATGCCGGGACTGGAGAAAACATTCAGACCGCAGTGGAGGGATGCCGATTTGTCCTGTCCGCGATGGGCTCGTCCAAGCCTGTGATGACGGCCTGCGTCCGGAATCTGGTCCAGGAGCTGCGAGCCATCAAATCCCTCAAGCGGTTCATTTTCGTCTCGTGGGTCGGGGCCGGCGACAGCGCGATGCAGGCGCAGGGGGTGTCCGAGCTCCGCTCCGTCATCACCCGGGCGACGCGCAAGAAGATGTTCGAAGACATCACCCGGGCCGAAGACACCATCCGGCTCAGCCGCCTGCCGTATGTGATCTTGCGTCCGACGCGGCTGACGGATGGCGGGCCGACCGACTCCACCGTGGTGGTGAATGCCAAAGAGGCTCCCCCAGGGCCGATCTCTCGCGTTGATCTCTCCCACTTCGTCTTCCGGATACTCGCAGAGCCCGGCTGGGAAGGCCGCGAGGTGACGGTCGGTTCCAAATCGTCCCAATGAGGTACTGTCTGGCTCAGGCGCGTGCGACGTCGGGCTACTCACGGCCAAGAATCAGGCGCTCCCGGCAGCGAGCGCGTTGATGTGGGCGTTCTCGAGCAGCGTCTTGCCGAAGCCGCGCTTGGCGACCGCCAGCATGGCGCGGCCGACGCGTTCGCTGGTCGTGACGGCCTTGGGGAAGGCGGCGTTCAGGACAGGGAAGAGCGGAGCGCTGATGGTGTAGACCACGCGGTACAGCTTCGTTTTCGAAACGATGCCGTGCATGGGCTGAATGAAGCCCAGGCGAAACATGAACGTCGCCTTGAACGGCAGGGCGAGCAGCGCGTTCTCGGTTCGGCCCTTGACCCGCGCCCACATCGAGCGCCCCTTCTCGGAGCTGTCGGTGCCGGCGCCCGAGACGTAGATGAACGTCATCCGCGGGTTCACCTTCGCGAGCGCCTTCGCCGCGGCCAGTGTGAAGTCGTAGGTCACGCGCGCGTAGTCGGTTTCGTTCATGCCGGCTGAGCTGACTCCGAGGCAGAAGAAGCAGGCGTCGTAACCAGTCAGCTCGCGTTCCAGCGCGGAGAAATCGGTGAAGTCCTTGTGGAGCAGCTCGCGCAGCTTGTCGTACTTCTGCCCGGTCGAGCTGCGCGCGACCGAGAGCACCTGGGTGACGTCGGAGTTGAGCAGGCACTCGCGCAAGACGCCCTGTCCAACCATGCCGGTCGCGCCGAAGACGATGACTTTCATCTACTACCGGTTCAGTGCCGCCATCATCGCCGGCGGATAGCGCTGGCCGGACGCCACGCCCTTGGGCGCCGCGTCGTCGATCGTCTTCAGCTCCGCCGCCGTGAGCTCGGTCCGGTCTGCACCCGCGTTCTCCTCCAGGTACTTGCGCTTCTTGGTGCCCGGGATGGGAACGATGTCGGGCCCCTGCGCCAGGACCCACGCCAGCGCGAGTTGCGCCGGAGTGACGCCCTTCGCCTTCGCGATCCGCGTCACCCGATCGACGAGCTGAAGATTCTTCTGGAAGTTGTCGCCCTGGAAGCGCGGGCTCTGCCGGCGGTAGTCGTCGGGCGCGAGGTCCTCGAATCGCTTGAACTGCCCGGTGAGAAAGCCGCGGCCGAGCGGGCTGTACGCGACGAATCCCACGCCCAGGCTTCGCGCCGCGGCGACGATTCCGTCCTCCGGCTCCCGGCTCCAGAGCGAGTACTCGGTCTGCAGCGCCGCGATCGGATGCACCTCATGCGCGCGCCGCAACGTCTCGGCGCTCGCCTCGCTCAGGCCCAGGTAGCGGACCTTGCCTTCCTCTACGAGCTGAGCCATCGCGCCCACCGTCTCCTCGATCGGCGTCTTCGGATCCACGCGATGGAGGTAGTAGAGGTCGATGAGGTCGGTCTGCAGCCGCCGCAGGCTGCCCTCGATCGAGCGGCGTACGTTGGCCGGGCTGCCGTCGAAGCTGACCTTCGAGGCGTCGTTCGGGTCGCGCACGATGCCGAACTTCGTAGCCAGCTGGACCTTCTGCCGGCGTTCTTTGAGGAAGCGGCCCAGCAGCTCCTCGTTTGTATACGGGCCATACGCCTCGGCGGTGTCGAGGAACGTGATGCCGAGATCCAGCGCGCGCTCCAGGGTGGCGAGCGACTCGGTGTCGTCCCGACCGCTGTAGAAGGCGCTCATCCCCATGCAACCGAGACCTTGAGCGGAAACCGACAGTCCCGACTTTCCCAGCGTTCGTCGTTACATCAGAGGTGCGATGCCGCGCGGCGTCGCGCGTTGCGCGCGGAGCGGATCGCCAGTCATTCAGCCGGTACCGTCTCCCACGGCTCCGGGCAGCTCGTCACGCTCGGGTAGTACGCGCCGTAGCTCGGACAGTAGTACCAGTAGCCAGGAGCCACTTCGTTGGGCGAGTAAACCGGCGGGTAGTACGGGAAGACAGGCCCGAGCCAGAAGCCACGTCCCTCGAAGTGACGCCGGTCGAAGTCGTGTCCGCCGAAGTGGTGCCCGTCGAAGTCGTGTCCCTCGAAGTGGTGCCCTTCAGAGCCGTGGTGCTCCATGGCTCCACCGCCGTGACCGCCCTCGAAACCGTGACCGCGAATGCCTTCTGCATGACTGGGAGCGCTGACCGCCAGCACGATCGTCAGTGCCGCGAATGCCACGAATGCGATTCTTTTCTTCATGTTGCTGTCTCGCTTCTCTTCCCACTCTGTGGGATGGCGACAGCATCAGGAAGATTCACCCTGCAGCGATCGGTCACGCGGTGAGCAGGACCTTCCCTGTCCCGCCCCTCTCCGCCAGCCGGTGTGCCTCTCGTGCATTGGGGAGTGGAAAACGTCCCCCGATTGGGATGACCAGCTCACCGGCGACGACTGCCTGCGCAAGCGCCGCGAGACGCTTCGAGTCGGCATGCGTCTGGATGGCGCGAACCACGAGGCCCCGCTCCTTGGCGCCGGAGGGCTCGCCGAGAACGCTACCGATCGTGCCGCCTCGCCTCACTCTCGGCAGCAGCCTCGCGACCGTCTCACCACCAACCGTGTCCGCAATGGAGTCGAGCAGTGGAATCCGGTCGACCATGGCCGGGTCGTCGAGGGCCACGACGCTTTCCACCCCGAGCTTCGCCGCTTCTGGCACCTGACCCTTCCGGACTCCGGCAATCACCCGTGCCCCCAGCTTCGTGGCCGCATGGACCGCCGACCGGCCGACGCTGCCGAGTGCGCCCGTCACAAGGAGCAGGTCGTTCCTCCGCGGCCGCACCGCCTCCTCGATCAGCTGCGCGCCGGTTAGCGCCACGACAGGGAGAGCAGCAGCGTCCTTCAGGTCGAGTTTCGGCGGCAGGAGAGCCCAAGCGTCCAACGGGGCAGTGACGTACTCAGCATAGGCTTGCCGGACGAGACCCAGGACACGATCTCCAACCTTGAATCCCGTGCCCTGCGAGCCGACCTCCACCACCTCCCCGGAGGTGTCGCGTCCCAGGATGTGCGGGAACTCCACCGGCATCCAGGCCTTCATGTCGCCGCGTCGAATCTTCCAGTCCACTGCATTGACGCTGCTGGCGGACACCCGGACCTTGAGCTCCCCAGCGGCGGCTCTCGGCTCGGGGACTTCTCGCATCTCGAGTCTGTCCACGTCTCCATACCCGGTCAGCACGATCGCTTTCACGACAGCCTCCGTTTCGTCCGGGGATAGCCTCTTGCCGCGTACGGCTTGCAGCAATGATCATGTTTTGTCCACACTGGTGCGCGATGGCACCAATCGATCTGAACCTGGTCCGGGCCTTCGTCGCCGTTCACGAGGGCGGGAGCTTCTCGGCGGCGGGCGAGCGACTGGGCGTGCCGCGCTCGACGGTCAGCCGCGCCGTCGCGGCGCTCGAACAGTCGCTCGACGTCCTGCTCTTCCACCGCACCACGCGCAGGGTGACGACGACCGCCGCCGGACGGGCATTGCACGAGCGGTTGTCGCCCCCGCTCATGGCCCTCGAAGCGTCGCTGTCCGATCTTCCGGAGACAAAGGATGAGCCCGCGGGCACCTTGCGCTTGACCACCACCACCGAGCTCGGCTCCACCGTGGTGGCCGAGGCGATCGCCCGCTTCACCGCGCTCCATCCCAAGGTCGACGTCGATCTGCATCTCGACAACCGGGTCGTCGATCTGGCGCGGGGCGGGTTCGACCTGGCGCTGCGGGTCTCGTCGGGCCCGTTGCGCGTTTCGTCGCTGATCGCGCGCAAGCTCGGGAACCTCTCATTGCAACTCTACTCCTCGCCAGCCTACCTGACACGGCGCGGGATGCCGCGGTCGTCTTCCGAGCTTGCCGGCCACGACTTGATCGGTCTTCGCGGCGCACCGCCGATGCCGCTTGCCTCGTCCTCGAAGGGCCAGGTCCCGCGGTCGCGGATCGACTGCGACGACATGCTCGTGGCGCGAGCACTCATCCGTGCAGGTGGCGGCATTGGCATGCTGTTCTCTTTCCTGGCGGACGGCGACATGACGGAGGGGCGGCTCGTCCGCGTGCTGCCCGACTGGCTGGCACACGCTGGAGCCGTACACCTTGTCTATCCAAGCCGGCGCCACGTGCCGCACAGGGTGACCGCGTTTCGCGATCTCGTCGTCGAAATGCTGCGCCGCCGCCCACTTCCGACACTGTGAGTTGAACCGCGCAGCCTCGGTCCGCATCTCTGGTTGATGGTTGAAGGGGTGCCGCACGCGCCCGAGCGCACGTTCCGCCGCTTCGTCTGGACGCTGGCCATCGCCTCCGGCGCGACTGTCGCGAACCTCTATTACAACCAGCCGCTCTTGCCGGAGATCGCACGCTCGTTCTCGGCGAGCCTGCACGCAGTCGGGCTGGTTCCGACCCTGACCCAGGTCGGGTACGGGCTGGGAATGCTCCTCGTCGTGCCGCTGGGCGATGCGCGCGAGCGGCGCAGCCTCGTCGTCGCATGCATCGGAGCGGTCTCGGTCGCGCTTCTGGCGATCGCGCTGTCGCCGAATCTGCCCTGGCTCCTGGCCGCGAGCCTCGTCATGGGCATCGCGACGTGCGTCCCCCAGATCCTGGTGCCGCTCGCCGCGAACCTTGCCCCGCCCGGCGAGCGCGGCCGCGCCGTGGGCACCGTGATGAGCGGCCTCCTGTCTGGGATCCTGCTCTCACGCACCCTCTCGGGTTTCCTCGGCGCGGCCTGGGGGTGGCGCGCCATGTACCTCGTGGCGGCGGCGTTGATGATCGCGCTGGCAATCATCCTGCGCATCGAGCTGCCCCGCTCGGAGGCGCACTCGCAGCTCCGCTACCTCGCTCTTTTGCGCTCGCTCGGCGAACTCGTGAAGAGGGAGCCCGCCCTCCGGCTGCATGCAGCCCTGGGAGGGCTCACGTTCGCTGCGTTCAGCGCCTTCTGGGCGACGCTCGCGCTGCACTTGCGGACGCTGCCGGCGCACTACGGGCCGCGCACGGCGGGAGCGTACGGCGCGGTCGGCCTGCTCGGCGCTCTTGCCGCCCCGCTCGTGGGCAAGAGCGCCGAGGCACGAGGCGACCGGCGCATCAACGCCATCGCCACGATCGCCATCCTGGCGAGCTTTGCGGTGCTGTGGTCGTCTCGCGATTCGCTCTTGGGCCTCGGAGCAGGGTGCATCCTGCTGGACTTCGGCGTGCAAGCGAACCACATCTCCAACCAGACGCGCATCTTCGCGCTGCGCGAAGGCGCCCGGAGCCGGTTGAACACCGTCTACATGGTGACGTACTTCACGGGCGGCGCCCTGGGCGCCTGCGCCGGCGCGCTGGCGTTCTCGACGGCCGGTTGGAGCGGCGTCTGCGCAGTCGGCGCGGCCTGCGCAGCGGCGGCGCTGGCGATCCTGGCCGTCGCTCGGCCCCGGCAGGTACGGGCAACGGTGGTAGCGAGCGGTCAGCGCTGAGGCCGAGCCGGGCGGCGGGTCACTGAGCGTGCGAAAGCTTGGCTCGCAACACCGCGTCCAGCACGTCGGCGATGCGGCGGTGCGCTGCGGGCCCGGGATGCCCGTCACCCACGATGAGCTCCGCCGGATGGACGTCGATGATCGCGAACGGCAGGCGCTGCTCGACGAACAGCGCGCGGACGATGGACGCTTCCGCGTGGTCATCGAGCGCCCGATCGGCCCCGATGGAAAAGATGGCGAAGACCGGCTCGGCGCCGTGGGCGCGCGCAGTGCGGGCCGTTTCGCGCACGACCGCAGCGGTCAACTCCATCGAATCGCGCAGGTCCGCCTCGCTCATGTACGGCAGCTCGTTCACGAACAGGTCGCGCAAGCGGAACCCTGGGAGGAACCCACGCGCCGGCGGGACCAGCTCCAGTGCTCCACCGCGCAGCACGAGACGCGGCCGGTAATCCTGCACGTTGCGCGACAGCATGACGGGGACGAAAGTGCTGACGACCGCCGCGGGGTGCTTGAGCCGCGCGAGCGCGGCGTCAAGACGCAGGTACGCTTGATCGGAGCCGTACCCGCCGCACGCTACGTTCACGACTTGAAGGCCCAGGTCCTTTCCCATTTGCGCCGCGAACGTCTGCTCGTACGGGACCCCGTGGCCGACCGCGATCGACTCGCCGGAAACGATGAGCGACGGCAGCTCCGGATCGGGCGCGCCCGCGTCACTCGCGGCGCGGTCGCCCCACGCGTCGATCGCGTACGAGGTGCGCCTCTCGTTCGGACCGAGAACAGCCGTGCGCGAGGGCAGGAGCACCCAGCCGAACCGGGGATCCTCACGGCCGAATCGGAACTCGAGCTTGAGCGACCTCCAATAGGTAGTCCCGTGCTCCTTGAGGCGGAGCACCACTTCGGAGGTGGCGAGCCCCAGCACGATGGCGAGCAAGATGCGGAGCCATCCGGCAAAGGTCGATCGCGCCACCCCGCTACCGAAGGGCCATGCCAGAGCAAGCAGGATGACGCCGCACGTGGCCGCGGCGATGCGCGTATCGGAGACCCACGAGGGCGCCCACGGGTAGTACCAGGGCAACAAGACGTGGCGCTCGAACCAGCGGCCGTCGAGCGCGCGGGCGGCGACCAGCAGCGCGGCGCCGCAGCCGGCACAAAGGGTGGTCCCGATCCAGCGCACGTCCCATGGAGTTTACGCTCCGCTAGCGTCCCGGGCAGCACTTGGATTGGCTTCATCAGGCCCTCCTACATACGCTTGCCCGGCCGAATCAACGGTGCCTGAAGGAGGGTTCCCGATGTCGAAGGTCTGGCTCATCACTGGAAGCTCGCGCGGCCTCGGCCGCGAGCTGGCGAAGGCCGTGCTCGCCGCCGGCCACCGTCTCGTGGCTACGGCGCGCAAGCCGGAGGACCTCTCCGATCTCGTCGCGCAGTACGGCGACCGGGTGCGCGCGGTCGCGCTCGACGTGACCGACGCCGCAGCCGCGCGCGCTGCGGTTGCCGCCGCGACCTCCGCTTTCGGCCGCCTCGACGTCGTCGTCAACAACGCCGGCTACGCCAACGTCAACTCGATCGAGGACATGGCGGAGGACGACTTTCGTGCGCAGATCGAGACGAACTTCTTCGGCGTCGTCAACGTCACGCGCGCGGCGTTGCCCGTGTTGCGCGCGCAGCGCGATGGCCATTTCATCCAGATCTCCTCGATCGGCGGACGCCGAGCCAGCGTTGGCATCTCTGCCTACCAGTCGGCGAAGTTCGCCGTCGAGGGCTTCTCCGAAGCGCTCTCGAACGAGGTCGGTCCTCTCGGCATTCGCGTGACCATCGTCGAGCCCGGCGGGTTCCGCACCGACTGGGCCGGCTCGTCGATGCGCATCGACCAGATCCGGGAAGAGTACCAGGCAACCGTCGGCAGCTTCGCCCAGGCTTTCCGGAAGAATGCCGACGCGGCCCGTGGCGATCCTGCCAAGGCGGCACAGGCGGTCCTCCGGATTGCCTCAGAAAAGGAGCCGCCCCTCCGCCTCCTGCTCGGGACCGATGCCGTGTTTCTAGCGGGAGTCGTCGCCTCGACGCGGATGGCGGAGGACGCGAAGTGGAAGGCGCTCAGCGTATCGACGGACTTCGACGGCCTGGTGGATTTCGCCGAGACGGCGATTGCCAAGCGGCTGGTGGGAAAGAGGAGCTGAGAGGTTGGCGGAGCACCTCGCGACGCCAGCATCTCGCCTCAAGAGGTGCGATGCTGCGGCTTCAAGAGGGGGGATGCCATGAAGAACCTGCTCGCATTACTCGTTCCGGCCGCACTGCTCGTCGGCACACTTGTCTCCAAGGAAGCGGTATCCACGAAGGATGCGCCTTCTGCTGCTGGCGCCTACTCGCAGGCCATCAAGGCGGGCGGGTTCGTCTTCGCCGCCGGCCAGATCGCACGCGACCCCGCGACGAACAAAGTGGTCGAGGGCGACGTCAAGGCGCAGACAGAGCGGGTGCTGAAGAACCTGTCCGCCATCCTCGCCGCCGCCGGCACGAGCATGGATCGCGCCGTGAAGACGACGGTCTTCCTCAAGAACGTCGGCGATTTCCAGGCCATGAACGAGGTGTACGCGAAGTTCTTCACCGGCGTTCCGCCAGCGCGCACCACGGTGCAGGCCGTCCTTCCGAACGACGCGGCGCTGGTCGAGATCGACGTGGTTGCGCTTCAGTAGCGGTTCTCGCAGGGCGGTACTCCGGGCCCCTCAGCTCGTCCCATGGCGCGCTGTTTCGTAGCGCGTCATCAGCCTCCGGCAACGCATCAGCCAGGCCGCGCTGTCCATTCGCTCGACACGACCTGTTCCGAAATCGATCAGCACACCACACCCATGGCCCGGTTCTCATTTGATGAGCGCTGGCACGTCGACTGCAAATCAACCCTGTCGCAGAGCGGGCGGGTATCGGCCCAGACGAGGTGGGTCGCGCGTTGCCGGAAGCTGTCGCCACTGTCCTCGACCCACATGTGGGTCGCCGAGGAAGGTTGCTGACTGGAGATCGAAGGTGGAGGCAGTAGATGTCGAACGATGGCGCCCAGGGCGAGAGGCTTTTGACGAAGTGCGAAGTTGCGCAGCTGTGTCGCGTGGAGACTCGCACCGTCGATCGATGGGTCGCTGCTGGAAAGATCACGTGCTACCGGACCCCGGGCGGCCGCCTGCTCTTTCGAGAGAGAGACGTGTTGATGACGGCCGATCAGGCAGGAGCCCGTCGTTCAGAGTTGGCCATCATGCAGGGCGCCGTCCGTCGGTAGTTGCCGCCCGCGCACGTTCCCCAGCAGCCGGCGGAGCCGGGACGTGGTCAGACGAAAAACTGAACGACCTCGACCGCCGCGAACCAAGAAAAAGGTTCCGCGAGACAGATGTGCTCGTGATGGCCAACCGATCGCGGCAGCAGGCCGCTGAGACTGATCTCTTATCAAACCGCTTCGTCTGATCTCATCGATAGCGCTGCCGAGGAACGGCTTGCGGATCTCGAGTCCGCAAACTTTCGACATGCTTGCGTCACTGCGGACACTATTGACGACAGACCGGGACATTTTGCGTCACTCAACGTTGCCCGCTTGCGGCGACTGTTGCGCGATCGTTACAGGATCGCGTGCGATGCTGCTGACGTGGTGCGCACCCTCAAGGGATCGAGCGTTGCCGAGTCCCCGGCCTGAACGAAACTCCGATCCATTGTGGATCGTCGTCATCGTCGTCGCAAAGGAGATCAGGATACTTTTATGAGAGTGTTGCTGCAAACGTGTGCCGTCGTTGCGGTCCCGCTGCTGCTCGTATCTTGCACGGGAGCGAACGCGGCTGACCCCGCAAGCCCACCCATGTACAATCCGTATCCGTCCGGCATCCTCCCGGCCGACGTCACATCGGAAACGGCGCGGGTCCAGGGCGAGGTCCAATCCATCTTCCAGCAAGCGCTCGCCGAGGCGAATGCACTGCCGCCTGCGAACGTGACAGGGCAGCCGCCCACGCAACAGGCCTCTGGCTACCGGGCGATCATGACGCTCGGCAAGTTGATGAATTACGACGTGAACATGTCCGCGCTCAAGAACATGGCATGCGCCTCTTGCCACATGCCGTACGCCGGGTTCGGCGGACCGATCCCGTCCGTGAACCTCACCATGGTCGCGTACCCCGGGACATACCACTTCCGGGCCGGGAAGCGGACGCCACAGCGATACACGTATTCCCCGTATTTCCCGATGCTCCAGCTCGACAACACGGCGAACGCATTCTTTGGCGGGAACTTCTGGGATGGCCGCTCGACGGGATACCTTTTGCTAAGCCCAGACGCCGAGCAGGCACAGCATCCTCCGGTCGATACTCAAGAGATGGGTCTACCCGACACTGCCTGCATCGCGTGGCGCCTCTCTCAGTCCCAGTACGTCGCGGTGTTCGAGCGGGTGTGGGGGCCGAGCTCGCTCACAGGCATCTCGTGGCCGTCCAACACCGAGCAAATCTGCTCGACTCCCGGAGGCGCTGCAACGTTCGGCACGAACGTGACGCCAGTGAGCCTGAGCCCGGTGGATCGCAACCGCGCGAACGTGATCTTCGATCACTGGGGACAGTCGTTAAGCGCGTTCGAGAAATCCGTGGATGTCAGCCCGTTCAGCTCGAAGTTCGACGCGTACATGAAGGGCAAGTACACGATGACCACAGACGAGCTGGCCGGTTACGACCTGTTCAAGGGCAAAGGCAACTGCAACTCTTGCCACCTCGACGGAAGAGGGACGACCCTGTCGCCGGGTCAGACCGACACCAGCACGGCCGCGCAGGTCAACCCGCTGTTCACCTGCTTCGGCTACACCAACGAAGGACTCCCGCTCAATCCCAGGGATGCCTTTTACTATCAGACCACGCCGGACTCCTTGGGGTTCACGGCCAATCCCGACGGATTCGGATATCGGGATCTCGGGATGGGTACGTTCCTCAGGAGCGGCTTTGGGTCGGCTCCGAGCCCGAACGCGGAATGGACTTCGCAGGCGCCCTTGCGGGACGGCCGTTTCCAGGTCTCCTCGGCGCGCAACGCCGGCATGGCGCCGTCACAATGCCCCACGACCGAGGCTCCGGGACCCTACTTCCAAAAAGGGTTCTTCCACAACGGTTACATCAAGAGCCTGAAGCAGCTCGTCCACTTCTACAATACCCGCGACGTGTACCCCTTCCCGGTCACGTCAGGACACTGCCCGGCGGGGACTACCGAAAAAGTTGACTGCTGGCCGATGCCCGAGGTCAAAAACAACCTCGACATGACGGTCGGTAAGCTCGGTTTGACAGATCTGGAGGAGAACCAGATCGTCGCCTTCCTGCAAACGCTGACCGACGGGTACACCGTACCTTATCCCAACATCAATACTTTTACGGGTCAGTGCAGTACGGGTGGCTCGGCATCGACGCAGGGCAATGAAAGTCTGATTCCCACGCCGACGCTTCCGCCGTGCTCGAGCAACGTCTGCGCCATCCCGCCCCTTCCCAATCCGGCGATACCGTAATTGCAAGACGTCGACGATGAAGAAGACACCGACGAGGATCCCATGACGAGACCGATTCTGAAACTGGTGATGACGACGGCGATCGCAGCCGCGATGTTTTCGAACCCCGTCGCGGCCCAGGTACCTCCACCTGCAGAAAGAGCCAAGCGCGTCCGGATCGTCAAGGCGCCAGAGCTCGAGATGGCCGCGGGCCAATTGACGATCATCAGGTGGACGACCAACAACCCTGGTGGGACGGACGATCACTACGGCGTCGTGCACTACGGTACGGATCCCAAGAACCTGAACAAGACTGCAAAGTCTCCGATCAGGCTGAACCAGGGCCACCCGACCACGACATTTCGGGTGCGCCTGGACGACGTCGAGTCACGAACGACATACTACTATCGCGTGGATTCGGAGGAGAGCACTGGCAAGAGCGATGGGGTGAAGAGCCCCATCAGCAAGTTCACTACGCCAGCACGCGGCGAGCGGACACCAGGTAATCCGGCACGCGGTTGAGGTGCGCGGCCGCGCGGGCCAGTTGCCGAGGGGCGGCGGCAACTGGTCCGCGGGCGCAATACGCTCATGAAGGAAACCTGGTCCCGTACATGGGAAGCCCGCTCTGGGATTCGGCCTCGGTAGCTTCGTCCTGCAGCACGTCCCAGTGCTCCGCGAGCATGCCGTCGACGACGCGCAAGACGTCCGCCGCGATCCAGCTTCTTGGCCGGCCATGTCCCGAAAACCGGCCGGGACGATCACGAAGTGCTTGTTGGCAAGAATGACGCCGGGTTCGGAGCGCAACGACGCGGGCAAGCTCCTGATCAGGTTGAATAGCCCGGTTGGGTACGCGCTCTCCCTATGGGGCGCCTCTGCAGGCGTGGGCCTGATGATCGGTGGAAACGCGACCGACAAACGGGGTGTCCGCGCCGGACATCCGCACGACCCTTTGCGTGCTTGCGTTTGCTCTCGCCAGTCTGTCGACGCTCGCGCACGTGCTGCCGCCTGCGATCGCTCTTCCAGCTGCCTTGCTGGCTATGATCGCGTGGGGGTTGTGCGCGTGGGCGTTCTTCCCGGCGCAGCAAGCGGGCTTGATCGGGATCGTCGGCGTGAAGCTCGCGCCGATCGTCCTCTCGCTCAATGCGTCCTTCATGTATCTGGGCTTCTCGCTCGGCGCCGCCGTCGGAGGCTTCACGCTCATCCACGCGACGGTGACCAACCTCGGCTGGGTTGGCGCTGCGTGCGAGCCGGCGACCCTGGCTCTCTTTCTTACGACTCGCGCAGCGACACGGGCGCAGGGAACCCTCGCAGGTGAGAAGGCCGCGTCCTGCCCGAGCATCTGAGGATCCATTTTCATGTCTGACAAATACAGGGCAGTAGAGGCAGTCCACACGGCGCGGACCGCCTCTGCGCGCACCGTACGCGTCCAGGTGCTCACGCCACCCGGCGTCTTGAACCGGGCGGCCCAAAAGCGCCTCGTCGCGGAGGTGACGGAGATCGTCGCAAGGATCTCCGGCGACCCCTCGCAAGCGGCGCGCACGTGGGTGCTCCTCACCGAGGCAGCGGAAGGCGGCTGGGGCATCGCCGGCACGGCGTTCGGCCGCGACGAGTTCGCGGCGCTCGCGACAAAGGCGAAGGGATGATCGGCGATTCATTGTGCCAATGCTGGAACAGTGTTCCGCATCGACGCGCATAGTTCGACCAGCTGAACGATCTTATCCTTCTCGCATGAGAGAGGATCTGATCAGCGTCATCGGAGGTACCGGCGCTCAGGGCGGCGGCGTGGTCGACGCGCTACTCGCCCAGGGCACGTTCAAGGTGCGGGTGGCCAGTCGCAACCCCGCAAGCGATCGTGCGCGAGCGCTCTCCGTGCGTGGTGTCGAGGTCGTCAAGGCGGACCTGCTCGATCCGGCCAGCCTCGCGGCTGCATTCGCGGGCGCGCGCGGCGCCTTCCTGGTGACCGACTTCTGGGAGCCGAGTCAAGGAGCACGCGAGACCGAGATCGGCACCGCAGCGGTGAAGGCGGCGCGCGGCGCAGGAGTCGAGCACCTGATCTGGTCCACGTTGCCCGACGTCGAGAGCTTGACGGGTGGGCGCCTGAAGGTAGTGCATTTTACGGGCAAGGCCTGGGTCGATGCCGTCGTCCGGAGCGCCGGATTCGCGCGCCACACATTCGTGGAGGCACCCTTCTACTTCCAGAACTTCCTCACGGTGATGGCTCCTCAGCCCCTCCCGAACGGCGGGCGCGGCTGGGCAGTGCCGATGGATCTCGAACTGCGCGTCATCCACGCCGGTGACGTCAACGAGGTCGGGCGAACCGTCGCTGCCGCGTTCGGCGCGGGGGACGCGTTGCCGAATGGAAGCGTCCTCGCTGTGGCGGGCGGCATGTACTCGTGGAACGATTTCGCCAACACGCTCAATGCGCTCGGGCACGACTTGAAGGCGGTGCAGGTGCCGGCGGATGTCTATGATCGCTCCTATCCCGGCGCCCACGAGTTACGGGAGATGTTCCAGTACTTCGCCGAGCACACCTACTTTGGCCCGCAGCGCGAAGCGCGCATCGCTGCTGCCAACGCGCTCGTGCCCGGCGGGTTTACGTCTTTCGCCGATTGGGCGCGCGTGCACATGAAGCGCTAGCGGCGACAAATACCTCCGACGACCCAGCCCGCGGAACAGCGCATCCGGTCAACTAACGTTATTGGTGCTGGTCACGGAGCGATCAGTGATCAAGCGAGCGTTGGAGCGGTTCATGGGGCGGCTGCTTGCGGGACGACACGCGGGCGACGCGAACCTGTTAGCGCGCTCGCCCGGTTTGGCCGAGGTGCCTGCGACCGTCGAGCTCACCAGCCCGGCGTTTGCGGCCGGCGCGCCGATTCCGAAGCGCTACACACAAGAGGGTGACGACCGTTTTCCGCCGCTCGCGTGGCGTGGTGTTCCGGGGTCGGCGCAGGAGCTGGTGATCGTAGTCGAGGATCCGGATGCGCCGCTGCCGCGACCGGTGGTCCACGCGATCGTTCACGGGCTACCGGCGCGGGCGAATGGGCTCGACGAGGAGCAGGTCAACGCGCCGGGCTTCGCGGGATTCGGCATGAACAGCCGAGGCGCACGCAGCTATCGTGGGCCGCGGCCGATCCTGGGGCACGGGGCGCATCGGTACGTGTTTCAGCTGTTCGCGCTGGCGCAGCCGCTGCAACTGGCAGGGCCGCTCACGAAAAAGGCGCTGCGTGCGGCGTTGTCGGGCGGCGGCGTCCTGGCGCGCGGGGAGCTCGTCGGCACCTACGAGCGCCGCTGAGCCCTCGAGATGGTTCTGCGGCGCGGCTGACGACCTGCGTGTAGAATCCAATTTCCACAACGCTCGCGTCAGACAGCCGCGCTCCAGCGGCGAAACCCCCGAGGCCCTCCGATGGCCCTGTACAAGCTGACCTACTTCGACGCAGCCGCCAGCCGCGGCGAAGAGTGCCGCCTGGCGCTCCACGTCGCCGGTCTCCCTTTCGAGGACGAACGGCTGAACCGCGACCAGTGGGCTGCGCGCAAGGCGAGCACCCCCTTCGGCGCGCTGCCGGTGCTCACCATCGAGGGCCGGCAACTGGCG
>Ga0137407_10000864_pt1 | contig 19951 bp, 17 predicted proteins | sample CZOMad2_2_16fung_FD_108410 | JGI IMG/M metagenome (GOLD analysis project Ga0137407, IMG submission 108410) | Vadose zone soil fungal communities from Angelo Coast Range Reserve, California, USA - CZOMad2_2_16fungal (Illumina Assembly) | ecosystem: Environmental > Terrestrial > Soil > Vadose... | reverse complement strand
TAGGGAGCAGTCATAAAGGCTGCTCCTCTAAACAGGCTGGCATATATAGCCGCCTAAAGCATAAAATTATAAAAACTTAATTAAATATAACTTGGTAATTAACACAGAATCTCTGCGCGAAATTATACATAGAAAATCATTTAAATCATTCCAATCTGAAGTTCATTTTCTTTTTGCCATTCCCCTCTGCCATAACCGGGAAATACATGCCTTTCACTATGATAAGAAGAACGTACGAGCGGGCCACTTTCCACATAATCAAATCCCATCTGGTACCCGATTTCTCTCAATTCGGCAAATTCATCAGGATGAACAAAACGATGCACCGGCAGGTGCTTTTTTGTAGGCTGAAGATACTGTCCTAATGTAATTACATCTACTCCATTATTATAAAGATCGCGAAGAGTTTGTATCACTTCTTCTTTTTTCTCACCCAATCCCATCATGATACCGCTTTTGGTGCGCATATTTCCTTCTTTCAATATCTTCAAAGTTTCCATGCTGCGCCAGTATTTGGCCTGGATACGAACCTGTTTTGTAAGACGCTCCACTGTTTCAATATTATGCGAAACAACTTCCGGTGCAACTTCAATGATGCGTTGAATATTTTCTTTTTCAGCCTTAAAATCAGGAATAAGCGTTTCCAGTGTGGTATCTTCATTCAATGCTTTTACTGCCCTGATCGTATTTTGCCAGATGATACTTCCGCCATCTCTTAATTCATCTCTGTCGACAGAAGTAATAACAGCATGTTTCACTTTCATGAGGTGAATTGCTTCGGCTACGCGTTGGGGTTCGTCCCAGTCAACTGCTTCGGGCCTTCCCGTTGCAACGGCGCAAAATCCACAACTCCTAGTACATATATTTCCCAGGATCATAAATGTAGCAGTACCTGCCCCCCAGCACTCACCCATATTTGGACAATTGCCGCTTTCACAAATCGTATGAAGTTTGTGCTGATCAACAAGATTGCGGACATGCTTGTAACTTTCGCCTATCGGGAGTTTTACACGTAGCCAGTTGGGTTTTTTAATTGCGGACTGACTGTTTTCATCTACAGAAGAAAGAATCGGTAATTCCTGCATAAATAAATTTCTGGTTAATGATTAACAGTTGAAAGTACTCAACTGTTCAAACATCTACCATGGTTGGTGAACAAGTACAAAAGTACGTCACTTTCGCCTCCCAAACATGATGCTTATATATGCATTGAAGAAAAAATGTTTCTGGGCAACCCCATATAACATGGGGATATCACCAAAATAATATTCACCCGTTATGCCAGCCTCTATAGCAGTAATGGATTGATTGAACCGGCCATAGTCGAAGCGCATGGCTGTTTTGGCGTTGAGTCCGGGCTTGAGCGTTGCCTCGTTCCATCCTACAGTGAAACCCGATGCGCCGGTGATGCTTTGGGTAAATCCGCTGTCAATAATTTGCCCATATTTTAACCTGATTTGATTATTGTCAGGCGTTGCAACATCATAGAAATATGGCTTTAATATACCTAATGACACACCACCGCTATATAAAGCAGTAACAGCTACTCCATTTTTATTTCCTTTTCCACCGATCAAACGCTGTTGACCGATCGCGACTTTGAACTGATAAAAGTTATTCAATTTCCCGATTACAACGGAATTGAAATTATATCCATTGAAATATCCGGTTGCTACTTTATGATCCTTTGGACTTTTCTTTTCATTTAATTCGAACTGGAAGATCAGGGTTTTCGAATTGCTCTTGAATTTTCCTTTTTCATATGAAATTCCATAGCCGTCCGTAAACAATTTAACGCCGAATATGCTATGCTTGTTGAAAATCAGGTCTCCCTCTTCTTCCATTTTCAGCATATTGTTGATTCTTTCCCTTTTAGCTGATTTTTTATCACGGGGAGAATAAGTTGGGGCTTGTGATGGATTATCCTGGGCCAATAAATCTGTCGTAATTATCCAGGCTAGTGTGATCAGGAAAAATTTCTTCACTGGTAACAATTTGATTTAACTGCTGTAAATTTATGTAAAAAAATGACTTCAACTGTTATTTACGAAGGGGATTTACGAACGGTTGCTACACATTCACAGTCTGCCACCGTTATAGAAACCGATGCACCCACGGACAACCAGGGAAAAGGAGAACGTTTTTCACCTTCGGACCTTGTGGCAACGGCTTTAGGAAGCTGTATGCTAACGATCATGGGTATGAAAGCGCGGGATATGGATGTTGATCTCCGGGGAACGAAAATAGAAATTCAAAAAATCATGAAACCCGATCCCCGGCGTATCGGTGGCATTAATTTAACATTTCATTTTCCATCCGGCTTAGTTGTTAACGAAAAACAGCAAACAATACTCGAAAGAGCCGCGCATACATGCCCCGTTATTTATAGTATTCATCCCGATATTGAATTGAAGATTGCGTTCAATTGGAAACAGGAAATTAATGTGCGGATGTGAAAATGTGAAAATGTGCGAATTCTTTAGAGTGATTGCTCTAAGTGAATTCGCACATTCGCACATTGGTAAATTCGCATATTTTAATTACTCGCTTTTTTCAGTAAGGAATTCCCTATCGCACATTCAAGACATCTTTTTTTATCGCAATAGCTGGCATTTAATTCAAGAAGTGCCTGTGATTCGAATGAATTTTTCGGGCTCATTTTTATTCGTTTCCATTTTTCGATAATAGCATTTTCTTCAGGCGCGATTCCTTCAAGCCATTCCATAGATCTGCTTTTATAAATTTCATCAATATGAAGACTGCCATATGTATATAAAACCGGCACGATCGTATTGATAATGATATTCTCAATTGTTTGCCTGCCCATGGTTTTCTTTTTGAATGCAGAAAGTTCATCAAATACATAATGGTAATGCCAATAATCGTTGGGTGTTACTGCCAGTAATTTTTTTATTTCTCCAATGGTTTTTGCTTCTTTGATCCTTGAAAATAAATGGGAAGATCCGTGAATCAATGCGGCCAGCTGCGAAAGCCGGATAGTCGGAAAATTTCCCGGCCGCATACGTAAAAAATGTACGTTCTGATAAACTCCCGGCAGATGATATTTACCTTTTAAAAACAGGTATTCTTTTTTTAACATTAAAGGGTATGAATCTGTAAAATCATTATCCAGCAAACCTGCCTGCCCGAGAAGCAATGCTTCCAGCTGGTGAATATTATTTTTATGTTTGGCGAGGATTTGTACTGATATGCTTCGTGCGACTGCTTCAAAAGCTACAGTATTCACTTTAATTCCGAAATTTCCGGCAATTAACCACCACAAAGTTTCTTCCCAATGGTCGTTATTTTGTTTTAAATATTGTTGCACGATCATTGACTTCCGTTGCAATCTTTCAACCAGCAATCTTTGTTTCCACGATAACCAGACAATATCATTTACCTGTTGAATATTTTTTTTGCACGGAATGATTGCCGGGCTTTCCATCCATTCTTTATATTTCTCAAGTAATAATTTGGAAACCCGGTGTTGAAGAACCAGGGTGGGGATATTTCTTTCAGGCATTAAAACATCATTCTCCCAAACGACATGAAGAATTACATTATTGTAATTTTTGTCTTCGTCATGTTCATGCTTCTTCCACTGCGAGGTTTGAAGATGCAATTCAATATTGCCGATCCAGGTGGTTTCTTCGATTTTAATTTTTGCATACAAAAAATCAGGTCCCTGGTTGGCATTCGGATGTCCGGGAAAAATAATAAAAATATTTTCACCACTTTCAAGGTATAGATCATGCAGCCCAAAATACCTGAACTGCCAGATAAACTGTAGTAATTTTTCAGTCATGGATAAAGTTTGAAGGTTCACAGAATAATGAACGCTTCAAATTACTAATGGCAGAGAAAATGCAGAGGTTGTTTTCACCCGTCTGAACCGGGATTTTAAACGATTGGACTGATTATACAGAGTTATTATTAAATATTTCGCCCAGAGAAAAAGAGAATACTGGCTTCTTCTCCTTTTCTCTGTTAACTCTGGGCGAAAATTTTTCTCAGTATAATCAGTCAAATCGTTTAAAATCCCGGTTCAGACTTTTCACCACCCTGCTTACAGGCAATCCCATCACATTATAAAAATCACCCTGGATACTTTTGATACCAACCACTCCAATCCATTCCTGTATCGCATATGCTCCAGCCTTATCGTATGGCTTGTATTTGTCTACATAAAATTCAATCTGTTCCTGGTTCAATTCATGAAACCACACTTCGGTAATATCTGCAAAGGAAATTTCTTTTTCTCCTTTTATCAGAACAACACCGGTAATAACAAGATGGCTGTTGCCGGATAAACCTGATAATATGTTAACAGCATCGGCCCTATCCTTAGGTTTACCAATAACCTGTCCATTCAATACCACGATCGTATCTGCGGCGAGGATAATATTTTCATCCGTTAATTTTTCTTTTACAGCAATTGCCTTGTTGCGTGCAATATGTACAGCCACCTGTTCGATGGAAAGCCCGGAAGGAAATGATTCATCGGTTTCACTAATCATTACGTCAAAATCAATTTCGGCCCATTCAAGTAATTGTTTTCGTCTTTGTGATTGTGAAGCTAAAATTATGCGATCCATGAATTGTATAATTTGAAGAAGATCATTGACAAAATTCCTGCGAGCATAACCGCTTTGATGAGTTTGCTCAATTGATAATAATCGGTGCTGATTGAAGCCACGTAGAGCTTACGCAATATTTGCAGCAGTGGCAGGAGAATAAATATAAAACAATACAATACGCTTGCCCACCAGCGGTATTGCAATACATAAAACTGGATAACTACTAATGATGCAATTAAAACGATGAGCCATGTGGCGATAAAAACTTTTGCAACATTCACTCCCCATACTACCGGCATGGTACGACATCCATAACGGGCATCACCTTCCATATCTTCTATATCCTTTACAACTTCGCGTATCAATGATATGATAAATGCAAATGCTGCGTAGAGTATGGTAAATTTATATACAGTCGATAATGAATGATGATAACTGGGATCGACAAAACGATGCAACCTGAATTCACATAGATATAAAACCAGGATCACCCAGGCTGTCAGCAGGGAAATAATGACGTTGCCAATGATCAGCTTCTTTTTGAATGTTGTGCTATAAAACCATAATAATATAACGCAAACCATATTTGCAGGTCCAATGAAAATATTACGCAGTCTCCAACTGATATAAAAACCGATTAATATTCCCAACCCGGATAATATCCAATGCCAGAGAATGGCCCACCTTCTTTTGATCAGCTTTTCGACGACTATTCTTTCTGGTTTATTTACACGGTCAATATTCAGGTCAAAATAATCATTGATGATATATCCAGCTGCGGCGATCAACACAGACGATAATGAAAGCAACGAGAACTCAACAGGTTTGAGAACATTATCATGCGATACGATATCATTATGAAAACTTGGTAGTAAGATGCAATAATAAAAAAGGGATTGGGTCAATGCAATAAAGAAAAGATTGGGCCAGCGAATTAACCGGAAAAAAGCACTTATTGTTTTCAAGTTTTCGATTTGTAGTTTGTGGTGTGGTTGAGGAGTTGATTGGTTGAATAGTTGAAAGGTTGATTACAGCAGGCTGAATATTGAGTGTTGAATATTGATTATTGAATATTTTACGAAGATCGATCTTCAAAGAATATTCAATAATCAATATTCAACACTCAATATTCAATTTTACATATTCAACCTCTCAACCTTTCAACTTCTCAACTATATCCTCATCTCGATGCAATCCCGGTATCCAATTCCCAATGGCCGTTTAGTTTCAGCACTTTTTCAATAACATCTCTTACGCAACCTTTACCTCCTTCGATAGTGGAAATATATTTTGCAATATGTCTGATGGCGCCGGCAGCATCGGCTGGCGCGCAGGACAAACCTGCCAGTTTCATCACTGCATAATCCGGTATATCATCTCCCATAAACAAAATTTCATTCCATTCAAGTTGATGGGTCTTCAGGTATTCCAGTAATTTTTGTTCTTTATTTTCCACTTGCAGAAATACATCAGTAATACCCAGTTTATTCAGCCGCAACTGAACGCCGGTTGCATTTGCACCCGAAATCACTGCTACCCGGTACCCCTTTCTGATTGCCAGTTGCAAGGCATATCCGTCCTTTATATTCATGCTACGTACCTGTTCACCGTTTTCAAAAACAAGTATGGTACCGTCGGTAAGTACGCCATCTATATCAAAAACAAAAGTGGTAATTGGTTTAAAAAGTTTTAGAACACTCATAATATTAAATTTGCGGATGTCTGAACCGGGATATATGGCCAGCTTTTCCAAAGTTTTAAACTTTGGAAAAGCTGGCCATATATCCCGGTTCAGACATCCGCAAATTAGGTAATCTTTTCTTTTGACTGATCAATCGATTCCCAACGTTATTTATAAAATTGCTGAATACTTTGGGTAAGTGTTTCAAATACCTTTTTTAATTCATGATGACTGGCGAGCATTTCTAAATGCTTTTGTATTGTTTCCTTGTCATCGCGAAAAGCCGGCCCGGTTTGCATCTGGCGGGGCGATCCATATCTTAGCCGGGTCGCAGTTTCTTCGATCAAAGGCAATAACAAATTAAAATTCACTTTTTCAATCCTGCAATAATTTTCAGCCAAAGTATATAGATGATTGGAAAAGTTACTAACGATCACTGCAGCAATATGTAATTTTAATCTTGCTTCATCGCCGGCAATCTCAACACTATCTCCAAAAGTTTTTGCAAAATCGTAAATCAGGGTGAGGTTGTCTTCTGTGTTGCCATCTATCAATATATTTATCAATGGAAATTCCTTTATCTCTTTTCGGAGGCTTTGCAAGGGATAAAGTACTCCATAATTCGCGCTTACCCCATTCAATACTTCTTTTGAAACAGAACCCGCAGTATGGACTACCAGTTTTGGATGCAATGAAATATTTTTTGTGATTTGATTCAGGGAATGATCTGCGATTGCAACGATGTAGATGTCTGCATCCAGGTTAATATTGTTCCATGAAGAAGTGTATCCGCAATTTAATATGCCGGCTAATTCGCCAGCATGTTTTTCGTTTGGGCTGAATACCTGCCGGATCTGGTGCCCGGCATCACTTATTTTTCTTCCCAATACTGTTGCAACATTGCCCGAACCGATGAGAGAGACATTCATAATGTGCGAATTTGCTAATGTGCGAATGTGCGAATTCATTAGTTCGTTCGCTCTAAAAGAATTCGCACATTTGCACATCCGCACATTCGCACATTAATGTATTATTTCTTTTTCTGTGATTTTGGCGCCCAGATCGCAAGCATCCTTTTGCCTTCCATTTTAGGCATGCCTTCCAAAACGCCTACTTCATTCAATCTTTCAGCAAACTTCAAAAGCAGTAGTTCTCCACGATCCTTGAACTGGATGGCTCGTCCTTTGAACTGAACATAGGCCTTCACTTTATCTCCTTCTTTCAAAAATCTTTCAGCATGCTTTGCCTTAAAATCAAAATCATGGTCATCCGTATTCGGAGTAAACCGGATTTCTTTTACTTCGGAGGCCTTGCTTTTGGCCTTCATTTCTTTTTCCTTTCTCTTCTTTTCGTAAAGGAATTTATTATAGTCAATGATTTTACAAACAGGAGGATCGGCATTCGGAGAAATTTCTACGAGATCGAGTCCCTGTTCCTGTGCCATTTTAATGGCGTCGGCGGTGGGATAAACACCTACTGTTACATTTTCCCCAACCAGACGTACCTGTGGCACTCTGATCATGTGGTTGGTGCGGTGTTCCTGTTGTTGTTCTTTTCTAAAACGTGGATTAAAATTACCTCTCGGAGGTCGCGGTGGAAATGCCATTTACAATTTTTAAGTGAGGAATTTGATTTTTTATATTGATGGTTAGCATCGTGGAGAGTTGATTGGTTGAAAAGTCAGATTTGATCTTTTCAACCAATCAGCCTTTCAATTTATTAACCAGTCACGATTCACGATTTTTAATTTCTTTTTTAATTTCATTCATAAATTCATCGATATTCCGTGCTCCCAGATCTCCCTTACCCTGACGCCTAACCGAAATTTTATTTTCATTTACTTCTTTTTCGCCGACAACAAGCATATATGGAACTTTAGCTGTTTCGGTATCACGGATCTTCTTCCCTATCTTTTCGCTACGGTCATCGATTGCTGCACGAATATCCGCATTTTTAAGAGATTCTAAAAGAGTTTGTGCATAAGGCAGAAACTTATCACTGATAGGTAAAATTTTGACCTGGAGGGGAGCCAGCCAGACTGGAAATTTACCGGCATAATGTTCCAGTAAAAAACCAATAAACCGCTCATGTGTACCTAATGGAGCCCGGTGAATGATCAACGGCGTTTCAGGTTGATTATCCTTATTGGTAAATTCCAGTTTGAAACGCCGGCCCTGGGCAAAATCCACCTGGTTGGTTGCCAGGGTAAATTCCCTGCCAATGGTACTCCATATCTGCACATCAATCTTAGGTCCGTAAAAAGCACCTTCGTCGGGTACTTCAACAAAAGGCGTTCCGGTTTCTTTTAATACCTGCCGCACCATTTGTTCAGTTTCCAACCACAGTTCGGGTTCGTCGATATATTTCTGTCCGAGTTTGGATGGATCGTGCAAACTGAGTCGCATCACATATTTATCGACACCGAATATCTTGAAATATTTAATATACATATCATTAACCGCCTGGAATTCTGATGCAAACTGTTCTTTATTGCAATAAATATGTGCATCATTCATGTGCAGACAACGTACACGCATCAACCCAAATAGTTCACCACTTTGTTCATAGCGATAGCAGGTTCCATATTCAGCCAGCCGAAGCGGCAAATCCCTGTAGCTTCTTGGTTCGGCAGCAAATATTTTATGATGATGCGGGCAATTCATTGCCTTGAGATAATATTTCACGCCTTCCAGTTCGATAGGAGGATACATGCTTTCCTTGTAATAAGGAAGATGCCCACTGGTAAGATACATGCTTTCCTTCGCGATATGCGGAGTTACCACCCGATGATAACCTCCCGCCTTTTCGGTTTCCTTGGCAAGTTTTTCCAGTTCTTCAATGATAATGGTTCCATTCGGAAGCCATAGAGGCAACCCCGGACCAACATCATCATCCATTGTGAAAATGCCCAACTCTTTCCCAAGTTTGCGATGATCTCTTTTTTTTGCTTCTTCGAGCATCAGCAGATATTCATCCAACTCTTTTTGCGATGGAAAACTAACACCATAAATTCTTGTGAGTTGTTTATTTTTTTCATCCCCTTTCCAATATGCGCCTGCAATATTGGTTAGTTTGACAGCTTTAATGAATCCGGTATTGGGGATATGCGGCCCGCGACAGAGGTCCGTAAAATTTCCCTGTGTATAAAAAGTGATTTCGCCATCTTTCAATCCCTGTAATAAATCCAATTTGTATTCATCCCCTTTATCCGCAAAATATTTTACTGCCTCAGCCTTTGGAGTTTCTTTCCGGATATAACTATTATTTTGCCTGGCCAGTTCGGCCATCTTCACTTCCAGTTTGCGCAGATCTTCTTCCGATATCTGCCGTCCACCCAGATCCATATCATAATAAAAACCATTTTCAACAGGGGGGCCAACCCAGAATTTAACACCTGGAAATAGAGATTCAACAGCCTCTGCCATTAAGTGCGCAGTGGAATGCCAGAAAGTTGACTTCCCTTCCGCATCATTCCATGTTAATAATTTTAAACTTGCATCTTTATAAATCGGCCGGGTAGCATCCCACACTTCTCCATTCACAGAAGCGGCTATTATTTTTTTTGCCAATCCTTCACTGATTGACCGGGCTATTTCTAATGAAGTAATGCCTTCCTGATATTCTCTGACTGCCCCATCCGGAAATGTTATTTTGATCATTTGAATTTATAATATTATTTACATGGCTAAGTACTGAATATAGCGTGTTGAATATTGAATATTGAATGTTGATTATTGAGTGTTTGAGCTTCAAAAACAAACACTCAATAATCAACATTCAATATTCAACACCCAACACTCAATTTAAATATCAGGCTTTCTTAAAAACCTGAAAAGAACCGCAAATTTAACAAACTCTTGCCAGATAATCATTTAGGAAGCGATTCATAGAAATAAATATTTGACTAATTTGCTCAAATGAAACAGTCGGTTCTAAGGGTTAATTCTATTATTTTTTTTCTTTGTATTGCCATGCTCGCGCGTGCTCAGAATTTAACCGGCATCTGGCGGGGACATTTTCGTTCTAATAATGAATTGTATCAACGCCTGCTTGGAGATGATGACCGATATAAGATGGAAGTACAAGTGGCCCAGGAAGGGAAAGGTTTTAAAGCCGTCACCTACTCATATAAAACTACCGTTTTCTATGGCAAGGCTGAAGCGACCGGTTCAGTCGATCTCAATTCAAAAAAAGTGCTTTTACGGGAAATGAAAATTGTTGAACTCAGGATGACAGTCGGGGATGCGTGCATTATGACCTGCTTTTTGCAATATTCCAAATTGGGTGATGAAGAATTTCTGGAAGGAAGATATACGAGCATGAATACCCGGGATTCCTCTGATTGTGGTAAAGGAAGCATTTTTTTGCATAAGGTTCCTGAAACAGATTTTTACAAAGAACCATTTCTGGAAAAAAGAGAGAAAGAAATTGACAGTGAAAAGAAAAAAATAGTGACCACAGCTCCGCCGCCTGCTAATAAAAAAGTGGCCGCAAATGCTCCTGTTGCCAAAAAAACAATTCATCCCAATACCGGTGTTACAAAAAAAGCTTCCACACCAAATCCTACCGCAAAAAAAACGACCCCTTCTGATAAAAAAACCGGTATTGCACAGAATAAAATAGCAAAACCTCCAGTTAAAACAATCACTCCGCAAAAAGAGCTGGTGAAAACAGATCCTGGCAAGCATATGATTGAAACATATAAAAAAGATTCTGTAACAAGGATCGAAAAAAAATCGATTCCTCTTATCACGCCCAGGCAATTGGCAAGCCGAAATAATGAAGTGGTAAAAACGATTACAGTAACAAGTCCGGAAGTAATATTAAATATTTATGATGATGGTGCGATTGACAATGATACCGTTTCGGTGTACTATGATAAAAAATTAATTGTTTCCAAAGCAAGACTTACAGATCGTGCAATCGTAGTTAACCTTCATATCGATGAATCCGGCGATTCGCATGAATTGGTGATGGTTGCTGAAAATCTTGGCGATATTCCACCCAATACCTCACTGCTGACTGTAAAAGCAGGTGAAAAAAGATATGAAGTCCGCATAGTTTCAACAGAACAGAAAAATGCTGTGATCATTTTCAAATATCAAAAACCGGAATAACCGCTTACATAATATTTGTTTTTTTACTGCTACTTACTGCTAACTTCCATTCAAAAAACCGGATGCGTTTTCCTGTCGTTATACTGTTTTTTTTTATTGCACATACTTGTCTGAATGCGCAAGACCTCACTGGAATATGGAAGGGCACATTGACCCAGGAACCAGGTGGTTGTTACTCCAGCTATTTTATAGAACTCCAGCTCAATTTTTCAAATAATGAAATTCTTGGTAAAGCCTATGATTATTATGATACCAGCAAATTTGTAAAGTTGAGTTTTACAGGACGGTACAATCCTCAAACCCGTCGGATGGTATTGGTCGAAAATAAAGTACTTGAATTGAACATTCCTGATTATTGTGTGGCTTGCATCAAAACTTACGATCTCATCTATTCGAAAAAAAACAATAACGACATGCTGGCTGGTGAATGGAAAGGTCATGTTGCCGGCGCTCAGAATGCATGCCCGCCGGGAAAAATTTATTTAACAAAAACAGCTTATTCAGATTTCAAAACCGGTATCGAACAAAACGATACACTGGCGGCGCTTCAGCAATTCATTCATTTGATGCCAAGGACCAAAGAGGTGGTCAAGACCATAATTGTTGAATCGCCCCAAATAAAAATTCAGCTATACGATAATGGAGAGATCGACAATGATACCATTACGGTTTTTATAAACAATAAGTTGCTATTGTACCGGCAACGCTTAACCGAAAAAGCGCTGACCATCGATTTCAATGCCATACCTGGCACAGAATATGAATTGGTGATGTATGCAGATAATCTTGGATCGATACCGCCCAATACCGCGTTGATGGTTGTAACTGCAGGGAAAAAGAAATTCGAAGCCTTTCTTTCATCGAGTGAACAAAAAAGTGCGACGGTTAAGTTTGTATATAAAAGAACTTCTGATTAGTTCTGATTTTTCTGATTGGGCTTCTGATTTGATATGAAAAGTTTTCGCGCAGAGCTCACAGAGAAAAGGAGGAAGATGTTTCTCTTTTTCTCTGTGAACGCTGCACGAAATAAATAAAAAAATCAGAAGCGCAATCAGAAAAATCAGAGCTAATCAGAAGTCCGCTAACCTCTTCAAAAAATCATCCTTTCTGCGTGTGGATACTTCAACAGATGAGTTATCCGTCATTGTTATATAACCGCCTTTGCCCTTATTATAGCTTTTTACATAATTCAGGTTAATCATGTGGGAATTATGTACCCTGAAGAAATTATAATCTGAAAGAAGGTTCTCAAACTCCTTCAGGGTTTTTGCGACCAACAAGGTGTGTTTATCTTTTAAAAAAATATTTGTGTAATTAATTTCGCTCTGGCAGCGGATAATATCGTTTACCTGTAAAAAAACCAGTCCGTTAATTACGGGAACACATATTCGTTTGGATATGCCCTGTATATTTTTCAGGTTATGGAACAACACATCTAATTTACCAGCCGTATCGTTTTTTGATATTACTTCTTTCAATTTAAGAATAGCAGCTTTCAGGTCATCAGGATCAACCGGTTTTAATAAATAATCGAGTGCACTAAACCTGAAAGCCTGTACAGCATATTTTTCATAAGCTGTTGTAAAAATTATTTCAAAATTGATTTCCCCGATTTGTTTCAAGAGGTCGAACCCGGTTTTATCGTTTATTTGCACGTCGAGAAATACCAGATCCGGTTGTATATTCCTGATGCCTGTCAATGCCTCTTCAATTGTTTGAAAACTGCCAGCAAGGTTAATAGTTTGCACAAAATGCTGTTTGAGCAAACCGTCCAACCGGTCGATGCAGTGTTGTTCGTCATCTATTATAATAGCTTTTATCATCTTAAAAAAACTAGAAAGTCAATTCCAATGGCAATTTCAATTCAACTTTTGTTCCTTCCGTGAGGTCCGATAATTCAACACCCGCTTTTGTTTTTTTAATTTTATTGATTATATCAATGCGCGACCTGGTGATCTTCATTCCCAGAGATTTTTTATCAGGATTCCCTGTTTCTTCTTTTAATACTTCCGACATGGTTCTTCCGATTCCATCGTCTTCAATAATACATTTCACCATTTCATTTTCCTTTTCAATTCTAATCAGGATCTTTCCTGCTCCCTGCTTTCTTGCAATGCCATGCCAGATGCTATTTTCCACGAAAGGTTGTAAAAGCAACGGCGGTACCAGCGTATTTTCCAGATCAATATTGTCATTTACTTTAATTTCATAGGTAAATTTATGATTCATTCTAAGCGACTCGAGCTGCATGTATAATTCAAGTGCATACAGATCGTCCGACAATCTGACTTCTTTTTTCTCTGAATTTTCGAGTATCAGTCGCATTATTTTTGCAAATTTAACCAGGTATTCATCGGCTGCTTTGATATTATTTTTCGAGATATAATCACTGATCGAATTTAAAGAGTTGAAAATAAAATGAGGATTCATCTGCGAGCGAAGAGCCTTTATTTCCGTTTCCGCAACCTGCACCCTGAATTCGGCTTCCTTTTGCTGTTGTTGTGCATCGCGTTTCCTTTTATAAAAAATAAAGATCAGCACAGACGCAAGTAAAAGAATTCCGGCTCCCCAGGCAGTAGCGTTTCTAAAAACACGATGACGGTTTATTGTGATAGCTGCCAATGCCTGTTTCTTATCATTCTCTATTTTTAATAACGCTTCCTTCTTATTGAATTCATTTTGAATTTCGAGCCTGGCAATATCCTGTTTTCTTTTATCGTTGAAAATGCTATCACGGATAATGATATACTTCTTATATGCGTATAAGGATTGGGTAAAATCTTTTTTTACTTCATACGTTTCGCTGAGTTGTTCCCATGATTCACCCTGTATGTCCAATATGCCGGTTTTAATTGCAGATTGGAGAGATTGATTAAAATAAGAAATAGCTTTTTGATAACCATCCTCTTTTTTGCCAATTCCGGCCATTTGCGGCGCAACCCGATAGGTTTTACCAATCTGGTTAAAGGCGGAAGCAAGGCCGGATTCATTGCCCGACTTTTTATATATCTGAATTGCTTTTTGAAGATGCAGCAACGCATTGGGATAATCGTTCATATTATTATAAACGGTGCCCATATTACTCAGGCTGTTTGCAATACCCATTTTGAAACCGACCTCTTCCGCAATCTGCAATCCTCTTTTATAATAGTACAATGCTTTTCCCGGCTCATTCAGATCGTCAAAAGCATTGCCGATATTGCCGAGCGTTTGTTGTTCTCCATTCTTATTACCTGATTCCTGGTAAATTTTCAAGGCATCAAAATGATACTTCAATGCTTTACCATAATCGGACAAATGGTTATAGATAAGCCCGATATTACTGCTCACCATTGCAATATTTCCTTTATCACCCGATTGCTCAAAAATTCTTAGCGCCCTGAAGTAGCAGTCTAACGCCCTCGGATAATCGGCAACGGTCAGGTAAATAACTCCGATACTATTTAGATCGCCTGCAATACCCGGATTATATTTATTGCTTTCGAATATTTGCAGTGATTGCTGCTGGAAATCCAATGCTTTCGGGTAATCGGACAAATTGAAATATACCATCCCAATGTTGTGCAATATTTTTGCGACACCTATACTTTCGCTGATTCGTCTGCGTATTTCCAGCGCATTTTTATAATACGCAAGTGCAGAATCTTCCAGGTTTTTTGCCTGGTAATTCACGCCTTTGTAATTCAATGCTGATGCTAATTTTGATTGGTTACCTAGTTTCAGGGCGAGCCTGATGGCTTCATCTGCTTTTTTAAGGCCTTTGTCAGGATCTATAAAACTATAATCGAAACTGATATCGAGAAGAGCTTTGAGTTTTACCGAATCATCCTTACTATAGGATCTCAACCGGTTTAATAAGGAATCCAATTCATGCTGTTGCGCGAAGCATATGCATGCAATAAGACCCATAGCGATGAGTAATGAAGTTTTTCTCATGAAGTCAGTTGGTTATTGTATACACAAAAAGATAAGCATTAATCTGCAATTATCTTGATTTTGCGGGCGAAAAATAAATGAAACCATGTAGATAATAAATGGTGGTTGACATGGCAAAAACTATAAGTTAGGTTTATGCAAAGTTTATTTACAACCCCTTTATGCACAGAACCCCTCATTATCTAAAATCATTTGTCATCGTCCTTTCCGGTTTCCTGCTGGTTGCCACCAGCTGCAAAAAGACCAATGATGGCAATAACAACGGCGCAGGAGACAATTACTATATTAAGTTTAAAGCGAACGGCGAACAAAAAGAATACAAGAGTGAAGCGGATATCACTTTACTTCCCAAAAAAGACGGTGTTTACCCCTGCCTCTTACAGGGATATAAGGATTTTAGCATGGGAGCCCGGGATGAAATCGGTCTCTTTGTTTTCAGCAATGATGCCATTGTATCCGGCAGTTTTTTCCATGATCCGTTGAAAGCTGTTAAAACCAACGGAGATACGCTTACTCAATTGACATTTAATTATAACGATCCCGCAAAAGTCGGATACCTCTCCATGGGAACCCTGGTGTATGCAAATGGAACAAGTGGTTTTCCCTGGGTAGTTGCCGATGCACAGCTAACCATTACCGAGCTCACCGCCACTTATGCAAAGGGAACTTTTTCAGGAACAACTTATAAAAGTAGTGATCCCACAATTACAGAAAAACAACTGATAACAGGTGGAGAGTTTTATTTAAAAAGAATCCAATAGTTGCTAAAAATAATTTTAAAATAAATTTTTATGAAAACAATTTCAACCAGCGGTAAAGTATATGATCTTTACTGGACAACAGGACGGGTGGTTAGTGCAGGAAAAAATATGGAAACACGCGTCCACGGCGGCGGAGGTGGCGGATATTCCTACCAGGGTACCGGAGGTTCGGCTCCCGTCAGCATCACCTCTACAACAGTGGTTCATGACCAGATATTTTTAGAGGACAAAGCAGGACAGGAGCACGCATTTCAATTGCAAAATTTCAATGTTGCATGCCGTGAAGGAAATGAATTGACCATCAGCTGGGCAATTAAAAAAGGAACAAAAACGGGTCCTTATATTGTGTCATACAATCGTACGACGGGACAGGTTTATTATAACGATATCGAACTCAAAAAAATTTTCAGATACCCGGCATGGTATCCGCTGATCGCAACACTGGTATGTTTTTTTCTGGGGTCAGCTATTGGCTGGGGAATAGCAATGATGGCGATAATTGCTATTTGGGTTGCATGGTTTTATTTAGGTTTACAGGAGGTCAGACGTTTTAAATCCGGCACAAATTTCAATGACTTTAATTGAATAATTTCTATTTTGCATGGATAGAAATTTATTCCCCGGAAGAAGCTGATTTTGCAAGAGCCCAACCGGATGTTTCCCGAACCAGGCCAGGCTCGTTTTGCCCCTTTGCACTTTTGAAAAAAAACATGCTTCGGAATATCTGGATCGCGGTCAGCCGGATGATTTTGAAATCAAGAGCAATGTTTGCATTCCGGATATAAAATGCATCCCATTGGTAGCGATGAAAAATGCTATGAAAGTTTTTGGCCGGTCCGCGACAACCTTTTAACTGTGCGATGCCTGTAATACCCGGTTTCACGTATAAGCGAAAACGATAGTTACTCACAACGCTTCCAAAATCTTCATTGTCTCTAAGCATATGCGGGCGAGGGCCGACAATACTCATATCCCCAATCAACACATTAAAAAATTGTGGCAATTCATCGAGACTTGTGATCCTTAAAAATTTTCCTAACCTTGTAATGCGCGGATCATTGGAAGTGGCCTGCTGATGATCGCAAACAGCATTCACGATCATGGTACGAAGTTTTATACAAAAAAAACTTTTCCCAAGAAACCCTACCCTTCTCTGCACAAAAAATGCGGGCCCGCGGGAATCGAGCCTGATCAAAATAGCTAAAATGGGCAGAAGCCAGCTCAAAATAAAAATAATTGTCAGGGAAGAGATCAATACATCAAATACACGTTTGCACAATAAATACAGCCCGCGCCGTTCCAGTGAGCTTTCAAATTCCTGCTCGGTTTTATCCGCAGGATGTGATCTGACAACATAGAGGTTCTCATTAATGGTTCCGGACATTGGTATGGGTGGTTTTTAAAGGGATATCGAGGATAGTTCCTGTTGCCTGCCAATTGGATACACCAATGATTGGGCATAGTAAGCATATATGTTCTTGCATCAGGTTTGGGTTTGAGGTCTTCAGTGGTTACACAATCTTACAAAACTTCCATATTTCAGCCAACTGAATTTTATAAACGCGCATTTTGAGCAATAAGTGTGTTGATTCGAGGGATAATCGTGCGGAAGACATTTAAAAAATTTAATACTATTCTTTAAAGTATCGATATACGAGTATACACTTAATGAATTGGTTTCTTCTTTAATAAGGAAATTGGTTTTATTTTAACCATGGCGCAATAATTATGAAGATATCTCAGTTCAAAATTTAAAATTCCATGTCACCGAAGGAATAATAGGAAACAAAGATACCTGCTTCGCTTGCACCTTGAGTGTTCCATTATAAGGACTTCCGGTCTGGTCAAAATAAATAAAATAAGGATTTGCACGACTATATGTATTGTAAATGCTAAAAACCCAACTGCCATGAATTTTTTTCCTGGGTTTATACGTCGGAGTATACGTCGCTGAAAGATCCAAACGATGATATGCAGCAAGCCTGTACTGGTTGATGCTGCTGTATTTCTGCGTCAACACACCTTGAACAATATAGAATTTTTCGGGAAGCGAAGTAGCATTCCCGCTGGCATATACAAATACCGCAGATAATTTCCAGTGTTTATTTAATTCATACATACCAACAACTGATAAGTCATGACGCCGGTCGTATTTCGCGGGATATTCATTGCCGTTATTCAAATCAGGAAATTTGCGCCATGTCCACGATAATGTATAACCGATCCAGCCGGTCAGTCTTCCTTTCGCTTTATTCAGATAGAATTCGGCGCCATAACTCCAGCCTTTGCCAAATACAAAAGATTCTTCCGGGTCTTTGAGCGAAGGCGTATATCCCTCTTTGTATTCAATCTGGTTTTGCATTTTTTTATAATACAACTCCACAGATGTTTCATAAGTATTATTCTTAAAATTCTTAAATATACCCGCAGTGTATTGCCAACTGATTTGCGGTTGAACCCGGTAAGTGCTCGGCACCCATAGATCCGTGGGCAAAGTAGTTCCTGCATTGCTGACGAGATGGATATATTGCAGGTTGCGGGTAACAGCAGCCTTGACTGAAGTTTCATCATTGATTGCATAGCGCAGTGTAAGTCTTGGCTCAAGTCCTCCGTAAGATTTTACACGCTGCCCCCTTTTGTAAACGGTACTATCGATCCGATTGCCATTGGAATCGCTTTGATAAATAGTATAAGGGCCGATTTGTTGAAATCCACTCCAGCGAAGACCCGCATGCAATTGTAGTTTTTCACTGATCTCCCAGTCGTCCTGGATATACAGCGCCATTTCATCGGCATATTTCTTATTTGAATTATTCGGTGAAAACCGAATCGAATCCTGGTTGCCTGAAAGAATATTTGGAGTGAATGCATGATAGGTAAATAATCCGCCGAATTTTATTTTATGCTGCGGACTTGCATAATAATCAAAATCGGTTTTAATAGTGAGGTCACGGATACCGGATGAAAGACTCAGGTTAAAATTTTCCTGTGATGCATTGAATGCAAATTTGTAATCATTGTACAGCAATGTGGTGTTGGCAAATAATTTACGGTTGAACACGTGATTCCATCTCAAAGTAGCTGTTGTATTTCCCCAGGGAATATTTGTACTGAAAGCACGTTGTGAATTTCGAAAATCAAAAACATCTCTTCCGAAATATCCGCTCAAATATAAGCGGTTGGTTTCGGAGAACTGGTAATTCACTTTGGTGTTCAGATCATAAAAATAATAACCGGAGCCATGGAACTGGCTTGATTTCGGAATGAATGGTTTTACAAGCAGGTCAATATAAGTTCTGCGCGCAGAAACAATAAAAGAAGCTTTTTGTTTTTTGATCGGTCCCTGGATTGAAATTCTTGATGCAATCAATCCCAAACCTCCATCAACCTGGAGCTTATTCATATTTCCTTCCTTCATGGTAATATCAAGTACGGACGATAACCTGCCGCCATATTGCGCGGGCATTCCTCCTTTGATCAGAGATGTATTCTTAATCGCATCGCCATTGAATATGGAAAAGAATCCGAACAGATGGCCCGTGTTATAAACAATGGCATCATCCAACAGAATTAAATTCTGATCAGGTCCGCCTCCCCGCACATACAATCCGGTATTGCCTTCTCCCGCATTACTGACCCCTGGTAATAATTGAAGGGTTTTCATGATATCAACTTCACCAAATAAAACAGGAAGTGATTTTACCTGGCTCATCGACAGATCAATCTTACTCATCTGCGCATTCTTTACATTTGCATCGCGTCGTTTAGAGTATACAATGACTTCCTCGTTAGTAGAAATTTTCGGAGCCAGTAAAAAATTCATGTTGATGTTCCTGGACAGGTCAACTGGCTCCTGCTTCGACTGATATCCCACAAATG
>Ga0137407_10000863_pt1 | contig 19957 bp, 22 predicted proteins | sample CZOMad2_2_16fung_FD_108410 | JGI IMG/M metagenome (GOLD analysis project Ga0137407, IMG submission 108410) | Vadose zone soil fungal communities from Angelo Coast Range Reserve, California, USA - CZOMad2_2_16fungal (Illumina Assembly) | ecosystem: Environmental > Terrestrial > Soil > Vadose... | reverse complement strand
TTCGCCAAGACGCCGTTCGTGTTCGACCAATTCGAGAAGCGCGAGCACTGGGACTACGGAGCGCTCTCCGACCAGTTCGTGAAGGCCGATCCGGAAGCCGGCCTCATCGGTGTCGTGCGCCGGATGCAGGCGGTCGACGACCATTTCGAATACGACGTGTCGACCTACGTCTCCAGGCCGCGGGACGCCCGCCCGGCCACACCATACCTCTCCTGGTCCGATTGGTGGGATTTCGGATACGGCGGCGTGGGCTTGGGGTTCGGAGCGGGGTACTATTACTCGTGGTTCTACCGTTGAGGGGAGAGATAGCTCCGGGGCGGACGGCCTGGGGCGCTCAGAGCCGTCCTAAGAACCGATACCCCAGCCCCAGCGACACCACCGGATACTCCTTCAGGTACTTTGCGCACGTCGTGCTGAGTCTTGGTTTGCTGGGCCTGGAGATCGGACGCGAGTTGCGGGTTGCTCGCGGCGCCGGTCGAGGTCAGCGAGATAGTGGGCTTCCCGAATACCGCGCCGAGGTCGAAGAAAGCTTCAGCGCCCCACCCTTGGTCGCAGGGGTGCCGAAGCCGAGGCCCGTGTGGGGGCTCGCGCCCGGGAATTTCCCCGCAGCCGTCAACGTGCCGACCTGACTAGTCGTGTACGTGTGGCGAGCCCGTGACGCGCGCGCGAGGAGATGTCGTGATCTCTGTTCCCCGGGCCGCAAGCGCCTCGCTGGGTCACCCCACCCGCCACGGCGGGTGGCGGCGATTGGGCCCCGCCGAATAGAGGCATAGGGAATTCCCAGCCGGGTCCCGCAGCCGCGCCTCCCGCCAGAGCCACGGCTGGTCCGTGGGGGCGCTGTCGAACTGAATTCCTGCGGCGGTGAGCTGCCCTACAGTTTCATCGAGACGCCGGCACTCGAGATACACAATCGGACAAGGCCCTGCGCCGCGCTCCGGCACGTGCTCGAGCGAGAGAGTGCTCTCCCCCTCGGGGCATTCAAGCCGCACATAGCGTGGCAGCGCGTCCACAATGAGTCGGAATCCAAGACGCTGGTAAAAGCTAGCGGCCGTGGCGACATCCACCGCTGGCAGCGTGACCTGGTTCAGGTTCATGAGGATATGCCCATAGGAACTCCTCCGCGCTCGGGCCCGCGTGCGCCGCCTAACGCATCGGGCTTAAGCTGCGGGCGCACTGCCCGCATCAAGTCAACCTATGGTCCATTGTTGGAGCACCATCTGATCAGACTGCCCCCATCCCAGCGGGCCGCGCCCGCCGCTTCAAGCGCTGGTTAGGCGGCGCGTACACGGTACCTCATGATCACGCGGTGACGAGGATCGAGGCCACGGGCCGTCTCGTCCGCCACGACGGCTTTGAGCTCGGGCCGGTGCTTGTCGTGGGACACGTCCTCAAAACCCAGCCGCGAGTAGAACGGCATGTTCCACGGTACGGCTCTAAACGTCGTGAGTGTGATCCCGGAATAGCCCGACCGCCGCGTCCACTCGCACACGGCTCGAACGAGTGCAGTTCCTGCGCCGCGCCGGCCGTGGTCTGGATGGACGTCGATCTCATCGAGATGGGGTAGATCCTCAGCGAGCATCTTGACCAAGGCGAACCCGACCGGCGTATCGCCAGCGAGTGCCACCCAAAGTCGACCGGCCGCCTGAGCCTCCCGAAAGTCGGTCTCGCTCGTGGTCTCGTCTAGCACGGACTGCGGAGCGTATCCTCGGAGGAGTTGCGCCGCTTCCCGTTCGATAGAGGCGAAGAAGGGGACGTCGAACGGGCGGGCTGTAGCAATCCTGAATTGGGGTGTCATCATAGTCTCGCGCCGCCTAACGGACCGCACTTAAGCTGCGGGCGACGTGCTTGGGGGCGCAAGGGACCGGAGCGCCCCGCGGAACTGCGCGGGCGAGGCAACGCAATTGCTCCCTACTTGCGTGGCCCGTCCGCATCAAGGGCTTGTTAGGCCGCTGACGTCTCGGGCGGCGGCGTGATGAGCGTGCCCTGCGCGGCCACGAGACGCCATCGACTCTCGCGCTCGAGGAAGACGTGCGTGTACCGGCTACTCGAGGAAGGGCGCCCGCGGAATCTCGGACCCGGTCATCACATCGATCAACAGGAAATCGGGAGCGAGGAGTTGGTCGAGGGCATCGCGGTTGACCCCAAGGAGAGCCGCGAAGAAACGATCGTCCGCCGACAAAGGATCGGCTTGACCTGTCATGACGAGATAGTGGGTTAGGTCAGCGGCCTTGTATCTCGATTCTTCCCCAAAATGGGAGCAAGTTGGGGCGGGCGATAGCCCGAGCAGCCTCGGGTCTCTGAGAAGCTGACGGGCTGGAGCGATCAGTTCTGCACTCTGTCTTGTCTGTAGCGGCCCCAGCCCGAAGCTTAAGCGCAATCCGTTCGGTGCCAAAAGGTTTAGCTCCCCTAAGCCATATGCAGGAGGCTACCATGCCATTAAATCGCCGGGAGTGCCTCACTCTGGTTGCCAGAGGCATTGCAGCGGGTGTCTTGCTATCGACTCCGGAGGCTCAAGCCGCGACAACTCCAAAGATCAAAGCTATCGCCTTTGATGCCTTCCCGATCTTTGACCCTCGACCGGTCTTTGCACTCGCGGAGCAGCTCTTCCCAGGGAAAGGCGCTGATCTGAGTAACGCTTGGCGCACGAGGCAGTTCGAATACCAATGGTTACGTGCCTTAGCCGGGCATTATGCAGATTTCTGGCAGGCCACGGAAGACGCGTTATTGTTTGCGGCCACCCTGCTGAAACTTGATCTCACCCCGGACAAGCGCAAGCAGCTCATGGAAGCCTATCTTGGGCTCCAGGCCTGGCCCGAGGTCCCGCAGGCCCTGCAGGCACTCAAGAGTGCGGGCATCCGGCTCGCGTTCCTGTCCAACGCGACCCCGCAGATACTCAACGCGGGCATCAAGAACTCCAAGCTGGAGGGGATCTTTGAACATGTGCTGAGCACCGACCAGATCAAAACCTATAAACCCGACCCGCATGCGTACCAGATGGCCATCGATGCGTTTGGGCTCAGGCGTGAGGACATTGTGTTTGTAGCCTTTGCTGGTTGGGATGTGGCGGGCGCCAAGTGGTTCGGTTACCCTACGTTCTGGGTGAATCGCCTGAACCTCCCTCGTGAAGAACTCGGTCTTGCGCCCGATGCGATTGGCGGCAACTTGAACGACCTCGTCAGTTTCGTGAAGGCTTCGGCAGGATAGCCGCTATCGCGGCATTCCCGGTAACGGTGCCGAACCACCCAGCGGAGCGGACGGCCCGACGGAGCATCGACTCTTTCCACCCGCCCGGCCGCTTTTCGAGACGGGGGAGGTCAATCGAAAAAAAGTCAGGTTGGTGCGAAGGTCCCTGGGCCCGCAACGCGGCGAACCGCAGCGACTCAGACCTCTCTGCGGCGCGCTTGTATTCGCCCTGCGGACCCTCAAAGCGCCGACGAGCGGGACGGCACAGCAGCGGCAGTCGGTCGCGAGGCTGCGCTACCGCATGGCGTTACAACCGAGCAGCGGACTAGCAATCCGCTGCGCCGAGCTCACTCGATGCGTCGAGCCGCGAATGGCAGCGGAAACGGCCTTACCGCCACGATGCCAACGGCTTATGGCGTCGCTGTCCCGCGCACCCGGAGCGTTCCACGCGCGCGCGATGACGGTCACGGTGCGCGCGGACGCCAGGCTGCCGCTGAACTGACGCCCGCGCCCATGTAGTCCTCCGTCTGACCGATCTCTTCTGCCGTTTTCCAGCCGCCAACGGCGCTGCGTCTGATGCTCCCATCGATGCACGACCGCTACCATTGCCTGAGTTGGCGATTCGATCACATTGCACGGAGGTTGTGACCTGCAACGCACGACCTGGGTCGTGGCAGCTGCCCTCTTCTCCCTGGCGGCGTGTGGCGGCGTGACCTCACCCTACGGGGGTGGAGGCGGTGGCCCGGTCGGCCAGGTCACCGTAGGGAATATCTTCTCCCGGAGTTCGCTCGGGACCTCGCGGTCATCCCTCGCGCAGCGACGCGGAACGAGAACGGAAGCTTGAAACGGGAGAGTGTTACGCGGCGACGGGTGTCGTCGTGATGACTCGGCCCGAGGTTGGGCCGCGATCACCGGATATCAACCTCTTCATCGGCAGGAGGCCGAGGCCATGCCACTCTTCATAGACATCCACAAGCACACTCCCGGGCTGACCGAGGACGCCGTCACCGATGCCCACCAGAAGGACCTCGCTGCACAGGACAAGCACGACGTGAAGTACCTGAACTACTGGTTCAACGACAAGACGGGCGACGTGTTTTGCCTCGTCGAGGCTCCCAACAAGGAGGCCGCGATCCGCGTGCACCGGGAGGCGCACGGACTGATCCCCGACGAGATCATCGAAGTGCAGGAAGGGTCGTAAGGTCGTGCGCGATTCATCCGGGGATGCATTGGTACCCTCATCGTCAACAGGAAGGAGCAAGGCATGAAAACGATCATGGCTGGAATGCTGGCGGCGGCCACCCTCGCTGGAGCCGCCTGTAATGACCACTCCGCGACGCCCGCGGGCCCGTCGTACTCGGCCGCCAGGGTGTCGGAGGCATCCGCCGCCGGCGGTGGAGCCCGCGAGGGCTTTGGGTTCAACGGCACCGTCAGGGGATTCCCCACTGGAGAGGTGTTCCTCACCGGCGGCGGATCGTTCGACGCCGCGACCGCTTCGAACGTCGTGCCCAGCGAGACCGACGTGAAGTCGGGCGGCGGCTTCCGCTGCGCCGCGGCCGTCGCCCAGGGACCGCTCAACCGGTGCGCGACGGGCGAAGGAGTGCGCTGGGACACCGCGCAGCTCCTGGCCTCGACGACGTTCAAGTGCACAGGCGCCGACGCGGCGAAGCCCGCTGCGACGGGTGCCGGGACGGTGGTGTTACTCGCCGACTTCTACCGCGCAGGCGACGGCATCGACGAGTCGTTCACCGCGCAGATGATCGTTTCCGACCACGACCTCGCGCCGGATATTCCGGGGGACCAGACCCTCTGGGTGCAGGGCGTGGGTTGCGGCGACGCAGTGGTGCACTTCAACAGGTAAGCGCCTGGTTCGGCCCGGAGGGGCTGCGACCCCACCACCTTCGTCGAGGAAATCTGACACAATGGGCCTCACGTCTCTCCGGGCTGTGGTCATCCTCCGGCGTGCTGCCGGCTGATGACTCCTACTTGAAACCTGCTAGTAGGAATCATTTTCATATCGATGACCCTGCTCAACGACAATCAGCTGCGCCGCCTCGGCACTTACCTGCGCCTTCTTATGCCGGACCTGGACACCATTGCTGAGTCTGCCGAGCTCCTGCGCGTGTAGCGAAGCGGCAAACAGCACCGCGGCGCCGACCAGGGCCTGCACCCGCGACAAGTGCCTGCCGGGGATGGCCATCATGATGGTCCCTAGCGCGCCTCGTGCAGCTCCCACAATGCCTGGGGCTCAAGCAGGCTCGGCCGCGCCAGCGCGACTTGCAGGAGCGCCGCGGCCTCAGTCTCTCGAGCGAGGGCCTTGAGGATCCGCGCGCGGTGGTACTCGATGGTCGGCGTCGGCGCGCCCCAGCTCCGGGCCCGGTCCGACGCGGCCAGCGCGTGCGCCAAGTCTCCGCCCCGGAACAGCACCCAACTGAGCACGTCGTAGCTCTCGACGGCGGGGCGCCGGGCGACGTCGCGCCGGGCGATCGCAAGCGCGGTATCGAGCGTCAGCGGCTGCGCCGCGTAGTACAGCGCGAGCGGGTGGGCGTACAGCGCTTCCGCGCCGGGCGCCCGCGCGACGCGGAGGAATGTCCGCTCCCAGCCTTCCGCCGCAGCCGGCGCACCGAGCGCCCGGTGCACCTCGGCGAGCCGGAGGTACAAATCGGGATGGGCGTCGCCCGCAATGCGCCGGAAGAGGAGTGCCGCCTCGGCCCAGTCCCCCCGGGCGTAGGCGAGATCGGCGAGCCCCTCGAGCGCGGCCCGGTAGCTCGGCTGGATCTGGAGGGCGCGCCGGTACAGCGCAGCCGCGGCTGCCTCCCCCTCCCGGGCGTGCTGAATCTTGGCGAGTTCGGTCACGCACCAGGCCACCGCGTGCGGCCTGACTTGCGCGCGGGCGAGCTGACGGCAGGCATGGTCCAGCGCGTGGTAGGCCCCATCCACGTGGCCGCGCATGGTGAGCATGTGCGCGAGCCGCAACTGATACGGCAGCCGACCGGGCGTGAGCCGATTCAGCGTGGACTCGGCGACCGCGTACCGGCCGGTGGCGACGCTCGCGTCGAACAGCCCGCCCAGTGCCCCTTGATTCCGGGGATTCCAAGCGACTGCCCGTCGCGCGGCGGCATAGGCGTCGGCGAACTTGTGCTGGGTGAGATAGACGACCGCGAGCCGGGCGTAGGCGCCCGCCGTATCCGAGACCAGCGGGAGGACCGAGCGAGCGATGGCCTCGGCCCGCTCCACGTCCGCGAGGTTCGCGGCGAGCTGAAACCGCGTGAGATACCGGGCGACGAGCTGCCCACCGATCATGAAGTTGTCGGGATCCTGCACGAGTCGCCGCTCGAAGAACGCGATGCTCTGCGACGTGATGGCCGTGTCGCTCGCGGCCACGGTCGCCGCGCGCGGTGCCACGGCGCGCGAGATCGCCAGCGCGACCCCGAGCGCCGCTGCACTGCCGAGCCACAGCCACCGGGCGCGCCTCATTGGAGGTGCGGCCCCGCGAGATAGGGGAATGTGGCCAGGAACGGCTTGTCGTTCGCATCCACGTGATCGTCGTTGAGCGCCGCGTTCGATCCGAAGATCAGGTGCAGTTCTGCCGTGATCACGTCGTCGTCCAGCTTGCGGCCGTTCAGGAAGCCGGTGGGCTGCGACAGGTCGATCGGCTGGAGGTCCGGCGTTAGGGCAGCCGCCAGGGCGTTGGCGGACGCGGCGTCCTGCCCGAACGCTAGCAGCTTGGCCACGATCAGACTCTTGAAGTTGGCCACATCCCCGGCGGGAACCGCCTCATTGTAGGCGTCCCTCAGGTCCGTCGGAATGAACACCGTCGCAATCGCCGGCAGCCCGAAGCGGTCTTCTTGCCGGAGCTCCTGGTGCATCAGAACACTCGCCTCGACCCGCGGGCTCGAGACGGGCGCGTAGGCGTCCTCGCAGCCGACCGCCGCGAGCGCCCCCAGGGCGACGAGCGACAGTGGCCCGAGCATTCTTGCAGTGCGTTCCATGGTTCGTTCTCCTCGAGAGGACGGCCGCCTAGAACTGCGGCCGGCTGGTGGTGCCCTCGACGCGCAGCTTCGTGCCGCCGAGCTGCGCGCTCGGCAGCTCGACGATGATCGCGAGCACGTTGGTGCCGGCGAACGAGTCGATCCCGGGGTTTCGGAACGACGTGGCCTGGCCGGCGATGATTTTCTTGAACTGCACGAGGTCGAAGAAGAACGGATCGTCGCGCACCCCGGCGAACACCGTCATGCCGTTGCGCGAGGCGATGATGGGAGTCTCCGTGTTGCTGACGCGGACCGTGGCCGTCTCGGGTCCATCGACGACGCGGCTCGTGGCGCCGGTCACGGACGGCGCGGCCGGGCCGCGGAAATGCATCACCTGGTTTCCGCCAGTGCCCGTCACGAACGCCTGAATCACAAGATCTTCGACTGCGTCCCCCGTGTTGTCGATCTTCCACTGATACAGCACGTTGGGGTCAAAGAAGGTGGTGCTCGCTTCGGACGGCGGAATGAAGCCGGACACGGTCATCGCCAAGACGATGTTGTCCGGGTTGACGGGGCTCCGGAACGTGTACACGTCGGCGATGTCGGCGGCGGGATCCGCGGCCAGGAGCGCGCTGTCCTTGTGGTCGGACGCCTGCATCCATCGGGTGAGGCCGAGCGCTGCAGCGGTCGCGAGCAGCAGGCTCCCCGCGATCATGCGGCCGCGCGACCGGGGCGCAGCAAAGCGGAGCATGGTTCATTCCTCCTAGAAAAAGAGAACGTGCGCAGAGCTACATCGTCTCTACGCCCGTCCCGGAGGTTCGGATTGCCGCGCGCTAACCGCCGCCCTGCCAGGACCCCACGAGGAACGGTTGCTGGGTGGGTTGCCGAGAGCCGCCCGCGGGCTCTTCGGTCACGGCGCTCAGATCGGGCTTGAAACCCGCGGGCATGCGCAAGGTGACGACCGCCCGGCCGCCCGGAAGCGTGTTGAAGGTGCCGAGGCTCACCGGTGCCTGACCCTTCTTGATGGCCCAGAGCTGGTAGGTCCGGCCCGTGGGGGCGGGCGGCAACTCAAAGGCCGCGACGACGACCACGTTGCGGGCGCGGTTCCAGAACACCCGCATCGAGGGCGGCTTCCCGGTAGCGGCGAGGTCCGCTGTCCCCACCGTGGAGTCGAGGATGGCAGCGACGAGCTGGCTCGCGCTGTCGAGCCGCGCCCGCGTGGAATTCAGGGCAGTGAGCAGCGCGGTCTGGGCGACCCGGACGCTCCAGTAGGCGTACCCGGCCCCCAGGGCGAGTACCAACGCGGCGGCCGCCGCGAGCCATGGGAGGATCGGTCCGCGCCGGGCCCCGATCGGCCGCACCCGCCTTGCGTCGCGCAGAATACGCTCGCGCAATCCGGGCGGGGGCACCGCCGCCGGCGCCGCATGCACCAACAGCCCGCTCACCTCGCGGAACGCCTGGACCTCCGCGCGACAGGTCGCGCACTCGGCCAGGTGCGCCTCGAACTCGGCACGCTCTTCCTGCGCGAGGGCACTCAAGGCGTACGGCACGGCGAGCTCCTGCCACTGATGGTCCGTCATGACCCTCCCCTCGACAAGAGCGGGACGAGCGAGCCGCGCAACTTCTCCATCCCGGCGCGAATGCGCGTCTTGACCGTCCCCAACGGCTCCTGCAGCTCGGCGGCGATCTCCGCTTGCGTAAGCCCGCCGAAGTACGCGAGCTCGATGACGCGGCGCTGCGGCTCCGATAGCTCGGCGAGCGAGCGCGCCACCTGGCGCCGCGCTTCCTGGCGCTCGACACCGCGATCGGGGGCTTCTCCCGCCGACGCGATCGGGGTCGCGAGGCCCTCGCTGTTCCCCAACGCCGCCCGCGTCAGGGCGCGGGCCCGCCGGCCACGCGCCCGGACGAGGTCGAGCGCACGGGTCCGGGTGATGGTCGCGAGCCACGCCGTCACGCTGCCGCGGGCCGGGTCAAACTGCTCGGCGGTTCGCCACGCCTGGCCGAACGAGTCGGCCACGACTTCCTCGGCGTCCGCCCGCTCGCCCACGATGGCGAGCGCAAGCGAGTAGACGGGTCCTCCGTGGCGGTCGTACAACTCGCCCAGGGCCCGCTCGTCGCACCCGGCCATGCGCTCAACGAGCGCACGGTCCGCTAGCGCGAGACCGTTCGCCTGGCTAGCCATCGCACTCCGGGGTTTGAGCAACACGCGCACCGCACGGCTTCCAAACTGGCCTCGGTTCACAAGTTGTGCAAACAGTCCAACGCCGGCAGCCGCTCTGTGTACGCACGAACCGGACCGGCGGATTGATCGCGACCGCGCTACCAGAATCCGTACACGTTCCCCCAAGCGCATCACGGGTTAAGTAGAGAAGAGGTCGCGCGGCGTCTCCCCCTACCAGCGATGCGCTTCAACGGAACAAGAGAAGGGGTCGCGCGGCATCTCCCCGCTAGCTAAAGAGCATAATTGTGATGTGGCGGGACGCAACGCGGGTAGGGGCAACGCTGGGTCCGAAAAGGGCGTTCTGCGGGTGACGGGGTCAGACTGGGGAGGGGTTGCGAAGCGCCGTGGAGTTAGTCGACCATGCTAGCCGCCCTTCTTAGCCGCCGTTTCTAGGCGCGAGCAACAGGCGCTCGTTTAGTTGGCTGACGTGCGGGGCCATCCCGATAAGCGTGAGATTCGTGGTTCAACGCCCATTTCGGCCATCGGGCTGCGACGAGCACAGCCCGATGCCGCCCGGCGTTGGCCCGCGTGATCCGGAGCGTCACGCCGGCCAAGGGGAGGATCCGCGTGCTGGACGTCTGCACCTGCTCGTTGGCGCGTCCTGGCCATCAGTAATTGACGATCGCGGCGAAGGTATCGGTGTTCCCGAAGCCGGGAGCGCAGGCGGCATCCGGGTTGGGGGCGACGGCCGTCTTCGACCCCGCGTAGACGGCGCTGCGGTAGTAGTCGACCGCCGGGCAGACCGCGGCGTTGCGCGCATCGGTCCAGACCGCGACCGCGCTCGTCGGTCCGGCGACGACGCCGATGTAGTCGCCGATGAACTGCTCTTGCAGGTTATTGTAGCTCGAGGCGTCGGGGTTGGATGATTGGGCGCTGATCCGGCGGGGCGAGGTGAAGGCGGTCGCCCCTGGAGCGAGCTGCGCGTAGAACGCATCGTAGACCTGTACCCCGGTCTGGAAGGGGTCGTTGTCGGGCGGCTGCGTGAGCGCGTCGAAGACGAGCGCGACCACGCCGCTCGGCGCCACGCTGGCCTGCGGGAAGAAGGCGTTGCGACCGGCGACTGCGAGGGTGCCGAGCTGGGTCCAGGAGCGGCCGTCCGCCGACACAGCCGCCTTCACCAGGCCCTGCCCGCTATCGAGGTCGCACCACACCACATAAACCTTCGTACTGCTCGGGTCCGCTGCCGGATGCGGGAAGCAGTCGACACGCGCGCTCATCCCCGGGACCCGGTTGAACAGATCGACGACGTCGAAGGGCGTGCCCCTGACTGGATAGTCGTGCACCTCGGCAATGACGATAGGCGACGTAAAGGTCTGCCCGCCGTCCGTCGACACGGCGACCACTTGGAGGCTAGGGAGCTTGGTTGCGTCGGCATTCTCGGTCCAGAAGGCCTCGACCGTGCCGTCGGAGCTCACGGCCATCTCTCCCGTTTCACGGAACCCTTGCGGCGTGTTGTTGTTGGTGGCGCTCACCTGGACCGCGGGCGACCAAGTGCGGGCCTCGTCGTCGGAGTGGGCGACGAAGAGCTTGACGTTCCCGTTCCCCGCGCAGTTGTTGCAGAAGAGGGCCCAGAAGAGATAGACACGACCGAAGTGCGGGCTCCCCGCCGTATGATCGCCGGCGACCCACTCGTGGTCGACGAACTTACCCGGCTGGTCCGTGCTCGTTGCCAGGACCGGATCGGACCAGGTGGCACCCGCGTCGAAGGAGCGCGACACGGTGGCAACCTCGCCGCCACGCTCGGGGAACGGGTCGCCCAGGCTCGCGTAGTAGATCACCGAGCCGCAGGCGTAACTGAAGCTGCCGTCGGCGCAGCGGCGCGGGCCGAAATCGAGACTAGGATCGCCGCCCGAAGTCCGGCCGATGGCATCGAAGCCCGGGAGGGGACCTCCGTTCCAAGTCTGCCCGTTGTCTGTGGAGCGGTAGAAGAACGAAATCGGCACGCCCAGCTTGAAGGGGCACGGGCTGGTCAGCGGGACCGTGGTCCCGGGGCAGAGTGGCTCCTCGAGCTCATCGTTGGCGCCGGCCACGAGGGTCCCGGTGAGCGGGTCGCGCGTGATGGCCGGCTCGTTCTGCTTGTTTTCGGGGAAGAGCTGACGGTGATCGAGGTCAACCAGGAAGTTGCCCCTCACCGTGGGGCTCTGTGCGGCAGCCTGAATGTCAGCGGCCGGCGTATTCGGACGGGTTGCGAGCGGGAGGTCGTGGTTAGTGCATGACGCGCCGAGGGCGAGCAACAAGGAGAAGGTAGCGTAGCGGCGGACCGTGATGGACTTCGGCGACGCAGTCATGGTACACTCTCCCTCTATAGCCATATGGGGCGGGGATTAGCTCGTTCCCCCGCGGTGGGTTGCGCGAGGTTGACCCACCAGGTCAGGCCTCAAGCGATTTGGAAGACGGTGCGCGAGAACCGGTTGTCATAGGCGAGCCGCAATTCGTCGCAGCTGAGTTACGCTGGAATATGCCTCGCGGACTTATCCCAGCAAGGCACGGCGAAGGTCTTCACACTGAAGCGGGCCCTTGCCAGACACCATCGCTGCAGACTCATCACCCCGTGGACGCGGGAATCGCTGTGCGGTAGAGGTGCCGGGTTCGTGGGACGACGACACCGAGCTCCGACGATGTGGTCGTCGCGCGCAAAGCGCGGTGGCCCTGGGTGAAGGCCACCGTGCCCCCGCCGCTCCGGTTTCAACGAGTTACGTGACGCGAGCGCCGGCCAGCGGGTGGAGAGGCCCGCGTCGGTACGAGTTGTGGCACTTCACGCTAGCGTAGGTTGGCAAAGTTGACCACCGGGCACCGAACGAGGGTCGCGGTGACTTCGAGCGTTCCCAGCCCGGCCGTGACCGCCGCTGTGATATCGTCGTCTTTACTCAACTCCATCGGGGTGATGCCTGACTTCCAATGGAAGATCTGCAGATTCCACGCGCCCCCGCGTAGCCGACCTCGGTCGGAATGAAGTTGAGCACGTTGCAGCTCGTCGCATCGTTTGGCAACGCTGCCAGCGGGCGCGCGCATTGCACTATTGGCGTGGTCCCGTCCGCACCGACGATATGGAAGACGACGTTGCCCTGGCTGATCAGCTGGGCTGCCTGCGGTGACGATGTGACCTCTGCCGTCGCTTCTTATTCGATGAACTGGTGGTCGTAGAATCCAGAGTTACGCACGCTCACCGGGGCGCTCGTGGAGAAACTTGGATTGAGACTCGCAGTGGGACCGGTGGTCGGGCGGTCACCGGAGCAAGCTGCGAGAGCGCCTACTGCTGCTGCGGCAAAGGTGATGAGCTTTGTCATCAATCCTCCCTCGTGAGAAGTGGTCGCATGTCATTGCACCGTGATCGTGGCCCGCATCGCGCCGCTGGTCGGGGTCGCGTGAATCCTGCAGTAATACTGACAGGTCACCGCCGACGAGGGGTTGAACAGCACCCCCGGGGCGGTAGCGCCGGCAGCGACGGCGTTGTCCCAGGCCGGGCACGCCGCCGGATTGGACGGATTCGACGTAGTCGTATGGCCGACCCCATCGGCGTTCTCCCACGTGACCGTCGTGCCCCTCATGATCGTGAGGCTGCTCGGATCGAACAGGATGTTCGCCATGCACACCTTCGTGCCCGTGGGCGTGCAGCCGCCGCTCGGGCCGCCGCCGTAGGTCCCGGTCCCGCAGGCCGCCACGAGCCCGATCCCCGCGAGCCCAAACAAACCAATGAGCCTCATACGACCTCCCCGCTCGAGTCCAAAAGGGCCCGCCAACTGGCGCATCTCAGGTCGCGGCGGCGATCGTCTTGATCGTAATCATGTTTGCGCCGTGACTCTCCAGCACGGAGCCCGTGACCTTGACCTTCTGCTCAACGAAGGGGAGCAGGCGCGAGTTCTGAGGATCGGCCGGCTTCGGGCTCGCCAGCATGTAGATCTTGCCGTCGTCGCCGAGGATCGCGAGCGGCATCCCGGACTTGGCGCAGGCCGTGGCGCACGCCTTGTGGCTCGGGCCCGACGCGCCCGTCGTCGTGAAGCAACTGAGATCGACGACCTGGCCCGTCATCGACACGTCCTTCCCCATGTGCATCCCGCCCATCTCCTGGGCGGCGAGCGGCAGGCTGCAGAATGCCAGCACCGCGGTCGAGATGATGAGACGCTTCAGCATAGGTCCTCTCCTCTCTCTAGGTGTGCGAACCGATCATGAGACGGCCGGGCGGTCGCTCTTAGTTACAAGACGTCCCGACCGGCGGTCCCAGATGGCTGGCGATCGGGTCCGACGGATTGGTGGGTCGCCGACCGGGGCCCGTTCTCACCGTTGCTGAGCCATGGGACGTCGCCGTGGGTCTACAGCCACAAGCTGAAGGCGATGAACAGCACCGTTTGGAACTTCTGGTAGCGGCTGCTTCGTGCGCCCACGGCCGCCGTATCTGTGACCGTGTAATTGGTCACATAATGGCGAGCGCCGCCCCGCACCCGCACCCGCGGCGCCACCCACAACGAGACGAAAACTCCGAGTTCAGCGCGCCGTGGTCCCCCGAGCCGTAACGGAAGTAGGAGAACCCCTGAGGCTTCTCCGAGGGCGAGCCCGCCGTCCGCGTCGGGCCTGTGACGACGCCGGTCGGAGGAGTCGGGACGCTAGGGTTGGATCGGGCACTTGAAGTCGTTGTCGGGGACGCGTGTCACCGTCGCAGCACCCGCGGCGGCGGCGGCGAGCACGGCGGTTTCGGAAGTCAACAGGTAGGGCGTCACGTTCCACGTGACCGCGAAGAACTTCCAGTGCCCACCGTGATAGCCGGCGGCTCCCGGTGCCACACCCACCACGCCCTTCTGCCCAGCGGTGACGCCCGCGGGGAACCCGTAGAAATTGTCGATCCCTGCCTGCGGATCGCTCGCTGGCGGCACTACGGTGCGCACGATGCGGCCTTGGTAATAGCAGCAGCCAGCGGGGAAGACGAACGGTGGGCGGCTCGCTGCCGCCGCGTCGAACGACAGCGTGCCGCTCGGCCGGACGGGCGCATCGGGCGCGCAGCCGGCGGCCACCAGGACACCGAGTCCCGCTGCGCGAGCCACGCGGCAAATCCTGTACATAGTGAGCCCTCCTCTTCATGTTGGTGCACATGCTACGGCCCGCCGACATCGGCGGCGGGCGCATGAGTCGTATTGATTCAACAGGCCAACCCTCGGAAAAATTCCCGAGCGCGAGACCCAGGCATGCCGCGCAGCGATGCCGATGAAAGAAGGCTCCGGTTTGAGTCCCTCGCCCTGCCGTTGATGCGGGCGTTGTACAACACAGCCCTGCGGCTTACGCAGGAGCCCCAAGATGCCGCCGATTTGATGCAGGAGACCTTCCTTCGGGCCTATCGCACCTTCGAGAACTTCACTCCCGGAACGAATGGCAAGGCCTGGCTGTTCACCATCCTTTACTCGATCTTCGTCAACCAGTACCGTCAGGCGAAGCAACGGCCACGCGTGGAGTCGCTGGAGGCGCTGGAGGAGCGATTTCACCAGTTCGCCCAGGCGCCGGATCGGGCATCCGACCTCACCACGGTCGAAGGGTGGGGGTGGCGGTGGAGCCCCGAGGTGGAGCGCGCGCTGCGGCAGCTGCCGGAGGATTTCCGCGCGCCGCTACTGCTGGTCGACGTCGAAGAGTTGGCGTACGAGGAGGCCGCCTCGATCCTGGGCTGCGCGGTCGGGACCGTCGGGTCACGGTTGTTCCGCGGCCGCAAGTTGTTATTCGCCATGCTGCAGGCGTACGCGCACGAGGCCGGCTACGGCAAAGGCACCTCACTGGACCGATGACCGACACGGTGAATCACCTCGGCGCCACGCTCCAGGACTTCCTCGACGGCCGGCTCGACGACACGCGGCAGGTCGAGGTCCGGGTGCACCTCGACGGGTGCCCGCAGTGCCGCGGCGAACTGGAGGCCCTGCGGTGGGTCCGGGACGTCGCGCTCAAACAGCTGCCGAGCGAGAAGGTGCCGCCCGGGCTCGCGGACCGAGTTACCGCCGCCCTGGATGTGGCCGACGGACGAACTCGGCCGGCCGCGAACTGGACCATCCGGCGGCGGTGGTCGCAGTGGGCCACGGCCGGCGCGTTGCTCGTGGCCGCCGCCCTGGCGCTGCTGCTTGTGTCCCGACCGCGAGCGGATCTCGTCGACACCGTAACCCGCGATTTCGCCTTGTATTCCAGCGGCAACCTCGCGCTCGATCTACGGAGCTCCGACGGCACGGCGGTCGAGCGCCTCTATGCCCGGGGTGGGATCGATTTCCGAACGCGCGTGTTCGACCTGGGGATGATGCAATACCGGTTGGTCGGCGGTCGCATCCATCGGCTTCGCGGCCGTCCCAGTGCCTTGTTCGCGTATCGAGGACCTGAAGGCCGAGACCTCGTGTGCCAGATGTACGAGGGGCGGCTCGCGGAGCTGCCCCGAAGCGACGACGTGCGCGAGCATAACGGCATCACGTTCCAGGTGTACCGCGCGGGAGGACTCACGCTAGTGTTCTGGCAGGAGGGCGCGGTCGTCTGCGTGCTCGCGTCCGACGCGGAATCCGAGATGGTGATCCAGCTCGCGTATGCCAAGGCAGTGAAGGTGTGAAACGCTTGCTCCTCGACGCCACCCTCATCGTTGCTGTCGTAGGGTGGTCCAACGTTCGTTCCGAGCGTGCCTTGCTCGACACCGGGTGGGCGAAGGTGCACCGGTCCAGTGCGCTACGGTTTCCCCTCCGCTGGGAGCTCGCGCCCCGAGCGCCGCGGCTGAGCGTCGCCTTCGCATTCCAGTTTCATCGTGCCACCAACGAAAATGTCCCGGAGGGACCCGTATATCGGTCAAGTTTCTTGGACAAGAGGTCGGCCTAATCACGCCGCCTGCGTGAGCCCCGCGCTCCCGGACCTAAGCGGCGTAGAGCCGCGATCGACCCTGTGCTACCTTAGCCGCGCGGCGAGCCCGTGACGCGCAGGCCCGAGTGAGTGGTGGGGACTTGAGAAGCCGGGCCGACGAGTGGGGAGTGGTGGGACCCGGCTACCTTCCCTGTGATAGGAACCAGTGTGGCGCCCTTGCACCCAAGGGGCGAGACCATGGGCGCTATTCGCACCGCGCGCCAGTTCGGGATTTTCCTGTCGCCATCCTCCTGGAAAAAGAAAGAAGGTACCCTCAGGGTTTGCCCAAGCGTCCCGCCACTCCCGGTACTGGTTCAGCTCCATGGTCCGGAAGCAACGCACTTTGTTGTCGGCCTCGCGAAGAGCGTCGGCCAACTCGCGCTCCGTGGCCCGCAGCCGCCTCAGCACGTGTGCGGGGTCATGGTAGTAAAGGGTCCGCCAGTGGTTGGTGTTGACGTCGCTCACGTAGGGCCGTGTCGCTCCTGAAAGTGCCCGGGGCGAGAATCGACCTCGCATGGAGTTGCCCCCACCGGATTCGGTGAGTATGGGGCCGACCCCGATTCCAGGCTAGATCCCTCGCCACCCGTGTAATCTGGCTTGGCTCGTTACGTCTGAGCTGCGACCCGCCGCGCCACGTCCCGGCCTCAACCGTTCAAGCGCTTGTTAGACACCGGCCTTCGTCGCGTTCGCGGCCGCCAGGCACGTGAGCTCGATCCGCAGGAGCGTGACGGGGTTGGCCGCGCCGAGTATTTTCCCATCAACCATTGCAGGAGGTGAGGGGATGGTCCGCACGGCAACGCTTGCGCTCGCGGTTGCGTTGGTTTCGCTGGTCATCGCGCCACGCGGGGCGGCGACGCAGGGTCGGGGGAAGGGCAAGCGGGCTCAGAACTCGGCCCGGGGCGGCTTCACTACTGCCGAACGGGATCTCGTCGTGCAGTATTATGCCGACCATCCCTACGCGGCGAAGCCGTTGCCGCCGGGAATTGCCAAGAAGCTGGCGCGTGGCAAGCCGCTCCCCCCCGGCCTCGCGAAACGCACCCTGCCGTCGGAGCTCGCGACGCAGCTGCCACCCCGAACGGGATTTGAGGTCACCATCGTCGGGGATCGCGTGGTGTTGCTGGATGCACATGGCCTGGTGGTGGACCTGCTGGTGAACGTGTTCCGCTAAGGGCGGCGACGAACCCTACGCGCACGGCTAGACGGCACGGTGCGACACCAATGGAGTACTCCGTAATGTTTCTAGGCATCCGTGTCGTACGTCGAAACACGCTGTATACGACGGAGCGTAGCACGAAGGTCACGACCAGACTCCCAGCATGGCAATCGACCCGCGTGCTCCCTCGACCGGGTGGGGAGCCTGGGACGCGCCGGCCCGACCGAGTGGCGGGGAACTTGAGACGCCAGGCCGACGAGTGGGGAGTAATGGGAGCCGGCTAACTTCCCTGTGAGAGAACCACTGTGGCGCCCTTGGGTGTTGAGCCCGACCGCCTCGAATGAAGGCGGACGCCTAACATGCGCTTGAAGCTGCCGGGCCTCAACAGTAGGGAACTGTTGCGTTGGTTCGCCGGCGTCGCTCTACGCAGGGCTCGATTCCCTTGCGCCGGCGGGCACGTCGCCCGCAGCTTAAGCGCGATCCGTTAGGAAGCGGTCCCGACGGTCGCTGACTGGGAGAACCGATCGTGGGCATGTGCGTGAAGCCGGCCGACTTCCAAAAACTCAACTTACGCTGCCACCCGCTTCTCAGCGACGTGCCTCTCCACGACGTCTGGGCGATTCCACTCAATGGCGGGGGGCCCGGTCGCAGCATCCGGGACGCGCGTGCGATCTTGTTCGGCGACCGGCGTCCACCTACTAACTTCGCGGTTCGAGGCCTATTCGCGTTGCGATGGGCCCTGGGGCGAGCGTTAGGATGGGATGAAGAGCGCCACGATCCGCCCGGCGTGTCGTACGTCCATCGCCTTGCTGAAGCCGATCGCTCGCAGTCTCAGGTTCCCCCGGGGACTCGCGAGGGCCCGTTTCGAGTGCTCTACGTCTTGGGTGACGAAGCCCTCAGCGAGCTTCGCAATGCGACCGTGCATGCCTTCCTGGCGCTCGCTCTCACGCCGAGCCCCGGGGGGTACACGCTCTACTTGGCAATCTACGTGAAGCCAGTGAGTCGTTTCACCACGCTCTACATGACCCTGATCGATCCGTTTCGCCGTCTCGTTGTCTACCCGGCCCTCGGTAGGCACGCTCAGCAGCGTTGGTCGCGCACATATGCGTAGGCGCCGCAGGGTCATGCTCAGACCGCTTCCTAACTAGGCTCATCGCCAGACCGTTAGGCCGCCGCCGAAGGAGACCTGCCACCCCATGGCTATCACACTCCCGCCAGAATCGACGAAGCAACTCCTCGGCTCCATCAAACGCTACGTAGCCGAGAACTTCGACCAGGACATCGGTGACCTCAAAGCCGGCAGCCTCCTCGACTACTTTCTGAAAGAGTTAGGACCTACCGTATATAATCAGGCAATCGCAGACGCCCAGGCTTACTTCTTAGCGCGCGTCGGCGATCTCGAAGGTGTCTGCTTCGAGAAGGAGTTCACCTATTGGCTCCAAGCAGCGGCGCCGCGCAAGGCCAGGTAATTTCTCCCGAGCAGCGGCCTAACAAGCGCTTTGAAGCTGGCGGGCGGTGATCGCTTTAAGGGAAGTTGCGCCCGCACCTTAATCCGTTAGACTGTGCTACCCGTCTCCGATACCGCATGACAGCGTCGTCAGGCTGATCAGTTGCCGCACCTGGCTTGGGTCGGTGACGAGAAGCGCGTCGCGCCGTTAGGTCCCCTCGAGTTTAGGAGCATTCACCTATGAGCCCAGCCCTCCTGTATCGAATCGCGTCCGTCCTACTCGTCCTCTTTGCCGCAGGCCACACGCTCGGCTTCCGCCGAGTCGATCCCCGTTGGGGTCTCGACGCCGCCATCGGGGCCTTGAAGGCGACCCAGTTTCAAGTGCAGGGGTTCACTCGATCCTATTGGGCCTTTTACACCGGGTTCGGACTCTTCGTCACTGTGCTGCTGGTGTTCGCGGGAATTCTGGCCTGGCAGCTCGGGGGTCTGCCGAAGGACACGCTGCGGAGCTTACGCGTGGTCACCTGGGCGCTGGGGCTCTCCTTCGTGGCGGTCACTTTCCTGAGTTGGCGCTACTTCTTCATCGCGCCGCTGGTCTTCTCGGGCGTCGTCGCCGCCTGTCTCCTCCTGGCCGCGTGGAGGGCTGAGACAGCTTGACCTAGTGGACGGACCGGTCAGGGGATTTCCCCGATGCCATCCTCGTGGGAAAAAAAGAAGGTACTGTGCGGGGTTCATCTCGGCCCCTGTGCACCCAGCCTTTTCCACCTACCCCGCGCTTTCGAGACCGGGGAGGGTCACTCGAAAAATGTCCGACTGTTGGGAACGTCCGTCAGGCCCGCGAGGCGTCGAACAGCTGTGACCTCCAGCTTCTCGGCTGCGTGCTGCCGCATACGCGCGCGACGCCCACGCCTCGTCGCTCAACGGCACAGTAGCGGCACAGTCGGTCGCGAGGTCGCGTTACCTCATGCGGTTGCAAGCGGACAGCGGATTCGGGGACTGGGATACGCTCGCGCGAGCCTTCGAGCGAACGATCCAGGCGTGCGGGCTGCTCGTCACGTATGCCGTAGCCGTTGCGGGGAAGCCGTCAACGCAGTGAGGTACACAGTCTCCCTCATCGCGCGGCTCGCAAGGGCGGTCGC
>Ga0137407_10000861_pt1 | contig 19974 bp, 17 predicted proteins | sample CZOMad2_2_16fung_FD_108410 | JGI IMG/M metagenome (GOLD analysis project Ga0137407, IMG submission 108410) | Vadose zone soil fungal communities from Angelo Coast Range Reserve, California, USA - CZOMad2_2_16fungal (Illumina Assembly) | ecosystem: Environmental > Terrestrial > Soil > Vadose... | reverse complement strand
TGGCAGAACGCGACGGAAGCGGGATCGCCGCCATGCTCGCCGCAAATACCGACCTTGAGGTTTGGACGGGTCTTGCGCCCGCGCGCCACGCCGATCTTCACCAGCTCGCCAACGCCGTCGCGATCGACCGAGATGAAAGGATCAATCTCGAGGATGCCCTTGGCGATATAGATGCCGAGGAATCCTGCCGCGTCGTCGCGGCTGATGCCGTAGGTCGTCTGCGTCAGGTCGTTGGTGCCGAACGAGAAGAACTCCGCGGTCCTGGCGACGTCGCCGGCCATCAGGCACGCACGCGGCAGTTCGATCATGGTGCCGACCTGATAGCTCAACTTGGTTCCGGTTTCCTTCATCACCGACTGCGCGGTGGCATCGATCCGTGCCTTGACCAGATCGAACTCCGCTTTCGTCGCGATCAACGGCACCATCACCTCGAGGCCAACCGCCTTGCCGGTCCGCTTTCCCGCCTCGACCGCGGCTTCGAAAATGGCGCGCGCCTGCATCTCGGCGATCTCGGGATAGGCAATGGCGAGCCTGCAGCCGCGAAAGCCGAGCATCGGATTGAATTCGGCGAGATCGCGGGCACGATCGGCAAGCCGCCGCGGATCGGCGTTCATGGCGCGTGCGACTTCCTCGATCTCGGCCTGGGTATGTGGCAGGAACTCGTGCAGCGGCGGATCGAGCAGCCGGATCGTCACCGGCAGCCCCTTCATGATCTCGAACAGTTCGACGAAATCCGCCCGCTGCATCGGCAGCAATTTCGATAGCGCGGCGCGGCGGGCCTGTTCGTCCTCGGCCAGGATCATCTCCCGCACCGTGCGGATCCGGGTTTCCTCGAAGAACATATGCTCGGTACGGCAAAGCCCGATGCCCTCGCCGCCAAATTTGATGGCGGTGCGCGCGTCCTCGGGCGTGTCGGCGTTGACGCGAACGCCGAGTTTGCGGACGGCATCGGCCCAGCCCATCAGCGTGCCGAATTCGCCCGACAATTGCGGCTCGATCATCGGCATCCGCCCTGCCAGCACCTGACCCAGCGATCCATCGATGGTAATGACGTCGCCGGTCTTGAAGGTACGCTGGCCGATGCTCATGGTGCCGCGGCCGTAATCGACGCGGATGGTGCCGCAGCCGGAGACGCAGGGCTTGCCCATGCCGCGCGCGACCACGGCGGCGTGCGAAGTCATGCCGCCACGGGTGGTGAGAATGCCTTCGGCGGCGTGCATGCCGTGGATGTCTTCCGGGCTGGTCTCGATCCGCACCAGAATGACCTTGTGGCCATCGGCCTGCAGTTTTGCCGCTTCATCGGAAGAGAACACGATCTCGCCGGATGCGGCGCCCGGCGAGGCCGGCAGGCCGGTAGCGATGACATCGCGCTTGGCGGCGAGATCGATGGTTGGATGCAGCAATTGATCGAGCGAAGCGGGATCGATCCGCATCACCGCATCCTTCTTCGAGATCAGGCCTTCATTGGCGAGTTCGACCGCGATCCGTAGCGCGGCTTTCGCGGTCCGTTTGCCGCTGCGGGTCTGCAACATCCACAGCTTGCCCTGCTCGACCGTGAACTCCATGTCCTGCATGTCACGGTAATGCTTTTCGAGCAGCGTATAGATTCGCGTCAGCTCCTTGAACGCCTCGGGCATCGCGGTTTCCATCGATGCCTTGTCGGAGCCGGATTCCTCGCGCGCGAATTCGGTGATGTCCTGCGGGGTGCGGATGCCCGCCACCACGTCTTCGCCCTGCGCGTTGATGAGGAATTCGCCGTAGAGCCGGCTCTCCCCGGTCGAGGGATTGCGCGTGAACGCAACCCCCGTCGCCGAGGTCTCGCCCATATTGCCGAACACCATGGCCTGCACGTTGACCGCGGTGCCCCAGGATTCCGGGATGTCGTGCAGCCGGCGGTAGGTCACCGCGCGCGCGTTCATCCAGGATGAAAACACCGCCCCGATCGCGCCCCACAATTGGTCATGGGGATCCTGCGGAAATTCGGCACCCGTTTCGCGCGCCACCGCGTCCTTGTAACGGCCGACCAGTTCGACCCAGTCGCCGCCGTTAAGATCGGTGTCGAGCGAATAGCCCTGGCTGTCCTTGAAGGTGTCGAGGATGTCCTCGAAGTGAGAATGCTCGAAGCCGAGCACTACGTCGGAATACATCGTGATGAAACGGCGGTAACTGTCGTAAGCGAAGCGACGATCGCCGGACAATTCGGCCAGCGCCTCCACCGTCTTGTCGTTGAGGCCGAGATTGAGCACGGTGTCCATCATGCCCGGCATCGAGGCGCGGCCGCCGGAACGCACCGACACCAGCAGCGGATTTTTGGAATCGCCGAAAGACTTGCCGGTCAGCTTGCCGACATGGTCGAGCGCTTTTTCGACCTGCGCCTTCAATGCCCCAGGATAGGTTTTGCCGTGGGCGTAGAAATACGTGCAGACCGCGGTCGGAATGGTGAAGCCGGGAGGCACCGGCAGTCCGAGATTGGCCATTTCGGCGAGATTGGCGCCCTTGCCGCCAAGCAGATCGCGAAGGCCCGCTTTGCCCTCGGCCTTGCCGTCACCGAACGTGAACACCCACTTGCCGGATTTCGCTGAGTCCGCCGCAGGTTTGGCGGCGGCAATCTTGCCCGCCTTGCCCGCCGGCTTGGCCGAACTCTTCTTCAGTGCTTTGCGGGCACTGGCCGAGGGCGCGGGCTTGGCCCGAACCGGCATGGACGGCTTTGATTTCGCAGCAATTTTCTTGGGTTTGGCAACGGCTTTGGCCATGACAGCAAATAATCCGCAGGAGATGAAGAGTTGCGCGCCTTACACCACTTTGAGCGGCTTCGCGCAAGCCGCGAAACCCGCCCTCACACCTACAAATGGAGCCACTTCAGTAGCCCAAGCCCGATCAAGCCGTTGACGATGAGAAAGATCGCGACGACCAGATTAAGCAGCCGCGGCATAATCAGAATCAGCAGACCTGCGATAACGGACAAGATCGGCGAAAGGTGAGCGATGGTGAGGGTCATTTAAAACGTCTCCGCTGTGCGATTTGGCGTCTGATTGGCGACATCTCGAATCCAAGATCGGCACCCTATCATCTGTGGCGCGGTTCCACGATAGGAGACGCTTGTCGCTTCAACGGGTTCCGGGCAATCGCAAAAATGCCGAGATTTGCAGCGGCGCGTTGCGCATTTTTTGGGGAACGATGCCGCGCGCGGTGCATTGGATGGCATTGAATGCCGGATCACACCGGCATGCATCATCGCGAAGGAGCTGACCATGCGGAACCACATACTCGCCATCACAGCAATCATGGCCGCCATGAGCGCACCGATCGCGGCGCAGGCACAGAGCGACACCGTCGGCATCGTGCGCGGCAGTACCGTTGTGATCGAGGACGACGTCCCGGGCATTGCAATCGAGCGGCGCCCCGCATTCCGCGAATATATCGTGCGCGAGCGGGTACCGAATTACACCATTGCGGATCGCATCGTGGTTGGCGGCATTCTGCCGGAAGCCGGGATCACCTATTACGACGTGCCGCAGACATTCGGCGTCACGCCCTATCGCTACACCGTGGTGAACGGCCGTACCGTGCTGGTCGAACCGCGCACACGCCGCATCGTTCAGGTGGTTGAATAAACGCCTGAACGTAACGTCCGGGCTGCCGCAGCGGCCACCGGACACAAAGGTCCCGCCCGGCCTCCCCCCGCCCGGGCGGGGCTCTTTTTTGCCGTACCGTCAACACCATCTCCGCCCTCATCCTGAGGAGCGCGCCCTTGCGCGCGTCTCGAAGGATAGCCACGGGTACGCGCTCTCATCCTTCGAGACGCGGCCAACTGGCCGCTCCTAGGATGAGGACATCCCTCGTCCAACCATCCTAATCCTGTATCTTGGAAAAATCCGCGACCGCGCGCGTGGCGGCACGGATTTCGTTCAGGAGCAACAGGCGGTTTTCGCGCACCTTGGGATCGTCGTCGTTGACCTTGACCTTGTCAAAGAATGCATCCACCGCACTTCGAAGGGTTGAAAGCGACTCCATTGCCATTTCGAAGTCTTCCACCTTAACAAAATCGTTCGCCTCGGTGACGACGCTCTGAATAGTGCGCCAAAGATTTTTTTCGAGCTCATCGGTCATTAGCGCGGGATCAGGCGCGCCATCAAAAACCTTGCCGTCCTTCTTCTCCTCGATCCGCAGAATATTCGCGGCGCGTTTGGTGCCTGCCAGCAGGTTCTTGCCGTCATCGGTATCGAGGAATTTGCCGAGCGCCTCGACGCGGCGGACAACCATCAACAGATCGTCCTGGCCTTCCAGCGCGAACACGGCGTCGACGAGGTCGTGCCGTGCGCCCTGCTCGCGCAGCTGGACTTTCAGGCGGTCGGCGAAGAAAGCGAGAAGCTCCACGATGGGCTTTGCCAGCTTTTCCTCGACAAGCCAATTGGGGTTCACTCCATAATCCAGGAGCTTTGAGACGATCGCCAAGACAGCTTCATGCGATGCTGTCGCCTGCCAAAGCTCTGAACGCATGGTCCTGTGTTGCTCAGCATCTTGGAGAAGCACATGCTTGTCGAGCACGCGCATGACAGGGCTCACCAAAAGGCCCGACAGTTTTATTCTCAAATTGTTGTCGAGGATGATCCGAATCACGCCGAGCGCTGCACGACGCAACGCATAGGGATCCTTGCTTCCGGTCGGCTTCTCGTCGATCGCCCAGAATCCCACCAGCGTATCGATCTTGTCGGCCAGCGCCACTGCAACGGAAACCGGATCGCTCGGCACGCGATCATTCGGTCCCTGTGGTTTATAGTGCTCCTCGCTCGCCGCCGCCACGGAAGCATCTTCACCCTGCGCCAGTGCGTAATACTTGCCCATCAGGCCCTGCAACTCGGGGAATTCGCCGACCACCTCGGTGAGCAAATCCGCCTTCGCCAGATGCGCGGCACGTTTTGCCGTTTCGACGTCGGCGCCGACCAGCGGCGCGATCTCGGCGGCCAGCCGTTCGATCCGCTTGATGCGCTCGCCTTGCGTGCCAAGCTTTTCGTGAAACACGATGGCATCGAATTTCGGCAAGCGATCTTCGAGTTTGGTCTTCAGATCAGTCTCGTAGAAGAACTTCGCATCCGAAAGTCGCGCGCGGATCACGCGCTCGTTGCCGGCGACGATCGCCTTGCCGCCATCGGACGCTTCGATGTTGGCGGTGAGGATGAATTTGTTGGTGAGCTTGCCGGTCTTGTTGTCGGTCTTGGGATCGTTGACCACAAAACACTTCTGGTTATTGCGGATGGTGGCGCGGATCACCTCACCGGGAATCGACAGGAACGCCTCGTCGAACGAGCCCATCAGCACCACCGGCCATTCGACGAGACCGGCGACCTCGTCGAGCAGCATCTGATCCTCGACCAGCTCAAAGCCCTGCGCGAACGCGAGTTGCCTGGCGTCGGCGAGGATCGCGTCCCTGCGGCGCTCGGGATCGAGCACGACCTTGGCATTCAAGAGCTTCGCCTCGTAGTCCTCGAAGCGGCGCACGGAAATGGGCAGGGGCGCCATGAAGCGGTGGCCAAACGTGATCTGACCGGCTTCGATGCCATCGACGGCGAATTTCACGACGTCGGGTTCCTCCGTTTCCAGCCCAAAGGTGGCAGTGATGGCGTGCAACGGGCGCACCCAGGAGAGCGCGCCGGACTTGGCCGAGCGTTCGCCCCAGCGCATCGACTTCGGCCATGGAAACGTTCTGATGATGACCGGCAGCATGTCGGCGAGCACGTCGAGTGTGGCGCGGCCCGGTTTTTCGATCAGCGCGACGTAGAAGTCACCCTTCTTCGGGTCGCGCTGGATTTTTGCCTCATCGAGCGAGGCCAGTCCTGCCGCCTTGAGAAAGCCCGCGATCGCAGCCTCCGGCCCGCCGACGCGCGGTCCCTTGCGTTCTTCCTTCAGGTCGGATTGCCGCGCCGGCATGCCATGCACCGTCAACGCCAGCCGCCGCGGCGTCGCGAACGCTTTGGCGCCTTCATAGACCAGCCCCTCGGCGACCAGCTTGTCGGTGACCATGCGGCGCAGATCATCAGCCGCCTTCGCCTGCATCCGTGCGGGAATTTCCTCGGAAAAAAGCTCGAGAAGGAGATCGGGCATTTGCTACTCCCCTCCCCCCGCTCGCGGCGGGGAGGGGTCGGGGGTGGGGGGTCTATCCGCACTTACCGTTTTATCAATCATCGCGAGAACACCTGACAGGTTCTCATAAACCTCATTATTCCAGAATCTCAATACGCGATAGCCGTTCGCTGCGAGGTACCGAGTTCGCGCATCGTCCGATGCACTATCAGAATGCTGTCCGCCATCGAGTTCGATAACTATTCTGAGCTGATGGCTGGCGAAGTCGGCGAAGTACGGGCCGATCGTCGCCTGGCGTCGAAAGTGATGCTCCTTGAAGGGAGGTTGCCGCAGATGTTGCCAAAGCTTCTTTTCGGCTTCGGTCGCGTCACGACGGAGAATGCGAGCGCGCGGAACCCGCTTGTCGACAACACGCGGAGCTCTCTGTGGCATCCACCCCCCACCCCCGACCCCTCCCCACCACGCGCTTCGCGCGCGGGGGGAGTGGAGCAGGTTCGAGTTTGCTGAAACGTTCAATTCCAAAATCGTTTTTCTCACGAAGCCCCGCCCGCTTCGGTATGCACCCAGGCTTCGCCGCAGGCCTTGGCGAGTTCGCGCACGCGCATGATATAGCTCTGCCGCTCGGTCACCGAGATCACGCCGCGGGCGTCGAGCAGGTTGAAGACATGGCTCGCCTTGATGCACTGGTCGTAGGCCGGCAGCGCCATCAAATGCGCCTCGCGCTTGCCGTCCTTCCAGCCCGCTTCGAGATATCGCTTGCAAGCCTCTTCGGCCATCTTGAACTGCGCAAACAGCATATCGGTATCGGCGAATTCGAAATTATGTCGTGAATATTCCTGCTCGGCCTGCAGGAACACGTCGCCATAGCTGACCTTCTCGGCGCCATCGCGGCCGTTGAAATTGAGATCGTAGACGCGGTCGACGCCCTGCACATACATCGCAAGCCGCTCGAGCCCGTAGGTGAGTTCGCCGGCGACCGGCGCGCATTCGACGCCGGCGACCTGCTGGAAATAGGTGAACTGCGACACCTCCATGCCGTCACACCAGCATTCCCAGCCCAGCCCCCAGGCACCGAGTGTCGGGCTTTCCCAATCGTCCTCGACGAAGCGAATGTCGTGCAGATGTGAGTCGATGCCGATTGCTTCCAGCGATTTCAGGTAAAGCTCCTGAATGTCCGGCGGCGACGGCTTCAAGATCACCTGAAACTGGTAGTAGTGTTGCAGCCGATTTGGATTTTCGCCGTACCGACCATCCTTTGGTCGCCGCGACGGCTGCACATAGGCCGCGTTCCAGCGTTTCGGGCCGAGCGCGCGCAACGTGGTGGCGGGATGAAAAGTGCCCGCGCCCACCTCCATGTCATAAGGCTGCAGGATCACGCAGCCATAATCTGCCCAATAACGCTGCAGCGTCAGGATCAATCCCTGGAACGAGCGTTCCGGGCGCATATGCGGCGGCAGGGCATCCATCGTCGGGTCAGGTCTTCGCGAGGTCGGGCTTCAAGCGCGCGGGACCGTATCGGCGGGGGGCTGCGGAATCAAGGCGCTGCCAGGCCCGAAAGCCACGAAGGCCCATTCGAAACGCAGGCTCGCGCCTGCTGCTCGGGATGAGGATCAGCCCGGGCGATACGCGCCAGTGTTGGGATCCCGCCGCAGCGTCTGAATTTCCTGCGATCTGGCGGCTTCCGCGACGCGCGCGAGACGTATCTCCTCCAATTCCCTGTTGACCCTCAGGGCTGTCCGGTAAGCCCAGCGGACCACGGCCAGCCCACCCAGGGCGCCGGCGAATGCGACAAGCGGCGGCATCGGTCGATCCTCATTCATTCGTCACGCCCCGTCCTCATTGTCGCGCAAGCCGGGCCTGTCTGCAATGCAGCGCCCCGGGACCAAATGGCGCGGGATAACACCGCTCAAAACCCGAATTTAGCCCAAATTGCCCGGCTTTCGAGCGCCGAAATCAGCTCGTCCGGCAAGCCCGAGACACCCTCCAGCGAGGCCAGTGTTCCCGCCGACCGGCGCCCCAGCAGGCCGGACAGCATCCCGGTCGCAGGCGCGATCACCGGGGTCGACACTTTGTCGCCGTAGCGGGTGCGCAGCGTCGAACGCAGATCGCCGATCGCATCGGCAAGGCCGAGCGAGACGGAGGTCTCTCCGGCCCAGTACTCGCCGGTAAACAGGACATCGTCGATGGCCTTCAGCCGCGTGCCCCGGCTTTGCTTCACCAGGGCGATGAAGATGGCGTGGATCTCGCGCTGAAGCGCTTTCACCCGCGCGACGTCGTCAGGGTCTTCCGGCAGGAATGGATCGAGCATCGCCTTGTGCTTGCCTGCCGTATATAGCCGCCGCTCGACGCCCACCTTCCTGATCATTTCCTGAAAGCCGAACGAGCCGCCGACCACGCCGATCGAACCCAGGATCGAGGAAGGGTCGCAGAAAATCTCATCGCCCGCGCAGGCGATCATATATCCGCCGGATGCCGCGACATCCTCCACGAACACCAATACCGGCAGCTTCTTCTCCGTGGCGAGCTGGCGAATGCGCAAGTAGATTTGGCGCGACTGCACCGGCGAGCCACCGGGCGAATTGATCACCAGCGCGACGGCCTTGGCGTTCTTCACTGCAAAAGCGCGCTCCAATGTCCGGGCAATGCCCGCCAGCGACATTCCCGGCCGCAGCGGAGTCACCGCGCCGATCAGGCCGGACAAACGGACCACCGGGACCACGGCGCTTCCCCGCCGCAATCGCGCCGGAATCCATTCCATCATTTTTTCAATCGGGGCCGGCCATTTTCGGGGATCATTAGATTGTTCCGTCATGCCGTTACCTCAGCTTAACCATTTCTTATCACGTGACTGTCATGAACCGATCAGCGCATTTCGCATTTCAGCCGTAGTTAGGCTGCAACGATGCAGCGGAGCAAGACATGAAAATCTATCTGCTGATGGCCCTGATCGGTATCCTTTTCACCGCGATTCATTTCACTTCGGCGCCGGAACAGCGTTCTAAAACCCTTCCGCGGTAACCTTTTCAATCGCATCCTGGGCAATCAGGGTATCGCCAGCGGCAATATTGCCTTCCCGGCGAGAATATCCTGCGCATTCCGATTGGGCCTTGCGAACTCGTCATTGAGTATCAGCGCGGGCTCGACACGCGTGGGTGCCTTTCCACCCTTGATGGCGCGAACCAGCAGGCGAATCGCCGGTGACGTCGCATAGGCGTGAACGGGCACAATCGCCAGACTCCCAAAACCGCGATCGAGCGCCGCCAGCACCTCGGCAATACCATCCGCGCGCCAGATCATGGTGAGGACCCCGCCGGATTTAAGAATTCGCCGGCTCGCATGAATCCAGCTTTCGAGTGTCGCAGGCGTCGCGACATGGGCTGACGCGCGCGCCTTGTCCGGCGAGGCGCGGTGCCGCGCCGGATCGTTGAACGGCGGATTCATCAGGACGACATCGGCGCTGTCGACAGACAAGCCGGCAGTCTCAAAAGCGCCCGGACCAGAGGTCACGTCGAGCACAATGAGATCGGCCGCAATGGCGTTGGAGACGGCATTGCCGCGGGCAAGCTCCGCCAGCCCCTCGTCGATCTCGACCAGAACCAGTTTGATCCCTGCCACGCGTTTGGCGACCGCAAGACCCGCGGCGCCGACGCCTGCACCAAATTCGACCACGCGATCGCCGGAGCGTGCCGGGGTCGCGGCCGCCAGCAGCATCGCATCGTGACCGGCACGGTGACCCGATTTCGGCTGCCGCAGACGTAGTTTCCCGCCGAGAAACGCATCCTCCATGAATTCGTGGCATGGCTCAGTCATCGGCCCGCAGCTCATGGGCCAGCCCGGCATCGCGGAGAATCTGGCGCGCCTCGCGGTTGTCGTCGTCATGGACCAGGATCCGGCGCGGCAAGACCCCAAGCGAGCCCTCGATGATGCTCATGTTCTGATCCAGCACCAGATGATGGATATTTGCGCCGTCGAGCAACGCGCCGATGGCTGAAACCAGCACAATATCGTTGGTCCGAACCAATTCCCGCACCTTTGGCTCTCCTCTTTCGATCCGACTGACGTTCCCGCGAGCGGGTTTTGAACTTCGTGCCCTTGCCGCGCTAGCCCGCACTTTCTATTGTTATATCCGAGGATAGAGCCAATTGGGCAAATGTGGAGACCAGCGTGGCGGTTATTGTACCCTTCGAAAGCCCCTCGGACGCCTCGATTGATGAGCTGGTCCAGCTTGTCGCCGCCGATATGGAGCGGGTCAACGCAACGATCCTTTCGCGCACCGGCTCCGAAGTCACCATGATTCCCGAGGTCGCAAACCACCTGATTTCTTCAGGCGGAAAACGGCTGCGCCCGATGCTGACGCTGGCGATGGCCAATCTGACCGGCTATTCTGGTGACGGCCATATCAAGCTCGCGGCTTCCGTCGAGTTCATGCATACCGCCACCTTGCTGCATGATGACGTGGTCGATGAAAGCGAATTGCGGCGCGGCAAGCTGTCGGCACGGATGCTGTGGGGCAACGAGGCGAGCGTGCTCGTCGGCGACTTCCTGCTCGGTCAGGCCTTTCGCATGATGGTCGAGGTCGGCTCGCTGCGCGCGCTCGACATCTTGTCATCGGCCGCGGCGACGATCGCCGAAGGCGAAGTCATGCAGCTGGCGGCGGCGAAAAACACCGCCACCACGGAAGACGAATATTTGGCCGTCATCCGCGGCAAGACGGCTGAGCTGTTCGCGGCAGCCTGTGAAGTCGGTCCTGTGATCGCCAATCGCCCCAAGGCCGAGCAGACCGCGTGCCGTTCCGTCGGCATGAATCTCGGCATCGCATTCCAGCTGGTGGACGATGTTCTGGACTATGGCGGCAAGTCGGCCAAGCTCGGCAAGAACGTCGGCGACGATTTCCGCGAGGGCAAAATCACGCTGCCGGTGGTGCTGGCGTTCCGCCGCGGCAATGATGTCGAGCGCGCGTTCTGGATCAATGCGCTGGAGCGCGGCGAGATCGGCGACGGCGATCTCGATCACGCCGTCGGGTTGATGACCAAACACCGCGCACTCGAAGATACCATCAACCGCGCCCAGCATTACGGCGCGATGGCGGTCGACGCGCTGGCGCTGTTTCCGGCCTCACCAATGAAGGCCGCGCTCGAGCAGGTGGTGGCGTTCTGTCTGGCAAGGTCGCACTAGACGATGAGCGGCACGAACCTGTCGCTATTCCTGCTGGCCGCGTCGATCATTGCCGTAGTCCCCGGCCCCGGCATTTTTTATGTGGCCGCGAGGACACTGTCCGGCGGCCGAAAGGCCGGTGTCGCATCCACCTTCGGCACGGCATTGGGAGGACTCGTACACGTTATAGCGGGCGGCCTTGGTGTATCGGTGGTCATTCTTGCCAGCGCGCAACTCTTTACCGCGCTCAAGCTGGTCGGTGCCCTCTATCTGATCTGGCTTGGTATCAGAACCATCTGCGAAGCGAGCAGCGCGCCGCCTGCGGAGACAGGTCCCACCGGAGCAAAGAGGGTGTTTCGAGAGGGCGTCGTGGTCGAGGCCTTCAATCCCAAGACCGCGGCTTTCTTTCTGGCGTTCATTCCGCAATTCCTGGAGCCGGCGGTAGGATATCCGGCGCTCCAGTTCATGATGCTGGGTCTGATCTCGGAGCGCTCAATACATTTGCTGACGTCGTTGTGGTCGCCGTGGCCTCCACGGCACGCGCAAAGCTCATGCTTCGCCCGCATCTAGTTCGGAATTTGAGGCGGGGCTCGGGGCTTTTCATGGCCGGACTTGGAATATCGCTCGCATTGGCGCGGCGACCTGCGGCGAGCTAGCTCAGCACTCCAGCATGAACCCACCATTGTGGGTGTGTGATCTGAACTTTCTGCGCCGCGCGTTGCGCTTCGGCGGTGTTCTCATAGATCGCAAAACAGGTAGCGCCCGACCCCGACATCCGTACCAGCCATGCCCCATTGGTGGCGCTGAGCGCCGCGAGCACCTCGCCGATCACAGGCTGAATGCGCGTGGCCGGTGCTTCGAGGTCGTTGGAGCCGGCAGCCAGCACTTCAACCCAGTCTTCGAGGGACGCGTCCTGTTCCGGCCAGGCTGTTGCCCGAAGCACGTCGGCAGCGCCGACCAGCAGCTCGCCGCTTCGCAAACCCAGGGCCTGAAAAACGTCCTTCGTCGCCACGGGAAGGCGCGGGTTTACCATCACGCAAGGCATCTTCGGCAACGCCAGCGGCAGCAGGGTTTCGCCGACGCCGGTCATGACGCAGGCGCGCGAGGTCAGGCAAACTGGTACGTCGGCACCGGTCAACTTTGCGACTTCGATCAGGCGGCCCTCGTCGATGGCAAGGCCGTTCGCCCGTGCCAATAGCCGAAGCGCCGCCGCTGCATCCGCCGAGCCGCCGCCAATTCCAGCGGCTACCGGCAGCGCCTTGTCGAGGACGAAATCGCCGAGCTTCAGACCCGGGATGCGGGCGGCGAGCAACTCGGCTGCCTTGAACACGAGATTGTCGGCGGATTCGCCGCAGGCCTGCGCCAGCGGCCCCGTGGTTGCGAGACGCAATTCGGATCCGGGCACGAGGCTGAGGCGGTCAGCGCAGTCGGCGAACGCGACCACGCTTTCGAGATCGTGATAACCGTCAACGCGTCGTCCTACCACCCGAAGGGTCAGGTTGACCTTGGCGCGCGCGTCCTCAATCAGCATCGGCGATCAACCTTCGATCAACCGCCCTTGCCATCTTCTTTTTTCTTGTCCGCGGAGGCTGCCGAAGAGGTGTCTTCGGGAAGCCCGTTCTGGATCTTGGCCTCGATCTTCGGCAGATCTTCCGGCTCGGGCTTAAGGTCGCGGGCGTGCGCCCACTGGAACTTGGCTTCCTGCGTGCGGCCGATGCGCCAATAGGCGTCGCCGAGATGGTCGTTGATGGTCGGATCCTCGGGCTTGAGATCGATCGCACGCTCGAGATTCTTCACCGCGTCCTCGTAACCACCGATCCGATAATAGGCCCAGCCGAGCGAGTCGACGATGTAGCCGTCGTCGGGGCGCTGATCGACGGCCCGCTTGATCATCTTCATGCCCTCGTCAAGATTGATGCCCTGATCAATCCACGAATAACCGAGATAATTCAGCACGTGAGGCTGCTCGGGCTGGAGTTCGAGCGCCTTGCGCATGTCGACCTCGGCCTTGCTCCACTGCTTGGAGCGCTCCTCGCAAATACCCCGATAATAGTAATAGACCCAGTTGTTCTTATCATTGGCCGGCAGGATATCGATTCCTAACGAATAGGTCTGGGCGCAGTCGGCGAACTTCTTGCGGCCGCGCTCGACATTGCCGAGCGCCATGATGGCCTCGAGGTCCTTCGGCCCTTCCGTTGTAACGGCTTTCAAAATCTTGATCGCCTCGTCGCTACGTTCGGCGGCGTCGAGGCTGGTGGCGAGCTGAATCTGCGCGTTGCGCCGCAACGGTGAACTGGCCGGCATGCGCTCGTAGATTTTGATCGCCATCGCCGGCTTCTTCACCGATTCGTAGAGATCGGCCAGCGACAACAGCGCCAGCGGATGATTCGGCGCGAGATACAGCGCGAGCTGCAAATAGACCAGCGCAAGGTCTTCGCCCCCGCGGCGTGTCAGGGTTGCGCCGATCCCGTAAAGCGCCTCGGCGGCGCCGGTCTGCGCCGAATCGACCAGCGGCGGCAGCTTCTTGCCGGCCCTGGTCTCGCGCAGGCCTTCCAGGACCAGCGGATGTCGCGGGAGCTTCTTGTCGAACGCCTCATAGATCGCCGCCGCCGACGCCCCATCCCTGTTGCGCGACAGCCAGCGCGCATAGTCGTCGGACACGCGCAGCATGGAGTCCTCGAGCTTGTAGGCGCGCTCGAGCCGTATACCGGCGTCCTTTTCCTTGCCCGCCAGTTCAAGGATCATCGCCGAATGCAGGTCCTTGAAGATCGGATACCATTCCGGACCGGTCAGCTTGTCGATGTTGGCAACGGCCGATTTGGCATCGCCGGCGCCGTAACTGGCCCAGCCCGACAGCAGCGTGGCGACCAGATCCGTGATCGGCCCGCGGATCGACTGGTTGATGTTGGCCTGCGCGGTTGCGTATTTCTTCTGCTTCAGGTCGCGCACGCCGATGACGAGCCGGGCAACGCGGTTGGACTTGTCCACCAAGAGGATGCGGTCGGCGAGTTTGACGGCCTCCTCAATATCGCCGTCAGCAAGCGAGGAGATGAACGCGCGATCCAGCAATTCATTGTTCTTCGGATCGGTCCGAAGCGCCGAGCGATAGAAGGCCGAGGCCGAACTGGCGTCGCGCTCGACACTGGCGTGACGGGCGGCAAGGTAGCTGCCCGCCATCGTCAGGGTTTTCAGATCACGGCTGGAGGGGAATTGCGCGGAGTTGTCGGCGGGATGCTCGGGCGTCTGCGCCGAAACCGAGCCGGGCAGCGCCAGGGCGGTAAAGGCAACAGCGGCAATCGTCGTCCAGCGATTGAAACGAATGGAAAGCATCACGGTTCGCCTTCAGCTCAAGGATTTACGGCAGGATCTTTGATCAATCTCGAATGCAAACCCAGCAGGCGGCATCAAGCCATGCGACAATGCCGCTTTTGGCGATCAACCGCAAGGATACGGGCTGGCAAATCGATTGGCAGGAACGACCCGGTCGCGCCAATCCCGCCTCAAAACGCTTCCAGTATGGCGGTATCGTGGCCGACGGCGGTGCGCTCTCACGCAATCGTGGTCACATCGCCTCATAATTGGGCCCGCCGCCACCCTCCGGCGGAACCCAGGTGATATTGCCGTTGGGATCCTTGATATCGCAGGTTTTGCAGTGGACGCAATTCTGGGCGTTGATGACAAAGCGGGGACCTGAAACCTCCTCTACCCATTCGTAAACGCCGGCCGGGCAATAGCGATTGGAGGGCCCGGCATAGACATCGTATTCGGAGGTCTTCTGCAGGTTCATGTCGGCAACCTTCAGATGAACCGGCTGGTCCTCTTCGTGATTGGTGTTGGAGAGAAACACCGACGACAGACGGTCGAAGGTCAGCTTGCCATCCGGCTTTGGCGAGGCGATCGGCAGGTGGGCTTTCCCCGGATCGAGCGTCTTGCTGTCAGGCTTGGCATGCGACTGCGTTCCGAACAGCGAGAATCCCAACGTGTTGCACCACATATCAAACCCGCCGAGTGCGACGCCGATGATGGTGCCGAATTTGGACCACAGCGGCTTGACGTTGCGGACGCGGTAGAGGTCCTTGCCCACGGCTGACGAGCGCCAGGCATTCTCGTAGTCGACTAGTTCATCGTTGGCACGCCCGGCGCCAAGTGCGGCAACGACATGTTCGGCAGCCAGCATGCCGCTGCCCATGGCGTTGTGCACACCCTTGATGCGCGGCACATTGACAAAACCCGCCGCACAACCGATCAGCGCGCCACCCGCGAAACTCAGGCGCGGCACGGATTGATAACCGCCCTCGGTGATGGCGCGCGCGCCATAGGCGAGCCGCTTGCCGCCTTCGAACATCGGCCTGATCGAGGGATGGGTCTTGAAGCGCTGGAACTCGTCGAACGGCGACAGATAGGGATCGTCATAGTTGAGATGCACGACGAAGCCGACGGCGACCAGATTGTCGTCATAGTGATAGAGGAACGAGCCGCCGCCGGTCGAATTGTTCAGCGGCCAGCCGAACGCGTGCTGGATCAGGCCTTTGCGGTGCTTGGCGGGATCGATCTGCCAGACCTCCTTGAGGCCGATGCCGAATTTCGGCGGTTCGCTGCCGGTATCGAGGGAGAATTTCGCGATCAGCTGTTTGGTCAGGCTGCCACGGGCGCCTTCGGCAAATAGCGTGTATTTGCCGAGCAGTTCCATGCCGCGCGTGTAGGACGGCTTGTGCGAGCCGTCTTTGGCAATTCCCATGTCGCCGGTCGCAATCCCGCGCACCGCGCCCTTTTCGTCGTAGAGCATTTCCGCCGCGGCAAAACCGGGGTAGATCTCGACGCCGAGCGCCTCGGCCTTGCGCGCGAGCCAGCGGCAGACATTGCCGAGCGAGCCGATATAGCAATGATGGTTGTTCTTCATCAGCGGCGGCATCATGATGTTCGGCAGCCGGATCGCGGCACCCGCCGTGTTCCAGTAGAACCGGTCTTCGCGCACCTGCGTCTTCAGCGGGCAATCGGGGTCCTGGCGCCAATCCGGAATCAGTTGATCGAGCGCCACCGGATCGATCACCGCGCCGGATAAGATGTGAGCGCCGACTTCGGAGCCCTTCTCGACGACCACCACACTGAGATCAGCATTGAGCTGCTTCAGCCGGATCGCCGCGGCGAGGCCCGACGGCCCCGCGCCGATAATCACGACATCGAATTCCATGGATTCGCGCGGCTGCAATTCTTCGGTGCTCATGGTCTGGTCTCGGCCCGGTTGAGAAGCTTATACGGCTCGTCCATTGGCGTTTGTTTCCGATTTTTACCGGAAGAACAACCATGGAAATGCCGCTTGGGGCGTTTCGTTGCAGAGCAATCCGTCCTAGATTGCAAGGATGCCCGTGACATCGCTCCATGATGCCTGACCCAGCGCCTACCGTTCAGCAATTGCTGGCCTTTTATCTGGAGGCCGGGGTCGATTGTGCACTGACCGAGGAACCGGTCAACCGGCTATCGGATCCTGATATTGTCCCTGGCCGCGGCGAAATGATGCCGTCCAGCCCCATCATCACCGCACCCGCCGCAATTCCGGCCGTACGCGCAGACGCAGCGCCGGCGCCGGAGGCCGCCATTGCCTCGGCGCGGGAGGCCGCACGGACCGCGCCTTCGCTTGAAGTGCTGCGCGGACTGCTCGAGAATTTCGACGGCTGCGCGCTCAAATCCACCGCTACCCGCCTGGTTTTCGCCGACGGCAACCCGCGATCGCGCATCATGTTTGTCGGCGAGGCGCCGGGACGCGAAGAAGACATCGAGGGACTGCCCTTCGTCGGGCGTTCCGGCAAACTGCTGGACCGGATGATCGCGGCCATCGGACTGGACCGTACCAGCGCTTACATCGCCAATGTCATTCCATGGCGGCCGCCGGGCAACCGCACGCCGACGCCGCAGGAGACCCAGATCTGCCTGCCGTTCATCCAGCGACAGATCGAACTGGTTGATCCCGATGTGCTGGTGACGCTCGGCAATCCCTCGACGCAAACCCTGCTGTCGACGCGCGAAGGCATCATGAAGACCCGCGGCCGTTGGTTCGACTACGACACCGGCACGCGCGTGATCCGCGCCATTGCCACGTTCCATCCGGCGTATCTGCTACGCTCGCCGTCCTATAAACGCATGGCGTGGCAGGATTTGCGCGCGATCGCGAAAGCGCTGCAACAACGCGCCTCACCCTGAGGGTCAAGCTACCGCGTCTTTGGCCGCACAATGGCCCAGCCGATCCGCAGCAGCGGCTGGCGTCCGTTCACCAGCCACTCGAACGACCGCGGCACTTCGGGCACGAGGCCCGGAAACCACTGCGCGATATCGGGTGGCGGCGTGCCGGCCGTGTCGGAAGCGCGCCAAACCACCACGCCGCCGGTTTCGTTGAACCTCGCCAAATTCAGCCACGGCGTCCGTTCCGGCGACGCGGTGAGGAACAGATGCGGACGGCTGGGGCTCAATGTGATCAGCGTCGCAAGCTGGGCATCGCCGCTCACCGAGCCGAGCCGCTGGTTGGTCCGTCGCTCGAAGCTTTCATCGAAAAAAATTGCCATCGCGGTCGAAGGGAGTGAGGTCGCCACCTCGCCGCTTCCGGTCCAAGGCAGCAAGAGCGTCGTTGCGATAGCCGCAAACGCGGGGGCGACAATAGCGGCCGCCCAGACCGAACGCAGCATCCGCTGGCGGCGAAGGTGAATCAGATCGCCGGTCGCCACCACCGTCGCCAGCCCCGACATCATGAGCGCGATGCCAGTTCCACCCACGACATGGTCGAGACCGAACAGGCTGGCAATCAGGCTACCCGCGAGCGCGGGGCCGATGGCGAAGAAATAGACAAAATCCCGCGCAAGCGGCTCGACCGGCGGCCGAAAAATGATCGGCGTTTCTTCCGGGTTGCGGCCGAACCAGTTGTAATTGAGCGCTACCAATATGACGATGCCGGACATCGCAAATAGCAGGCCGCCGAGCAGTCCAACCCAGTGTAGCGCCCCCTCGCCTAAATCCACGGCCGCCGGCCAATGCGGCGAAACAAGCGCATCGGCACGGATCAGCCAGACGATATAAGGCAGCGCCAGCACGACGATCACCAAAAGCGCGAACACCGGATCGAACGACATCAGCGTGCGCCGTCCGCGCATGGTTGCGAGCGCAAATCCGGCTATCAGCGCCAGCAGACCAATCGCGGCGGGGGTCGTCAGCAGCAGAAGTCCGGCTTCGATGGACCAGGCGAACCACGCATTGCGCCTGTTTTGGCCGATCAGTTGCCACGAATGCAGCAGCAGCAGCGCCCAGAGCGGACGCGCCAGCACCAGGGGACCGAACTCGACGCCGGGCGAACTGAACGCCAGGATCGTCATGGTCAGGAGGACCGCGAGCACCGCCTGTTGTCCGCCGACAACCGCGCGCGCCAGCAGGAACAATGTCCAGAAGGTCGCCACGGAACAAAGCTGCGCCAGCAGATAGACGCCGAACATGTGATTGCCCGCGGCGCGAAACGCGAGATCGGCGAGCCAGAACGCCAAGGGCGGCCCAAGATCGGTTCCTACCTGGTATTCCCGGCCATAGGCGAGCACGGTGGCAAGGTCACCCGGAGGGCTGCGATATAGCAGCATCGGCACGAACAGCCACAACCCCGCCTGCAACAAAACCACAAGCCAGACCACCAGCCGCGGCCGGGCGCGGATCAATTCGATAACGAGCGAGGTGAAACGCATGAAACGTCCGAGAGGGGCGTGCAAGCCGGCTTATTTGATCCGAGATGTTTGATAAAGCGCGCAAGGCGCCGAGGCAACTGCGGTGGCCACTGCGTCAGGCTGTGGCGGAAATTTCCGTCGTAGCCGGCCCTTCCAACGCGAACAGGTCCGCTTCGCGTTTGACCGTCCAGGGCTGATGCTTTTCCCGCGCAGCGACAACGGGCGCAAAGTAGCTGCGGTGGTGGATGGAGGGACCCAATCGGTCAAGCGCCTCGAGATGCTCGGGCACACTATAGCCCTTGTGGGATTCGAATCCGTAGCCCGGACAATCCTGCGCCAGGGCGCACATCAGCCGGTCGCGGGTCACCTTGGCGATGATCGAGGCCGCCGCGATCGAGATAACCAGCCCGTCGCCTCCGATCACGGCCTCGCAGTCGCATGGCGCATCGAGCCGGTCGCGGCCGTCGACGAAAACATGCTTCGGCATTTCCGGCAACGCGTGGACGGCGCGCGCCAACGCCCATAACGACGCGCGCAGGATATTGTCGCGATCGATGCGCGCCGGCGAGGCGAAGGCAACCGCAAACGATGCGGTCGCGCAGATTTCCTCGAACAGTTCCTCGCGGCGTTCCGCGGTCAGCCGCTTGGAATCGTCGATGCCTTTGGGAATCCGCTTCGGATCGAGCACAACGGCCGCGGCGACCACCGGTCCCGCCAGCGGGCCGCGGCCCGCTTCGTCGCAACCAGCCACCGGCCACACGCCGCGCTTGAGCAGCGCGCGCTCGCGGCGAAAGCTCGGCGGCGCGACCGCGATCACGCCCTTCGGCAGTTTGGGCGGCTCTTGCCTCGACTTGTCTCGAATCATGGAAGCGATCGTTGCGCAGGCGGCTATCCCCGCACAACGAAAAAATTGATCTATGCCCGCTGTTCACGGACACGCTGGCGCCACTCTCCGATTTCCAAGCAAAATACACTGCGGTTTGCGCGCCCGGGTTCCGCTACGTCCTTCAGATACCGCAGGCCGAGCTTTTTGAGGACGTGAATC
>Ga0137407_10000859_pt1 | contig 19998 bp, 18 predicted proteins | sample CZOMad2_2_16fung_FD_108410 | JGI IMG/M metagenome (GOLD analysis project Ga0137407, IMG submission 108410) | Vadose zone soil fungal communities from Angelo Coast Range Reserve, California, USA - CZOMad2_2_16fungal (Illumina Assembly) | ecosystem: Environmental > Terrestrial > Soil > Vadose... | reverse complement strand
GATCGAAATCGTGCCGGCCGGCGTCAACAAACGCGGGTTTTGTCGCCGCGGCAGATGGAGCGAATCCTGGAGACCGCTGAGATACGACCAGCCCGGCGTAAAGCCGATCATCGCGACGCGGTAGTCGCCGGCAATGTGCCGCGCGACGATGTCGTCAGGCGTGGTCTTCAGCGTCTTGGCGACATCCTCAAGGTCGATGCCATGCTCGCCGCCATACACCACGGGAATCCGCCAGCGCCGCGTGTTCTGCGTTGGCGGAACCGGCCGTCGCGCGAGTTCGACGAGTTTCTTGCCCAACGTATCGAAATCAATCTGGGTGGGATCGTAGTGAACCAGCAGGGATCGATAAGTCGGGACTGCTTCGGTCACACCGGAAATGGGCTCACGCGCCAGCGTCTGGTCGAGCGCGAGCACCCGGTGGTTTGCGGCATCATCGATATTGCGGCTGAATTCCACCGTGATGGCGCTGTCGCCACTCGGCAAAAGGCGGGGTGGGGAGAGTGTCGCGGCCATGGCCTTCTAAGCTCGTCGGTTGGCGCAAGCTTTAGCGTGTTTTCGCGAGAAGTGGAATTCGCTTCACGCAAATAAGCCAACAGGTTCAATAAATTAATCAAGCATGCTGTGATAAGGTGCGCTGATCCCAGAGATGCGATACCTCTCTTGGACGGCAGTTCACCACGGCTCTTGACGCGAGGCGCGTGCCCCGCAAGATGCCGGATCGATCCATCCCCACCGGAGTTGTTTTTTCGATGTCCCTGACCCCCGAAGCCCTTGCGACGCTGTCCCGCGTTTCCACCGCCACCATCACTACGGTTCTCCTCAAAAAGGGCCTGCGAAACGTCTGGATGCGGGGTACGCGTCCGCTGCGGCCGGGGCAGAAGCGCCTGGTTGGAGCAGCCTTTACGTTGCGCTTCGTGCCTGCCCGGGAAGATCTGGCGACGCCGGAATCATGGTCGTCGCCGATTTCGACCAGAACCGCAATCGAAGCGATGCCGGAGGGTTGTATCGCGGTGGTCGATGCCATGGGCGTCACCGATGCCGGCATTTTCGGCGATATATTGTGCGCACGCATGGTCAAGCGGGGGGTCGCCGCGCTGGTCACCGATGGCGTTGTCCGCGATCTCGAGGGCGTGCTTGGCACCGGACTGCCTGTCTGGTGTGACGGATATGCGGCGCCGCCTTCGGTCGCCGGGCTGACATTCGTCGGCTGGGGCGAGCCGATCGGTTGCGGCGGCGTGGCCATCTTCCCGGACGATATTGTCGTTGCCGATCAGGACGGCGCGGTCGTGATTCCAAAAGCGTTTCTCGACCTTATTCTGGCCGAAGGCGCCGAGCAGGAGAGAATGGAAGGCTGGATCGTCGATCAGGTCAACAACGGCGCGGTGCTGCCCGGCCTCTATCCCATGAATGCCGAGACCAAGGCGCGCTACGCGGCCTCGAAGAAATAGTCCGACACACCGAATGGAGTGATCGCAGGAGGAAAGTCTATGGATATCCATCTCGCCGGCTCGCGACCAACCCGCCTCGCGCCCAAGGAGTACTTCACCGGCACGGTCTGGCAGGACCCCATCGTTGCCGCGCCGGCACCAGCCCGCGTTGTCGCGACCCGCGTGTCCTTCGAACCGGGCGCGCGGACAAACTGGCACACGCATCCGCTCGGCCAGACGCTGTACGTCATCTCAGGCGTGGGCCGGGTCCAGGCCAAGGGCGGGCCGGTGCGCGAGATCAGACCCGGCGATGTGGTCTGGATTCCGCCGGGCGAAAAACACTGGCATGGTGGCTCTCCGACCAACGGCATGACCCACATTGCGACGCAGGAATCGCTGGAGGGCAGTCATGCGACCTGGATGGAGCCGGTGAGCGACGCCGATTATTCCGCCAAAGTCGGCCAATAGCCGCCGCGCAGTCGGCTAGATCCGCTGGGCGGTCGGTGCTGATAACTACTGAAGTTTTGTCAGTACGGCTGTCTTGATCGCGCTTTCAAAAATAAATCCGCTCGCTGTTCTCTTTTGGACTCCAAATCATCGCCGGTCGGACGCAGTATTCGGTTGTTGTCGGAATGATCGTTTTTCGACAATGACGACGGGCAAGCGCACGTCGTCATGGCACGGCAGGGCAGGCGCGGCCTGTCATTGTCATCGTACGCTCGGCACCGCCTCGCGCGGCTCCACGTCGCAACGATTACAGGCCGTCGGCGTCCAACCCGACGGCCTTGTTGCGTTTGCGCAGCGTTGTCTGGATTCAACCCAGTCTCAGTACAAAAGCCTGGAGGATGGACGTGTGGTCAAATCAAGCTTATTTGGAGATCGCGCCGCGTCAGGGGATCGCAATCGTGACCATCTCAATGCATCAATCATCGGTCGGGGTTTTCACTCAGTTCCTCGGCAGCCTGTCCGATCTGCTCGACCATGCGGCGGCCCATGCCGAGGTGCGAAAAATCGATCCCGCTATTCTGCTCAACGCGCGCCTTTATCCCAATATGTACAATTTCACGCGCCAGGTGGGCGAAACGAACAGGCACGCGGTGCTTGCCTGCGCTCTGCTGGCCGGCATCGATCCCCCGGTATTTCCGGAGACTGAGCCTGACATTCCCGAACTCAAGGCACGCGTCGCGATCGCGAGGGATTTCGTGGGGCGTATACTGCCCGCGCAAATCAACGGCGCCGGCGAGAAGGAAGTCGTCTTCACGTTTCGGAACGGTTCGACGCGAAAATTTACCGGGCAATCCCTGCTGTTGACCTTCAGCGTGCCGCAGTTCTTTTTTCACCTGACAACGGCCTACGATATCCTGCGCCATTGCGGCGTGGAGCTGGCCAAGAAGAATTTTCTGGGAACGCCAAATTTGCAGGGAAACCCGGGTCGGTGAAGCCCAGGAGATCGACCGCCCTATATTTCGTCACCGTCGTTGCGGATCATGTTCATATTCACCGCCGCGGCGCGACCGGCCATTTCATTCCTTAGCGCTTCAAATCGTTGTCGCGCCTCGGCCGCCTGATCGTCAACGAATCTGATTGCGGCATCCGCTGACATCGGCCCATTGGTCACGGGCCGGGAATCTTCACCGATGGTCTCGTCCACGAAGTAGTGGCCATCATCTTCGCGGCGAACGGTCCACTTGAAGCGTATGGTTTCAATGGGACCGGGACCAAATTTTGAATAGCCCTCAGCCTCGACCCGCCCGGACGTATCGGGCTTTTCTTCAGCGACGGCCTTTTCGGGCTCGCGATGGGATCCCGGGTGATCGAGGATGCTGGCGATGGTCGCTAGCGCATGATCGGTCGGGTCGCTCTGGGTCAAATTTCAATCTCCACGGGCAAATTGCTTCACGCCGAAAATGAGCTCCGCCGACGGCGCGACGCGCTTCCTCCGCCCGGAATGCGGCTGAGTTTTGTCAATTCACGCGCAAATTGGCGGCAGCCTTTGTTTCCAGGGCCGTTCCTGTTCGAGCTGGGCGGCCAGGCGAAACAACGTCGCCTCATCTCCGAAGCGCGCGGCGAACATCATGCCGAGTGGCAATCCGGCGGTATTCCACGCCAGCGGCACCGACACCGACGGCTGACCGGACATGTTGAACATCGAGGTTGCCGGGATATAGCGGCGCAGGATCGGCGAAATATGCGAAAGATCCCTCGACATCGGGTTGAGTTCGCCGATACGGAGCGGCGGCGAGCAAAGCGTCGGACAAAGAAATACGTCACAACCCTCGAAGAAAGTTGCCAACCCGCGGGAAATCTTGAACGCGCTCATTTGCGCGGCCGCATAATCGATTCCTGTGGCCTTACGCGCGTTATGCGCGGTCGCAAGTGTCAGGATTTCCATGTCGCTGTCGGTCATGGCGCGGCCGAATTGCCGCTCGGCGAGCCGCATTGCGAGGCCGGTGTGGGCGCTGATGATGGCCGTCATCACGACGGCCGGGTCGGCGGCCAGCACCGGCGCGCGCTCCTCGACATGATGGCCGAGCCTGTCCAGCAGGGCCGCTATTTCCCGAACCGCTGCCGCAATTTCGGTATCGATGGTATCGCCATAGGGCGACCTGTCGGTAAAAGCGATGCGCAGCCGGCCGGGATCGCGACCGACCTCTTCTGCGAACGGCCGCTCCGGCATGGGCGCCACATAAGGGCTCGATGGCTCTGGTCCATGAATGGCGTCCAGCATGGCAGCGCTGTCGCGCACGCTGATGCTCACGACGTGGCCGCAGGAGAATCCGCCCCAGCCTTCGCCGCGCTCGGGACCGATCGGGTTGCGCGCGCGGGTCGGCTTCAATCCGAACACGCCGGATGCAGAGGCCGGAATGCGGATCGAGCCGCCGCCGTCACTGGCATGCGCGACGGGGACGATGCGCGCCGCCACGGCTGCGCCAGCGCCGCCGGAAGAGTGTTCGAGGTTCCAGGGATTCCGCGTCGGACCGAACAAGCGGGATTCGGTGGTCGGCATCAATCCGAACTCGGGGGTCGAGCTCTTACCGAAGATCGTCAGCCCCGCATCGAGAAAGCGCTGGGCGAGGGTGCTGGTATGATCGGCAATATGGTCCTTGTAGATGCTCGCGCCCAATGTGGTCCGGGTGCCCTCAAGAAACTCAAGATCCTTCAACAGAAACGGTACGCCGGTGAACGGGCCGTCCGGAAGCCCCCGATCGATTTGTTGTTGTGCATAGTCATGATGTTTTACGACAACCGCATTGATCTGCGGATCAACTTTGCCGGTTCGCATAATGGCTTCGTCGAGCAATTCGCGGGCGGTGACTTGCCTCTTCCGGACGAGGTCCGCAAGGCCCACCGCGTCATAATTGCCGTATTCTTTGAAAGCCATGGTGATGTTCCGCGTTGCTGAGGCGCCGAGCCGGCTTCGTCAACCGCAACGGCCTTTGTCCTATCGCGCCCGATCAGCCGAGCACGTCCTGATTGATGACGTTCTGGCGGATCGGTTCCCCGTCGAGCGCGCTCAGGAGGTTGCGCGCGGTTTGTTCGCTCATGCGGTCGACCGCCTCCCGGGTAACGCCTGCGACATGCGGCGCAATGATCACGTTGGGAAGCTCGAACAACGAGTGGGGCACGCGTGGCGGCTCCTGCTCGAAAACATCAAGGCCCGCGCCAGCGAGCTTGCCCGACGAGAGCGCGTCGTAAAGTGCGGCCTCGTTGACGATACCGCCGCGCGCCGTGTTGATCAGATAGGCCGTTGGTTTGATGCGCCTCAGCCGCGCCGCATCGAACATTCCGACCGTCTCGGGCGTCTTTGGGCAGTGGATGCTGACGAAATCGGCGCGCGGCAGCGCCGCATCGAGATCGGGCGCCGGCTCGCAGCCCGCGGCCGTGATCTCCGCGGCTGACTTATAGGGATCGTAAATCAGGACGTTCATTTCCATCGCCAGACAGCGTTTTGCGGTCCGTGTCCCGATGCGGCCGAAACCGACAATCAGGACGGTCTTGCCGAACAAATCGTAGGGCAGTTTGCCGAGCCGGGCGCTCCACTTGCCGTCCTTGACCAGCGCATGCATCTCAACGGCACGCTTGGCGAGGGTCAACATCATGAACAACGCCTGCTCGGCCACCGACGGGGAATTGGCGGTCCCGGCCACCATCAGCGGGATCTTGCGCCGGCTGAGCGCTGCGACATCGACCGAGTCATAGCCGACGCCGATCCGCGTCACCACCTTCATGTCTTTGGAGGCTTCCAGTTCCGGTTCGCCGAAACGGGTGGCGCCGAGCGCTACGCCATGAACCGGCGCGTGCTGTGTCAGCATCGTCTCGAAATCCCGGGCGGAGATCAAATTGGGAAATTCGATGGTTTCGATGTCGTCCCGCGCGTTCAGCAGCGCTCGACCTTGCTGCGACATCGATTCAGTGATGAAAATTTTCTTCTTGTTGGTAGCCATTCCCAGTCTTTTACCCCGCCCGCTCGCTCTTATCGTTGTACTGCCGTCAAATGACGGCGCCGGTGCCCTCATTTAGCAGGTGCATATTGTTGAGGTCCACTGCCAATCGAAGCGGGCCGCCATCGCGCGCGCCGGCGTTGGGATTAACGCGCCCACAGAGTTGGGCACCCTCGAGCGTAAAGTAAATCAGCGTTTCCATGCCCATGGGCTCGGTTACATCCAATACGGCATCGAAGGCTTCGATTCCCGGCTCTGGATGGGATTTCGCTTCCGCGATGTGCTCGGGCCGCAAGCCAACCAGCAGTTTTTCAGTTCGCCCGACGTTTTGATATCGCGCCGCGCGACGGGGCGGCAGTTGAAAGGAAATGCGGTCGCTAAGCCGGATATGCAACTTGCCAGCGACGTCTTCGAGCCGGCATGGCAGAAAGTTCATCGCCGGCGAGCCGATGAACCCTGCCACAAAGCGCGTGGCCGGGCTGTGATAGAGATCGTTAGGCGTCCCGATCTGTTCGATACGGCCGTGGTTCATGACCACCACCCGGTCGGCGAGCGTCATCGCCTCAACCTGATCGTGCGTGACGTAGACCGTCGTGGTGCGGACTTTCTGATGCACTTTCTTGATCTCGATCCGCATTTGCACGCGTAGCTTGGCATCGAGGTTGGACAGCGGTTCGTCGAACAGGAAAACCTTCGGATTGCGGACAATGGCGCGCCCCATCGCCACACGCTGGCGTTGGCCGCCGGACAATTGCTTGGGCTTTCGATCGACAAGTTCGACGATATCCAGCATTCGCGCCGCCTCGTCGATCCGCGTCTTGATCTCGGCTTTCGGATAACGTTTCAGCCGCAGTCCGAACGACATGTTCTCCGCGACCGTCATGTGGGGATAAAGCGCGTAATTCTGGAACACCATGGCAATGTCGCGGTCCTTTGGCGGCACGTCGTTGACGACGTCGCCCCCAATCATGATGTCGCCGTCGGTGATATCCTCAAGTCCCGCGATCATCCGCAGCGTCGTCGACTTGCCGCAGCCCGATGGTCCAACCAGCACGACGAATTCGTGATCGGCGATGTCAAGATCGATGCCGCGTACCGCCTCGACGTCGTCGTAGCGCTTGACAACCTTACGCAGGGTAACGTCGGCCATATGGTTCAGCCCTTTGTCGCGCCAGCGGTGAGGCCGGCAATGTAGTAGTCCATCAGGAAGGCATAGATGATGAGCGGCGGGGCCGCGCCGAGCAGGGCGCCGGTCATGATCTGCCCCCAGTTGAACACGTCGCCCTTGATCAGGCTGGTGATGATGCCGACCGGCAATACCAGTTGATCGGTGGATGTCGTGAAGACCAGCGGATAGAGAAATTGCGCCCATGAGACCGTGAAGGCGAAGATCGTCGCGGCGATCAAGCCGGGCAGTGCGACCGGAATGAAGATGCGCGTCAAGGTCTGGAACCACGAAGCGCCGTCGATGATGGCGGCCTCGTCGAGCTCCTTGGGGATCGATGCGAAATAGCCGATCATGATCCAGGTGCAGAACGGCACCGTCAGGGTCGGATACACGATCAGCAATACATACCACCGGTTGATCAGCTGAATCCCGGTCAAGTCGCCGAACGCTGCAAACATCTTGAACAGCGGCAAGAACAGCAGGGTGTCGGGAATAAGATAGGTCAGGAACACACCGGTCGCGAGCGTCGCCGAACCCCAGAACCGCATCCGTGCCAGGGCAAACGCCGCGGGCACGCTGATCAGCATAGTGATCGTCACCACGAAGATCGAGACCAGCGCGGAGTTCCGAAAGAACGTCAGAAACTGGTTCGATGTCAGCAATTCGATGTAATTCGAAAGGGTCGGATGGAATACCCACCATGGATTGGTGGCCGCCGAAATCTCCGCGCTGCTCTTGAGCGAAGTGATCAGCATGTAGAGCGGCGGCACCAGCGAGAAAATCACAAACAGCGTGAGGAAGAAGTATGACCATCGCAGCGCCCAGGTGCGGTCGCGGCTGATGCTGCCATATTTGACCTTGCGGGTCGGCGCCGCCTTGTCGATCACCATGGTGCCCGTCATCAGGCTTCATTCCCGCGTTTGGTGATATCGCGCAGGATAAAGATTGCCGCGACCGCCAGTATCGGGAACATGAACAGCGAAACGCTGGCGCCGAGCGGAATGTCGCTGCCTTCAATCCCGACCCGGAAGGCCCAGGTCGCGAAAATATGGGTATGGTCGAGCGGACCCCCAGAAGTGAGGATGCGCACGATATCGAAATTCGCGAAGGTGACGATGAGAGAGAACAGCGTGGTGATCGCGATGATGTTGCGCATCATCGGCAATGTCACGTACCAGATGCGCTGCCACCAATTGGCGCCGTCGATGGCGGCGGCCTCATAGAGCTGGTCGGGTACCGATTTCAACGACGCCAGATACATGATCATGAAGAACGGAGCGCCGTACCAGATATTGACCAGAATGACCGAGAAGCGAGCCCAGTCGGGGTCGCCGGTCCAGGAAATCGGCCCCACGCCGAAAAACGAAAGCGTATAGTTGAAGGCGCTATAGGAGGGATCGAACAGCCACAGCCAGGCGAGCGTGCTCATGGCCGGCGGAATAACCCACGGCACCAGCAGCATTCCCCGCCACTTGCGTTGTCCTTTCACCGGGATGTTATGGACGAAGTGCGCGACAATGAACCCGATCAGCGCCTTGAAGACCACGGCAGTGATCGCGAAAATGCACGACTGCTTCACCACCAGCCAAAAGGTTTCGCGCCTGAACAGGAATTCGAAATTGCCGAACCCGACGAAGCGCTGCATCGATTTGTTCAGGGTCGCGAGATGCAGCGAATAGAACGCCGGATAGATAACCAGAATTGCAATGAGAAGGATCAACGGCAGCGTCATCAGAAAAGCCGCGGTCGATTTCCGCTTCATGGCGGTCCGCAAGCTCGCGCGCTTTCGCACGCTTCCGGCGCGGGCAACAGTGCTTGGCTGAAATACGACATCAACCATGATGCATCTTCCTTACGAGTTTCCTCGATGGTCGAGAACCGGCGCCACGCCAGTTCCCGATCGTGTGAAGATCATTACAGGTTCACGCCGCAACCGCCGCGGTCAGGCGGGAGCTGCGGCGGAATCCTCGGCCCTAGCTCCGCATGTAGCCTTCGCACTCGCCTTCCGCCCAAGCCAGCGTCTTCTCCATCGCTTCGCCCTGATGGTATCTCAGGCACATCTTGGTCAGGATGGCCTGCGTATAGATCTGCTGGGCGATCTTCGGAGGCGCTGGCGAGGCGGCGATCGAAAGCTTCTGGTGGTTATACGGATTTGGGTAATGGAAAAGCGTACCCTTCGGCGGCCCTTCCTCGGCCCACGTCTTGAAGGTGGTGAGCTTCTCAAACGCGGGCAGGTCATAACCGCCGCTCGCTGCCACAAGCTTTTCAACCGAAGCGGGTTGCGACAAATGGACCAGCAGGCTCTTGGCGGCCTCCTTGTTCTTGGAGAAACTCCAAATACTCCAAAAATACGGAAGGAATGGAGCATATCTGCCCTTGGGTCCTGCAGGGAAGCCGTGCGTCCAGCATTGCTCGGCGACTTGCGGCGCGTCCCGCTTGGCTACGGCCCAGGCGCTGGGCGGATTCATAATCAGTGCGCCCTTGCCGGAAATTAGCCACTTGTTGTTATTGGAATCATCCCAAGCCGCTACATCCGGCGGCAGGAACGGGATGAGTTTCTTGTAGAATTCGAGAGACTGCCGCACTGCATCGGTCTTGACAGTGAGGTTGCCTTTGGCATCGACGAGCTGAGCGCCAAACGACTGGAAAATCGCGCCGGCGGTATCGACCGAGTCCGTTGTCTCTCCGAGTCCGATACCGAACGGGAAGCCGCCCTTGTGGCAAGCTTCTGCCGCCTTCAGGAACGTGTCCATCGTCCAGTTGTCGGCCTTGGGCGGGCTACCTGCCGGATACATCTCCTGCACGTCGATGCCAGCATATTTTTTCATCAGGTCAATACGGGTGCAGGGGCCCTTGATCTGGCTGCCGATACAGGCGGGGACGCCGAGCCATTTACCGTCGGCCTTGCCGAGATACTGCACCGTGCCGTTGACTTCGCCATTCAATTTGATCAGTGGCTCCATGATGTCGTTCACGGGCTCAAGCAGTTCTGCCTGTGCATGAGGCCACCAGGTCGGCATCGCGAAGATGTCATGACCGGACTTCGACTGGCCTTCGGTGGCGATAGTCAACAGGTTCTTATTGCCCTGGCTTGTGATGTAGTCGATCGTAACCTCGACCTTCTGTTTTTCAGCCCACTCGTTAACGAGATCGGTAGAGGCCTTGTTGGCCCCCGGCACCCAGTGATCCCAAAAGCCCATTGTGAGCTTGCCGGCCGCATGCGCGGTTCGCAGATAAGGCGCCGAAATCAGCGCGGCGGATGACAGTGCGGTGGCAGCTACGAATTGTCGTCGAGACAGCTTGCTCCGTGACATCGTTTTCCCTCCTGGTGGGCGAAAATGTTGTTCTTATTTTTTTTGGACTCCGTCTGAATGATGCCACCGCAGCTGGTGCCGCGTGGCGGCGCGAAGATTTCAATCAAGGATCAGATCAGAATTGGGGGCGCCTGTCGAGAAATCAGGTTGGTGAGACTCTAGAACTAACGTTGGTGTTGGCGTCGTGAGAGCCTCTGCGGCTCCGCGGCGCCTCAGCACAAATATTGCGCTGCACATATAGATTCGCGGCACTACTGAAAGGCCGCTCCGCCGTCCTGGCTGGGGGTTCCCACTCCATGTAGCTGGCTTGTCCGGCAAGTTTTCCTGGCTTCGATCAACGACGCGCGACGGTGGACTCGCTCCATACGAATAAGGATAATGTTGCCGAGCCTCATGCCGCCTTGATTCACGCGGCCCGGATCGAAATCACTGGAGACTAAATAATGGTCAACCCGACACCCGCCGCTCCCACACGACCGAGATTGCGCCTTGCGCTTGGGGCTGTCGTTGTCATGCTTCTTGGCATTCCGCAGGCCTCGGACGCGCAAGGGTTGGTCCAGGGAGTTCAACAAGGAGCCCAGGCGGGCAACAAGGCAGCCGGTCCGGTTGGCGGGGTATTGGGAGGTGCAATCGGCGGGGTGGTCGGGGCGTTTACCGGCGTGCTCGGTGTCGGCGGGCAAAGGGGACAGCCGGCCCCTGCGAGCGGCACCAAGCAAGCTGGGCCTGCGAAAACAGCCAAAGCCACGAAGAACTCGAAGGCGCCCACTCAGCCGGTGGTATTAACCCAGCCAGGCTTACCCGAGCTGACCGCCGAACAAATCGTCGCCAACAGCGATGCGGACATCGATCGGATCAAATCCGAATTGAACTTGACGCCCGATCAGGAAAAGCATTGGACCGCATTCAACAGCGCGATGCACTATCTCGGTCATAATGGCGCCGACCGTCTCAATCTTCGAATTGCGCGCGCCAAACGTGACCCGCCGGACGACATCGTCGAGCAGATGCGTAACGAGGCCCAGTTTCTCAACGATCGCGCCGTGGATCAACGTAGCGTCGCCGACGCGGCCGAGCCGCTGTACACGAGCCTCGACGACAAGCAAAAGGCGATCTTCATTCAGGAAATGGTACGCCTCAGCCACGAGCGCGGGTTCGACTAGAGAACGCTTTCGGACGAAGCATGTTCTCGGACTCGGTCCGGACAGCCGATGACGGTTGGCTTGGAGAAAATACCCTTAGCCTTGGCGCGCCGCCCGCGAATAGCCGGGCACTCACGCCCTGGGGTAGGTGGAAGGCGAAGTACCCGGCTATCCTACCGCAGCGGTGCGGCCCTTCAACTCGTCATGCAAAATTGAAGAAAAGCTGGCGGCTTCGCGCCCGAGATATGGCCGCCTCATGACCTTGTCGGGATTTGGCCTCGAAGGACGCAGACGACGCGGACTCCGTCATTCCGGGATGGAGCGCTAGCACCAGACCTCAGATGCGAAATTGCGCATCGTAGCTCGACGCGGAGCCTGTCATCGGGCCGCGCTTTGCGCGAACCCGTTGGCATCGCCCCGGAATGACGGAGTTAGGTCTTGGCGAAATTCAGCTCCACGCCGATTCCATCGGGATCGTAGAGGAAAAATTGCGTATCGCCGGTGCGCGGCACGATGCTCTCGCGAAATTTGACGTTGCTGGCCTGCAGACGTTTGCGCACACCCTCCACGTCGGTTGCGGCAAAGGCGATATGATCAAGGCGCCCGGTGTCTTCGTATTTCTTCTCGGTGCCGCGCACGACAATTCCTTCGCGCGGCTTGCGCGTGCCCATCAGATGCACGGTGGCCATGCCGCCGGAATAAAGCCAATAGCCAGGGAAATCGAGCGGTGGGCGGTCGCCGTTCTCCAGACCGAGTACGTCGCAATAGAAGTCCTTGGTGCGCTCAAGGTCGGAAGGCTCGATCGTGTAGTGTTGCAGTCCACCGAGTGGCATGTTCTTGCTCCTTGCGAGGAAGGTTAGGGTCGGAGCCCGCCATTTGGGGCGCCGACGGATTTGATCTTGCGCATCGTTCAGCCGGCGACCGCCAGTTCCCTGTCGATCTGCTCGATCGACTTGCCCCGGGTCTCGATCCCGAAGAAATAATACACCGTTCCGGTCATCAAAAACCAGCAGCCGAGATATACGAAAGCCAGAGGAATCTCTGGTAAAGGTACGTCAGGCTTGAGGTAATTGCCCGACCCCACAATCAGGGCAAGGCCGACCGGCCCGATGATCTTGCCAATGCCGCCGAAGCCGTAGGCCGAGCCCATGCCCGACGTCCGCAGATGCGAGGGCCAGACTTCGGCTGCGTATGGGCCGACGATGGCAAACCCGCCATCGGCGAAGAAGAAAGCCACCGCGAGCAGCAGCCAGAACGCCGATACACCCATGAACATGGCATCGTAATTGTACCCGGCGATAATGGTCATCATCCCAGCTCCGAAACCCAGCAGGCCCCCGGCATTGCGCCGGCCCATCAGTTCGGAGAAGAACGAGAACGACAGCCGGCCAATGAAGCCGAACACACTGAGCAGGATCATCATCTTGGCGGCCTCCTGGGGCGTGACCTTAAGCAACACCACAAACAACGCCGGAGCCCAGAGCGTGATGCCGTAAACGCCGGTCTGCGCGCCGGCATTGCCGAGCCAGGAAACGATCAGGCTTCGCGGGTATTTGAAGAGATCGAGCCAGTTGCTCCGGATGATCGGGCCGGCGTCGGCGGCCGTCGGCAAGGGCAGCGATGACGGCGCCATCTGCAACGCCCAGGCGAGCGACTTGCGTGCGTCCTCGTAGCGGCCTTGGCGGCACAGCCAGCGCGGCGATTCCGGCACCCAGACGCGGACCAACAGCACGAGCAGCGCCGGCAGCACGCCGACGGCAAACAACAGCCGCCACTCACCGCTGCCGAGGAACGAACCCAGGACTGCGCCGAGGCCGACACCAAGCGGGATGACGCAGGTAACGAGGCCGCCGACCCAACCGCGCTTGGAGGACGGCATGAACTCCTGCACCAGCGGCAGATCCACGCAATAGAGCCCACCCACCCCGACGCCGACGAAGAAACGCATCGTTGAGAGGTATATCCAGCCGTTGTCCGGTGTGAAGTACAACAGGCCAGTGGCGATAGAGAAGTTCAGCACGGTGCCGATAAAGACCTTGCGCCGGCCGATGCGGTCGGCAAGCCAACCCCACACGTAGGCGCCAATGATGGCGCCAATACCGGAACTCATCAGCACTGTAGCCGACTGACCGAAGGTCAACTTCCAGGGCCCTATCAGGAAGGCCAGCACAAAGCCGATCAGGAAGTAGTCGAAGAATTCGAGCGCATCGCCAATGATGGCGGCAACGAGGATCTTGATTTGATTGCCGGTCAGAGTCGTGCGTCGATCGAGTATCTCGAACATGGCGTTTCATTCCCTTGGCGCATATTCGTTTCGGGCCGAGGTCGCGCCTGCTCGCCGGCGATGGCGGTAAGGCTATCCCGCCGAAGCGGCAAGCGGAAGCCCGGCACGATGCAGGGAGATATATCCAAGAAGCATGATCCGCTCCTGGTGTCGTTTGACGCAAACACTCCGGGCGGCCGGGAACAGAATCAAGACTGCCTGAACTTTCGAGGCCTAGGAATTCCCGCTAAACGGCGCCCGCGCGCGGCAAAACCCCTCGACCGAAGGGACGGCGGATAGTTTATTTAACCTTTGCCATTAGCCTTCCGTGACGGGTGGGGACAAGGCCGATGGAAGAGAAGCGAAAGTACCAGCGGACCGAAATCAACGAACCAGCCTACGTATCGTCGAGAGGGTCGGTGATAAGCTGCATGGTGCGAAATATCTCGCCGGAGGGCGCCGCCATCGATGTCGAGAATCCCGCCTTCGTGCCGGCTAACTTTCGCCTGGTGATGGCGAAAGACTCTTCAATCCGCGAATGCAGGATCGCATGGATCCAGCAAAAGCGGATTGGCGTGACTTTTACTACGGCGCAAGACCCCACGAAGGCGGAGTGAAGTTGGGGTCGCCGATTATCGCGCAAGCACTCTTATCACCGCGCCGAACGATTGGAACCAGAATGGATGCGATAGCCGCTGCAGGAATTCGTCGCGGCCGTACTGATGAACGATCGCCCGCGTGATGATGGCGCCGAGCTTCGACATGCGCGTCGCCAGCCACGGCGGAACTCGTCCACCGTGCAAAGGAAGGATCGCGCTGCCGGTGCGTTTTGCCATTCGAATCCCGAAATCCTTAAATCGTCGCTAGGTCTATCAGGTCCGCTTGCCGAGGTCAGGATTCCGCTCGGCCTGGGTGCGAAATGTAATGGAGTATCTCTGCGCCTCCACCGCGGAGATGCCATATCCCCGCCTGCGGTTCATGCTTGCCGGCTCGGCGGTCGTACACCAGCGCAAGCCCCGAACGACACGTCACTCTGCGGGTGATATGTCGCGTCGCACTCGCGGTGGATGAAGAGCTAATTAAGCGTTAAGAGCTAATTAAATCTTTTTATTTAATAATCCGGGGGACTTCCACCTAGGCATGTGGCGATTTGAGGCTTGCTGGATATGGCAACTTTCCGCGGCTTGGAGCTTGCTGGGCGGATTCATTTCAGCCTTCGCTCACAGATATTGTTGCTAGGGCTGACCGGTGTCGCAGCCATTGGGACAATTTATCTGATCAGCTTGCAAGTTGAGACAAAAAGCCAACGCTCCGCCGATGAATTCGGCACGCTTGCATTGCTAACCGCGAAAGTCTCGGAAGGCCTGCTGCAATGCCGTGAGATGGCAACGGAATTCCTCCAGAAGCCTGACGAAAAGAAGGTGGCGGTGCATACGGAGGTTTTGAAAGCGACGATCGGCCATCTCACTGAGATTGAACATCTCGCCGAATCGTTGCCTGAAGGCGATCCGATCCGGAAAGCCAATTCGTTCCGCGCTATGATCAATAGTTACACCACGCGGTTTTCCAATGTGGCGTCAGCGCAAAAATTGATCGGCTTCAACGAGAATGACGGGTTGCAGGGAAAGCTGAGGGCTGCGGTTCACACCGTTGAAGGGCAACTAAAGAAGTACGATCAGCCACGACTGGCCAATCTCATGTTGATGATGCGCCGCCATGAGAAGGATTTCATGTTGCGCGGCGACGAGAAATATGGCGATGAGCTTCGCAAGCGCGCCGATGAGTTCTCGATCGAACTCGCGAAATCCGATATCCCCGCCGAAAGCAAAGCCGAAATCAGCAAGCTCGTCGATGTCTATAAGACGAGTTTTCTGGCATTTATGGCAGGCCAAAGCACGTTGATCGAGGAGGCGGCCGACCTTGCGCAAATCTATGATCGCTTGAGACCGGCCCTGATTGGCGTTCGAAACGCCGCTGACGAGCGGCTTACATCGGTCAAGGCCGAACTTGCCTCTGTGAAGCGATACGTCTTCTGGTCGATTTGCCTCACCGTCCTGGTGATGGCGACTTCGGCCTATCTGTTCGGCCGCAGGCTTTCCACGCCGCTGGTCAAGATGGCAACGGCCATGGACCTCCTCGCGCAAGGCGATCTCGACAGCAAAATCGACCCGGTCAATCGTCGTGACGAGATTGGAAAAATTTCCAGCGCATTATCTGTTTTTCAGCAGAAGCTCCTCGAAAACAGGCAACTCACGGCCGAACAAGCCAGGCTGCAGCAGCGAGCCGAGGTGGATCGCCGCGAAACGATGCTGCAAGTTGCCGACCGCTTTGAGCAGGAAATCGGCAAGGTCATTCAAACCGTATCGACAGCATCCGCCGAGATCGAAAGCGCGGCGGGCAGTCTTACCAAGACGGCGGAAACCACCCAGGAACTATCGACTGTCGTAGCTGCCGCCTCCCAGCAGTCCTCCGCCAGCGTACAATCCGCAGCCGCCGCAGCCGAGCAAATGGTCTGTTCTGTCACGGAAATCGTTCGGCAGGTTCAGGAATCCCAAAAGGTGGCCAATGCGGCTGTGGAGCAGGCCGAACAGACCAATCTGCGGATAGCGGAGCTTTCACAATCTGCAGATCGTATCAGCGAGGTCGTGAAACTGATCTCCGCCGTCGCGGCCCAAACCAATCTCCTGGCACTGAATGCGACGATCGAGGCCGCGCGCGCCGGCGAAGCCGGACGAGGCTTCGCTGTTGTCGCCTCCGAGGTCAAAGCGCTCGCTGGACAGACGGCCAAGGCGACAGAGGAAATCAGCGTGCAGATCGCGCAGATGCAGGGTGCGACGGAACATTCGGTATCGGCCATTCAGGAGATCGGCGACACCATCAACCGCATCTTCGAAATCTCCTCGGCGATCGCGGTCTCTGTCGAACAGCAGGGCGCAGCAACACAGGAAATTGCCCGCAGCGTTCAGCAGGCCGCTCAGGGCGCAGCCGAGGTGTCGGGCAACATCGTAGACGTCACTCGCGGGGCGACCGATACCGGTTCTTCGGCCGAGCAGGTTCACGGCGCAGCGCAAGAATTGCTGAACGAGAGCAATCACCTCAAGAGTGAAGTCGTGAAGTTTCTTGCATCGGTTCGAGCGGCCTGACCAAGTTTACCCGGACAGTCGATGCAACGAGCCGGCAGGCCCGCGCAGCCCGATCAGAAGGTTTCCAGGGACGATTCGGAAGCAAGCGGCGGGCGTCATCGCGTCGTGAACGATATCTTTCCAGTGGGCCGCGCCACGCGACCCGCTGAGTCGATTTTTCAGGTTAGCGTGATTCAGAGTGCTTGATGCGCCTTCCAGGGAGTGCCGACGATACCGCTTCCACTCCAGTCGAAGACAATTTTTTAAGCTCTTGATGCTCTTATGGAAAGGCCGCACCGCCGCGCGGCCGAATAGCCGGGTGCCGCCTTTAACCTACCCCAGAGAGCGATCGCCCGGCTATTTGTTTTTGAGCGGTCCTTGCCGAAGGCCACCGATCATCCTCGGCGCCGTCGGATACGCCGTGCCAGGCGCTACCCCTCATAGTAAACCAGTCCTTAACCCAGGGTTGATATCGTTTGCCGTGTCTGGGTGGTGACCTGGGCTGAACGGGAGCGAACATCATGCCCGTCGAGATGCTGACGTATGCCGAACTAGGCGAAAGACTCAAAATCTCGCCAGAAGCGGCACGAGCCCTGGTAAAGCGACATCGACTGCCGCGTTCCCGCTCCAACCACGGCAAGACGCTGGTACAGATTGATCTCGCCGAAATCAGCCATTCCCCGCTGTCTCGTGGGCCGCAAGCCCAGCCCGGTCACCAGGCGGTGACCGACCTAACTCAAAAACTTGAGACGTTGCAGGCCGATCTGACCGAGATGGAGGCCATAGCCAGCGGCCATCGGGCTGACTTTGAGAGAGAGTGTGAGCGGACGAACAAGCTCTTGGCCGAACTGCTCAAGGCCAGCTCCGAAACGATGGCAGCTCGGGAGAAGGCGGCCCTGCTCGAAGGGAAGCTATCGGTGCTAACGCTGCCGTGGCCGCGTCGGTTGGTCGATGCTGTCACCCTTGCCCTGCCACAAGCTGCCTCCATCGTGCGCGAGAGCGTCGGACGCATTGCCCGATAATTTTAAGCCCGCCTGCGACGTCGGCCTCAGGGGGCTCGTGCTCAAAAGTGAGATTAGTCGAAGAGGGAGTGACAGTTAGGTCACGCGTATGGACGTTGAAGCGAACGAGACCTGAACACAGAGTGGCAAACTCTCCCGCTGAGACAGTGGCAACCGCATCGAAACCAAAAGGTTTGGCGGAAGGGGTGGGATTCGAACCCACGGTACCCTTGCAGGCACGCCGGTTTTCAAGACCGGTGCCTTAAACCACTCGGCCACCCTTCCGTTGCGCCCGTCATGAGCGAACGCGTGGCGGATTGCAAGGGAAGGCTCGAAATCCGGTGTTCACACCAGTCCATTCCGAGCTTTGCCCACGCGGAATCCACGGCTCGTAAGTGGGCAACGATTGATTTACCACCCCGCCGCTCTCCCCATTTCCGCCGTGTTCGGCCTGCGGTATGTTCACACATTGATGCGGAAGTGGGCTGCATCGGGGACACGGGTCGCCAAGCGCATAAAACAAGCATGCGGCCGGTGGAATGGTAATTGGGGCGGATGAGGATTCCACGCTCAGAATCGGTTTTCGGCGCAGCGCGCGGGCTTGCGGCCGTGGCGGCATGTCTTGTTCTCGCCAATTGCGCCTCCTCCGGTATCGCCAGCCGGGTCGATCCCAAATATGGCGTGTCCTCCAGTCCCCGTGTCGTTGCTCTCGGTGATCCCGTGCCGAAGGGCGGAGGTACCTACCGCGTCGGCAAGCCCTATACCGTCGCAGGGCGGGTCTACGTCCCCGAAGAAGACGTCAATTATCGCGAGGAGGGGATGGCCTCCTGGTACGGCGATGATTTCCACGGGCGACTAACCGCCAATGGCGAAATTTTCGACATGGCCTCGCTCAGCGCCGCGCACCCCACGCTTCCCATGCCCTGCTACGCGCGCGTCACCAATCTCAGCAACGGCAAATCGCTGATCGTCCGCGTGAATGACCGCGGGCCCTACCATGGCAACCGGGTGATGGATGTTTCCAGCCGGGCGGCCGAACTGCTCGAGTTCAAGAACAATGGCGTGGCGCGCGTCCGGGTCGAGTATGTGGCCCGGGCCCCGCTCGAGGGCTCTGACGACCGCCAGCTCCTGGCAACCCTGCGCACGGGCATTCCGGCGCCATCGCCGTCTCTGGTGCGGATAGCGTCTGCGCGTCCGTTCGTTCCGGAAATCTCCTCAGCGGTGCGTCCGATCCGGGGTGAGGTTCCGCTGCCGGAGGGAAGGCCCTACAACCTCGGCAATACTTCCGCAGATCAGGCGTCGATCTCGGCGGCGCCTGAGATATCCGCCTCTGCGCGTCAACGCGTGAGCGGACGCGTTTTGGAAGATCCGCGGGCGGCGTGGTATGAGCCCGACGATCGCTATTCCGCAGGCCCGCGCCCCATCTCCGCCTACGCCCCGATCGATCCGCAAGGACCGAGGGAATTGCTGGCCGGTCGCGGGCTCTATTAAGCCGCGCTTTATCGCTTGTCTGTTGTCGGCAAACTACCACAGGCTACCTCGTGTCCGACTACGCGTGGACGATTGGCGGTCACCGGATTACTCATCTTGCGGCAGGGCGCTCTGATCCAGGCGGCAGTCGGATCTGTCCTGCTCGGTGCCCCACAAAACCCGTGTTGTTCGCGCTGCGTCCAACTGTTAGAACGCCGGCCCAAGGCAAGCGATGACAGTCAACATTTCCCATCAATCAAGGTCCGCGGCCGGAACCTCAAGGCGTGGCCTGATCATGGCCGTCGTTGCCCTGGCTGTCGGGTGGGGCGGCATCGTGTACGCCGCCAACAACAGCGTGCAGGGTGCCAAAAAGGAGGAGGGCGGGTTCGATGGCGATGCGCCAACCGCGATCCTGATCGAAGCCTCAAGCGGCAGCGTGCTGTTTGAGAAGAACGCCGACGAGTTGCGGGCCCCATCCAGCATGATGAAGCTGATGACCGCCGAGGTGGTCTTCCGTGCCATCAAGCAGGGCGACATCAAATTGACCGACGAATATCGCGTCAGCGAAAACGCCTGGCGCAAGGGCGGGGCGCCCGCCGGTGGCTCGACGATGTTTGCGGCAATCCACAGCAAGATTTCCGTGGACGATCTC
>Ga0137407_10000858_pt1 | contig 20002 bp, 17 predicted proteins | sample CZOMad2_2_16fung_FD_108410 | JGI IMG/M metagenome (GOLD analysis project Ga0137407, IMG submission 108410) | Vadose zone soil fungal communities from Angelo Coast Range Reserve, California, USA - CZOMad2_2_16fungal (Illumina Assembly) | ecosystem: Environmental > Terrestrial > Soil > Vadose... | reverse complement strand
TGTATTGCATGGCCGGTAATGTTGCAGAATGGACTTCTTCTGTATATTATGAAGGTGCCTATAACTTCCAACATGATATGAATCCGGATATTCGTTATAATGCCAAGGATTCTGATCCTCCCCGCATGAAGCGTAAGGTGATCCGTGGTGGTAGCTGGAAAGATGTGGGTTATTTCCTGCAAACCAGTACCCGTACTTACGAATATCAGGATACAGCAAAATCATACATCGGTTTCCGTTGCGTGATTGATTTGCCACCAACAATAGCCCGTAGGTAATTTATTCCTGAACATAAAATTTTTTCAAATAAAACTCGTTATTGATTTTAACGCTATAAAAAAAATCAACTGGAAAATTATTTTCCAAAACCCTTACAAAACCTATTAAAAACAATTTTAAACTTACAACTATGGCCGGAGTTTCTAAATCTACTGAAAGACTCGTAAACGTAATAGTATGCGTTGGTGCAGCAGTCGTTATTTTTGGTGCATGGCAAAAAATTACTCACCAGAGATTAGCTGACTTTTTTCTGACTGCAGGATTGCTTACAGAGGCATTGATATTTATGGTATATGCATTTTTACCCCCTCCCGGTGCCGAAATGCATGCACTTGCTGAAGCACTGCCTAAATTGGCGAGTGCCTCTTCAGGAAATCCGGCATTAGATAAAATGGATAAAATGTTGCAGGAAGCTGAGATCAATCCAACTACATTGGGTCGTTTGAGTGAAGGGTTTAAAAAATTCGGCACTACTATTGAAAAGATCAGTGATGTTTCAGGTGCTTTAGCTGCTACAACTGAATATACCAGTAAAACAAAAGAAGCGGTTGTTGCTTTGGAGAGTATGAAGAATGCATATCAGGGCGCTACAACTACTATCGGTCATTTTAATAATGCCGCAGAAAGTACTAAGCAGTTTCACAATCAGGTACAGGTACTGACAAAAAATCTTGGTTCTTTAAATGCTATTTATGAATTGGAATTGCAGGATACAAATAATCACCTGAAGGCAATGAATGGCTTTTACTCTAACCTGGTGCAGGCTTCAGAAACGATGCAAAACAGCGTAGGTGATGCTAAGAGAACACAGGAACAAATTGCATTGCTGGCTAAAAACTTAGGTAACCTGAATCATGTATATGGAAATATGCTGAGCGCAATGCAAGGCAGGCAGTAAGGATATATCCATTGCTTATAAACTTTGAAAAACCCATTCGTTAAAAAATTAAATTCTCGCGATCATGTCCTTACCTAAAGAGCCCAGGCAAAAGATGATCAATATGATGTATTTGGTGCTAACAGCATTGCTCGCACTGAATGTATCTGCCGAAATATTGAATGCCTTTAAAACCGTAAATAATAGTATTGGTAAGTCCAATGGTGTTATTACAGAAAAGAACGACGTAACGTATAAATCCTTCGAACAAAAATTACATGACCCTCAAACAGCTGCCAATGCTCAGATCTGGGCGCCAAAAGCGAATGAGGCAAAAAAATTATCCAGCGATCTTTATATTTATATTGAAAATCTGAAACAGACGCTGAAAAAAGAATCTGGCCTTGAAACAAAGGACGGCGTTGAATCTTTCAGGGAAGCGGATCTGGATGCTCCAACTCGTCTGATGGATGAACATGGTGAAGGTAAAAAATTATACGACGGGCTAAAACAATATAAGCAAAACATGCTAAGTATTCTTAAGCCAGAAGAATTTGCAAGCAGCCCCTTATTGCAAGCAGAAGTAAAAAGCGTTAAAGCAGATTTTACAAATCAATTACCACTTGATCTCACTGTTCCAAAATCTCAATCAGGAAATAGCCTTACAGGTACGGAAGAACAGAAATGGACAACCAGTTATTTTCATATGACTCCAACCATTGCTGCACTTACTATCCTCAGCAAATTCCAGAATGATATCAAGAATTCGGAATCACAAATGGTGGATTATTTTCATAAAAAAATTGGTGAAGTAAAAGTTGTATTCGACCAATTTCAGGCTCTGGCTCAGGCTAGTTCAAATTATGTAATGCCTGGTGATAAGCTTACAATTACTGCCGGTGTGGGTGCTTTTAGTGCAGCGGCGAAACCAAAAATTTATATTAACGGACAAATCCAGTCAATAACATCTGATGGTACTGCAGAATTTTCTACAACAGCAGAAAGCGCTGGTGATAAAACTGTAGACGTAAAGATTGAATATATAAAACCAGATGGTTCTACTGCAATCGTTAACAAACCTGTTAAATATACTGTAGGATTGCCTTCAGGTGCTTCTGTATTCCTTGAAAAAATGAACGTTGTATATATCGGTGTTGAAAACCCGTTGACCATCTCTGGTGGTAGTGTCGGAAGAGAAAAAGTGCACGTGACATTTAGCAGTCCAGGTGCTTCTCTTGTCAATACAAATGGTGACCATTGGGTGATAAAACCAGTGCAACAAGGTGAAGCAACATTGAATGTAAATGCCAATGGAAAAAGTTTTCCATTCAAGCTTCGTGTTAAAAATCTTCCCCTGCCTGCTGGTTTCATAGGAGCTAAAAAAGGTGGTGCTATGCCTTCTGCTGAATTCAAAGCAATTGGTGGTTTAATAGCGAGATTAGAAGATTCGGATTTCGAGGCCCCCTTCAAAGTGGTCAGCTATACTTTGGGTGCTATCGGTGGTGGTATTCCCCAATACGTACAGGCTCCCAATGATGGAAATAAATGGAATGGAGGTGCTGCTGGAATTGTTGGCAGAGCTACCCCGGGAACAAATATCTTCTTTGATAATATCAGGGTTGTAGGTCCGGATGGCAAGCCAAGGGAAATTGCACCAATGGTATTTAGTCTGAAATAATATTTACGATTCTGCCACGTTATAAGTGGCAGACTTGTTTATTAGACTTATTAAAAGTTAAAATTTTTCGCAATGAAATATCGTGTTATAAGAATATGCATGTTGATTGTAGTGACTGCTTTTACAGCAGGAACATTGCATGCACAGGCGCCTGCTTCAAGGAAAAAGCAAAAAAGGACTACTGTTAAAAAGAAAACCAATACGAATAAAAATAGCGCCAACAATAGTGTCGTGGTACCAGCTAAAGATACAACTGCAAAACCTGTTGCTATATTGGAGGCTGATATCAAATTGGACACACCGCGTAAATCATTGCGTAATGACGCCGTTATTGAATTGAACCTCGTGAAAGATCGTACGCCCCTTAATTATGAGCATATCCGTGAGGATGATGCGGTGTACCGCCAACGTGTATGGAGAGAGGTTGATGTACATGAAAAAATGAATTTGCCATTTGTATACAAGGCATCTGAAGATAACGGGAATCAGAGATTCATCAGTATACTCTTAAATCTTATCAAAAATGGCGAAATAACAGCTTTTGATGCCAATGCCGATGACAGGTTCACAACACCGATGACATTTAAGCAAATCGCTGAATCAATGGTGGGAAAACCAAAAACTATTCAAATTCCGAATTTTGAGGTTGATCCGGATGGTTCAAAAGGAATAATGAAAGATACTACTATCGTGCAGGATTTTAATCCTGATATCGTAGAAAGATATGAGATCAAAGAAGAATGGGTATTCGACAAGGAATCTTCGCGTATGCATGTACGTATCCTTGGAATCGCTCCTGAAAAAACAATTTATGAAGCAGATGGATCTGTGAGAGCATCATTCCCGATTTTCTGGGTATATTATCCGGATACAAGGCCAATGCTTGCTAAATATGAAGCTTATAATGGAAAAAATTATGGCTCAAGAATGAGCTGGGAAGAATTATTTGAAACCCGTATGTTCTCAAGCCGCGTTATTAAATCAACTATTGATAACCCGAGTGATCTGATGATAGCCGGTTATGTAAAAGACCCGATTCTACAGTTACTCGAAGGTGATAATATTAAAGAGAAAATCTTTAATTATGAGCAGGATCTTTGGTCATATTAATTGATCCAGCTAATCTAATTGAAAAAAGGGTATCGTAAATTTACGATACCCTTTTTTCGTTTTATAATGATTGCCAATGACTTCTTGAAGCAATGCCTGGTATCTATATTTTTTTTAAAATACCACAGGCTACTATTGTTTAATAGAATTGTTTTACTACTTTTACAACGGTTTTTCATAGGATATTGGATTTTAAAAACGGGGCTGGATGTCTATTCGGGCCCCTTTTTATTTGTAAAATATATAAATGAAACCACTTAGATATTCGATCAATCTACTCGCTTTTCTTTTTCAAAATATTCTGTAATGATTCTTGCTTTCGAATGACCAATGATTGAGGCCAGTTCATTTTCCGATGCCTGTTTAATTTTATTTACTGAACGGAATGTTTTTAATAAAAGATCTGCAGTATTGCGGCCAATTCCATCTATACTTTCCAATTGGTTTTGAAATGTTCCTTTACTTCTTTTCAGCCTGTGAAAATTGATACCAAAACGATGTACTTCATCGCGTATTCTTCTGATTAATTTCAAACTCTCACTATCATATGGAAGTTTTAATGAGTCTTTATCTTCCGCAAAGAATATCTCTTCTTCATTTTTTGCAAGCCCTATAAGCGTGAGCTTACCCACTAAATTTAATTCCTTAATACTCTCCAGTGCGGCATGCAGCTGCCCTTTGCCGCCATCAATGATTATTAATTGAGGCAAGGATCGCTCCTCCCGGATTAATCGCTTATAACGTCTGTAAACTACTTCTTTCATTGTTGCGAAATCATCGATTCCATGAACTGTTTTTACATTAAAATGCCTGTAATCTTTTTTGCTTTCAACGCCATTCTTGAAACAGACCATGGCTGATACAGGAAAGCTGCCGTGGAAATTTGAATTGTCGAAGCATTCAATATGTACTGGCAATTCAGATAATTGTAAATCCTCCTGGAGATGATATAAAATTTCTTTTTTGGTTTCTTCGGTTTTCTCTGAAAGGTGCAAAGCCTTTTTTTTCCGTAACTCATCACGGAAATAACTGACATTCTTTTCAGAGAGGTCTATTAATTTTTTCTTATCGCCACCTTTAGGTACTGTAATTGTAATTCCTTCCTGTGGGTATTTTATTGAAAAAGGGACAATAATTTCAGGGGCTCGGCTATTAAAAGTATCTCTCAATTGAGCAATAGAAAAAGTTAATATTTCCTCATCGCTTTCTTCAAGATGCGTTTCTACTTCAGTGGTATGGGTTTGTACAATAGTTCCATTTTGCACCATCAGGTAACTCACGTATGCATGACCATCTTCGCGTGATATAGAAAATATATCGGCATTGGCAATGTGTTTATTCACTATCACCGATCTTGCCTGATAATTTTCAAGATGATCGATTTTTTTCCGGATAAGTTCAGCTTTTTCAAATTCCATTTTTTCTGCTGTAACCTTCATTTCCTTTTTAAATTCAAAAATGACTGGTCCAAGATTGCCTCTCAGAATATTTTTTAAACGTGCCAATCCCTGTATATAATCTTCTTCGGTTTGTAATCCCTCACATGGACCTTTGCAATTTCCCAGATGATATTCCAGGCATACCTTGAATTTTTTTTTCCTGATATTATTCTGCGTAAGATTTAACTTGCAGGTTCGCAATTGGATGTTTGCTCTCACGAAATCAAGTAATTCCCTAACCTTTGCAACAGATGTAAAGGGTCCAAGATATTCCGATCCATCATTGATTTTCCTCCGTGTTAAAAAAATCCTTGGGAAAGGTTCGTTTTTGATGACTATATATGGATAGCTTTTATCATCTTTTAAATTGATGTTGAATCGTGGCTGAAATTGCTTAATTAAAGAATTCTCAAGCAGGAAGGCGTCCTGTTCCGAATTGACAATTGTGAATTCAATAGACTGAATTCGCTGAACCAATTCATGTGTTTTATATGTGGTAAAGGTTTTTGTGAAATAGGAACTAACGCGTTTTCGAAGATTTTTTGCCTTCCCCACATATAGCAATTTTTTGTTGCTGTCAAAATATTTGTAAATACCCGGTTCACCGGGAATGGTAAGAACAATATGTTGAAATTCTTTTTGTGTCATGTTTATACTTATTCGCCACTGTCCCAGACTACTTTCAGATGATTAGATAATTGTGGTTGATTGGGTGGTTGGAGTATGGTGATAATCTCAAAACTTTTTTTTGCCCTCCAATACATTTTCTTTAAAACCAAAGTATCATTTTTAATTGTATTTTTTTCCATATACACACTGCGGACTTTGTCAAAGCCGCTGGTGCGATTAGCTAAAACATCAACTCTTTGTAACTGGGATTTACTATTTTTTGTTGAGTATGTAAATGTTAATGATTGAGTGGTTTGATCGAGAAAAGAATTTTCGTCAAAATCTTTTTGAAATACTGAATCATATATTTCGGCAGGCAAAAATTCATGCGCCAGTTTATCAAACTCCTCCAGTTTAATAAATGCAGAATCTGTTTTTCCGTTTTGGGTAACATATTTAATCATTCGTAGAGGCAAGGAATCTACGTAACCTATTTCACTACCCATATAATCTGCAACAGGAAAGAAAGAATTTTTTTCGTGTTTTTCATCAGCTGTTTTTTTTTGTTCCTGATTCTTGCAGGCTGATATCAAACAACACAAGGCAATGATGAGGCTGTAGGTTTTCATAAAATAAAATTACGTATTTGGTAATCCATAAAAAAGCTACGAAATATATCGCAGCCTCAGGTAATCAGTAAGCAGTTCTGTTTCCTGAATAAATTTAATTTGTGTTAAAATTTTGGAATAGCCCCGAACAGGATCGAAAAGCAAATGTAGTTTTTTACCGAATAATTTTGCTGATGCCTATTTTAATTCCATATTCCATTAAATTTTCCTTAATTGGATATTTATTGGTATAGGTTGAGAGCAGCTGATAGCGGAATTGTGGACCAATCTGCCAGCGCAGACCACCCATTTGATAAGAAAGAAATGCTTCAAGACCGCCATTTACATTCCATTTTCTGAATAAAGAAGGTTCTTTGGTATAATTTAAATAATCTGTAGTAAGCAGATAAGAATTTCTGTTTAGCAGGTAAGTAGGCTGAATGGTCCCGGCAACGTTCAGCTGCAATTTACCATTCCCTATTACTCTCATCTCCAAACCAATTGGAACTGAAAGCTGATAATATTTGTTTTGCAGGTTTTCTCTTGACTTGCCGCTGAAGTTGCGCACGTTGGTATAACCTGTTATTGAATCTGCAAGATAACCATAATAGGAATTCAATGTAATAGTGGCCAACTCCGGATTTGATGAGAATGCCCGTATAATATAACGGCTGTAGTTGAACTGTAAGCCTGCTTTCAATGTAAGATTGCGCGTAAGCCTATATAGCATACTTCCTCCAGCCTCATAACCTACTGCAGGAGTATGATCAACAAAATCATTGACATTGCCAAAATGTATCAGGGCAATCGGTACATTTTGTATTGTAGACTTTATATGGCTATAATCAACTCCGGTCAATTTGCGATAATTGACAGTCGGGGAAACGTATAATTGAAGATTGAATTTATGTTTTTTTACAGGTGTCAAATGTTGCGGAGCATATTCCTGCAACCAGTTAATTTGCTTTTTGTCCGATTCATTGTAATTCGCTGTGCCTTCTTTACGCAGATCAGTAACCGAAATGGTACTGAATTTATTCAAAGGTTCGCTGATCGCTGAATTGATTTCAAGAGGAAGTTTTTCCAGGGAATTATTCCCGATAACATGTTTCGGTGTTTCGGATGTTATTGCATCCATCGGGAGGCTAATATAGTCAGCAGAAGGAGCAGGAATCTTATTTTCCTGTTGATCTGGTAACATATCTACGGTAATAAATTGATTGATATTTTGCCTATCATCAGTAAGCGGAGATGAGGTTTGAATTAAATTTTCTTTCTTAAATGCCTGGAAAGTTTCCGTTGCGTCAACAGGATTAGTTTTTGGCAGGGTTTCAACAACAGCTTTTTTTGCAGAGGCAACATGTTTAGCTGGCATCAAAAGCTCTTTGCCGGCAATCATTAAAAAACCAATTATTAAAACAGACATTCCCGCAATAAAACGCCTTCTCTTTGTATGTAAAGAATTATAAATTCCTTTCCATACCTTGTCGGAAGGGTACATTTTATATTGATCTGTCTTTTGCCTGATCAGTTCTTCAAATTCATCATTATAGAACTTTCTTTCCATCATTGTCAATCGTTTTGGGCTCTATATTCATAGGATATAAAAGTGTTTATCGTATTGCAGTCAGCCATTCTATTTTTTCTTTTGGCTTTTGAAGAATATTTTTTCTTATAAGTATATCTTCAAGCATTTGCTTTGCCCTTGTATATTGAGAACGACTTGTGCTCTCTTCGATATCCAGCATATCTGCAATTTCTTTATGTGAATAGCCTTCAATCGCATACAGGTTTAATACTGTTCTGTAACCAATGGGCAGAATCCTTATGCAATCCACAATTTGTTTTGCCTGTACTATTGAAGGCACACTTTCTTCACGCACCTGGATACTGCTCGCATGAAGAATATCAACACTTTCATTAAAGCGCTTATTTTTTTTAAGGTTATTGATACATGTATGTACAATGATCCTTCTGATCCAACCCTCAAAAGCGCCTTTATTTTGAAAGGTGTGAATCTGCATAAAAACTTTAATAAAGCCCTCCTGCAACATGTCTTCAGCGTCTTCTCTGTTATGGGCAAACCGATAGCAAACAGCAAGCATTTTAGGACTGTACCTGTTATACAATTCCCGCTGGGCAGCAGCCTGATTTTTTAAACAGCCTTGTAAAATGGCGTCTTCGGTCATACTAACCTTGTTGCCCCGTAATTTAGACAATTTTTTTTAGTTAAAGCTGCTTGTTTAATAAAAAACTCAGTGATTTTTGGAAGCCGGGAACCCTTGCTGGGAAGGCGATGTTTTCAATTTCAAACCTTCGGTCTTTCTGTTTCAATAAGAATGTTCCCCGTCATTTCCGAAGGTATTTCGTACTGCATCATTTTAAGCATGGTAGGAGCAATATCACCCAGTTTGCCGGCTTTTATCTTTCCTTTCCAGTCTTTATCAATAATAAAGAAAGGAACAGGATTTAATGAATGTGCAGTGTTTGGAGTTCCGTCTTCGTTGATAAGATAATCCGCATTGCCATGATCGGCGGTTAAAAAAACTGTATAGTCGTTTTCCAACGCCGCGGTTACTACTTTTTCCACGCATTTGTCAACCGTTTCAACAGCTTTTATAGCAGCCTCCCATACCCCTGTGTGTCCGACCATGTCAGCATTGGCAAAATTGAGGCAAATAAAATCAGCTGATTTATTTTGGATTTCCTTTACTATGGCATCAGTAATTTCAAGGGCACTCATTTCAGGTTGCAGATCATAAGTCGCTACTTTTGGCGAAGGTATCATCATCCTTTTTTCTCCATCAAAAGGTTGTTCTCTTCCACCATTGAAAAAAAATGTTACATGCGGATATTTTTCTGTTTCTGCAATACGTATTTGCTTCAAGCTTTTATTCGAAATGATTTCTCCAAGTGTATTTTTTAAATCATCATTTTGAAAAATTACATGTACATTTTTGAAATGATGATCATATTCCGTCATGGTCGTATAATGCAACGATAATTTTTTCATGCCTTGTTCCGGCATGTCTTTTTGAGTAAGCACTTCAGTTATTTCCCTGCAACGGTCAGTCCGGAAATTGAAACATATTACCACATCATCATCTTGAATATTCGCAAGTGGCCGTTGGTCCTTTCCTGTTATGACTGTTGGTTTGATAAATTCGTCGGTTATATTTTTTGCGTATGACTGTTGGATGGCTGTAGAAGCATCGGTATTTTTATCGCCGGAGCCATTAACCAATGCATCATAAGCAAGTTTTACTCTCTCCCACCTTTTGTCACGGTCCATTGCATAATAACGGCCACTGACACTGGCGATTTTTCCAATCGATTTTTCCAAATGCTGTTGCAAATCACGGATAAAGCCCAAGCCACTTTTCGGATCAGTATCACGTCCGTCGGTAAAAGCGTGAACATATACTTCTTTCAACTCTTCATTTTTGCACATATCTATTATAGCTTTTAAATGATTGATATGCGAATGCACGCCTCCGTTACTAACCAGGCCAACGAGATGAAGTGGTTTGTTATTGATTTTAGCAAAGCTGATGGCTTCTAACAATGTTTTATTTTTTGCAAAAGAACCGTCACGAATCGCAACATTGATACGTTGTAATTCCTGGTATACGATTCTGCCGGCTCCAATATTCAGATGCCCAACTTCTGAATTCCCCATCTGACCATCGGGCAAACCAACTACTTCTCCACAGGTGACCAGCGTTGAATTTGGATAGTCCTTGTATAATGAACTTACAAATGGGGTATTTGCGTGTTGTATAGCATCCGATGATTTGACCTTACCCAATGCCCATCCATCCATTATAATTAATATCATTTTTTTATTAGCCATAGGTAAATAGTTGGGTTTTCTTGATTTTTGAGGAGAGCAAAGTTAGCAGTATTAAGGGTTTAAAAGGTATTTTTCCTTGTGTGAAGTACTTTGGCATATTTTTAGAGGGTTTTATGCGACAATCATTTCGCTATGAAAAAAATTATGGGACTGGCGTTAACCCTGGTTACGCTTTTCCTTGTCTCTTTTAAAACCTTATTCAGCATTGATGCTGTAGCAACCGCGATTCGCTCGGGGGATGTGGGTCAATTGGCACCTTACCTAGATTATAGAGTGGATATTGCATTGCCTGATAAGAGTGATACTTACAGCAAATCGCAGGCAGAAATGGTTATCCGGGACTTTTTTGCTACCAATGGAGTCCGGAATTTCCAGATCAAACAAAAAGGAGAGAATGCTGACTTCGTATTTTGTGTAGGCATTTTACAGACCTACAACGGTAATTATCGAACCTCATTGTTTTTTAAACAAAAGGGCGATAAACAATTTTTACAGGATTTACGATTTCAACTTATTCAATAATCAATTATTCCTAAAAAAACCAATTAGACTTACAGCGCTTGCTATAGGTCTTTTTTTGTCTTCTATAGACGAGTTCCCGTATATCTGATTCCACAATAACAGTTATTTTTTATTGGTATCGTATCTGATATCAATCCTCTTCCATTTTAAACCACAAACCTTTTAATTAGTTTTGTTGCATGTATAGTTTTGATGAGCAATTACAATTTCTTGTTGAAGCAGCTTTTAAAGAAGATATAGGAACCGGTGATCATTCTACTTTATCCTGCATTTCTGCAGACGCAAAAGGCGAAGCCGTATTGATGATCAAGCAAGATGGAATACTGGCAGGAGTGGCAATAGCTGAAAAAATTTTTTTATTGAAAGAGCCATCGGCTGTTTGTGTTTTTTTTAAAAAAGATGGTGAAGAAATGGTACCCGGAGAAAAAGCTTTTAAAGTAGAAGCTTCTGTTCATGCCATTCTGCAATGTGAACGATTGGTGCTTAATTGTATGCAGCGTATGAGTGGTATTGCCAGTTTAACAAGGAAATATGTTGACAGGTTAAAAGATTACAAAACAAAAATTCTCGACACTAGAAAAACAACACCGAACTTTCGTTTACTCGAAAAAGAAGCTGTTCGTATTGGTGGAGGTATAAATCACCGTTTTGGCCTTTACGATATGATCATGCTGAAAGATAATCATATTGATTATTGCGGAGGAATTGAAAAGGCAATTGAAAAAGCATATACATATACCCAATCCGAAGAAAGGGGATTAAAAATCGAAATAGAAACAAGAAGTATTGACGATGTAAAAAGGGTGATGACGTTTGGTAAGGTAGATCGCATTATGCTGGACAATTTTACCCCTGCTCAGATTACGGAAGCTTTGAAAATTATTGCCGGCAAATATGAAACAGAAGCGAGTGGAGGGATAAATCTGGAAAATCTGGTTGAATATGCTGCAACAGGGGTTGATTATATAAGTATCGGAGCACTCATTCATCAGGCAAAAAGCCAGGATCTGAGTTTAAAAGCTGCGATTAAATAAAGTGAGAATAATATTGAGCACAACACAGTTACATTCAAGCTGGGATATGGCAAAGAAAAATGAACCTGATAAAAGAATTGTTTATAGTACAGATCCTGGTTTCCGGCTTGATGAAAATGGACAACCGGAACAGGAAACGCTGGCACCTGCACAACAAAAATTAAAAATAAGGATCGATACCAAACAGCGTGCAGGCAAGGCCGTTACTCTTGTTGAAGGATTTACAGGAAAAAGGGAAGACCTCGAGGACCTGGGAAAGAAATTAAAAACTTACAGCGGGACGGGCGGTACTGTAAAGGATAATTTAATCATTGTGCAGGGCGATCAGCGGGAAAAACTGATGCAATGGCTGAACAAAAATGGGTATACATCATGCAAAAAATTGTAAGACCGGAATTAACGGGAATGATGGAACCGCAGAAAAATTGATGGATCATTTTACAAGCTGATCTGTATTTGACTCGTTCATTATATAAGACAAAGCTCCGCTTGGACATTTTTTTACCTGTTCAACAATATGCAATGTATCTGATTGACCTGGGTCGATCCATGGTCTTCTTTTCGAATCAAAAACACCAGGTAAACCACGTACGCAAATGCCAGTATGCCTGCATAGATCAGGTTTCCACAAAATAGTTACTTCGCCATTTGTATATGTAAAAGTTTTCTGAGACATCGTTTTATTTTCCGGTAAATGAAAGCTATTTGCATTTGTAATTTACAAAAAAAATCATGGATTTATTGAATCCACCAGACCATTGCTTTGTTGGAAAGCAGATAAGCACCTTATTATTTCCGCCCAATAAAAAATTGAATGATTATTGTCCCTGTGCCAGGCTGTACGCTCTTTTATTGCCCCACATATTCAGGAGTTCAGAAGAACATATTTTGAAATCGCCACTGAGGCTCACATACAAACCAATTACGTCCTGCTGGTTTAACGGGTAATCGTCGATGCTTTCAAAACGTACATTGTACTCGTTCACAAGATTCGTATATACGGAACCGGTAGGCCATACCTGCGTGCCGCGGTTACTGATGCTGATCAGGTTGAATTTGACACCTGCATGCCGCTGGCATTTTTTTGCGATCACTTCAGGCTGTTCGGAACTTTCGATAAACATATCCACACCAACAATCTTTTCTTCTTCTTCCATTTCTTTAGATACCATCATTGCGTTACGATCCAGTTTAAAAAGAGTAGGTGTAGCGGGCATATTGGGTAATACAGGCCTGGCGCCATATTCAGGGGTTTTACCGAAATTGGCGATGATTGCTTCTGCAAACTGGGTTGTATTCAATGCCGTTGTGTTTTTATCACCAAAATCACCAGTATGTTTTCCCTGTTCAAGTGTATAGAGTAATGAATTCTCGATAATAGCTGCATTTTTCATCAATCCAAGATGGCGCAACATGGCTATTCCGCTTAGCAATAATGCGGTTGGATTGGCAATATTTTTTCCGGCAATATCAGGAGCAGTTCCATGCACAGCTTCAAATATGGAAATATGATCGCCGATATTTGCAGAAGGAGCGAATCCCAATCCGCCAACAAGGCCGGCACAAAGATCAGAAACAATATCACCCTGCAGGTTGGTTAATACGATCACATCAAAAGTATCAGGTCTCGTAACCAGTTTCATACAGAGGTCATCCACGATGACATCATCTGATTTTATTTCGGGATATTCTTTGGCAACTTCATTGAAGCAATCAAGAAACAAACCATCGGTAAGTTTCATGATATTTGCTTTATGTCCGCAGGTAATTCTTCTCGTCCCTTTTTTCTTCGCCATTTCAAATGCATATTTAATAACCTGCAAACTGCCGGGACGGGTAATAAAACGACGGCTCAATGCTACATCATGGGTTGGCATATGTTCAATACCGCCATAGGTATCCTCAATATTTTCACGTACAATGGTAATATCAATCGGAATACCTGCCTTGGAGAAAACAGTGTCCACTCCATGCAGGGTTTGAAACACTCTTTTATTAGCATAGGTATTCCAGGTTTTTCGTGCTGTTACATTCACACTTTTCACGCCTTTACCTTTTGGCGTTTCCATAGGACCCTTGAATAAAATGCTTAAGGCTTCAATGGTTTTTTGTGCTTCAGGTGTCATACCATTCGAAAAACCTTTATCAAATACCCATTTACCCATATCCACGAATTCGTATTCCAGCGGCACTTTATTGGCATTAAAAATGTTGATTACGGCATCCATTATTTCGGGGCCGATTCCGTCGCCCTTGGCAACTGCTATTTTCATGGTTTGAGAATTTTAAACATAAGGGTCTTTTTGCTTCCGTAAGCTCAATCAAATTTGCGCTAAATTAGTATAGAATGAGGATTGTAACGTTAAATTGTAAATAATCCTTTCAGCAGCCGTTGATTTTAATTAATTTTATAGAAATTTGTTTCAATGGCAAGCAAAATTTCAGAAGGAGTTGAAATAAATGTTGAAACTTTTTATCAGCCTGATTACAGCAATCCTGTTTCCGGGGAGTATATGTTTGCATATCGTATCACCATTGAAAACCATAATAGCTTTTCAGTAAAACTACATCGGCGTCATTGGCACATATTTGATAGTAATGGGAGCTATCGGGAAGTGGAGGGCGAAGGAGTTGTTGGCGTGCAACCCATATTAAATCCTGGTGAAAAATATCAATATGTAAGTGGATGTAACCTCCGCACTGAAATGGGAAAAATGCACGGAACCTACACCATGGAAAATCTCAATAATAAAAAAACGTTTGAAGTGAATATCCCGATTTTTGAGATGATCGTTCCATTTAAAATGAATTGAACAATGCTCAACTTATTTTTGCCTGCAAAAAATATTTCCTTGATTTAATTTCCTGATTTCTTTTAGTGACCTGCTAATTTTTTAATAATCGAATTACTTACTAATTTGATTTTGTAAATCATTAGTCATTGGAAGCAGTTGCCTCTACCACTACTTTGTTTAATCTTTTTGTCAAAGGAAATAAAGCTAGTCCCGCTATTATCGCTGCGATGGCACTGATTGCAAAGAAAATCGCTTTATTATCAAATTTGTCCCAGAATCCCGTCATGATTCCTGCTATCTTACCGCCAAGTGAAGTTGTGATAAACCATCCTCCCATCATCAGCGCAGTAAATCTCCTGGGCGCAACTTTTGAGACAAGTGATAATCCTACCGGGCTCATGAATAATTCACTTATAGTAAATACACCATAGCTTGCAACTATCCATGCCGATGATACTTTATCATGGTAAACATTGGTTGAGAGACATGCCACTACCATAATAAGTGAAGACAAGCCCGCGATAATTGTTCCCCATGCAAATTTGCCTGGTGTGGACGGTTCCTTACCTCTTGCTCTGAGCCATCCGAAAAGGCCTACTATTACAGGTGTGAGTACAATGATCCAGAAAGGATTGACAGATTGATAAATTTCTGTGGACACTAATTTAAGATCCTGCCCCTCCGCCGGCCATTGGTCCTTGGGTAAATTTTGAAAATACGGATCGATTCCTTGATGTGTAATTACTTTTCCATCGGCATCGGCTTTTGCCCTGAATTGTTCATCCAATACTGCAACATCCTTGGGTTTTGTATTGATTATTTGTAAAAAGCCAAATGGTTTTAATACTTTTTCAACTGCAGCAGGTGTTTCTCTCTTGGTGTAGGTATCTGCCCAGATTGTTAATGAAGTTGCATTTTGATTATAGATATTCCAGAAAATAATAGCCACGCCAAAAAGAGTTAATAAAGTTCCTATTCTTTTTTTATCAAAAGCATTGCAACGATACCATACACTGAAATAAAAGATAATGATTGGAACGCAGGCAAAAATGAAAGCGTCATTTGAATCAGAGCCGATTAAATTGCCAGGGATCATCCAACCAATTGTTCCGGCAATGATTGCGGGGATGAATACGTACAGAATTATTTTAGAAAAAGCCATGTCTTCTTTTTGCACGGGTTTGATTACATCTGCATGTTTAATATGCTTCTGACCGGTTGCGAACCATATCATCGATAAAACCATTCCCGCCCCCGCTGCAAAAAAAGCATATCCCCAGGTATAATTGTTCCGCAGGTAAGCCGCAACGAAATTGCACATAAAAGCACCGATATTGATTCCCATATAAAAAATATTATAGGCTATATCTTTTTTGGGCTTTAGCTGTTCTGCATTGTATATGTTTCCTAATAAAGTGCTGATATTGGGTTTAAAAAATCCATTGCCGATAATTACTGAGGCCAATGCAACGTATAGCAATGAGCCGCTGTTGGGAATGGACAATAAAAAATAACCGAGTGCCATCAGTGAGCCGCCAAGGAATATAGAACGGCGATAACCCAGGTATCTGTCTGCAACCAGGCCGCCAATGAATGGAGTAAGATATACTAAAGCGATATAGGATCCGACAATATCTGCAGCAAGGCTGGTATCCATTCCTCTTCCTCCGTGACTGATCGTATCTCGTAAATAAAGTAAAAGAATGCCCACCATGAGATAATATCCAAATCGTTCCCACATCTCCGTAAAAAATAAAATATAAAGTCCGCGTGGATGACCTTTTTTTGGAAGTGCCTCACTCATATGGTTTGATTTTCGTTATTTTGAATCGGTTAAAAAATCAGCAACGTAAAATACAGATTAATTCCAAAATGCACGAATTACACGAATTAAGTCGAATTATTCGAATTGATGACAGTATAACCAATCAATTGAATTGTTAGGGATTCTTTTAATCGTAATCTGAATTTGCATAATTCGATTTAATTCGTGTAATTCGTGTAATTCAGAAATTATTTTTTAGGATATGATTATGAATTATGAATTTCGAGTTCGAATTGATACACTATGAATATTCTATTGTTAGGCTCAGGTGGCAGAGAACACGCACTTTCATGGAAAATTTGTCAAAGTAAGCTTTGTTCCAAACTTTTTATTGCTCCTGGTAATGCCGGGACAATGTCATGTGGTACAAACCTTGACATATCTCCCACTGATTTTCAAAATATCAGGAAATGCTGTATAAAGGAAAAAATTGAAATGGTAATTGTGGGACCGGAAGAGCCATTGGTTAATGGAATAGTTGACTTTTTTGCCAATGATAAATTCCTAAATAAAATTCATGTAATTGGACCTCGTTCAAATGCTGCACAGCTTGAAGGCAGTAAAGCATTTTCAAAAAAATTCATGTTGCGTTATAATATACCTACGGCTGCATATCATGAGTTTGACCTGGACAATTATGAAGAAGGTTCTTCCTACCTGAAAAATCATGCGCTGCCGATTGTTTTAAAGGCAGATGGATTAGCTGCCGGCAAAGGTGTCGTCATTTGTCAAAGTCATGTAGAAGCCATGGCTGAATTTGAATTAATGTTACAGCATAATAAATTTGGCGAAGCAGGAAGGAAAATCGTGGTAGAAGAATTTTTAAATGGAATTGAATTATCAGTTTTTGTACTGGCTGATGGGAAAAATTATTTGCTTTTGCCCGAAGCAAAAGATTACAAACAGATAGGGGAAGGCGATACCGGGCCTAATACCGGGGGAATGGGTGCAGTGAGTCCTGTTCCTTTTGCTGATGAGGATTTCATGCGCAAAGTGGAAGAAAGAATTATTAAACCTACCATGGAAGGTTTGCTAACTGACAAAATCGAGTACAAAGGATTTATTTTTATTGGCTTGATGAAAGTTGGCGAAGAACCCTATGTTATTGAATACAATTGCCGTTTGGGTGATCCGGAAACCGAAGTAGTTATACCACGACTTAAAAACGATATTATTGAATTATTCCTCGCTGTTTCGGAACAGCGCTTACACGAGATAGTTATTGAAAAAGATGAAAGGGTTGCGAGCACTATCATGGCCGTCAGCGGTGGCTATCCCGGAAGTTATGAAAAGGGTTTTGAAATTACCGGCCTGAAAAAGAAATACCCGCCCGATAGTTTTATTTTCCAGGCCGGAACCAAATTGGAAGGTAATAAAGTGCTGACAAGTGGCGGAAGGGTTTTGTGTGTGACTTCTTTTGCTGAATCGATATATGAGTCAGTAGATAAATCCCGGGAAGTTCTGAAAGAAATCGATTTCGAAGGAATGTATTACCGCAGGGATATCGGCTACGAATTTTTATAATGTACGATTTGTTTATATTTAAATCTTACATCAACTTCATCTTATGCCGAATGAAATGAATTATATAGATTATCTCCGGCTCGACAAGATTCTTGAATCACAATATCCTGAAAGTGATAAGCAAAATAAACCTGCACACGATGAAATGCTGTTCATCATCATTCATCAAACCTACGAGCTATGGTTTAAACAATTATTGTATGAAGTGGAGTCTGTCAATACAATCATGCAAAAACCTTCACTGAATGATAATTCCCCGGAACTTCAAACCGTTGTGCATCGGTTATCGCGTTGCGCTACCATTTTAAAAGTTTTGGTTCACCAGATTGAAGTCATGGAAACCATGACCCCAATGGATTTTCTTGATTTTCGGGATATGCTTCGTCCTGCATCTGGTTTTCAAAGCTGGCAATTTAAAATGCTGGAAGCCTGGCTGGGATTGAAATACGAACATCGCTATGGTCAGGAATATTATATCTCCCAACTAAAGCAGGAACAAATTGATATTATCAGGAAAGCGGAAAGCGAACAATCTTTATTGGAATTGGTGAACAAATGGTTGGAACGGATGCCTTTTTTTAATGAAGAAGATAATTGGAAGAATTTTCAAACCTCCAATGCTCGATCAACGGGAAAGCCTGGCAGTAGTTTTCATATATTTTGGAACGAATACAGACAGCGATACCTCGAAAGTTTAGCGAGCGAAGAAAAAAACAATTACGATTTGTTTGATGAAGTATTTGCAGAAGACAATATCGGAAGCAAAAAAAATATTGAAGGTAATCAGCATCAACGATCATTATCTTCCCGCGCATGCCGTTCGGCGCTGTTTATTATGCTTTACAGGGGCTACCCGGTGTTGCAGTTACCTTTTCAACTCCTGACCCAATTGCTCGAAATCGATGAACAACTAAGTACCTGGCGGTACAGGCACATGAATATGGTTCACCGCACAATCGGAAAAAGAATTGGTACAGGTGGAAGTACGGGAAGGGATTACCTGCGGGCCACTTTAGATAAACACTATATTTTCAAAGAAATTGCAGAATTGACGAGCTTTCTCATTGAAAGAAAAAGATTACCCTTCTTGAGCAAGGAAATGGAAAGAAGGTTGGGATTTGCAATATAGCGAACTTTGGTTCGCATGAAGAATAACTTTCATGCGCAATCGAAATAAAATCTCACATTGCAAGAAATAACCAATCAAAAAAAACGTTGAATTGCTATTATCAAATGAATCCTCCAAAGTGATCTTTTTTGTTGCGATTGTCGCTTTGTGGAAAAAAAACCCATAATAAAGGGTTCACTTTGTTAATTCGGAATATTTGCATCAATTTTGCAGGCATCGTACAAAGAATTTAAATCTGACCTTTTAAAATGGGATTATTCAATTTCCTGACGCAAGAAATCGCAATGGACCTGGGGACCGCCAATACCCTCATTATACATAACGATGAAATAGTAGTAAACGAACCAAGCATCGTAGCTTTAGATCGTAACAATCCAAAAACAGTTCTCGCCGTGGGTAAACGTGCGTTGATGATGCACGAAAAAACCCACGAAAGTATACGTACAGTTCGCCCGTTAAAAGATGGCGTGATCGCCGATTTTAATGCTGCCGAGCTGATGATACGGGAAATGATCAAAATGATCTATCCCAAAAAGCCTCTTTTTCCTCCAAGTTGGCGCATGATGATCTGTATTCCTTCCAGCATTACTGAAGTGGAAAAACGTGCGGTTCGCGACAGCGCGGAACAGGCGGGTGCTAAGGAAGTGTACCTGATACATGAGCCAATGGCTGCTGCACTTGGTATTGGTATTGACGTGGAAGAACCCGTTGGCAATATGA
>Ga0137407_10000855_pt1 | contig 20032 bp, 14 predicted proteins | sample CZOMad2_2_16fung_FD_108410 | JGI IMG/M metagenome (GOLD analysis project Ga0137407, IMG submission 108410) | Vadose zone soil fungal communities from Angelo Coast Range Reserve, California, USA - CZOMad2_2_16fungal (Illumina Assembly) | ecosystem: Environmental > Terrestrial > Soil > Vadose... | reverse complement strand
CCGGCAGGTCACGACCGCTCAGGTGACCCGTTCAATCACCATCGCAATGCCTTGGCCGACCCCAATACACATGGTGCACAGCGCGCGGCGCGCGCCGCGGCGCTCCAACTGATGAAGCGCCGTAGTCACCATCCGTGCGCCGCTCGCGCCGAGTGGATGGCCTAGGGCGATCGCGCCGCCCTGCGCGTTGACGTGCGCTGCGTCGTCCGGCAGTCCCAACGCTCGCAACACTGCCAGGGATTGCGAGGCGAACGCCTCGTTGAGCTCGACGACATCGATGTCCGTCAACTGAAGCCGCAGACGATGCAACAATTTCTTGGTTGCGGCCACGGGACCCATGCCCATCAAACGTGGCTCGACTCCGGCCACCGCGCTGCCGATGACGCGAGCGCGCGGGGTAAGACTTTGGCGTTTGACCGCATCCATCCCCGCCAAGATGACGGCGCACGCACCATCATTGACGCCGGAGGAGTTGCCCGCGGTGACCGTGCCGCCCGCTCGGAATGGCGTTGGTAATTTGGCCAATGCGTCGAGGCTGGTTTCACGCGGATGTTCGTCGACGCTGACGACCGTCATTGCGCCCCTCTTCGCTGAGATGGGTACGCCTACGATTTCAGCCGTAAACAGGCCCGCCGCTTGCGCTGCCAGTGCGCGCTGCTGACTGCGCAGCGCAAAGCGGTCCTGATCCTCGCGCGATACATTGAAATCGGTGGCGACGTTTTCGGCGGTCTCCGGCATCGAATCGACACCGTAGCGTTGCCTAAGGACGGGATTGATGAAGCGCCAGCCGATGGTGGTATCGAACATTTGCGCGTCGCGCGCGAAGGCCGTTGCACCCTTGGACATGACATAGGGTGCCCGACTCATACTCTCCGTACCCCCTGCCAGCACCACGTCGGCCTCTCCGGCCAAGATCATACGCGAACCGCCGGCAATGGCATCCATCCCCGAGCCGCACAAACGATTGACCGTTGCCCCGGGCACCTCGATCGGCAGTCCAGCCAGGAGGGCGCTCATCCGAGCCACATTCCGATTGTCCTCCCCCGCCTGATTGGCGCAGCCCAAAATCACGTCGCCAACCGCTTGGGGGTCGAGGCTCGCATTGCGTTTCATCAATTCGCGCAGCACCAAGGCGCCGAGATCGTCCGGGCGCACCGTCGACAGCGCGCCGCCGTAGCGACCAATCGGCGTACGAATCACGTCACAGATGAATACTTCACTCATACTTAGGTATCTCCAGCCGATCGTTCATTCAATGCGAAAATTATGGCATGAGTAGCGGCTGCGAGCGCAACCGCGCCGCACAACGCGGATGCCAAAAAGAGGCCTTTAGACGTTGGGTAAATGAAGGCTATAGCCGCATTTGCAATAGCCGGCGGGTGCATGATTTCCGCCCAGAAGGCGAGCAGCAGCGCGACGGCAACAGTCGCGCCGATCCCCCAGCTCGCACCTGCCGTCACCCAAACGCCCATGACGCCGACTACTGCCGTCATCATATGACATCCGACTATCACTCGTGGTCGAGTCGCGTGCGTCATCGGAGCGTGAAGTAGAAGTGCCATGCTGGAGACCCAAGACGTCAAAATTAGCCCTGTGCGAAGCACCGACGTACACAGGATCATAAATCCGATGAGGGCGCCGCCGATTGCAGCAGCTTTTGCTGCCCGATGTGACGGTAGAGGCATCAAAAGACGATAACTCGAGTCTAGACCTTCAGAACTTTCGGCATTTCACTGACCAGGAAATCCATAAAGACCCTCACGGAAGGGAGCAATCCGTGTCGGACCGGCATCAACGCCGTAAGTGTTGACTCTCCAGCTGACCATTCCGGAAGGACCGCTTGCAGCTCCCCGGAGGCGACTTGTTCTCGGCAAATGAATGCCGGCAAGGCGACGATACCGAGTCCCATCTGGGTGGTCGCCTTGAGACCAACCATGTCTTCGCTCGTCAAGCGCGGCTTTAGATGAATCGTATGTTCCTCACCCTCCGAACTACGTAACCGCCAAAGCGGGGATTGGCCAAGGCGCATCATGAAAAGTGCGCGGTGATCGGCGAGATCTATCGGCCGAGTGGGCATCCCATATTTCTCGATATAAGACCGTCCTGCAAAGAGACGCCAGGGCGCTGATCCGAGCGTCCGTTGTACCAGGTTCGAGTTTGGCAATGCCTCCGAATGTGCCCTGATCGCAAGGTCGAAATTTTCCGCAACGATGTCTACCATTTGGTCAGATGTGTGCTGAAGGACATCGACTTTGGGAAACCGGTCGAGAAATTGAGGCAGCACCTTGCTCGTTGCAAACTGCGCGACCGCGACCGCGGCGGTGAAACGGATCAATCCGTTGGGTTCGACTAGTCGTTGTCTGACGACGGCTTCAGCCGCTTGCGCTTGTTCCAACATCAAAGCCGCATGTTTGTAAAAGTCCAGCCCGATATCAGTAACGCTAAACTGTCGCGAGTTTCGATTGATCAAATGCGCGCCAAGCGCCGTTTCCAAGGTCTGCATGCGATGGCTGATCGTCGACTTGGGTATCGAAAGGCTACGGCTTGCCGGAGTGATCCCGCCACGATCCACGACGTGGACAAAATAGTAGAAATCGTTGAGATCCAATGCGTTTCCTTATCAACGGTGCGGCTAGTTTTGAAAAAGCCGATTCTTTCTCGTCAAAAAGCAAGGCATGTCCCGACCAACCGGGATGATATCATCTTATCAATCCTTCGTATTTACCTGTTCGGATAGCGGAATGCGCGCTCCGTTCGCAAACGCGGTCTGCATCAACTCTCCTATTCAAGTATGCGAAACCGCGACTCGCGCGCCTTGCCTCGATTTACGGGTGCATCGAAATCACGCTCCGGTCCGTGAGGAACGATGCGGCTCGGATTGACCCAGGGATGACTCATATAATAATGAGCCTTGATGTGCTTGAAATTGACCGTCGGTCGGATGTCAGGGTGTTGGTATAGATCTCGCGTGTAGTCCCACAACGCCCGATATTCGATGAGCATTCGGCGATTGCATTTGAAATGGCCATGATAAACGGCGTCAAACCGCACCAGCGTCGTGAACAATCGAATGTCGGCCTCGGTGAGCGAGGAGCCAATCAGATATCGCTGCCGCGAGAGTCGGTCTTCGAGCCAGTCGAGTGTTTCGAACACCTTCGCAACGGCCTCATCGTAGGCCTGCTGCCGTGCGGCGAAACCTGCCATGTAGACCCCATTGCTGAGACCCGAGTAGATGCGGTCGTTGACAGCATCAATTTCCCTTTGAAGCCTCGACGGGTAGTAATCTCCAAATCGAGCACCGAGATGATCGAATGCGGAGTTGAACATCCGAATGATTTCTGACGATTCGTTCGAGACGATGGTGCGTCGAACTTTGTCCCACAGGATGGGGACGCTCACTCGCGTAGTGCATCCCGAATCGGCCAGCGCGTAGATCTCATAAAGCTTCGAGCACTGGTTCACCTGGTCGGGTACGACGCCTTCGTCCGGGGTGAATGTCCAGCCGTCCTCGCCCATTAGCCAATGAACGACCGAGACGTCGATGATTTCGCCCAGGCCCTTCAAGCTTCGCATGATGAGCGTGCGGTGGGACCAGGGACAGGCCAGCGATACGTACAGGTGGTAGCGTCCGGGCTCGGCTTTGAATCCCTGAAGTCCATCCTCGGTTACCCAGTTTCTGAACACCGACGGTTCCCGTCGGAGCGCGCCTTCAACCAAGACCGCATCAACACCGGTTCGATGCCACTTTCCGCGGATGAGCTCACCCATCGAGTTTCTCCTTCGCCCCTTACCCGATGGTCTTGGGAACGATGGGGACGACTGCGGCGCCGAGCCGTGAGCGCTTCATAGCCTCATGCTCATCGTCTCATCCCTGCAATTCGAACGCGCCTGCAATGGTCAACTGAACGTCGTCGCCAACTGCGGGAAGATAGGTGGTTACTCCGAAATCGCTGCGTTTGATCGTTCCGGTCACCTCGAAACCGACGGTGTAGGCTTTGTCGAGAGGATTCACACCGGCGCCGACGAAGCGCGCGTGCAACACCACTGGTTTTGTCACGCCGTGTAGCGTGAGGTTGCCCGTGATGGTGGCGTCGCCCTTGCCGGTCGACACGACTTTCGTCGAGGAAAAGGTCGCCGACGGGAATTTCGCCGTGTCAAACCACTGCGCGCCCTTCAACTCCTCATCCAGCTTCGAAACCGTGGTCGTGACCGACTGTACGGGGATCGTGACTTCGAGCTTCGATATGGTGAGTTGCGCAGGATCGAGGTGCAAAGTTCCGGACGCACCGGCAAAAAGCCCCGAAAAATTGGTAAAACCAAAATGGGAGATGGAGAACCCCACCTGGGTGTGATAACTCTCCACCTTATAAGTCCCGGCTTTGACACTACCGAGGGTGGGTGCCGGTGCTTGCGCAAAGGCGATCGGTCCCCCGGAGGAAAGACTCAGAATCGCGGCCGCCGCGCCGGCGGCCAGAGAGATCTTCATGGTGATGTACTCCTAGTATGAAAGCAGCAAGTGTCGCCGACGATGGAACGCGTCGACGACTATCGCATTTTGCCGTGAATCTGAATAGTCGCTATATTCCGATATTATCCGTCGGCATATACGATAGATCGGAGGAGCGATGCTAGGTGGTATCTCGCTGGATCAGCTACGAACCTTCATCGCCGCCGCGGACGAGGGGAGTTTTTCCGCCGCCTCCCGCAAGCTGCGACGAGTCCAGTCCGTCGTCAGTCAGCTGGTGAGTAATTTCGAGGCACAAATGGGCGTTCCGATCTTCGATCGCTCCGGGCGCTACCCCAAGCTCACTCCGGAAGGAATGGTATTGCTGGCCGATGCGCGCAACGTCGTCGCTGGCGTGGACGTGTTGAAGGCTCGCGCTAAAGGCATGGCGTCGGGTCTCGAGCCCGAGTTGTCGGTGGTCGTGGATGTGATGTTTCCGATGGCAGCGATCACTGACATAGCGAAAGACTTTAGGCTTCAATATGCCGGAATACCGTTGAGACTTTACGTCGAGGCTTTGGGCGGTGCATTTCGTCCGGTTCTCGATGGCCGGTGCAGCGTGGGGGTCGTGGGGTCGCTGCCACTGACGCCCGCTTCTTTGTCCAGTGAGATACTCCCCGGCGTCACCCTGGTCATGGTCGCGGCGCGCAGCCATCCACTCGCGGCATTCAAGGGAACGATCCCAAGATCGGAGCTTGCCAAGTACGTACAACTTGTCTTGACCGACCGGTCTGATTTGTCACAAGGACGCGAGTTCGGTGTCATGTCACCCCAGACCTGGCGACTGGCGGATTTGTTTGCTAAGCACGCGTTTCTTCTCAACGGGCTGGGCTGGGGCGGAATGCCGCTGCATACCGTGAAGCACGACATTGCGCAGCGCAAACTGGTAACGCTGTCGATCGAGGACGTGCCGGCGGGCGGATTGATCTTGCCGATGTCGGCCATTTACCCGACGGCGGTGCCGCCAGGTCCGGCGGGTCGCTGGTTTATCGAACGACTGAAGACTTCTCCCGGCAAGTCGAAGGTAGCGCGCTGACGAGTTGAACCTCCAAGATCTAACGCGGCAACCATCGGGCGAGCGACTCGTGACACCGTGCGCGCCAACTCGTACCCCCTGCAATCCATCTGATCGGCGTCTCGGACCGCTTCGCCGGTACTCCATTCTGGTTTACCGGAAGCGTGTGCGCTTCATCGCCGTTCCGTCGCGAGCGGAGCAGGGCGCACGAAGTCACGGGGCATAGTTGTGCGAAACTCGCGTCACGTGGCGAAACACTTCTCGATAGTCGAGACGACTTCCTTGCGCGCCGGTGTGGTTGCCCACTTGGCGAGCGTGTTGATGAGGCGCTTTCCACTCTCTGCAGCCTTGTCTCCTTGAGCGTCGCGTTCGTTCAGCGCGTCGGCAACTTGGGTCGCAACGAGTTGGATAGGGGCCATGTCGTCGGGCGTCATGCGGATGAGGCCGTTGAGGTAACTGCTGCCCCATTTCGCTTGGGCGCCGGGTGTTTGGGTCGCCGCGAAACCCTTTTTAGGCCAAGCAATAGCTTGTTCGGAGTGGCCTCGCTTTTCTTCGATCGATGCGAGGGTGGGCATGTAGTAGTAGGGCGTCTTGCTCTTTGGGATTTCACTGAGCAGCATGTCATAAAGAGCTTGGTCATCGCCGATGGTCCTATAGAAGATCCGGGACGCGTTGACAATGTCTGCACGTTCACCGTCCGGGCGTTGACTCTTGAGAGCAGAACGGACTTGCTTCCGAGCGTCTTCGATCAGCCTGCTGGACGCTTTGTGGTCGGCACTCAGGGTTTCTTCAGCTTCTATTGCAGTCGTGATCGCAAGAAGTCGCTCGCTTTCGCCATAGTTTGTATCGTGGGCGACGTCGACCATCGCCGCTGTCCACTCTCGACGGAAACCGCGGGCAAACGGCTCGCCCTGATTTTCGACTACTTTGTAGAGCACAGAATTGAATCCAACCAAGATGTCGCTGACCGCGCGTACTTCGGTCGAGTCCTGAAGAATAGGCGACAGTGCGCGCACGCGCTCGACAAGGGTGGGCATCCTTACCCTCAATGCGTTTCCGCTGCTGAGAGCTAATTCAGTTCGAGCCTTGGCGGGGTTGGCTTGCCCGTCATTGAGTTCGTCAGACGCTGTGGATAGAGCCGCTGACAGGGCATGGAGGGACAGGCGGGTGCTCGCAATAGGATCTGCTATTTTGCAGCGCTCGGCGGCGGCCGTGAGATCCGCGGCTCGCGTGGCTGATGTGCCGTGGCTTTCATCTACCAAGTCCCAGCCATGGTAAGCGAGGCGGCGGCAGTCCTGGGCGTGAATACTCCTCGCCGCTGGTTCCGGGGAACTGGATTGGGTGGCGTTCCTGCCATCCTTAGTCGCTTGTTGATCAGGAGTGTCGGTGCCGATCACTGCGGCAAGGACTTCCGCGATGGGACGTTCGTCTTCGAGTACTTGTGATAGGACGATCGCATACTGATTGAGGTCCATGCCACCGGAGACGCGTGCAATTTCGATTCCGTCCGGTCTGAAGATGATGACAGTGGGGTAACCCGGGACCTTGAACTTCTGCCCCAATCTATGTGCTTCCGGCAGATCGCCGTCCAGGTAGATGGGAACGAAATGGCGAAACTGCTCTTGAACATCGGCGCGCGTGAAGACTGTTTTTTTCAGAGCTTCGCAATACGGGCACCACGCCGCACTCCAGACGGCCAGAACGGGTTTGGACTCGGATCGGCCTTTGGAGAAGGCTGTATCGAGAGATCCCTGGAACCACGCGATGCCTGCGGCCCCACCTTTGGGCGCTTGTATCGCAGCCCCCGCATGCGAGACGCCGTCTGTGGATGGCGTCCCCCCACCGCAGGCAGCGAGGGCAGAGAAGAGAGCGACCGACGGAAGGGCTAGGTACTTTCGATAATTCATGACTGGTTGAGCCTCTGTTCGGATCCCTCCGCGCCCTGTGTCAATTGAGCCGCAGGCGCCAGCGCGAAAAGTCCGGGCTATGGGAATAAGTACGCCTCTCTGAAGCCTGCAGGACGACGCTCATGACTTCGGCAGGGTTCCTGTCTTCACGACGATCATTTTTTCCGGATTGAGGTGCTCCTTGATCGCAGTGTTCACCTGCCGGAGGGTGACGGTATCGACTGCCTTCGGATACTGGTCGAGCCAGGTCACATCGCGCCCCCTCAGGACCGTGGACAGCAGCGTTCGAGCCATTCCAGAGGTATCGGCAAGCCCTACCTGATAGGTTCCAATCAGATTCGTTTTGCGCGCCGCCAGTTCTTCGCCGGTCACGCCATCGGCCCACCAATGCTGCAATTCACGCTGCATGGACGCCGTTCCACGATCGAGCAACTCGGGGGCAAAAGTCCCCAAGGCCTGCCAGCTCCCGTCAGTGAAAGTGTTGTTACTGACTCCGGCTTCGATGTGATAGGTCAGGCCTTCTTTGTCGCGCACCACATGCATCAGACGTCCCGTGAATCCACTCCCAAGGACGGCAGTGCCCACCGCGAGCGCCAAGGTATCCGGATCCTTGTAGCGCAAGCCAGTACCTTGGCCAATCACGAGAATGGTGCTGGTCTTGCCAGGCATCTCGACTGCAATACTGTGATCCTGCGGCTCGGTCGAGTTGGCTGGTTTCGCGTCCCGCAGGTAGTCGACTCCGCCCTTCCAGCCACGGAAGGCGCTGGCGACCGTACCTTGAATCCGCGACATGTTCACATCGCCCACCAGCACCAGAGTCATGTGATCGGGGCCGTAGTACTTGCGGTAGAAAGTCCTAACGTCATCCAGGGTGAGGGTTTGGGCAGCGGTCAGATATTCATCGATCGCCGGCTCGTGGTTGGGGTGTCCCGCCGGAAATGCGGCGCGTTTATACGCCTCAGCGGAACGTTGCTGCACGTTATCCATTGCGTTCTTCAGCTCACCGATGAATTGCCGACGAGCCTTCGCGAATTCGCTTTGCGAAAACGCGGGCGTGCGCAATTGTTCCGCGATCAGGTCGATGACTAAAGGCAGGTCCTGCTTCAAGCACCGCGCCTGTATTTGCAGAGCTTGGTCCTGCACGTTGAAACGTAACGATGCACCGACGCCCTCCAGCTTCTTCGCAATGGCAAACTTATCCTCCTTCGTGGTTCCTCGATCGAGCATCATGGCAGCCAACGTCGCCACCGCCACATTGTCGTGGTCGGCCGCCGCAAGGGCGTCGCCCGCGGGAAGCGCCCCCATGATGGTCACGACATCCTTGATCGCCGTCGGATAACCGATGACGTCGATGCCGTCGATCTTTTTGCGATTCACATGCTCGGCCATCCCTGCCGAAGCAAGGGCGGGGGTCAATAAGGCTATGGATACGCCAACCACTAGTCTTTTCATTTCACTTACTCCTACTTGCCCTTCGCTACCGGCACGAACCAACCCGTAGTGCTCTGGTCTTCATTGAGATAGGTCTTCGCCACGCGTTGGACATCCGCGGGTGTCACCTTTTCCACAGCATCCGGAAAACGCACGAACTGCGTCCAGTCACCCGTGGCGATCCACTCGTTTAATTCACCGACAACCGAATCCGTGCCGTCGAGGCGGTACGCCCGGTTCGCTCGGTACTGCTGACGGGCTTGCGCCACCTCTTCGGCGGTGACACCCTGAGTCTTGATCAGCTCGATCTGCTCGAGAAGGGCTTTTTCGGCCTGTTCATGAGTTGTACCCGAAGCCAAATTCGCGGTCATGAAGTGCAGGTTCATGTCATGAAACGTCCCGCCTTGCGCGGTCGCGGTCAGCGCCAACCCTTTATCAACCAGCGCGCGATATAGCCGGGAATCCTTGCCGCCGCTCAGAATCGAGTCCATCACCGCGACAGCGGGCTGATCGGGACTGAGTCCGTTGGGAATCTTGTGGGCGATAGCAACCGTGCCCAGTTCTCCCGGCTTCTTCACGACAACTCGACGTGGGCCGGTCTGTTCCGGCTCTTCCGTATAGACAACCGGGATGCGGTGCGGTGCTTTTGTGTAAACACCGTAGTACTTGAGGATCATGGCAAGCATCGCCTTCGGCTCAACATCTCCCACGACCGTGACGGTCGCGTTGTCGGGCCAATAAAAGGTGTTATAGAAGTCGCGCAGCTTCTCGATCGGGACATTCTCGATATCACTGCGCCAGCCGATGGTCGAATGGTGATAGGGCAGCGCCTCATAGGCCGCCGCGGTGATCTCCTCGTCCAACAGGCTCCGCGGGTCATTCTTGCCGCGCTCGAACTCGTTGCGCACGACAGTCATCTCTGACTGCCGGTCGCTCTCGTGCAGCCACAGATTGCGCATCCGGTCGGCCTCGATGGCGACGTAGCCATCCAGCGCATCGCGTCCTATCGTGGCATAGTAGTTGGTGCGGTCCAGATACGTAGTCGCGTTGTATTCGCCGCCAACGCGCTCCAGATACTCCTTCACACTGTTTCCCGCCGGGTCGTTGTAGTGCTCACTGCCCTTGAACATCAGGTGTTCCAGCAGGTGGGTGGAGCCTGTCGAGCCGGTCACCTCGTTGCGGGAGCCGACGCGGTAGGTGACGTTGAAGGTAACCACGGGCGCGGAGTGATCGGGCATCAAGAGCACCTGTAGACCATTTGAGTCGAGGCGGTACTCGTCAATCCCGCCGAGGGATTTGACGTAGGAGAAGCCTGGGGCGTCGACGGGCGCGGCAAGAGCGTGAGCAGAGAGCAGTGCGCCGGGAATTACAGCGGCACAGCGCACGAGAAATAAAACCGACGGACGGCGTAAAAAAAACCGCTGCATGGGAAATCCTTGTGGTTTTTCGAGGATAGAGAATTCGAGCTCAGTCAGTCGTACTCATGAGGCATCGAAGGCCTTGAGCACGATTCCCGGGGTCAGCAGCTCGGGCAATGCCTTGGGTTCTGCGTTTGCTGGTAGATAGACCAAGTTGAAGGGGACCGCACTTCGGTGCCATTTTGCAAGCTCAGCGGTGATGCGGGGATCCGCGTTGGTCCAGTCGGCCTTGAGCGTCGCGACCTTTTGGTCGCGAAAGTAGCGCTTCACCGTGTCCGAGGCGAATACCACTTTCTTGTTGGCCTGGCAGGTAGCGCACCATCGCGCGGTGAAATCGGTGTAGATCGGCCGGCCCGCCTCGCGCAGTTGTGCGACGCGTTCAGCGCTCCAAGGCTCCCAGACGATGTCAGTGGGTGCCGCGGCCCGCGGCCAACCGAGATTGAGTCCGATCAGCAGCAGCGCCAGGCCGCCGGCGAGGCCCAGACGGGCACCCAGGACCCCGGTGCCGGGCCGGTTGTAGCGGCCGTACAGCCATACCGCCATGGAAATCGTCGTCAATCCGAGAAGCGCCATCAGCAAGCCGTTCTCGCCCACTTGACCCGCCAGCACCCAGATCAAATAGGCCACGGTTGCATAGAGCGGAAACGCCATGACCTGCTTGAAAGTTTCCATCCAGCAGCCGGGCCGCGGCAACGCTTTGACGGCTTGCGGGAAAATCGACAACAGCAAGTACGGTGCCGACAAACCGAGACCGATCGCAGTGAATACCAGGAAAGACTGCAGCGTCGGCAGGACGAGCGCAGCCCCCAAGGCCGGCGCCAGAAATGGCGCGCTGCAGGGAGTCGCGACCACCGTGGCCAACACACCGGCGAAGAGGGAGCCGCCGTAACCTGGGTCCATTTGGAGCGACGAACCCACGCCCGTTGCGCGTAGACCAAACTCGAATACTCCGCTCAAGCTCAGCGCAAAGACGAGCATGACCACCGTGAGGCCAAAGACGAATACGGGGGACTGCAGCTGAAAGCCCCAGCCGAGCTGCTCACCACCAGCACGCAGCGTGGCAAGGAGGCCCGCCAGCGCCCAGAACGACAGCAACACCCCGAGAGTGAATGCGAGGCCGTGCATGGTCACTTTGCGGCGCTCGTTACCGGACTGGTTCACGAATCCCACGATTTTGATGCCGAGTACCGGGAACACACAGGGCATGAGATTGAGAATGAGACCGCCGACGATCGCGAATAATAGCGTGAGCCCAAGACCCGTTGTGCCGCCATCGGGTGTGGCGACCCGTGAGCCGATGGAGCTCTCCGAGGAAGACCCCAATCCCGAAGCCTGAACTCCGGCAGTCGCGGCGCCCGCGGATGAGAGCGGAGCGTTCACGAGTACGCCGTGATAGGCCCCCGTGGTATCCGTATAGGCCAGTACACCTAGTACCTTCTGGGTTGACGCATCGGCGTCGTCGGAGACCGGCAGAGTCAAGGTCAGTGTGTTCTGACCGGCGGTGAGCTGCTGCGCTCCGTCGTACTGAATGAAAGCATCCTCGCTGTAGAAGTGCGGCGACATCACCGCGCCGTCGCCCGAAATCCGCAAGAGCACCTGGTGTGCTGTCTGGCTGGCGGTGATTTTCCAGTCGGCTGGCGCCGACTTTGGCATAGGCATCTTCGCCAGCTCCGCTCTCACTGCCGTATCCGGTTCTGGCGACTGCGAAGAAATGGGCAGAGTCAGCGTCACGTTGGCCTGGCCGGGAATGCAGATTTCCGCACACATCAGCCATTTGGCGAGCGCCTTCACGGTCACTAGTCCTCCCGCTTTGGCATTTGCCGGCGGCGTCACGGTGACGGGCAAGTAGACGACATCGGTGTAGCCGTTGCCCGTGACATCGCCTTGCTCGTTCTTGATCATGACGGGCGTGGGCCATTGGATACTTCCCGCCGTCCAGCCTGTCGGCAGGTCCCACTCCAGCTTGGTCGGGTAGCCTGTGCCCGCACTAATCCAGTAGGTATGCCACGTTGGCTTCTGATCGAGCCGCAGGGCGACAGTGAGCGGATGGCCAGGCTGAACAGATCTGTCGGCCGCGACTAACGAGGCTTGCACTTGCGCCCGGGCAGCGAACGATCCCAGCACCAGAAGCGCCGCGGCAACAGCTCGTACGATTCGAAATAACGTCATGATGCTCTAACTACCTTGGGTGTTCCGCCACGCGCTCATGACCCTATGACCGCGTCGGTGGCTACTCTTAATCGGGACGAGTGACGAAGGGAAATCCTGCGCCGAGGGGCCTAAAAAGTGCAGCGTCCAGCGCCTCAGTCCGACCCTTCTCAGGGCTGCACTGATTTGACCCTGCTCTGGGCTGTTAGAGCACTGATTCGATCATCCGCTGTACCATCAACTCACCGTGGGCGTCACCGATCATAAAGTCGCGGTAGACGATTCGACCCGTTCGGTCGATCACGAAATTCGTGGGCGCCGCCTTGACATCGAATCCTTTACCGGCAGTAGTAATGTCCTGCGTCCCCTTCAACGGCGTGAAGCTGTACCCTTTCTTGTCGATGAGTGGCAGCACGTAGGAGTCCTGATCTCTTATGATATTGATGCCTATGTAGACCACGTCCTTATTGTGGTGGAACTGCTGCATCACCGCTTCGAAATGTGGGAATTCGACGCGGCACGGACCGCAACCCGGGAACCAGAACGTGAGCAGCACGACTTTGCCGCGTAGCTTTGCAAGCGAGAGGGTGCCATCGGAAGTGTACTGCTTGAGATCGAACGGCGGCGCGGGCTTGGCGCCGGTGTTGACAGCAGCTTTGATGTCAGCGCGGACCTGGGCCGGTGTTTTTTGCAGCTGCTTGCCGATGGTCTCCAGCGCGGTCTGGGTTTCGTCGTCGGGTGATTGGGCTTGCAACTTCAAGAGGGCTTTGTAGCCGCCCGGCGCCTGTCCAGCCTCGGCCATCACGCGCGCCTTCAGGCGCACCAACAGTCCTGTGTTATCGGACTTGCGCTCAGGTTTCAGTTTGTCCAAGAGCGCCAAGGCTTCATTGGCCTTTCCGGCCACCAACTTATTGTTCACCTCGACGAAGGTCTGCGCCAACCCCACCCGCTCCGACCACTCTTTCGATGCCTTGGCAGGCTGCATGTCTTGCGCCAGTTTCACCGCCTTCGATGGGTCGACACGCAAGTAGGCCTCGAAAAGTCGCGGCATACCCCCGGCGCTCCATTGAAACTTTTCAGGCGGAAACTGCGTGCGCAATCGCTCGAAGTACGCAATGCGCTGGGCGTCCTTGGGCGCTTTCTCGCCCAGCCAATACAGCGTCTGCGCGCCACGCTCACTGGTAAAAAAGCGTCTGACAACATCGAGCTGCGCCGCCTCATCGTCCAGATCGTTGGCGTAGTAGAAGGCGTAGTCCGCATTCTGCGGCTCGATGAGCGCCGCCTGGTGCAGGTATTCGGTGGCGGCCTTCTTATCACCCCAGCGCTCCGCGTCATTCGAGAGCATGGAATACACCTTCGCGTTCTTTGGGTCGTGCGTCAGCACCTTGAGCAGATACGGCTTGGCCCGAGGGTCCTCCTGGTCAGATAGCCGAGCGCCCATCCCGTACTGAATACCGACCGAATCGGGGAAGCGCCGCTCCCATTCCTTGTACTTCGCGTCGATTTTCTCGTTCATCTCCTTGAGACGTGCCGCGAAGTTGGCCGGCTTCTCCTGCTGATAGACCGCAAGCGTCCAATGACCCCTGAACTGGATCAGCCAATCATGAGCCCCCAGAAAATCCGGATCGGCCTCGACGGCTTGGTAGAAAGCCGCCAGGGCGTCATCCGTTTTCTTGTCCTTCTCCAACGCCTTCGCACGTTCCAAGGCAGCCTGGGCCGCCGGTGCCGGCACGTGCTCGGGTGCCGCGAGGAGGAAAACAGGCGCGGCTGCCACCAGTAGCAGCAGTGCAAGAGCTTTCTTCATCGCGTTCATCGTAATCGCTCCAGTGGCCGCCTCATTGTCAACACGGCTCTCTCGTGCACGCATCAGCCTCAAAGCTTGTACTTGCTGGCAAATTCCAGATAGAGGATACGGCCACGAAGATCGACCCTTCGAGAATCCCAGGGGACACGGGAGTTGTAGAAGGGAAACGCGGCGTTCGTGAGATTGCGCGCGCCGGCATTGATCGAGAAACCTCCGGGAAGGTTGTAGAACCCGTTCAGATCGAAAGTCGTGTAGTGATCGACCGGTTGCGGCGCGAGCAGCGAAGGGCTGTTGATATTTGTATTGGTGTAGCTGCTCGAATAGTTCGCGTAGAGATTGAGCCCGTAGTTGCGCCGGGACCAGCTCGTCCAGGCACGCGCTTTGACCCGCTCCGGCCCAGTTTGCGTTCCATCCAGGACCACGGAAGGGATACCCGGTCCTGCGCTATCTTCCAGCTTGATGACGTAGGTACCGGATACGCCAAACGTCAGTTGCCCGGCACGCGTGTCCATGCCATAGCTCACCAGAGCATCCGCGCTCTCGCTACGCCTGGACGCGATGTTGACCGGTCCGATGTTGACGCGAACGATGTTACCGCTTGCGTCACGCACAATGACGCCGGGAAGGGTGTAAAAGATCGGGGTGCCGTAATAATCAAAGGCGCTCGCGATGCGGTTGGCGAAGTCGATTCGGCTGTAGGTCAGCGTAACGGCAAGCCCGCTCAGGGTTCCCTTTGGCTTCCAGTCCAGACCGCCGGTGTAATTGTTGGCGGTCTCCGGCCCGAGGTTCGGATTGCCCGTAAAATACGCGTCGGGCAAGATGGTTCCTTGCCCGGGGTTCTTCGGATCGACGATGGGTAAAAAGTTGTAGGGGCCGCTCGTTGTGGCGAACAGGTCGCCCAATTGTGGCGCCCGGAACGACTTGCTGAAGGTGCCCCGCACCTTCAGCTCCTGCCACGGATACCAGCTGAACCCCACCTTAGGAGAAGTCTGACTGAAGGTCACTTCCCGGTCCGGGGTTCCCGCTCCGTCAAAGGGACCCTTGATCGAGTATTGCTCCCAGCGTCCCGCTCCGTACAGATTGAGCGAATAGATTCCCGGTATCCGGTTGTGTTCACCTACCACCGGAACGTTCAGCTCCCCAAAGGCGGCTTTGACTATCCGACTGGGACTGGCAATCAACAAATTGCTCGCATGGCCCGCATCGGTGTAGCTCAACTCCTCCCGACGGAATTCACCGCCCGCCGCCAGGCGCATATCGCCGCCGGGCAACTTCAGCAACGAGCCTTCCGCCGTGAGGAGGCCGGAGTCGCTCGTCGAAAAATTGTCGTTGATATAGAAGCCGGGGATACCCCAACGCATCAAGCCCGCCAGAGCCGCCGGATTCTGCGCAGTCCCGTTGCCGAAGAGGTTCAGCTGCTGATTTGCGGGTATTGGGTTGCCGTTGGCGTCGAATCCGGACAGCCGCTCCGCGAGTATCGTCTGATCAATCCGGAGCGAATTGAAGGAAGCATCTTCCCGTGAATGGTTACCCGAGATATCGAGAGTCCAGTCCTTGGGCAAGGTGATTTTGACACCCAGCACTCCCCCCAGTGCTCTTTGGTCGCTGGTCGTCTGTTGGGCGGGAAGGAGGCCTTGCTGTACCTCGTTCAAAAACACGTAGCCCACCGTGACCGGTTGGCCCAAATCGTTAAATCGATTCGTGGCCGGCACGGTGGAGAAATACGCCGCATGATCAGCACCGTTGGTGGCCTGCGAGGTATTTTTGCCGTAGGAGAACTCTCCGTAGGCGCGCACCCAATCGGTGAGGTTCTGTTCGGCGTTGATGTCGATCGAATAGTGCTTTTGCCCCGCGAGGAAGTCAGAGACATTCGCCGCATCGTTGAACGGTACGACGTTGGCGGGCGACAATTTACCGGCGATTCCGTTCGTCCCATTGTCTCCGGGCGGCAGCGCGCCGAGGCCCTGCACCAGGCCCGGCTGAGCTACAAACGGGTTGCGCCAGTCGTCTCCGCCGCGGCTGCTGAAGTTGTCGGTGGTATATCCTATTCGGGAGGAATTGACTGAATCGCTCTTGGCAAAGCGGCCACTGAAGGTGACATTGCCAGAATTCCAGCTGTCGCCCAGAGTCTGCTCGAGCGCGACGGCGTCACCACCATTGGCCCCTAATTCCTGCCGGACATGGGTTTCCCCACCCTGATAGTCCTTCTTGAGGATGAAATTGATCACGCCTGCCACCGCATCCGATCCGTACACCGCGGAGGCTCCGTCGGTTATGATCTCGATTCGGTCGATGGAGCCGATCGGAATGGTGTTGAGATTGACCACATCGCCGAAGGTCGACGAGACCGCACGCCGGCGGCCGTTGACCAAAACCAAGGTATTTGCGGGACCCAAGCCGCGAAGATCCGCGGCCGATTGCCCCTGAGAGTCCTGCGAATATGGCGAGAAAGGGTCGCGCGTCGTCCCCGAATTCAGGCTGCCGTAATTCTGCGGCAGCGAACGGATGACGTCTTCGACCGTGTTGAAGCCCATCTTCTTGATCTCGTCCTGCGTAATCACCGTCACCGGCGAGGCCGTGGCGGCTTGCGTGGTGCGCAAGCGGCTTCCCGTGACGATGATTTCCTCGAGCTCGTCCTTGCTCTCGAGCCGCTTCGCGGACGCTTGGGCATCCATGCTCATTGAAGCATCCTGCGGATTGCTTCCCGGACGCGATTGAGCCAATTGAAGACGATCTGCCGGTGGTGAATTGGACGCACTCTCAGCTCCCGTTCGGTCTCCCATGACCGCTGACCCGGACTCGTTGGACAGCGTATTGGAGTTAGGGGCGGCAATGAGGATCGCGCCACTCTTGTGTACGGTGATCTTGAGATTCGTGCCCTCCAGCAATTTGGTAACGGCCTTCTCGGCGGTATACTCCCCGTGCACGCCACCGGTGTGGATACCCTTTATCTGATCGACCGAGTAAATGAATTCGACGCCGGATTGCTCGACCAGCTTCTGAAGCGCTGTCGCTAAATCCCCGGCCGGCACGTCGACCTTCCTAGGTGTATCCGCCATCGCGTTCGCTGAAATGGATATCGCGCATGCGATCGCGATCATTACGGAGCGGAAGGTCACGCTTCTCAGCATCTCAGGTCTCCCCATTGAACTTTAGTTGTAGTAAGTACCGGGACGAGCCGCGCCGCTAAATCCTGCGAGGGCGCTAGTGAGATTTTTTGTTGTGTTGCATGGACGTCTCACCGGATAGTCCGACAGCCACCTCGTAGGTCGAGCAAAGTGGACCAATCGAGAGCGCTCGGGCCCTTTGGATCTCATCGTGGAGAGGGGCCGGACATTCCAGCATCCCCCTTTTCCGTTCGCGTGACTAACGCGCTCTTAAGACGACTTTGTCGCTGCTCTCTTCTATCGCGATTGGGAATCCGTTTTGAAGGAGCCAGAGGAAGGCGTCAGTATTATTGGCTCGGAAGTTTCCGCCAATGCGAATATCAGCTATTGTTGGGTCGTCGATGACAATCTTACGCGTGTTGTATCGGTTGAATTCGTTCACCGCATCCGCAAGCGTCGTGTCTCGAAACGCGACGTATCCGTTGCGCCAACTCAGGAGCGCTTGGCTTTCCGTGGCCGTCTGCTGGTGGACGAGAACTTCGGTGTTAGCAGTCCGAGCGACGGTGCCGGCGCGAAGCAGGGTGACCGGCGGATATGCCGGACCGGTAGCGGATTCTGCGCCGGAGATCCTGGGAACAATCTCGCCGCTGCCGTCCGGGACGGCGCCCGGGGACGGGAGGATATGGGGCGCCGCGGTGGCTAGGCTAACGCGGCCTTCGGTAACCACCACTTGAACATTGTCAGATTCACGTCTCACCGAGAATTTGGTGCCCACGGCCATTATGCGCTTGTTGCCTGCATACACGACAAAGGGCCGAGAGCGGTCGTGGGCCACATCAAAAAACGCCTCTCCTTTATTGAGCTCAATCCGTCGCAGCCCCTTGGTCATGACAACGCGAAGGCTCGTATCCGTATTCAACGTCACCTGGGAGCCATCGATCAGGTGAACCACGTCGAGTCCACCGACCGGGGTTGAGTATCGGTCTCCGGCGAAGACGCCGCTGAAGTAGGTATAGGCGCTGCCTATCATGACGAGCAGAACCGCAGCCGCCGTGGCATACGATCGCCACCGGGCCCACCGCCGGTGTGCACCTGTCAAGGTGGGAGGAAGGAGGTCCGGGACCGGGGGCTCGAGGTGTCCGGAATTTTTAGGACTAGCGCCGAAAGTCGGCGGAGAATGCGTCTCCGGCAGAGTTCCCTTAAAAAAACGAGCATCGCCCCAGGATCCTCGCGCCGGGATCACACCCGCCGGCACGCCAGCGCCAAGTGCCTTAATCCGCGCTAAGTGCTTCCACGCGGCCACAAGTCGAATGTAGGCCACCCGATTTACCGCAGCAGACTCGAGCCAGGCGCTGAATTCCGCCTGGTCCGACTCCGTCCATGTTCCGCTCTCGCGTTTCTCAAACCACTGAGATGCGATCTCTTCGATTTGTTCGCTGTTCATACCATTCGTCATCCGTGCTCAGTCTCGTGATCCCGTCCCCTGGCATCGCTCTGTGCGTTGCCTGCGGACGTATCGCCAAAAACCACTTTTGTCAGAGTGCGCAATCCGCGAGAAAGATATCCCTCTAGGGCCCCTTCGGTCATTCCGAGCCGCTCTGCCGTCTCCCGCTGAGAGAGCCCTTCGACTCGTCGAAGCCAAACCACTGCCCGACAGTTATCCGAAAGTTTGTCGAACGCTTCGGAAAGCCGCCGAAGTTCCTGTCTTGCACTCAATCGATGTTCCGGGGAAACCTCATCTACTAAGACGTTTAACGGGTCAACATCCTGCGTGTAGTCAATCGAGACTATGCGCTCACGGCGCACCCGGTCGGCCAAAAGGTTGCGCGCCGTCACAAAGAGGAAAGCCTTGGGCGACTCCGGTAGGCGCTTCATCGCACTCTCGAAAACGCGCGCGTAGATTTCCTGACGGATGTCGGGAATTTCCGCCTGTTTGCGCCAAATTCTAACGAGATATCTCATGAGGGCGGCCTCATGAGGTAGAATTTGAGCGGCGAACCATTCGTCTAGAGGGGTCATCGCACTGTCACATTACACTTTACGGTGCGGCCTAGCATCCAACAATTTTTTCGCTGCACGCGCAGGAAATCGACAGCTCATTCGTCTTCATAAGGCTTGCTGCGCGGCGTCAAGCGTGGAGAAGTTCACGGCCACTGATGGAACTTGGCTGCCCCTCGGCAGGTCATCCAGAAGAGCCCACCGGACTCACGTGCGTTCAGGTCGGGCTCAGGGAAATCATATGCAACGGATCACATCGAGAACGGTCATCGCCGCCATCACAACCATGATGGCCGCCAGCGCCGCCGTAGGTCCGCCATTGAATCCATCGACCAGTTTGAGCCCCTACCACACCCTCGTGCTCGACGACCGGCGCCCGCCGGCGCAACCCTGTCTCGTCGGGACACGCCGCTGCCTGTCTCTCGACGAGACTCCGCCCGCTCCGTGCCTATTGTCGACAGAGCGCTGCCCGGCCGACGGACACTTCGAATTTGCCGACACCGCGCCGCGGCGAGCAGCGCCCGCTCTAACTCCTCGGTGAGCAGTTTAGAACGATTCGATTCGTCGAGATCGATGACCGCGGCCTCAAGCCGCTTTGCGTTCGAACTCGGTGACGGCGTTCAGTGGGTAACATTGAGGGTACGCGGCGCTGGAATTGCGCCTGTCCTGTGTCCGAAACTGCAGCAGCTCCGAGCGATTG
>Ga0137407_10000853_pt1 | contig 20044 bp, 17 predicted proteins | sample CZOMad2_2_16fung_FD_108410 | JGI IMG/M metagenome (GOLD analysis project Ga0137407, IMG submission 108410) | Vadose zone soil fungal communities from Angelo Coast Range Reserve, California, USA - CZOMad2_2_16fungal (Illumina Assembly) | ecosystem: Environmental > Terrestrial > Soil > Vadose... | reverse complement strand
TTCTGCCTTGGATAATTGGACTCTGAACCCTTTCGCTTCCTTCATGCCCAAGCTATAAAACCAAATACATTCTCTGCCAAGTACCTAATCGTATTACCATTTACACGGTCACAGTACTAGTGTGGTTCCAGAGTTGCTGTGCTGGAAAGACTCACCGCCGGGGGCGGCGGCGCCACACGACTCTAGGAGTACCAAGCACTATGGACAATGAAAGTTTTGTGGCCCAGCCGCCCTCGGCTGGGTTTAGGCACCATAAAACGTAGGGTACACCAACGTAAGAACCGCTTTAAAGTTAAAAGGCCGTCCGGGTTAAACCGGACGGCCTTTTTCAGCAGAGGTCTTTTAGCAGTGATCTTTAGGATGAGCGTTTTCCGGTAATGAAATGGTACGGCGGCCAAGGGCCACTCATCACCACTTCGATGCCCGGCAGGTGCCGCGTCGCCATCTGATAGCGGTTCTGGTACTTCTCCACTTTCTTGTGGTCAATCAAGTGGGCAATGTCAATCAGCATGCCGCCGGAATCGATCTTGCGGCAACAGACATCCTGGTCCAGAGGCGAAAAAATCTTGTGGACTTGAACGGAGAGGGCGCGCGCTTTGGTCTGGCGTTCGCGCTGGCGTGAGGCTTTTTCCCGCAGCTTGGTCAAATATTCGCTGCCTACGCAGGCTGGCAACTCAATCTCTTCCAGGGCCTGCCGCAAAGAACCGTCTTTGATCAGCAGCTTCAGGTGCATTTCCGCTTTGCCCTTGAGTTTGGTCACGTTCTCCAGGAAGCCTTTGCGGTTGAGCCGGACGGCCCGTCGCAACGCATCATCCGTGTCAAACACTGTGCCGAAGCGGAACGGGAGCACCGTGGTGCGCTTGAAGCATTCGCTCACAACGTGGGCGTGCTGAAGCAGGGCTTTTTGCCCGACTTCTCCGGCGGGCATGTACTCGCTTACCAAAACGGAAAAATCGCCGCTGGGGTAGGCAAAAATTTGGGCATCACCGATGCCCTTGAGACCTTCTACGGGAACTGGGCGCCTTGCGCGTACACCAGCCTGAACTGCCTGCTGTTCAACTATGCAGTATGCGTACCATGCCATCGGGGTGCTTCTCCTTGTAGGAAAAACTTTTAGGGCCGGCAATTGATTTTGAAACGGGCGAAAGTTACTGCGAAGAGCTTTGGGATGAGCGAATCTTCATCTCAGCGCGGCGGGTTTTCCAGCGCCAAAGCTATCCTAAGCTGAGGCAAGAAGAAACGCAACAGAAAGTGTGCACGGAATGAAGAATTCCGAAGAAAGTGAAGCAAGAACCGTTGGGGCGATGAACCCAGGTTCTCTCGTGTGACGACAAAAACATTTAACACGTTTGTTTTCAGCGTTTTACTGCGATCCTCTGCGGTTTTGGCCAGCTTCGTTCTTGGGTTAAGCCTCCTAGCCGCAAGGGCGACAGAGAGACCGTTGTTTTCGAAATGCCAATCTCCTCATTTGATAAAAGAACAGGTTGCGCTCACCGCGCGGCGATACATCTATAAGCGGTGTATATCTCGATTTGTTTAATCTTCAATGTTTGGCTTTTCCGGCCAATCTGGGCCAGTTTTGCCTTGCCCGTGTCTCGCTATTTCTGTGGTTCGCGGTTCATGGTTTCGTCTTAGGCGACTGTTTTTTCTCCACTTTGGCCCATGTATCTTTCAAGGCGACCGTCCGGTTAAAGACCAGCGCACCCGGTTTTGAATCCAGATCGACGCAGAAATATCCCAGTCGCTCAAACTGATAACGCGCGCCCACCGCGGCGCTGGCCAGCGAACGCTCAAGCTTGGCGTCGCTTACAATCTCCAGCGAATTCGGATTCAGGTTCGCGGTAAAGTCCTGGCCTTCGGCAACATCATTCGGGTCTTCTTTGGTGAACAGATTGTCATACACACGGACTTCCGCATTCACGGCGTGCGCGGCTGAAACCCAGTGGATGGTCGATTTTACTTTTCGTCCGTCGGGCGCGTTGCCGCCGCGGGTTGCGGGATCGTAGGTGCAGTGCACTTCAATGACTTCACCCTTTTCGTTCTTCATGACACTGTTGGCGATAATGAAGTAGCCATAGCGCAAGCGGACTTCTTTGCCGGGAGAAAGGCGGAAATAGCTTTTGGGCGGCTCTTCGCGGAAGTCGTCGTGCTCAATGTAGAGCACGCGTGAAAATGGGACCTTGCGCGTGCCAGCGGCCGGGTCTTCCGGATTGTTGACCGCGTCCATCTCATCGACCTGGTTTTCGGGGTAGTTATCGATCACCACTTTCAGAGGCCGCAGCACTGCCATCACTCGCTGTGCGCGCTTGTTCAGGTCTTCACGGACAAAGTGCTCCAGCATCGCCAGTTCAATGGTGCCGTTGGTCTTGGTCACGCCGATCGACGCGCAAAAGTTGCGCAGCGCTTCCGGGGTGTATCCGCGCCGCCTGATCCCGGAGAGCGTAGGCATGCGGGGATCGTCCCAGCCGCGTACCCGGCCTTCCTGCACCAGTTGCAGCAGCTTGCGTTTGCTCAGCAGCGTGTAGGTCACGTTGAGCCGGTCGAATTCAATCTGCTGGGAAGGAAAGATGCCCAGTTGCTCGATGTACCAGTTGTAGAGCGGCCGATGGTCTTCAAACTCCAGCGTGCAGATGGAGTGCGTGATCTTTTCCAGCGAATCACTCTGGCCGTGGGCGTAGTCGTACATGGGGTAGATGCACCATTTGTTTCCCGTGCGATGGTGCTCCGCATGCAGGATGCGATACATCACCGGATCGCGCAGGTTGAGGTTCGGCGAAGCCATATCGATCTTGGCGCGCAATGTCCGTGAGCCGTCGGGGAATTCGCCGGCCTTCATGCGTTCGAACAGTTGCAGGTTCTCATCCACCGTACGGTTGCGGTCCGGGCTCTCTTTGCCCGGCTCAGTCAGCGTGCCGCGATACTTGCGGACCTCGTCGGCGCTCAGGTCGCAGACGTAGGCCTTGCCAGCCTTGATGAGCTGCACCGCCCAAGCATGGAGCTGGTCAAAATAATCCGACGCATAAAAGAGCCGGTCTTCCCAGTCAAAGCCGAGCCAGTGGACCGTATCAATGATGGAGTCAACATATTCCTGTTCTTCTTTCTCCGGATTGGTGTCATCAAAGCGCAGGTTGGTCTTGCCGCCAAACTCCGCCGCCAGGCCAAAGTTCAGGCAGATGGATTTGGCGTGACCCAGGTGCAGATATCCGTTTGGCTCGGGTGGAAAGCGCGTGTGCACCTGTCCCTGATACTTGTTGGTCTTCAGGTCTTCGAGGACGATCTCACGGACGAAGTTTGTAGGACGGGCCGGCTCGGCCGGCGTAGCGGCATTTGGATTGGGGGTTGATTCGGTCATAAATTAGGACAACCGTACATCTTAAATTGAGGAGCGCTTTTGCGCTGGTTCACGCTCCAAACTCCTTAACTACGATCCGCCTGACTTCAAGTTCTTCGAACCGGCGGCCACCTCTTCATAACCCGTTGTTCGCCGCTCCTCCAGTCAAAATAGTCAGCGTTCACGGCGAGGTCGCACATCACGTCAAAATGCAGGCATGTCCAATCTTGAAACGATATGATAATCACGCGCTCGTCGGAATCAAGCCACAGTCCACCGATTCCACTTGCTTACCGTTCACTGGGGGAAACAACATGCAACCTCTTGGAACAAGTGTTTGCTTCTTGGCCTTTATATTTTTGTGGGGTTGGTTCTTTGCGTGGGGTTGACGTTTCATCGCTGGCCTCCGTTCTGACTGTGTAATAGCGGAGATGCGGAGGAAGCATGAGTGCCTCGGCGCCAGGCTTGCGCACAAAAAAAGGAGTGTGTAACTTGAAGAATAGCCATGGTCTATCTGCTCCCGAGCAGATGAACTGCGGTTAGGGCGCGTTCGGTGCTAGACACACCGGGCGCCGCCCGTAAAGTTTATCCTCTTTGTGATACTAGAGCGTGAAAAGCCTATCAATTTATATTGTCAACGTCAAGATAATTAATGCCGAAAAACTTTGATCCATCTGCGTGGGTTTCACAGTCCGAAGCTGCCCGAATGCGAGGAGTAAGCCGCCAGTCAATCTCTGAGTTGGTCAAAAGGGGCAGGCTTAAGACTCTTGTCATTGCTGGCAAGACCCTGGTCCGACGTACCGAAATTGAAAAGTTTCAACCCCTGGCACCAGGGCCCGTGCCCAAGCACAAACGGTCAAAGAAGAGCCGATAGAAAAGCGTGGACAAGCCCCGAAAAGGGGCGAAAGAGTTTAACCCAGGCGCGGAAGCCCTGGGAAATCGTTGCATCAACAAACTTTACCGTTGATCGTCGGAGGAGAAGACGCCTCGGGCCTTCGGGCCGAAACTTGGATGACGACGGTTAGTGTTTCAAACGGGCGTCCGGGATGGATGCCCTTTGTGTTTTCTATGGCCAATCGCGCCAATCGCCCCCAGACTGCTATTGAAGTTAGTGCCGCCGCCGGGGGCTCGTGCCTCTTATTGCAACCTTTGCCCAAGGCTTCCGCACCTGGGCTAGGCTCGTTCGCCCCGCCGGGGCTGGATCATAATGGCTTCAGTCAAAAACGGTACCCTGATATTTATCTCTTGTGTGTTCACGCACAAAGTAGTTTGTCCACTCCCATTACTATTTCGATCCTAAGTGCAGGAAACCTCCGATAGACACCCGCCCGGACGCCAGTATCTTTGTCCCTAAGTAAGGCAAAATCCTTCGTTAAAGCTTTCTTAGACAAGAGCTTACAAGCGCACGCGGGTGTGACTGAAGTACTGTTTTCCATTAGCACTCTTCAACATACACTTTGTCATCAGGGCAATGTGTTCGAGAGAAGGGTCTATTTGTACTTAAGTACACCAAGTCGTGAGCGGGTTAGAGGAGTCCAATGCGACTCGGCGTCCCGGCCCTGCCGCACGCGGATGAATTGCGATTCCCGCTTCGGCGTGGGGAAGTTGCTGCTTGCGATGTGCTGTTTGCTGCTTGGGGCTGCGGTGTCGGCGCAGGCGCAGACCAGCACCGGCCAGTTGACCATCACGCTCAACGTTCAGTCCTCGATCAGCCTGGTGTTTCAGAACAATCCGGCTGTAGGAACAAATGGTTTTTGCCCGCTAACCAATGCAGGAACAAACAATGTAGGGCTTGATCTGGGATCGGCGTCTTTTCCCAGCGGATCGGATTCGCTGGCCTGCGTCGCTTATGCGCATCTTGGCGGCGCGATTTACCAAGTAAGCAGCGCGTTTGACGTTGTGGTGACCAAGGCCAATAGCAGCAGTCCGAACTACCAGTTGGCGGCGGAGATTTCCACGGCGCCGCCGGCGAATGTGACCTGGCTGGTCAATAACGTAGCGCTGTCCACAGCTTTTACACCGCTGGACGCTGCCGACAACTACAGCCAGGCAATCACAAAGACTTTGCAAGTGCAGGTAAAGAACAACGTGCCAGCGCAAGTTTTGGCGGAAACGGTCACATTCCTGGCGACGGCCAACTAGCCGGAAGCAGGAACGCAGGGAACGATTGGGATTCAGGTTATGAGAATGAATGACAGCTCGACGCAGAAGGTGAGAGTCCAGTGGCTCCGCTGCACTTGTGTCTGCTGCATTCTTTTTTCTGCATCGTGGTGTCAGGGACAAATCGGTACGGCCAAGGTGACGGTCAGCGCGAATGTGCAGAGTTCGATCGGCTTGGTATTTCTTAACAACGCCGCGGTGGGCACCAACGGTTTCTGCCCATTGACGAATGCCGGCACCAACAACGTTGGACTGGATCTGGGCCAGGCGTCATTTACTACGGGAGACAGTCTGGCATGCGTTCAGTTCTTCCAGTTCTTCGGGTTCTATGTTGTCGACAGTGCATTCGATGTGGTGGTGACCAAGGCCAACAGCACCAGTGCGAATTATCAACTGGCAGCGAGCCTTGCCACCGCGCCGCCGACGAACGTGTTTTGGACGATCAATACGTTTACGGTGCTGTCCACGACTTTTACCACGATCCAGAACAACAACAATTATGGACAGCGGGTCACGGAGACGTTAGGGGTTGTCGTCAACCAGACCGTTCCGGCCCAGACACTTTTTGAAACCATCAATTTTTTGGCGACGGCGAATTAGTCAGGTGCAATGATGCTGAACAAATACAACGCGGTTCGAAACATGACAATGGTGGCCTTGCTGCTGGCAAGCGCGGCGGCCTTCGGCCAAACCACGGCGACAGGCGTCATCAATGCCACGCTGATCAACAAGAACGGTATCTCCCTGGTGTTCGATACCGATCCCGGCGGCGTGGCCCTGGGAGCTAACGGTACTTCGGCGGCGAGCGCGAATTACGGCAACATTTCCGCGTTCGGCGCGCTTTCCGCAGGCGTGACGCGGCCCAGCGTTACCGCTGCCAATTACACGGTGCGGACGATTTTTGATGTGCAGGTAATCGAAGGCGGGCTGGTCAGCCCGAGCTACACACTGACCGCCAACCTGGCTGCCGTTGCACCCACGGGATTCGCCTACAAGGTGGACGCGGTCACGCTGACCACGGTTGCGCAGACCATTTCAACCACGGGAACGTATAACGCTGACGTCGCGCACAACCTGGACCTTGTGGTGTCCACGGCAGCTCCGGGCGGTGGTGGCCCGGCAATAGGTACGCCGTTGACGGCGACCATCAATTTTACGGCTACGGCCAACTGAGTTTCGGAAGCAAGACAAGTTCGACAATTCTAGAAGCAATGAGGAGAGGGACCAATATGAAGAAACTTACAATTCTAACTTTCGTAGCGGCAATGATGATTATGATCTCATCGGTTGCCAGTGCACAAACCGCAACCGGAACACTTACCGTGACCGCCACGGTGAACTCGTCCATCAACCTGGTCTTTAACAACGACGCTGCTGGCGTTGCCCTGTCATCGGGCGCGGGCACCAACACTGCGACCTTGGCGTTCGGCAACGTGTCGGCGTTTGGCGCGATTGGTGCGAACATTACCCGTTCCACCACCGCGACCACCTTTACCGTCAGCACGCCCGTTGATGTGCTGGTGAGCAAAGCGAACTCCGCCAGCGCGAACTACACCTTGAAAGCACAGCTAGGCGCAGCCGATGCCGTGAACACCTGGCAGGTCGGTGGAACCACAGTGACCAGCGCTGCCCTAGCCACCATCACCGCAACCGGGACCTATGCCTCAAATGTGCCGGAAGCGATCGCCTTGACGATCCCTTTTACCACAGCAAGCGCAACCGCCATCAGCAACACGATCAACTTTACCGCGACAGCCAACTAGGCAGGTTGATTGCTTCTCCCAGCCGGGTCAGGAAACGGCTGGGCAAGAAGGGACATGGAGACTATGAAAAAGATAACGCTCTTAATGATGGCAGTGGCTCTGATGGTGGTAGTGCCGTCGTTCGCGGGCGCACAGACCGCTACCGGAACGCTTACCGTGACAGCCACGGTGAACTCGTCCATCAAACTGGTGTTTAACTCTGATGCTGCTGGCGTCGCCTTGACTGGGTCCGGCACCAATGCCGCGACTCTGGCCTTCGGCAACGTGTCGGCTTTTGGCGCGGTGGGTGCGGGCATTATCCGCACGGCTACCGCGACTACGTTCACCGTCAGCTCGGCTGCTGACGTGAATGTGACCAAGGCCAACTCTGTCAGCGCCAACTATACATTGAAAGCGCAATTGGGCGCGGCTGATGCCGTTAACACCTGGCAGGTGGGTGGAACCACGGTGACCAGCGCAGCGCAGGCAACCATCACCGCAACCGGGGCCTATGCCGCGAACAATAATTTCCCGGTGGCGATAACCATTCCGTTTACCACGGCGAACGGGACCGTAATCAGCAACACTATTAACTACACCGCCACGGCCAACTAAGGGTTCTAATGGATTGGCCTACGCTCAGATCAAGCCGATAAGTAAGATGGGTTAGATCTGGGCGGGAGGTGTGAAATCGGGCTGCGATGTGTTCTGCCGTTCTTGCTGATTGGTTCCTCCCTCATGGCTGAAGGTTGGACACAGCGCAAGGCCACGGGCAAACGCACCTCCACCACGGTTCTTTCCCTGCAATCGCAGAGCGCAGGGACCATCTCAGTTGCTTTTGTGAGCGCGCCGGATGGCGCCGCCTTGACCGGCGGGACATCCGGCCAGCGCACTTTGAACCTGGGAACCGCCTCCTACGGGGGCGGCACCCGCACCGCCAACGTGCAGACGCAAAAGCTGCCCGGACGCTTTGTACTCTCAACCAAATTCGGCCTCAGCATCCAGGATGGACAACAGCACTTCACCAGCGCGGCAGTCCTGGCGGCCCTGGCTATTCCCGACACCACATACACATTCCGACTTGACGGAGTGAAGCTTGAGCCGGTCCCGCAGATGGTCCAGGGGCAGGCAAGAATCGGAATAACCTTTCAACATCGTCTGGAAATTGAGGTACCCACCTCAGTTACGGAGAAGAATGCCCAAGTGAACAATGCCATTATTTTTCAAATCATCCCAAACTGAACGTTGCCAGGATCGCCGCAATGTGGACGATGCTGGCTTAGCCCGGTCTAAATCACGGCCACGCGGTCTTGGCGTCTGCGTGATGCTGCTGGGGATTGCCCTCTCGAATCTGACGGCGCAGACAGCTCCGGCCCAACGGCCCGCCAATGTACCCGCACCCACCAATGTGCCTGCACCGCCGCCGCAGGATTCTGTTACAGCGCCACCTTCCATCTCTCTTAGCCCTGCCGTCATCATGGCGAAGGGGGCCTTTGGACAGGGAATGACGCAGGAACTCACGCTCACCAACCAGACCGGGCGGGATTTCGCCTTCGAACTGGTGGCCGAAGATGTGGTCATCAAAGACGGAAAAAGGGTCTTTGTGCCGGCGGGAGAAACGGCAAACAGTATTGCGGCCACAGCCGTGTTTTCCCTACAGACGGTCCTGGTCAAACAGTTTTCCTCCGCGACAGTCAACGTGCGGCTGACCCTGCCCGCGAAGACTGACCTGCGCGCCGTGGTGGCCATGTTCCGCGGAACGGACAAGCTGCCCACATCGACAGGCGCGGTCGGAATGACGGCCTCGCTCGGCGCGCTGATCACCTTTAATCTCACAGAGAACGTGAAGCTTCAACCGGAGGCGGTCCGCGTAAATCCGGCAAGTGACACGGCCAACATGACGATTACCCAATGGATGGCCAACGTCGGCACCGAGCCTGTGTTGCCGGAAGGGGCAGCCGCCGTTCTCAACGACAAAGGGGCCTTGGTGGGAAAGACCACGTTTGCGCCGCAACGTCTTTTGCCGGGCGAGAGGCTGGAGTTTACAGCGGAGTATCCGGGACAGTTGCCGCCGGGCAGCTACCGCGCTCTCTGCTCGTTTCAATTCGAAGGCAAAACCCTGACCAGTGAAGCAACCTTCAAAGTGCCCGAAAAATGAGTTTGTGAAATGCGTTCGTAAAATGAAAGTCCGCTGGAGCATTATCTGCCTTTGGGCCGTCTGCGCAATCACAGCCCAGGGACAAGCTCCGCTTTCCGTCGGCTATCAAAAGCGGATTCAACTCCCGGTCACCGGCGCCACCGCCGCGTATTCGCTTGACTCCAATGTTGTTGAAGCTTCCGCCGTTAATGGAGTGGTGGAAATTGTCGGCAAAGCTCCGGGCACGGCCAACATTGTTATTGTCACCCCGGCAGGAGTGCAGAGCCTTGCCGTGACTGTCCCCGTGCCGCCGCCGGTATTACAGCCGGGGTTTGATCTGCCTGGGCATGAAGGCATGGGAGAGAACGGCACCTACGAATTTCGTTACAACTCCGATCCCGGGCAGATCACAAATTCGCTCGATCTCAGACGCACGCAGGGAAAATCGTTCACTCGCCTGCAACTGGTGAATGCCAACCTGTTTTCGTCGGGGGGATCTGCCTCTGTGGTCGGCTTTCCATATCTCTCGTACGAGATCGGCCGGCCCAACCTCGACCTGACGTTTGTCGATCAGATTGTCACGAACTCTCCTCTCACCCTGGACGGATACATGGTCCGCGGCTTTCATATGCGCGAGGGGCCGTGGCTGTTTCACGGGGGCTTTGCCTCCATCGCCACGTTTCAAGGGCTCTTTTTGACCACGGACCGTGAGTACACCGCCGGCATTTCCCGATCGTTCACCCTCAACTCGCTCAGCTCTCTCCAGGGTAATTTCTATTACTTCCGCAATCCGGCGAGCCAGCGGCTGGTCTCCAGCAACGGAGGCGTAGGCTCACTGGTTTATAGCTTGAAGAAAAAAGATGTTGGCAATCTGCTTGCCGAGGTGGGAGTCAGCCACGGTCTGGGCCTGGCTGCGCGCGGCAATTATGACGATGAAAAGGACCACATCACGGGAAGCTTCCGCAGGCAATCGGCCGGCTTTGCGTCCCTGGCCATCAACAACCAGCACGGAACGTTTGCCGACCTGAGCGCAAGCCGCAAGCTGACGCAACGCTTGTACGGAAGCCTGAACCTGAACCAGTCAAATTTTAATCTGCCCACGCTCAGCCAAAGCACCTTTACCACTAGCGCGCAACTGAGCTTCAAGATCAACCGCTATTTTTCCGTGAACGGCGGAGGCTCTTTCGCCACGTTCCAATCCAAACTTCCTCCGAGCGACCGGATCAGCACCGTGAACCTGCCGCTTGGCGTGGACTATTCCACGCGGCATTTTGGAACGGGCTTTCAATATCAACGGACCATTAATTTTGATGGCAGCGGCGGTAATGACTATGCGGTGAATGGACGCGGATCTGTTGGGCCGTTTCAGATGAGCGCCTACTTCCGGCATGACGTACAGGTGCCGACTCTAGCAGCCATCTTCTCGCAAATTCCCGGATTGCAGGATGCGCTCGACCGCGCCGGCATTGTGGCCACCACGCCGGACGAGCTCGCCCAGTTATTGCGCAATGCTGCGCTGCTGGAGACTCTGGGCTTCACCAATGCGCTCACTGTAAACCTTGCGCCATCACGGAATGATTTTGGCGCTTCTTTCAACTGGATCGCTCGCGGCTCGAACCGCCGCCATGTGGATGTGAGTTACTTCAACAGCAACACGGAGCTGGTCCAGGGAAAACTTTCGTTGACCACGGCTTCGGTGAGCTATTCACAGCGACTCAAATCCACCAATGACATTGTGGCGTCCGCCGCCCTGGTCCGCACCACGAACACGGGCAGCACGGTGAACCATCCGCTATTCAGCGTTTCCGTGCAGCATCGTTTCTTCTCCGTGCCCGGACTGCTGCTTCCCGGCCGCCACGGCATGATCCAAGGACACGTCTTCCGCGACGACGATTCCTCCGGTGTCTACAGCAGTCAATCCGCGCTTGGAAGTGTTGAAATCCGGCTGGATGAGAACCGGACGACGCACAGCGACGCCAATGGCAATTACTCATTTCATCATGTGCCCTTCGGCGTCCATCGTGTGGAAGCCAAATACCAGAGCGACGAGCCTTTCTTCTACACGACCAGCTCTCCGGCCACCGTGGACATGAATGCCACGGTCAACTTTGGCATCAACTTCGCCAAAGGACAGATCTTTGGTTTCCTGTTGAATGATGCGGAAACGGGCATCGGCGGAGTCACGGTCGAGTTGCAGGGCGAAAAATTCACGCGGCGCGTTTCAACTACAAGCAACGGCAAATTCTCCGTCCCCGGACTCGCGGCCGGAACGTACTCCATCTCCACGCTGCCCGATTCTTATCCTCCGGGCTATGGGCTGCAAGACCTGGCCGTGCAAACCGTCACGGTGGAACCAGGCAAACCGGCAAGCACAAGGTTTGTGGTGAAAGCCATTCGCTCCGTTTCCGGTAGGGTCATGGTCTATGACAAGAACCTGCTCCAGCCCGTCCCGCTTGAGGGCGCGGTTGTCCGGCTGAAGGAGCTTTCCCTGGAGGTAAAGACCGCGGCGAACGGCGCCTATCTCTTCCGTAATCTTGCTGCCGGGACATACATCATCACGGTTGAATACGCTGGGAAGGAGACCGTCCGAACGATCACACTGCCGCCGGAACCGGCGAACCTCCGCAATGTCGATCTGAACGCGGGAACGAAATAGAGAGTGGTTCAGGAATGCGATTCGTAGTTGCCGTAGACTGAATTGCGTTGCACCAGCGCCCTCGCCGGTGTTTCTTTCAGGCACACAGCCGGGGCGGCTGTGCCACATGGGCTTCAGTAAGTGAAACTGGCTCCCCACTGATTGATTCGAAACGAGTCTGCAAGAAGCGGTAAACTTAAAAGTATGCATAGCCACTCGCATTCGCATGCCCCGTTAAGCGCAAGAGCGCTGCGGTACTCGCTGGTGGCCACCTTTGCTTACATCCTGGTTACCTTGATTGCCGGCGTGCGCGCCCACAGTCTGGCGCTGCTGTCAGAGGCGGGGCACAACGTGACCGACCTGCTGGCCCTGATGCTTTCCTGGGCGGCGGTTTTCATTCAGACGCGCCCGCCCAGCGCAACCAAGACTTTTGGCTACCATCGCGCCGGCGTGCTGGCGGCGTTTGTGAATGCGCTGACGCTGGTGGCCATCGCTTTTTATATTTTTTATGAAGCCGTGATGCGGATGCGCAATCCGGTCCAGGTGCATCCGCAAATCATGATCTGGGTGGCCGTGGTGGGTGTGGTCATGAATGGCACCATCGCCTGGGTCCTGTTCCGCGCCGCGCATGATGTAAACATCCGTAGCGTGTTTATCCATCAGCTTGGCGATACGCTTTCCACCGCCGCCGTCATTGTGGGCGGGTGGGCCATTATGCTGACCGGGCAGACGTGGATCGATCCCGCGCTGTCCTTGGCCATCGGCATCCTGATTCTGTGGTCTTCCTTCGGCATCATTCGCGAGACGCTGAATATCCTTCTGGAAGGCGCGCCGCGTGGGATATCGGCGGACGAGATCGTGGCCAATCTCAAGGGCCTGGCAAGAGTCAATGACGTGCATGACGTGCATGTCTGGAGCATTGGCTCCGATACACATGCGCTTTCCTGCCACATCAGGATTGACGACATTCCGCCGTCAGAAAGTGAGGTCATTCTGCGCCAGGTGAAGGAGTTGCTGGCGCTGCGGTATCACATTGACCACACCACCATCCAGTTCGAGAACGTGAACTGTGAAATTGCCCACGGTTGCGTGATCCCGGTTGGGGCAGCTGGCGGCCACGTTCATGCCAAGGGCAGCCACTAGATTTGGGGCTGTCAATTCCACTCAAAATCGCATAAAATGTTCTTTTGCGGCGGTTTTCGCCGTGGTTATAAATCCCCTGGAGCTTTCTCCGGCTGTTCATCATCTAAGTTAAGCCTATGAAATACTTTCGCCAATTTTTGCGTTTTCTCGTGGCCCTACAGCTCCTTCCCGCGCTTGAAGGCGGAGAAGAGACGCTGGTCGGCGGCCAAGCCGTCATGGAGGGAGTAATGATGCGCTCCCCGCACGCCTGGGGCATCGCGATCCGCAAAGCGTCCGGCGAAGTTACCACGCATTGTGAGCCGCTCCAGCGGCCCTCAGAAAAGCATAAATGGCTGGGATGGCCTTTCATTCGCGGCCTTGCCACGCTAGGGCAGGCCATGCGGCTGGGTTTTGTGGCCTCCAAGTTTTCTCTGAACGTTGGCTTGGCAGGAATCGCCGAGCAGGAAGGCGAGAAAAAGCCCGAGATCAGCAGCTGGGCCATGACGTTGAGCATGGTTGCTTCTATCGGCTTCTTCATCTTCATGTACAAGCTGGTCCCGTTGGGGGGCGCCAAGCTGATCCAGAACCACTGGTCGGCGCTGAACAATAATATTGCTTTTACGCTGGTGGACGGCGTGATCCGCATTGCGCTGTTTTTGCTCTTTGTCTGGGGAATTTCTCTCTGGGCTGACATTAAGCGGGTCTATCGCTACCACGGCGCGGAGCACAAAACCGTATTTGCTTTTGAAGACCACGGCATGCCCACCATCGCCGATGCCCAGAAGTATTCCACGTATCATCCGCGGTGCGGCACCAGCTTTCTGATGACGATCATGCTGCTTTGCATCTTTGTTTACGCGGCCTTCCCTGTCCAGGGTTTCTGGGCCAAGTTTGCTTTGCGCATCGTGTTTCTGCCGGTGATTGCTTCCGTTTCGTATGAGCTGATTCGTTTCTCCGCCAAGCACGGGCGCTCCTTCTTTGCCCTGTTGACCAAGCCCGGCCTGTGGCTCCAGCGCATCACTACCCAGCCGCCTACGGACGAACAGGTGGAATGCGCCATCAAAGCGCTGGACCTGGCCATGGACATGGAAAAGAAAAATGGCGGCGAACTGGTGATTGCCTAGCGGCGCCCGCCGCTATTTTCTGCTTCCCTCAAATCTTTTGCCGTAAGCGCGCTTACTTTGTGCGCGTTATCCGGCATTCATTATTAAAGCGGTTCCTGCGTGAAAGACTCACCGCCGGGGGCGGCGGTGCCACACGGCTCTCGAAATACGAAGCCGGATGGATAACGAAAATCTTGCGGCCCAGCCGCCCTCGGCTGGGTCTGGACACTGTAAAACAAGGGTGACACGAACTAGAGAGCAGCTTTTAGTCGCAAGTCATTGCACCAGGCCATTGGAGGAACACTATGGCGAATTTGGCTACCATGCTCATTAGTCTTGAACGTTTCAGCGCCGGACTGCGACGCCGAACGGTCCAGCTTGGCGACCATCGCGTTGTTTACTCCGAGGGCGGCAAAGGCGAGCCGGTGGTGTTGGTTCACGGATTTAATTCCTCGGCGGACAGTTGGAACCGTTTTGCCGCGCGGCTCATCAAGCGTTACCACGTGATCGCGCCCGATCTGCCCGGTTGGGGCGCCAGCACAAGGCTGAAGAACGAGTCTTATGGCTATAAAAACCAAGTGGAGCGTCTCCACCAGTTTCTGGAGCTGCTAGGGCTGCGGCGGGTGCATCTGGTTGGGCATTCCATGGGAGGCTTCATCGCGTCGGCCTATGCCGCACAGTACCCCGGCCAGGTCATTACGCTCACGCTGATGGCTGCGCACGGTGTGGCTGAGCCGCAACCCAGCGATCTGGCCCGATCTGTGGCTGAGGGCGACAACTGGCTGGTGGCTGATTCGCCCCAGGCGTTTGATCGGTTGCTGAACAACGTATTCGCGAAGCGACCGTATATTCCCGGGCTGGTGCTCAAATATCTGGCTAAGCGGACGATTCAGGGTTCCGCCAAATCAGCGGAGATTTTCACGGAGATGCAGACGAACGATCCGCCGCTGGAGGAAAGGCTTCCCCGGATCAAAGCGCCGGCCTTGATTCTTTGGGGCGATCAAGACCGCGTCCTGCACGTTTCCTGTCTGGATGTTTTCCGGCAAGGTATCAAGAACTCTGAAGTTCTGGTGCTGCGCGGGTGCGGGCATATGCCGATGGCGGAGAACACACGCGAATGCGCGGATGCCTGGCTGGCTTTTCTGGACAAGCCCCGGCAAGCTTTTGAAACCGCAGCCTGATGCTGTGAGTACAATGAGGATATCCCGATGTTTGAACGTTTAGACCAAATCGAAGCCAAATGTGACGAACTCACCAAGGCGCTTTCTTCGCCGGAGGTGATCGGCGATTCGTCGCGATACCAGAAGACCGCCAAGGCCCACAGTGAGGTCGCGGAGATTGTGGAGAAATACCGCGAGTTCAAAGACCTGCGCCGCGGCGTCGACGAGAGCAAGGCGATGATCGCCGAGGAATCGGACGCCGAGATGCGCGCTTATGCCCAGGAAGAGCTGACGCAACTGGAAGAGCGGTTGGCCAGTACGGAGGCCGAACTCAAAGTCCTGCTGGTGCCCAAAGATCCCAATGACGAAAAGAACGTGGTGCTGGAAATCCGCGCCGGCACCGGCGGCGATGAAGCTACTCTATTCGCCGCCGAAATGTTCCGCATGTACTCACGTTACGCGGAGACACAACGCTGGAAGGTGGAGGTGCTTTCAACCTCAGAGTCCGGCGTGGGCGGGTTGAAGGAAGTCATTGCGATCATTGAAGGCAAGGGCGTGTACTCGCGTATGAAGTATGAGAGCGGAGTGCATCGTGTGCAGCGCGTGCCGGCCACCGAACAGCAAGGACGCGTGCATACCTCCGCGGTCACCGTGGCGGTGCTGCCGGAAGCGGAAGACGTGGACGTTAAGATTGAAGCCAAAGATCTGCGGATTGATACTTTCTGTTCTTCCGGGCCGGGCGGGCAGTCGGTGAACACCACGTATTCCGCGGTCCGCATTACACACCTGCCCACCAATACCGTGGTGAGTTGCCAGGACGAAAAGTCGCAGATCAAAAACCGAGAAAAAGGCATGCGCGTTTTGCGGTCACGTCTCTACGAAATGGAGATGGAAAAACAGCAGGCCGCGCTGGCCAAGGAACGCAAAGCCCAGGTGGGCAGCGGCGATCGCAGCGAGAAGATCCGCACGTACAATTTTCCCCAGAACCGGGTCACCGACCACCGCGTGGGGCTGACCCTGCATCAACTGACGGACGTGATGGATGGCAAGCTTCAGGCTGTGATCGATGCGCTGATGGCCCATGACCAGGCGGAAAAGCTCAAGAACCCGGATGAGGTTATCGCGTAATCTCACAGGAGCCGTGAACCTTTGCGTCCTTCGCGCACTTTGCGGTAAATTTTCACCACCATGCAGCTCAAGCAGGCCGTCGATTCCGCTTATGAACTCTTTGTCGCGAATGACGTTCCTTCGCCGCGGCTGAACTCCGAGCTTTTGCTGACGTTTGTGCTTGGCCGTGAACGCGTTTTTCTCTACGCCCATCCGGAGCGCGAGCTGACCGCGGAAGAAGAGTCGCGCTATGACGAGGTGGTTCGTGAGCGCGCCCGGGGCTGTCCTACCCAGTACATCACCGGCCACCAGGAGTTCTGGGGGCTCGATCTTATTGTTTCACCCGCGGTGCTGATTCCGCGTCCTGAGACCGAGCATGTGGTGGAGACCGTTCTGGACCTGATGAAGGAATACCATCGCGCACATCCGCAAAAACTGAAAATTGTGGATGTGGGCACTGGTTCCGGTTGCATCGCTCTGGCCCTGGCCAGCGAACTTTTGCAGACCGAGATTCACGGCTGCGATATCTCCGACGAAGCACTGGAGATGGCCCGCATCAACGCCGCGCGTCTGGCGCTGGGTGGGAAAGTGCTGTTCCGGAAGTCCGATCTGCTCGCCTTGTACGGAGAAGAAAAATTCGACTTCGTTATTTCCAATCCACCGTACGTCGGCGAATGCGACGCCGACAAAGTCCAGAAACAGGTGCGCGACTTTGAGCCCAGGATCGCCGTCTTCTCCGGCCAGGAAGGCATGGACATTTACAAGCGGCTCATCCCCCAAGCGCATGCAGCGCTAAGCCCCGGTGGCTGGTTTGTGACCGAGATCGGGTACTCCGAGGAAGACAAAGTAAAAGAACTTCTGGCAGGATGGGCAGAGATCCAAACCACCGCGGATTTACAGGGGATACCGCGGGTGGTGGCGGCGAGAAAACAGGAGACCTAGCTCACCACAGAGGAAAGCTACGATTACCGCAAAGGGCGCAGAGGACGCAAAGGAAATCAGCAGATCAAGGCTCAGCGATGGTTAGTACGAATTTAATACCACTAAACCTATTTGATTCCGATCACCCGATCTTGTTTTCTTTGCGCCCTCTGCGCCCTCTGCGCCCTTTGCGGTGAATCGTGGTTTTTCCGTGTCTGCGCGTCTCCGCGGTGAGTAGCTCTGCTACACTTATTGGTTTCAAAATCACCGCGTGGGGGTGAAGCATTGGCTGAGAGCAAGGGCTCGGTAGTTTCCGGAGGATTTGGCAGTACGTTGCGCCGTGACGCCTGGTGGCTGGAGTCGCTGCCCGTCATCATCCTGCTGGGAGGATTTGGTGTATACGCCACGTTGCGCGCTTTCGAAGGAAAGTTTTACGAAGCAGGTCCTTACCTTTCCCCGTTTTATTCACCCTTGATTGATGCTGGACATCATTGGTGGCCTCTGTCTCCAGCCCTGCTGATCCTGGCGTTTCCTTTGGGGTTCCGCATGACCTGCTACTACTATCGCAAGGCTTACTACCGGGCATTTTTTGCGGACCCGCCGGCCTGCGCCGTGGGTGAGCCGGTCAACCGGAAGTATCGCGGCGAGGCCAAGTTTCCTTTTATCCTGCAAAACCTTCACCGGTATTTTCTCTACGCGGCCATTCTTTTTATTTGTTTCCTCTGGTATGACGCGGTGCGGGCTTTCTTCTTTCTGGCGCCGGACAACACGCGTCACTTCGGCATCGGCGTGGGGAGTCTGGTCTTGCTGGTTAACATCGTGCTGCTCACCATGTATCTGCTCTCCTGCCATTCGCTGCGGCATATTATTGGCGGCAAGGTCGACTGCTTCTCCTGCACATCATTCAACCTGAAGCGCCACGGGGCGTGGAAGAAAGCCAGCTTCATCAATGAGCGCCACATGCTGTTTGCCTGGCTGAGTTTGATTTCCGTTGGATCGGCCGATTTCTATGTCCGCTTGGTCGCTACCGGCATGAAGGACTTCAGACTATGGTGACCAATGAGACGAAGTACGAAACCCATGAACATGACGTATTGATCATCGGCGCGGGTGGAGCGGGGCTCCGTGCCGCGATTGAAGCCCTGTCTGCTGGGGCGCGGGTTGCCGTTGTGTCCAAATCCCTGCTGGGGAAGGCCCACACCGTAATGGCGGAAGGCGGCATTGCCGCTGCTATGGCCAACGTGGACAAAGCCGACAGCTGGAAGACCCACTTCCGTGACACCATGCGCGGCGGCAAGCTGGTGAACAACTGGCGCATGGCCCAGCTTCACGCCCAGGAATCGCCCGAGCGCGTACGCGAATTGGAGCAGTGGGGTGCGCTGTTCGATCGCACATCGGACGGCGACATTCTTCAGCGTGCCTTCGGCGGACACACCTTCAAGCGGCTGTGCCACGTAGGCGATCGCACTGGCCTGGAGATGATTCGCACGCTCCAGGACCGCGGCGTGCAGATGGGCATTGATGTCTTTATGGAATGCACCATCGTCCGGCTGTTGAAGGACGGTAACCGCGTTGTGGGCGCCTTTGGCTACTGGCGCGAACAAGGCCGCTTCGTGGTGTTGAAGGCGAAATCAATCGTTGTGGCTTCAGGCGGCATTGGCAAGGCGTGGCCTATCACTTCCAACTCTTGGGAGTGCACCGGCGACGGACTTACCTTGGCGTATGAGGCCGGCGCTGACCTGCTTGACATGGAGTTTGTGCAGTTCCATCCCACCGGAATGGTTTGGCCTCCGGGTGTGCAGGGGCTTCTGGTGACCGAGGCGGTGCGCGGAGAAGGCGGCATCCTGCGCAACAAGCTGGGCGAGCGCTTTATGGAGAAGTACGACCCCAAGCGCATGGAGCTTTCCACGCGCGATCTGGTGGCACGCTCTATTTACACGGAAGTGAAAGAAGGACGCGGTAGCGAACACGGCGGCGCTTTCCTCGACATCTCCCACAAGCCGCCGGAGTACGTGAAGCAAAAGTTGCCCAGCATGTACCACCAGTTCAAAGAGCTGGCCGACGTGGACATCACCAAGGGGCCCATGGAAGTCGGCCCCACATGCCATTACATGATGGGCGGGATCCTGGTGGACGCGGAAAGCACGGCAACCTCTCTTCCTGGGCTGTTTGCCGCCGGTGAAGCCGCTGCCGGACTGCACGGAGCGAATCGTCTGGGCGGCAACTCACTCTCTGATCTGGTGGTATTTGGCCGCCGGGCAGGGCTGGCCGCGGCCGAATACGCCAAGAAGAGCGCGCAGGGCGCCATCGACGCTACTCAAGTCGCTGAAGCTGAGCGCGATATGCTGGCTCCGTTTGATCGCGGCGCGGGAGAGAATCCTTATACCGTTCATCGGGACCTGCAAGAGGTAATGCAAAGCCTGGTGGGAATTTTCCGAACGGAAGAGGACCTGGCCAAGTCTTTGGTCGAACTGGAAAAACTGAATCAGCGGGCGGCCAAGGTCAAAGTGGAGGGCTCGCGGTTGTTTAATCCCGGCTGGCATCTGGCGCGCGATCTTAAGTCCATGCTGACGGTTTCTGAAGCGGTGGCCCGCAGCGCGCAAGCCCGCAAGGAAAGCCGTGGCGC
>Ga0137407_10000852_pt1 | contig 20055 bp, 17 predicted proteins | sample CZOMad2_2_16fung_FD_108410 | JGI IMG/M metagenome (GOLD analysis project Ga0137407, IMG submission 108410) | Vadose zone soil fungal communities from Angelo Coast Range Reserve, California, USA - CZOMad2_2_16fungal (Illumina Assembly) | ecosystem: Environmental > Terrestrial > Soil > Vadose... | reverse complement strand
GCTGTTGCAGACGCTCATAAGAAAGATCTTGCGGTTGAGAAAAAATATGGCGTCAATTTTATTAATTATTGGGTGGATGAAAAAACCGGAACAGTTTTTTGTCTTTCCGAAGCTCCTGATTCAAATGCAATCATTCAAACACATAAAGAAGCTCATGGATTGGTCCCTGCTTATGTAATGCCGGTAAAACAGGGAAAATAATTTTATCGCCTTTACCAACGATGTCATTAAACTAAGAGGTTTATAACGCCGTAGGCGTTACAGGTCGGTAGAAAATATAAGGATTATTTTCTTGCTCCGTAGGAGCAATACAAAAGAGTGGTCCCGCTTCAGGGGGAGCACGCACGGAAAGTGTTTGTATTTTTCTACCGACATTTTGCTCCTCCGGAGCAATCTCAAAATCGACTTTAATGACATTGGTTTACGAGGCAAAACGTTTTAGATGGACGGAATGAAACACTTACCCGTGGAAAAGCCAATAAAAAAAAGTTTAAAGAAACCGGAGAATAAAAGGGTAACTCAACCCGGGAGATTTAAACAAGCCTTTGCATACATTGTAAAGGCTTTTTATTGAATCAAACTGAATTGGCAATCCGGAATATTTCTTAACTTAGTTGTATTAAATTATTCAACATTAAACTTGCCAATATGAAAAAGTATTTATTGTTGCTCGTGTTGTCTTTCTCCATTGCGGTTTATGCAGCCGATAAAGGTACATGGACCGGTTACATCAGTGATGCTCATTGCGGCGCAAAAGGTGAAGGTCATGCCGCCTGTGCTAAGAAATGCGTTAAAGAAGGCTATGCTCCTGTATTTGTAGTTGGAGAAAAAGTTTATACGATCAGTGATCCTAAAAAAGTTTCCAAGTTTATCGGAGACAAAGTAACGATCACAGGGACCATTACCGGCGATGCGATAGATATCGAAAAAGTCGGTAAATAAATAAGTAATCCGAAATACTTTAACGCATTACAGTTTCCTCACACGGATCGTGAAAGCCCTTGCGGGGTTAATCACAAAAAGTTTATCAATTTCTTCTTTGGTAAAACCATTTTGCTCCAATGAGGGAATGAGGTGGGTGAAGATTGTAATATAATTTTTATAGTTGCCACCTTTTGGTTCACCGACATTATACCAGCCGGAATCCTGGGATACCAATACATGATCGAGTAGTTTTTCACTTTTCATGGTTTGCAGGTAAACCAGGTTGTCTTTGATGGTATTGGGATTTATGCCGTCAAAAGAAACCCAGCTTCCCATTTTTGCAGCTTCAATATGATAGCGGTTATCCTTTTCATTTTGGGCATGGACCCATATCCTGGCTTCCGGCGCAACGCCTCTTGCTTTTAATATTTCCAATTGTTCTTTGGCGGCTTCTCCGTCACCAGTGTGCACGCCGATGGTCAGGCCCGTTGCTAAATGTGTTATCCCTGCAGCATCGATAATCTTGCGAAGCGTAGGAGATAAGGGTGCTTTGTCAACACTGGTTTTAAGAAACCCAGGCTTAATGCCAGTGCCTTCAATACCATCCGTCCATTCTTTGATCCATATGGAAGCAATCTGTTCGGAAGTTTCATGATAAACAAAACGCGGAAGAAATTTTTCTCCCACCGCTCCGTAAAATCCTGTGTTGGTAATGATATTTAAACCGCTTGCCTTCGACAAACGTTGTAACAATTTTACATCCCGCCCAAGATATGCAGGTGAACAATCTATAAAAGTAGAGCAGCCTTTATTTTTTACTTCTTCTAAAAAAGGCAATGCGATAGTATAAACTTCCTCTTGGTTATATCGTTCCTTGCTGTAATTGTCCGCGCCGATAAAATCGGCTAATACATGTTCATGCGTTAAAGTAAAATGCATGTCACCAGGTTTTATTGGACCGTTAACCGTCATAATTATTTCATCTGCATTATCCAATAGTAATTTTTTTGAAGGAAGATAGAAAGAAGCACCCGCCAACGCAGTCTGTTGCAGGAAATGTTTTCTGCTGAGCATGATTTTTTGCTTAAGTTATCAATTTTTTTGCAAGTGGATTTCTACTGATGATCCAGCTCCGGGTCCGGTGAATTGGGTTGACGCTTTTCAATTTTCGGAAATTGCTGTTTGATAAAATCCGGGTTACTGATTCCGAGTGTTGGGTTGCTCGAAAAGAATCCAAATGGCATCAATGAAAAACCCATGCGGTGTACTGACATGATCGGCCATTCTTCCGGTCTCACGATATGTGTGATCCCGGCAACATACCATAGCACCACGTCATTGTTCCCGATCGCTCTGTTCTTTGCTGTCCATTCCGGTAAGCCTCCATACACTTTATTGCTGGCGGGGTACATTCCTGCCGGGTATTCTTCGTCTTCATGATATTGTGTTACCCATATCTGGTGATTCAAAAATCCTGCTTTCTTCCGGAGCAGTGAATTTTCCGGCAAAAAAGTTTTGGCCTGTGTGCCGGGCATCAGCATATAACCTGCATGCTGACCTTTATCATTGTGTTTTGTATTATTGATCACATGCCAGTTTCTCGCGCTTTCATAATTCACCGATCGCTTTGCTTCCAGTTCTGTTTTGAACATGGTATGCGCTGTATAAAATGCATTCGCATAAGGATTTTGTTTGCCTGGCGGCGCCGCCTTACTATTCATTTCCATCACACTATTGTTTTCCGATCCGTCAATATCCATATCCAGTCTGAAAACAAAATAGTGCTGGTGAATGATCGCTTCAACATGCGGACGCACCAATGTGCCGAAGGAGTATCCATTATATGAGAGATCATTTTTATCCGGCCTATCCATTTCATTTACCCGGTGTACTCCTTTTACTTCTACGATACCGGTCAGCTCCACTTCCACTTCTATCGTCCCATCTTCTTTAAATCTCCAGATAAATCCGTAATCATAGTTCTCGATCATCGTATAATATTTCACCACCAGGTTGGTGGCCCGGCGTGATACCACATTATGTCGCCATAATGGTCCTCCCCATTCTTCATATATGGCTACAGCGCGGTCCATCTGGAACGGAGTGCCATTCTCACGGTGAAGGATAGCCGGAATATATTCGGCATTCTCCGGAGCATCAGCGCCCGGGGTCATCGATCTCGCGACTCCCTGTCCCAACCGGTATTCACCTGCATCAAAAAAATTATACGAGGCCTGGAGCAGGTCCGGTGAACCATAGGGCACTACCATTTCCGGCATCGAACCCCTGTACATTACAGAGCGTTCTTTTCCATTATCTACATACTTCACATCATAGATCACCAGCCCTTCCCGGTTATCTATTCCATAGCGTAATCTCCAGTTCTGCCAAATGATTTCATGTCCTTTTATTTCGAATGAATGTCCTTCCGGTTGCGTGATGATTAATGGTTTTGGTCCCTTAAACAGATCTGTCGTGGAATCTTTATTGAAATAATCCAGGTCCGCCTTACCACTAAAACTTCCCGGCTCATCCACAATCTTCAGGATCTTTCCACTGGTAAAATCTGTATAGGCCATCAATCCTTCAATATCAAAATTGTTATTTTTTCTTCGTGCAATCACTAACATTTCCCGGTGACCCACCGGGCCAATACCTACATCTCCGGTAAAGATGCTTCGGTGTGTTACCGAATCGATCGAAATTCCCCGTCTCTTCAGTGCTGCGATCCAGGCCGCATCTTTCCGCACGATCGCGCTGGCTACTGAATCGGCTTCCAATCCCATCCCGATCACATTGGGCAGGTTCTTTACTGAAATCACTTTTCCGGCATTCAGATCTACTACTGCTTCGGTTACACCATTTTTTTTATAATCATAAAAACTCGTAAAAGCTTCCCGCCTGAAAGGCTGTCCTGGCTTATATCCCAGCACTTCCTGCTTAGGAGGCTCTTTGAGATTGATAATATTAAATATGTCCTTCCCTTCGTTGATCGTCCCGCTGCTTTTTAATATCTCAACTACTTTGCGCATCTCCGTTGCCGTTAGCGGATCCAAAGGATAAGCAGGCGGAGTGTTTTGCGAAAAAGAAGTTACACAGAACAAAAGCATAAAGACAAAAGGGCTGATCCGTTTTTTCATTCGTTATTTTTTTTTGGAAAACACAACTGTTGGATTTTATTTGAGGTGGGCAAAGTAAATAAAATTATGTAAAGTCAGACAGCTTACTAGAGAAAAATACATTCGAATGTCCAGATTGAATAAGTTGAATAGTTGAAAGGTTGTTTCAACTATGAGAATAGGTAGAATATGAGAATAGGTAGAATATTCGCATGTAAGCCAATTATACTTTAATGTCCCGGAGGGACATGTCGTGGGTAGAAAATATCCAATACAAAATCCGACGTTCCGTAGGAACGTCTGGTGTGCACGAAGCGTCCGCCAACCGGCGGACGGGATTTGTGAACATTCTTTCTGTTCCTAGAATATGCGTTCATATGTCCCAGTTGAATAAGTTGAAAGGTTGACTAGTTGAGACAACCTTTCAACTAGTCAACCTTTCAACTCATTCAACTCACTACTATTTAGGAAAATTAGGATCGGCCTTTACTTCTTCTATTTGCTGGGTATGCCGGTTACTATGCGATCCGATTAATATTATCAATTGATAACAATCGTAGGTGCCGATTGGTAATGCCAGTATATGATTCCGAAGATCGTCCTGGGTATTCTTTACATAACCAATCAACTTATCTCTGTCCTGCTTAAATGAATCCAGTGCCTCTGTTGCCGATTTGAATGGAGTATTTTCAGGTTTCATCGGATCAATGGTTTTTATTTTCGTGCTCCGGTCTTCAAGATTTTTTATGATTTGTTCATCCGTTACTTTTATTTCGGTCTTTTTTTCAGGATTGGCGGGCTGTTTTAAAGCACCGTCAATCATACCCCTGATCAATTTTTCAGAGATGGCGATATGTTTAAGACATTCCTCCACGCTCCATTTATCCGGAGCTGGCTTAAATTTTAATTGGGCCTCAGAAAGACCTGCGACTGCGGCAAACACACCGGTTTCAGTTTCCTTTAATAGATGGTCAGCGCTTTTTCTTTCTTTTTTTGTAATGGCATCCGTTGCTATGAAGGAAAATAACAGGATGGCTGAGCCCAAGAATAATAGCTTTTTCATGTGTAATAATTTTTTGACTTGAAATAATAATGAGAGAGTTTGGAAGGGAGGAATTCAGTACGAATTTAATATATTAAGTTTTGATCAGGGCATTATCATTTGGTTGGGTAGTTGAGAGGTTGAATAAGTTGAAACGACCTTTCAACTTATTCAACCTATTCGGCCCTGGGTTTTCGTGTTGGCAAGTCTCTCGCTTAACCGCAAAGACGCGAGGACGCAAAGTACCGCGAGGAAATTCCTCGCGTAACCTCGCGTACTTCGTGTCTTAGCGGTTAAGCGAGAGACTTACCAACACAAAAACTTAAAAACTCTAATTTTGAGTCTCTTTAATAATGTAGCTTCAAGCCAATACTATGACCGATATTCAAATATTATACAAGCAATTATTACAGCCATCAACCGAACTGGTTGCTGATATCGCTAAACTGGATGGAGATATTCTTATTCTGGGAGTGGGAGGTAAGATGGGACCGGCCCTGGCTAAACTGGCTAAACAAGCTGTAGATCTTGCAGGAATAAATAAAAAAATTATTGGTGTCTCCCGGTTTTCCGGACCCGGATTGCAGGACGAATTAGAACAGTCGGGCATTCAGACCTATGAGGCAGATTTGCTGAATGAGGATCAGCTTCAATCTTTGCCTGATGCGAAGAATATTCTCTACCTGGCCGGAACCAAATTTGGTACCACCGGTAACGAATCTTTTACCTGGGCAATGAATGCCTACTTACCCGGACGGGTAGCCGAAAAATACAGAAATTCACGGATTGTGGCATTTTCTACCGGCAATGTATATCCTTTAACACCGGTGCCTTCAGGTGGTGCTACTGAGGAAGAACAACCAGCGCCGCTGGGAGAATATGGTCAATCCTGCCTGGGAAGAGAACGTGTTTTTCAATATTTTTCTGAAAAAAATAACACGCCACTTTTTATTTACAGGTTGAATTATGCAAATGATCTTAGTTATGGAGTATTGCTCGAAATAGCAAAGGCAGTGAAAGAACGCAGGGACATCGATTTAAGAATGGGATATGTAAATGTGATCTGGCAGGGCGATGCGAATGAAATGGCATTAAGAGCGTTACATTATTGTAGTGTACCTTCCAAAATTGTAAATATTACCGGCCCTGAAACAGTTTCAGTAAGAATGCTGGCAGATGAATTCGGAGACATGTTTGGACAAGCGCCGGGATTTATTTATGAAGAAGAAAACACTGCTCTTTTAAGTAATGCAGCAGAAGCCTGCCGGCTTTTTGGTTCTCCCAGGGTACCACTGAAACAAATGATGGGCTTAATAGCAGAATGGATTAAACAGGGAGGCAAAACATTGAATAAACCAACGCATTTCCAGGAAAGACAAGGTCAGTTTTAAATTTTGCGCATTCATGAAATTAGCAACGCTCAATTCATCGGTGAATAAATTATTGCAGGAAGGCACTGTTATACCGGCTCATCCACTTGCATTAAAGAAAAATCTTCAGATAGATGAAGACCGGCAGAGAATGCTGACCCGCTATTATCTTTCCTGTGGAGTAGGTGGTCTTGCTGTTGCTGTGCATACCACTCAATTTGAAATCAGACGACCTGAAATAAATTTGCTGGAGACAGTATTAAAAATTACCGCCGAAGAAATACAAAGGGCTCAATTAAATCAACCCTTCATAAAAGTTGCGGGTATCTGCGGTCCGTTACACCAGGCAATAAAAGAAGCGGAGCTGGCAAGCAAATACGGATATGATCTTGGCCTGGTGAGTATGGGCGGTTTATCGACATATTCGGAATCGCAGCTCATCGAACATGTTCGTGCGATTGCAGACATAATTCCAATATTTGGTTTTTATCTTCAACCAGCAGTCGGTGGCCGTTTATTAAGCTATCAATTCTGGAGCGAGCTGGCGGAAATTCAAAACGTTTATGCCATCAAGGTTGCTGCATTCAACAGGTACCAGACACTGGATGTTGTGCGGGCTGTTTGTTATTCCGGCAGAAGAAATGAGATCGCTCTTTATACCGGCAACGATGATAATATTGTTGCAGATTTATTGACTCCTTACAAATTTGATATTGATGATAAGATCATTGAAAAAAGATTTGTCGGGGGATTGCTTGGCCATTGGGCAGTATGGACAAAAGCAGCAGTAAAACTTTTTCGACAGATCAAGGAAAGCGATAAAAAAGATATCCAGGCGATAAAAGAATTGCTGGCAATAGGCATAAGCGTTACTGATATGAACGCGGCCATTTTTGATGCCAATAATTTTTTTCATGGATGTATTCCCGGCATTCATGAAGTATTGCGTCGCCAGGGTTTATTGGAAGGCCGATGGTGCCTGAACCCGGAAGAACAACTATCTCCGGGCCAGATGGAGGAAATCGATCGTGTGTATAAATATTACCCGCAGTACACGGATGATGAATTTGTAAAGGAATTTCTTTTTCGTGAGACGGTTGACGTGAGACGTGAAACGTGAAACGATAGAGGTGAGACCCTCACGTTTGACGTTTCACGTCTCACGATGATCTACGAGAAATTCTTACGTCTATCGTCTCACGTCTCACGATTATTCCTATATTCACGATTCATAATCAATACATGGAGATTAACAAATTAAGCTCCGGGCAATTAAAAGTCGCTGCCACAGGCTTTCTCAGCCTGTTCTCGCTGGTTGGCATTATGTTTTATGGCCTTCCATTTTTTTATGATTTCTGGTTCAGGGAATTTGGCTGGTCACGCGCAACTATCACATCAGGAAATGCTTTCGCAAAAATCATTGTCGGATTATTTGGTTTTTTTGCAGGATGGCTGATTGATCGCTACGGCCCGCGGCGGTTGATGCTCTCCGGTATTTTAATGGGTGGTATCGCTTTGATTGGCTTAAGTATGGTGACTGCACTCTGGCAATTTTATCTTTTCTATGTATTCAATGCATTGGGTTATATGTGTGGAGGTCCGTTGCCCAACCAGGTATTAACTGCCCGTTGGTTTAATAAATCCCGTGGTAAAGCCATGGGCTTTGCATATCTCGGTATCGGGATTGGCGGTATGCTCGTTCCGCAAATAGCAAAATGGCTCAATATACATTTTGGATGGCACCAGGCATTGATGATCCTGGGCATACTGATGATTGCAGTTGCATTTCCAATGGCATGGTTAGTGAAGGAAAATCCGGAACCCGGATCAAACCAAACCAAACAGGATGAACCAAAAATTCCTCTTAAGAATATGTTGAAAAGCCGGCCTTTCTACCTACTGGCAATTGGCAGTATGTGTTCTATCGGAGCAGTGAGTGGTACGAGCCAGAATCTGAAATTATTTTTCAGCATCGATTTGAAATACACACAATCGGAGGCGGCGAATGTCATTTCATTGGTTCTATTAGCGAGTATACTTGGACGTTTGCTGATGGGTTGGCTGGCCGACAAATATCCAAAGAAATATGTAATGATCCTTATTTATACATTGGTTGCGGGCGCAATACCGTTGCTTTACTTTGCATCTTCACCAGGAATTATTTATTTATTCGCTTTTATTTTCGGTATCGGGTTAGGTGGCGATTATATGATCATTCCCTTAATGGCTGCTGAATTATTTGGCATAAAAGTAATGGGGCGCATCATGGGACTTGTTTTAACCGCAGACGGAATCGCTGAAGCATTATCGCCTATGCTTGTCGGTTGGCTTCGTGATCGTGGTGGAAGTTATGCTAACGGATTTACTGCATTGATTCTGCTCGCCATTATTGGTATCATTGCAGTGGCGATGCTGCCACGAAAACAAACATTGCATGATAGCTTATAGGAACATGGAACTTTCTGATATCGATGCCGGGCTTTCGCTTTGCCGGGCCTCGAACTGGAATCAGCTTGCACATGACTGGGAAATATTTTTGCATCTCAGCCCTGATGGTTGTCGTGTCGCTATGTCAGAGGAGAATATAGTAGGAACGGTCACCACTATACGCTATCAGCATTTTTTCAGTTGGATCGGTATGGTATTGGTTGATCCTGGTTATCGTCGACAGAACATTGGCACACAATTACTGCAGGAAGCATTGGAAATTTTGCGCAGCGAAGAAACCGTGAAGCTGGATGCTACAGCGGCCGGACGCGCAGTATACCTGAAACTAAATTTTGTTGATGAATACGGCCTGAGCCGGATGAATACGGTCGTTGATGCAACGGGATTAGAAATTTCTTTTGCGCGTCCCGTTCAAAAAGAGGACCTGGTATTATTGTCAGCATTCGATCGTGAAATTTTTGGTGCAGACCGGCAATCTTTGCTGGAATGGATGTGGGAGTGCGCACCACAATATGCTTTCATGCTGGAAGAAGAAAACAAAATACAAGGTTATTGTTTTGGAAGACAAGGTTACAATTATATGCATATAGGTCCCGTGATAGCAGATAATATCGACATCGCGAAAAACCTTGTCAGCGCTTCAATGCAAAATTGTATCGGTCGACCCGTCATCATTGATGTTTTACATTTTGATGACGCCTGGTTAAGATGGTTAGCTGCGATCGGATTTGTTGAACAACGTCCCTTCACGCGGATGTATCGTGGTACCAATGCAATTCATGCTGTGCCGGAAAAACAATATGCTATCTTAGGACCCGAGTTTGGATAATAAAATCTTACGATAACCGCCTTGAATAATCATTATATTTATAAGGAATGATCAATATCAATCATACATTACAATCAGCAGACCTAACGGGCAAACTCAAACGATTTTGGGAATTGTCCGGTAAAAAAATAAACCTGCTTGAAAAAAATTATGACAATATAAAAGGATCACCTGTATTTACTGTAAAAGGAAAGTATACAACAAGGGGGTGGACAGAATGGACACAGGGCTTTCAATTCGGTTCGGCCATTCTTCAGTATGATGCTACAGGTGAACAATCTTTTCTTGAATCAGCCAGGAAAAAAACGGTGGATACAATGGCACCACATATCAGTCATACCGGTGTGCATGATCACGGTTTTAATAACATAAGCACTTATGGCAATTTGCTGAGGTTAATGAAAGAAGACAAAATTCCTTTTTCCGAATGGGAAAAGAATTTTTATGAACTAGCTTTGAAAATTTCAGGTGCTGTGCAAGCTGCCCGGTGGACAGTTATTAAGGACGGAGGATTTATTCATTCTTTTAATGGTCCGCACTCTTTGTTTGTTGATACCATCCGTTCATGTCGCGCGCTCGTTGTCAGTTATTGTCTCGGTCATATTTTCCAGGGGGAGGGAGATATAAAAATAAATTTACTGGAGCGTACGATACAACATCTGCGTGCTACGGCTAACTATTCTGTGTTTTATGGCGAGGGCCGTGATACCTATGATGCATGGGGGCGTACGGCACACGAAAGTGTTTTCAATGTCAAAGATGGCAATTTCCGGTGTCCGAATTCGCAACAGGGTTATTCCGGTTTTACCACATGGACAAGAGGCCTTGCATGGGCCATGTGCGGATTTGCGGAAGAACTGGAATGGATAGATACATTGAATGAAACAACGCTTGAATCTCATGGCGGAAAAAAAATCATCACATCTTTATTACTTAAATCGTCTATAGCTACCTGTGACTTTTATATCGAAAACTCATGCACTGATGGAATTCCTTATTGGGATACCGGAGCGCCGGGGCTTCATTACATGGGCGATTATTTGACTAAACCTGCTGATCCGTTTAATTCATTTGAACCGGTTGACAGTTCAGCGGCAGCCATTGCATCACAGGGTTTATTGCGACTTGGAAAATATCTGCAGGATAAAGGAGATAATAAGAAAGGAAATCATTATTGGCAAGCCGGATTGAAAGTTTTGGATACTTTACTGGATGAACCTTATTTAAGTACTGATTCAAAACATGAAGGACTGATTCTTCATTCTGTGTATCATCGCCCAAATGGTTGGGATCATATTCCTGCCGACAGCAAAATTCCAAATGGTGAATCAAGTATGTGGGGTGATTATCACATGCGTGAAGCGTGTCTCTACCTTCAACGAATCATCAACAATGAAAAATATTATACATTCTTCAATTGCGTTCAATGAGCGGCAAACAACTAACGGATCTTTCGCAATTGTGTATTCACACCTTCACCACGAAACCATGGAGCATTGAAGAAGCTGCTCAACATTTTTCTGCTGAAGGTGTAAAAGGAATAACAGTTTGGCGGGATGCATTGGAAGGACGCAATATCAGTCAAACCGGCCAACTCCTGCGTGATCATGGTTTACAAATCGTTTCACTTTGCAGGGGAGGATTTTTTCCAAATAAAGAAATAAAAAAAAGAAAAACTGCTATCGACGATAACAGGAAAGCTATTGAAGAAGCTGATGCACTCGGCGCACCACTGATTGTTTTGGTTTGCGGAGCAGATCCCTCGCAAACATTGGAAGATTCAAGAAAACAAATCCGCGATGGCATTGAAGCTATCATTCCCGATGCTGCCGCTGCCGGAATACGATTAGCCATTGAGCCGCTTCACCCAATGTATGCCGATACACGTTCCGCAATCAATACCATCGCACAGGCCAATGACATGGCATTTTCAGTGAACTCAAAATCAGTTGGTGTTGCAGTGGATGTTTATCATCTTTGGTGGGATCCCTCTTTGGAGAAGGAAATAAAACGTTGTGGAGAAAACGGTCACCTTTTTGCATTTCATATCTGCGACTGGAATGTTCCAACCGTTGATCTGTTGCTTGATCGCGGTATTATGGGTGATGGTTGTATCCCTGTAAAAAAAATCAGGTCATGGGTAGAGGCAACGGGCTTCAACGGGTTTTACGAAGTGGAAATATTTTCCAGTAAATACTGGCAGCAGGATCAATCTCAATATCTAAAAAAAATTATTGCAGCTTACAAAGAAAATGCCTGAACCATGAAACAGCATACCATAGGAATTATCATGAACGGTGTAACAGGTCGTATGGGTACCAACCAACACCTCTTGCGATCTATAACGGAGATCATCAAACAGGGTGGTGTAAAAGTAAGTCCGGATGAAACGATCATGCCGGATCCTGTACTTGTTGGCAGAGATAAAAACAAACTCGAAAAACTATCTGTATTATCCGGTGTTAAAAAGATGATGACAAATCTTGATGAAGCATTGGCTGACGCGAATAACAAAATTTACTTCGATGCGCAAATAACGGGAAAAAGAGCTGAGGCGATCAGGCAAGCCGTGCGTGCAGGTAAGCATGTCTATTGTGAAAAACCGATATCAGTAGATACAAAAACGGCAATGGAGCTTTATCAATTATGTAAGGATGCAGGATTAAAACATGGCGTGGTACAGGATAAACTCTGGCTTCCCGGTATCATAAAATTAAAACGGCTGATTCAACAGGGTTTCTTCGGAAACATTTTATCCGTCAGAGGCGAATTCGGTTATTGGGTATTTGAAGGAGATTCCATTCCTGCACAACGTCCTTCATGGAATTATAGAAAGGAGGATGATGGCGGAATTATTTCAGACATGCTTTGTCACTGGCGTTATGTGCTTGACAATATTTTCGGAAAAGTGAAAGCTGTTTCCTGTCTTGGTGCTACGCATATCCCACACCGTGTGGATGAGCAGGGCAAAGTGTATAACTGCACAGCGGATGATGCTGCCTATGCAACGTTTGAACTGGAAAATGGTATCATCGCTCATTTCAATTCTTCATGGACGGTGAGAGTGCGGCGCGATGACCTGCTCACATTACAGGTTGATGGAACAAAAGGTTCGGCAGTGGCCGGGTTGCGCGAATGTTATATTCAGCATTATGGCAACACGCCTAAACCGGTTTGGAATCCCGACATTGCACAACCTATTAATTTCTTTGAAGGATGGGCCAAAGTTCCGGAGCAGGAAGTGTATGATAATGCTTTCAAAGTGCAATGGGAATTATTCCTGAAGCATGTTGTAAAGAATGAGCCCTTTCCCTGGGATCTTCGCGAGGGTGCGAAAGGTGTACAGTTAGCCGAGAAAGGATTGGAAAGCTGGAGCAAACGTTGCTGGGTGAATATTCCGGAATTGTAATTCGTTTTTTGTTATCCCTTTTTTCATTTTGTCATCCGTCCATTTTGTCCATCCGTCCTTTTTTGTCATCTGTCCTTTTGATTTGTCATCCCGAGGCTTTTGATTTGTCATCGCCTTTTTTTCATTTTGTCATCCCGAGCGTAGCGAGGGATCTACCCAAATTGCCGATTGATTGGATCCCTCGCTACGCTCGGGATGACAAAATCAAAAAAAGCGATGACAAAATAAAAATAGGAAATGACAAAATGAAAAAAGAGAATGACAAAGTGAAAATGAAAATAGAAGATGACAAATCGAAAATAAAAAAGACACGACTAAAAATCCAATACGACAAAACAAAAACCGGTTTTTCATTAGACTACGTTTCATCAGCATAAAAAATCAATATGAAAAAAACAGCATTGATTACCGGCGGAACCCGTGGCATCGGTTACGGCATTGCAAAACATCTTGCAGAAAATGGTTTTGATATCGCTGTCAATGGTGTACGTGATGAAGATTCAGTGAAAGATGTTTTGCAGGAGCTTCGTAATACAGGTGCCGATACATTGTATTGCAAGGGTGATATTGCATCAACAGCTGACAGAAAAAAAATAATGCATCAGGTGAAAGAACATTTCGGCAAACTGCATATACTTGTAAACAATGCCGGCATTGCACCCAAAGAAAGACGTGATATTCTTGACATGAGTGAAGAAAGTTTTGACGAGGTACTTTCGATTAACCTGAAAGGCGCTTTTTTTCTTGCACAACAGGCGGCCAACTGGATGATTGAACAGAAAAAAACTGATAAAGAATTTACAGGTTGTATTATCAATATCACTTCCGTTTCAGCCGTTGCCGCGTCAGTAAATCGTGGTGAATATTGTATCTCCAAAGCAGGGCTCAGTATGGTAACACAACTATTGGCGGTCCGCTTAGGCGATTTTGATATTCCGGTTTATGAAGTTCGTCCCGGTATAATCAGTACCGACATGACCGCCGCGGTAAAAGAAAAATATGATAAACTTTTAAATGAAGGATTAAGTCTGCAGAAACGCTGGGGATTCCCGGATGATGTCGGAAAAGCCGTGAGTTCATTGGCGGTAGGAAATTTTCCTTATTCAACAGGACAGGTCATTATGGTGGACGGAGGACTTACATTAAGACGTTTTTAGATTTTCAAATATTATAAAAATAAAAAAGTTGTTCAAAGTTTTAATTTTACTTTGCTTGCTGAACCATTTTGCATCATGAAAAAGAAAATCCTTTTCATTTCAACTGCTGTCTCAATTCTATTATATTTTAATTCTTGTAAATCCGGAAATTCTCCGGATACAAGTTCTATCGCTACTGATTCTGTAACCATTGCGACAGGTGAAACCTCCTTCATTCAGAAATGCAGTGGTTGTCATAATTTCCGGCAGGATGGTATCGGCCCGCAATTAGGTGGAATAACAACGGAAGCTTCGGTCGATTGGATTCAGCATTTCATTATGGATCCAAAAAAAATTATTGAATCCGGCGACGAACGCGCTCAAAAATTATTTAAAAAATTTCATGCAGTGATGCCTTCATTTGGTTCCAACAGCAATGATGAAATCAATGCAGTTATTGCTTTTTTGAATACGCATCAACAGCATGGTTTGCAGGAGTCCAAAACAGACAGTAATGCATTGCAGAATCCTGTTCCGAAACCTATTGAACTTTCTAATCTTGTAGTCGGTCTCGAATTGATAACCCAAATCCCTCCATCCAGTGATAGCGGCAAATTGCCACTCACAAGAATTACCAAATTCGATTACCAGCCGAATAAAACCGGTCCGTTCATCCTTGACCTCCGGGGTAAACTGTACAAATTAAATAATAATCGTCCCGTAGTTTACATGGATATGGCAAAACTGGAACCGAAATTCATTCATGAGCCTGGTCTCGCTACTGGTTTTGGCAGTTTTGCTTTTCACCCGGAATTTTCCAAAAATGGATTATTATATACTACGCATACAGAAACACGTGGTGCTGCCAAAGCCGATTTTGGTTTTGCAGATTCTATCAAACCAACATTACAATGGGTAATTACTGAATGGAAAACCGATAAACCAGACGCCGCTGCATTTTCAGGAAAAGGCCGTGAGTTATTCAGAGTTGACATGGTCAGTGGTATTCATGGTGTGCAGGAAATAATATTTAATCCATTGGCAAAAACCGGTGATGAAGATTATGGTCTTTTATATATAGGTATCGGTGATGGCGGCTGTGTTGAAAATGGGTATGCTTATCTTGCTCATAGCCAGGAAAAGGTCTGGGGTACTGTTCTTCGCATAGACCCCTCCGGTAGAAACAGCGCGAATGGTCATTATGGAATTCCGCCGAACAATCCATTTGCTAAAAAACACAATGATAAAATATTGGGAGAAATTTATGCCTTTGGTTTCAGAAACCCGCATCGCATTACCTGGAGCAAATCAGGTGCCATGCTGGTTTGCAATATAGGGCATCACAATATAGAATCAGTCAACCTCGTTATGCCGGGACATGATTATGGCTGGCCAATCCGGGAAGGAACTTTTTTATTGAATCCATATGGTGATTTGAACAAAGTATACCCGCTTTCTCCGGATGATAGTATTTATCATGTTACTTATCCCATTGCTCAATATGACCATGATGAAGGCAAGGCAATTTCCGGCGGGTATGAATATTGGGGCGATGCGCTTCCGGCATTGAAAGGAAAATATTTTTTTGGAGATATTCCTCAAGGCAGATTATTTTATATTGATATGGCTGATATAAAGCAAGGAAGCCAGGCAACCATTAAAGAATGGAAGGTTTCAATGAATGGTAAAATAAAAACGCTTACTGAACTTTGTGGAACGGATCGTGTCGATCTTCACTTCGGAAGAGATGACAAAGGGGAACTCTATCTATTAACCAAACCCGATGGAAGAGTTTATAAGATGGTGAGCACGACTTTAAAATAAGCGCGGTAATTCCAAAACCACCATCAAAATTAAAAATCGTGAAAACGCAAGACGATAAAAAATTAGATAATCCTGTTTGGTTTTCGACGTCTGAAATTCATCAAAATTTTGCAATTGATTATAATGATATAAAATTCTATCATCCTGATTATTGTCCCTTTGGTGGATTTGAAAATGGCGAAGATATTTCAAAACATATTGATGAGTATGCAACAATGGCCGACAACTTTTTTATTGTTGGGGAAAAACCTGAACTTTCAAGCCGGCTAAAATTAAAAAAAGAAGTAGTATGTCTTCAAATGGTTATCAATGATAGCATTGATATGGAAATAAAGCAACAGATCGTTGAACTTACTAACGAACATGCCGATATGATATATCAATTGGTTAATTTGGTGCAGCCTGGTTATTTTAAGAAAAAGACATCTTTGCTAGGCAATTATTTTGGAATTTTCAAAGACGATGAATTGATTGCTTTGACTGGTGAACGCATGAAAATGAATGATTTTACTGAAGTAAGTGCAGTAGTCACACATCCCGGTCATGCTGGAAAAGGATATGCCAAACAGTTAGTCGCTCATACGGTAAATAATATCTTTAATCAAAATAAGACTCCCTATTTACATGTAGTTGAAGATAATATTGGAGCAATTAAATTATATGAAAAATCAGGATTCAAAATACGACGGAAAATTAATTTCTGGAATATAACCAGGTGAACTGAAATTTCGTTCTACCGCGAGTTTTAGTGTATCCTTGTACGGTATAGAGCTGTTCGACCGGTAAAATAAAGTGTTTTACCATTAAACTCAGTGATTGCCATTGATGATGGGCGTTCAGGAACCTTGATAAATTGTATTTGTTTTCCTGTACCATCAAAACCATAAATATCACCATCGGCAACCCATACATTTGCCTGTTTATCGTCAATAGAATTAAATTCGCCTTTTTCAACAAAATATTTCAGGTTGGAAATATAGCCCTGAGCGTCCACATCAAATTTTACAGTACGTTTATCATATTCATCTACTGCAATCAAAGTTTTTCCCGGAAACGCTTCAGCCAGTGCGCATGCTCTTGCCAGATCATAGCATATCGGAATGATCGTTTTACTATCCGGTGCAACCCAGCATTCCATATTTCTATTAAGCGATACTTTATCAAAATCATGATAATCACGCCAGCGGTTCGAAGGATACAAAGCCTTATAGATACCTGCTACAGATGCCATTCGCATTTTATCCAGTAATTGAATGGTCTCTTCAGGATTTTCGGGATTGATAGAATATACAAGTGTTCCAAAACCTGAGTTTCCCCAACCACTAAAGGATGTACCATTTGCATCCGGAGGATTTTCAAAGTGTTCTTCTTTCCCATTGATCAAAAAACCTGGTTGTGGGTTATATCGGAATACAACGAGTAAATTATCTTTTGAATCACATCCTAATGAAAGGGGTTCCCAGGGAAAGTCGGCCACCAATTGAAGAGACTGGGTTACTTCCGACCACTTGTAAATTCGTTTCTTCCTTTGTTCGGCAAAATATACATTACCTTTTGAATCGTTGCACATTCCAATGGCAAACTCAAATCCTTTCGCCAGAAGTTGGACAGAATCAGAAGAAATACGAGATGAGATTTTTTTTGTATTACCGCTAATGATTAAACGCGATAGTTCAGTAGGCCGCACTTCAATACCCGTATTGATATCATACAGCGGATTATCCGTGGTATATTTAATCTGGCTGTAATTATGAACATTCAGCAACTCCACATTGCTGCAATCCCAGCTGCGTATGGAATAAGGATACGGCACTTTTAGCCTGATTACACGGAACATATATACATTGGCAAAAGTCATATCCTTACAAGCCTGTATCTCAAGCGGCTGGCATTCAGAACTCTCCTGACTTTCTTCTTCCAATTGTAGCGCATACACGTTCCAGTTAGAAACATGATTAAACCGTGCTTCATTGCGAACATGATGTTCTACCGACATGGCATATATTCTGCCGCGGGTAGTTGTATTATTTGCATAAAATCCTGAACTGGCATAGGTGCTTGCGGACCATATATTTTTAAAAATGCCACCTCCGTTATTTGTTACCCATAAACTCCAGTATTGAGTGTCCCAGGCCTGATCTGATCTGTTATTTGAAACCTGTTCTTTTTGTCGTCTTTCTTCCCATTTCCAGGTCAGCTTTGGTCCGGGGCGCATCGTACCATGGCCTCCAATAAATTTCACATCATCAATCATGGATTTTTCTCCTGCCATCCATTTACAAGCTACCGCGCGATAATTGTTCACTGCAGTATATAAGCCAATTCCTGTTAAGATATTTGTGCCATCGGCCGGAGCTTCAAGCATTGCATTTGGTTTACCAAAACCTCCAAAGGCCGGCGCATCTTCGACCAGCGCAAAATTGGTTCCCATTGGATGCAGACCTATTAAAACAGTATTAGGTTTCAATTTTAGTGTTTCGGAAATTCTATAAGATCCTTCCGGAACATAAATGACCCTGTGTTCATTGATAGCTTTTTGGATTGCTCTGGTATCATCGGTCACGCCATCACCAACCGCTCCCGCAGTTTTAATATTTACCCATTCGCTCATTGCCGGAAGTTCAGGAATATCATTTGCCATAGCTGCCGGCATTTTTTGTAAAGCGACCATTTCAATAATAGTTTTGAATGCTGCTTCCTGATCCAGGTCTTCCATCTGAAGCCCATATACCAATCGCTTTACCGTATAAATATTTGCCGGGGCCTTAGTGAAGCTATCATATTTTGGATAGTCTAACAGGATTGGAACTTTTTGGCAAACCAGGTTGCGGATATTCAGTTGCATATTGGCATTGCCCTCATCACTCAGCTTTATGGCTGGTCCATTTATATTTTCAAACCGGCAGTCCTGCAGAATGATCTTTTCCCAATAGTTTGAATCAACCTGTAGAACGGAAGGCGTATTTTTTACCTGCATTCTCACAATGGTAAACCCGGCCTGCTGCGTTTTTATGGCCATCTTCGTTTGTCCTTCAAAGTAAGTATCCAGCATCATTAACTGCCATCCGGGAGAAGCCTTCGTTGTATATATCCCATATTCTCCGCCGAAAAATTTTACATCTTCAATCAAATTACCTACATCAAAAAGGCCTGCTTTTGCATTTCCTATTTCAATATTGCAATGTGCAATAAAACTATGCTGGGCAAAATGAGTTCTCAGTGCAACAGCAACGGGGTTCCCATCTTCAATCTTAAGATCAATATTTGATAAAGCACTATAAAAAGTACCAGCACCGGCATCATGCACTGTTCCCGTAGAGTCTACGATACTGCTGGTAAACCAAAACATATAGGAAGCTTTGCCTTTGTCGTTTGGATTCTCCTGCTGAAATCCGGGAGAATTTTTCTTCAACACAATCAACGGTCTTTTTTTTCCGTAGCCTATTAAACGAATGGCGGCAGGGACATAGATGGTCCTGGATATTGTATATATGCCTTCCGGAATGAACAGGATGCCAAAATTTTTTTCCTTCTTTAATTGATTGATTGCTGATTGTAGCTGATCGGATGCGTCTGTCTTGCCATCAGCCTGAATATTAAAATTAGCTGGGGTAAAATAGATTGCTTCCGGATCATCTATTTTTTGAGTGTATATAGAATTTCCCGGTCTGGATTGCCCATAATCGTTTACAAAGCAGGCTGTCAACAAACAAATCATTAAAAATACCCTTCTGATTTTTACCATGAATCGCAGAATTTATAGTTCTTACCTTAATATAACTTTAATATGAAAATAAAATTTGTACTACTACTTTTAGTTTACTGGTTATGCTTTTGATTTCAGTGAAGGCTGTATGCAAATTACGTATCATGCATTTGGTGATGAAATTCTTACTGCAGCTAATTTCAGGTTTGCCACCAACCATAATTTTAATTGGTTACCAGGCTCCGGTG